>Ga0075023_100000265_pt1 | contig 13203 bp, 9 predicted proteins | sample Str014_FD_71388 | JGI IMG/M metagenome (GOLD analysis project Ga0075023, IMG submission 71388) | Freshwater sediment microbial communities in response to fracking from Pennsylvania, USA - Straight Creek_MetaG_SC_2014 | ecosystem: Environmental > Aquatic > Freshwater > Creek > Sediment | place... | reverse complement strand
TGGAGAATTCCATCGTGCCGGCGTCGAGCACGACACGGCCCGGGATGAATTTGAGGGTGGCGGGATTGGGGGTGGCTTCGGTTTGAATGAACATTGGCTTTCTCCGGCGTCGCCGGTTCAAGGCCGGCGCGTGAGGGTTCCCATAGCAGATGGCAACGCAGAAAGCACGGTCAAGGGCTGCAATCAGGGGTTCCTGTGCCCCGGGGACCCGAAACGTCAGGAAAGCCCGTCGATATCCGCATCGCTCAGACCGCCCGGTACGATGATGATCGGGATCGGGAACGAGCCGGCGGCCTGCGCCATCATGGTGACGAGCGGCCCGGCACCTTCGGCGCCCGGATTGGCCGCCAGCACCAGCATCGCGATATCGACGTCCTTGTCGATCACGTCGAGGATCTGCTCGGTCGGATCGCCCTCGCGAATCACCCGCTCCGGCGTGATGGCGGCGATGCCGTTGGCCCGGCCGGCGGCGCGGTCGAGCGCCTCGTTGGCGGCTTCCTCCGCCTCGGCACGCATGATGTCGGCAACCCCGAGCCATTGCTGGTTCTGGTCTTCGGTCTCGATGATGCGCAGCATCACCACGCCGCCGCCAACCCGAATCGCCCAGCGACTGGCGTAATAGACCGCACGGTCCCACTCCGCGGTGTCGTCAACGATGACGAGACATTTCGGCTTGTGGCCGGTCTCGTAGCTTCGTCGCTGGGTGGTCATGGATGTCCCGGTGCTGCGCCAAACCGGCGCATGCTGCCATGCCGTGGCCATCCCCCACAAGCGCCGTCGCGGTTCCCGCCTAATGCCGGCGGATGAAGCCGACGATGTCCCTGGTCGCACGCATGGTGTCTTCGGCAATGGCCTGCGCGCGGTTGGCGCCGTCAGCCAAAATAGAGTCGACATGGCCGGGATCGGCCACCAGTCGCTTCATTTCGGAGGCGATCGGCGAGAGTTTTGTGACGCAAAGTTCCACCAGCGCGTTCTTGAAGCTGGAGAATTGCCCGCCGCCGAATTCGGTTAGCACCTCGGCCTTGCCGCGGCCGGACAGCGCGGCATATATCCCGACGAGGTTGTCAGCCTCGGGGCGCGCCTCCAGCCCCTTTTCCTCCAATGGCAACGGTTCCGGATCGGTCTTCGCCTTGCGGATCTTCTGCGCGATGATGTCGGCATCGTCGGTGAGGTTGATCCGCGAATTGTCCGACGAATCCGATTTCGACATTTTTTTGGTGCCGTCACGCAAGCTCATCACCCGCGTCGCCGGCCCGGTGATCAGCGGTTCCGGCTGCGGGAAAAACAATCCGTCATTGAAGCCGTGGCTGCGGATCGAGTCGCCGAAATCATTGTTGAACTTCTGCGCGATGTCGCGGGACAGTTCGAGATGCTGCTTCTGGTCATCGCCGACAGGCACATGGGTGGCGCGATAAACCAGGATGTCGGCCGCCATCAGCACCGGATAATCATAGAGCCCCACGGACGCATTCTCGCGATCCTTGCCGGCTTTTTCCTTGAACTGGGTCATGCGGTTGAGCCAGCCGACCCGCGCCACGCAGTTGAAGATCCACGCGAGCTCGGCGTGTTCGTGGACTTGGCTCTGGTTGAAGACGATGTGTTTCCTCGGATCGATACCGGAGGCGATGAACGCCGCGGTAACCTCGCGGGTATTGCGCGCAAGCTCGATTGGACCGCCCCACACCTCTACGGGTTGGGTCAGCGCATGCATGTCGACCACACAATAGAGACAATTATGGGTCTCCTGCAGCTTGACGAAATTGACGATCGCGCCGAGGTAATTGCCGAGATGCAGATTGCCCGTCGGCTGGACGCCCGAAAAAACCCGCTCAACCATGGCCATGGTCCTAGATTCCCAAGATTTTGCCGCTTCGGCGCCGTCGTTTGCCACGCATGCCCTAGCCGCGCAAGCCGCCGCGACGTTGCTGGATCGCGCTCACCGCCTCATGCCAGCCGACAACACCGAAAAGCCAGAGAAACAGGCCATAAGTCGCAATGCTTCCGGCGATCAATACAGCAAGGACGGCTGCCTGGAAGACGGCGGGCGCGTCGGTCGCCAGCGGCAGTACAAACCGCGCCTTCAGCCATAACAGTCCGCCCATCGCGAGCGCGGCTCCGACGACGCGTGGGAGCCGCCGCCGCGCGGCGTCGTCGATCGAAAACCCGAAGGTCTCGGTTGCCTTGCGGCCCAACGTATAGGCGTTGCTCCAGGCGCCGAGCGCGATGCTGGCGGCGATGCCCGCGGCGCCGAACAAATGGCCGAGCAGAACAGCCGAGACGATCGCAATCGCAACTCCCTTGAGCGTGGCCAGCAGTGGCGTGATCGTATCCTCACGCGCGAAGAACGCCGGCGACAGCGCCTTGGTCAGCACATGGGCCGGCAGAGCGAGCGTCAGCCAGGTCAGGGTGCGCGCGGTGGCCGCGGCATCAACCGAGGCGAATGCCCCGTGCTCGAACAACATCCCGACGATGGGCTCGCTGAGCACGATCAATCCCAGTGTTGCCGGCAGCGCCAGTCCCATCGCCAGCTCGATGCCGCGCGATTCGACATGCGCAATCGCGCTAGGATCGTCGGCGCGCAGCGCGCGCGTCATTTCCGGAACAAGGATGGCCCCGATAGCGACGCCGACCATGCCGAGCGGCAGTTCGATCAGGCGGTTGGCGAAATAGAGCCAAGATACCGAGGATGGCGTCTGCGATGCGATCACCGCAGCGGCGACCATCAGCAGTTGCGGCCCGCTGCTCGCGATCATGCCGGGGACGGCCTTGCCGAGGAATTCACGCATCGGCGCGTCGAAAGCGATACCAAGCGACTTTGCGTGGCGACTGCCGTCGCGCAGCAACAGGATCGAGAGCTGTAGCAGACCGGCGATGCCCACCGCTGCAGCCAGCATCATTGCGGCGGAAGCGGTATCCTGCCGCCGGAACAGCAGGAGCCCCGTCACGGCGATCAGCGCAATGTTGAACAGGACCGGCGAGAACGCTGTCAGCGCGAAACGACCCTGCGCATTCAACAGCGCCATCATGACCGTCACCGGGCCGGCAAAGGCGAGATAGGGCAGCATCAGGCGGGCATCATCGACGGCGAGCCGTAACTCATCGCGGCCGACGAAACCCGGCGCAAGTACCGTAATGACCAACGGCATCAGCAGGCCGATCAGGGCCGCCGCCACGACCAGCGCGGCGCTGACGGTGCCGAGCACGCGGCCGGCGAACGCCGCGGCCGCCTCCGTGCCTTCGGTCTCGCGCGCATTCAGCCAGGCCGGCACCAGCGCGGCATTGAGCGCGCCCTCTGTCAACAACCGCCTCACCACATTGACCAGTTGAAACGCGACCAGGAACGCATCCGCGACCGGTCCGGCGCCGAGCAGCGCCGCGACCAGGGAATCGCGGACGAATCCCAATAGCCGCGAGGCCAGCGTTCCCGTCGATACCGTAAGCAATGCGCGGATCATGTGAGCTTCTCTAGCAGCCGCACGGCTTGCTGGCACGGGGTTGATCGTGATAGGCCGCAGCCTTTCGCGATGGCCGCACAGGACGGACGAATGACGCAGGCAAAATACGACGTTCTCGGGATCGGCAATGCAATTTTCGATGTGCTGGTGCGGACCGACGAGGCATTTCTCGCCCGCCACGGCATGACCAAGGGCGGCATGGCGCTGATCGACGAGACGCGGGCCGCCTCGATCTACCGTGACATGGGCCCGGCGACCGAGATGTCCGGAGGCTCGGCCGCCAACACCATTGTCGGCATCGCCAATTTCGGTGCGCGTGCGGCCTATGTCGGGAAGGTCAAGGACGATCAGATCGGCCAGCTCTACACGCACGATATCCGCGCTGCCGGCGTCGCATTCGAAACTGCCGCCGCCTCCGGCGGCCCCGCGACCGGCTGCTGTTACATTCTGGTGACGCCGGACGGCGAGCGCACCATGAACACCTATCTCGGCGCGGCGCAGGAACTGATGCCCGCCGATATCGACGCGGCGCAGATCGCGGCGTCCGCTATCGTGTATCTCGAAGGCTATCTTTGGGACCCCAAGAACGCGAAAGAAGCCTTCGTCAAGGCGGCGACCATCGCGCATGGCGCCGGACGCCAGGTGGCGCTGACATTATCGGACTCGTTCTGTGTCGATCGCTACCGCGACGAATTTCTCGACCTGATGCGCAAGGGCACGGTCGATCTGGTGTTCGCCAACGAGGCTGAACTGCATTCGCTGTACCAGACCTCGGACTTCGACACCGCGCTGACGCAGTTGCGCAACGACGTGAGGCTCGGCGTCGTCACCCGCAGCGAAAAAGGTTGCGTGGTGGCGACAAAGGACGCCGTCGCGACGGTGCCGGCCTTCGGGATCGACAAGCTAGTCGACACGACCGGCGCCGGCGACATGTTCGCCGCCGGTTTTCTGTTCGGGCTGGTGCGCAATGCCGGTCATGAAAACGCCGGCCGCCTCGGTGCGCTGGCCGCCGCCGAAGTGATTCAGCACATCGGCGCGCGCCCGCAGGTTCCGCTGACGGAACTCGCGCAGCAGAACGGGTTGCCGATCTAGCATCCGCTGCCAAGGAGACATCTGGCGTCACTGCCCAGCGGCCCCGGAAAACCAGAGACAACTCTGGATTGCTTTTCCGTCCTTGAGCGCATATTTTTTGGCGTCTTGGCGCTTTGAGCGTGGGAATCGGCAGTGGTTCCGTGCAGAAAGATGAATGCCGCTCCGCGAGGTTGGCTACTGGCTTTGTCAGCAATCTGGCTTTGGCATTCGGCTGACCCTGCCCGTGCGGACGATTGGGAAGATTGCAACGCCCAGGCGTCGGAAAAGGTCGAAGCCGGTTGCACGGCGGTCATCAACGAAGCGACGCGCCCGCCGTCCGATCGCATCAAAGCGTACCTGAACCGGTCGCGAAACAACGCAAATGGTTCGAAATTCGATCTCGCCGTGGCGGACGCCGCCGCGGCGTTGCAACTGGATCCCGGTTCAATTCCGGCGCTGATTGCGCGAGGCTACGCGTATCAGCGGCAGGACAAGCGGGACCCGGCACGGGCCGACTTCGATCGTGCCATCGAGATCAATCCGAAAGACCCAGGCGGGCTGCTTGCGCGTGGCAACTTTCACGTCGTGCAGAGAAACTGGAAGGAGGCGCTCGGCGACCTCAACGAAGCCCTCGCGCTGCGCCAGGATTTCGCTCCGGCCCTGGTGGCGCGCGGCCGGGTCTATTCGGAAACCGGAGAACTCGACAAGGCGCTCGCCGATCTCAACGCGGCCATTGCGATCAACGTCAATGTTCCGAATGCATTCTTTTGGCGAGGCCAGACCTATCGCCGCAAGGGCGATATCGATCATGCAATCGACGATCTTTCCCGGGCCATTGCGCAAGGACCGCGGAACGATGTGGTCCCGTATTTCGCGCGCGGTCAGCTCTACAGTTCGAAGGGCGATTACGAGCGCGCGGTCGCCGATTTCGACAAGGTGCTCGCGGTTGCGCCGAACAACGGCCAAGCCCAGCAATCGCGGCAATCGGCGCTCGCGATGCAAGGAGAATTGGCGCGGGCGCGGGACAAGCCGGCGGCTTCCGGTGCTCCAAGTGCCGGACAGGCGGCCCCACAAATGGCTTCCCCGCCGCCGGCGTCCGCCGGCAAACAGCCGATCGATCAGGCCAGGCAACTGATGGTTCAAGCGAGGTACGCCGATGCCGTGCTAGTGCTCAATCAGGCCCTCGTCAGCAATCCCAAAGACGAATTGTCCTTGCGGCTTCGCGTTGGGGCCAACTCCAAATTAGGCAAACTCACCGAGGTTCGCGGCGATCTCGACGAATTGCTCAAGCTCCGGCCGGCTGACGCCGAACTGTTGGCCATGCGCGGCCTTACCCTGGCGGCCTCTCGGCAAGTCGAGCAGGGGTTGGCCGATGTCGCGCGAGCTCTGACGATCAATCCCAACAGCTCGGGCGCCTATTACTCACGCGGCGTGATCAACAGGCAGTTGAAAAAGTTTCCCGAGGCGATCTCCGATCTCGATCGCTCCATTGCGCTCGCACCGACCAGTGGTGGCTCGTTTACCGAACGTGGCGCAACGTATCTGGCCATGAACCGGATCGACAAGGCGCTGGCCGATTTCGACCAGGCACTGGCACTGAATCGACTGGATGACATGGCCAGGGCGGCGCGAGGGCTTGCCCTGCTGATGAAGGGCAACACTGCGGAAGGGTTGCCCGATCTCAACAGCGTTCTTGAGAAGGACCCAACCAACCAGGTAGCGCTGATCGGGCGCGGCCTTGCCATGATGACATCGGGCCAGTTCGACCGCGCGATCGTCGCGCTCAATCAGGCGGTCGGAAAGTCGGCGGACGATTCGCTGGCGCGATTGCTGCGCGCGCGAGCTTATCTCGCGAAGGGCGATGCCAACGGAGCCATGTCGGATCTGAATTTCGTCCTCGCGGTGCGACCGGACGATTCGCAGGCGCTGACATTGCGCGGCGCCGCCTGGTCGGTCTTGCGCGACAATGCCAAGGCTCTGAAGGATCTCAATGAGGCCATCGACAAAGAGGAAACCGTCGAAAACCACCTGGCGCGAGCCAAGGTTTTTGAGGCCCAAAACGACATTCAAAGGGCCTTGGCCGATCTTCGCCGTTCGACCGAGTTGACGGCCAGAAACGCGTTCGAGGTTCTGGCCCAGGGGACCGCAAAACAAAAGATCCAACAGCTCTCGAAACGAGTGCCATGCGGTAACACAGGTCAGGGCGGCGACACCTGCCTGTGATGCGGATTGTCGAGGGAAGAGCCGCGGCCTCCAAACATCGCATCGAGGCCCGTCAAACCGATCGGAGCGCGGGGCAATACGCGCGCCCCGATCGAAGCTACTTAGTCACGCCGCCTTCTGTCCCGCATCGAGTCCAGCATAGACCCCGCGTTCGAACCCCGCGAAGGTTTCCAGGCACTGCTTGTCCGCGAACGGCAGTAGCTGCATCAGGATCACGCCGGCGATGTCGCGGGCCGGATCGATCCAGAAATAGGTATTGGCGAGACCGGCCCAGGCGAGGCTGCCGGGGCTGCGGCCTTCCGCCGTCTTGGCGGTGTTGATCAGGAAGCTCAGGCCCCACTTCTTGACCATATCCGGATAGAGATCGACATCGTTGGTCGCCCATCCGATCACCGACGTCAGCTTGGTCATGTTGATCTCGCCGATGTGGTTCTGGCCCATCAGCGCGACCGTCTCCGGCTTGAGCACCTGGTTGCCGTTGCCGCGGCCCTTGTTGAGGATCATCTGGGTGAATTTGATGTAGTCGGCCGCGGTGCCGTAGAGGCCGCCGCCACCCATGTGGAACTCCGGCTCCTGTTCGAGTTCGAACGGGATCGGCGCCAGCGATCCATCCTCGCCGCGCGCATGCATGCCGACCAGGCGCTTGCGCTGGGCCTCGCCGATCTTGAAACCGGTATCGGTCATGCCGAGCGGGGTGAACATATGATCGCGCAGATAGGCATCGAGCCGCTTGCCGCTCACCGCTTCCACCGCCTTCCCGACGAAATCGATATTGGTGCCGTACTCCCAGCGCGTGCCCGGGTCCGACGCCAGTGGGGTTTTCAGCGCGTCATTCTTGCAGGTGGTGACGGCCGGCAACCCGGTCTTCTCCAGATACTGCAGGATGTCGGCGTTCCACATGTTGTAGGCGAAGCCGGCGGTATGAGTCATCAGATGGCGCAGCGTGATCGGTTTCCGTGCCGGCCGTAACTTTGGCTCGCCGTTGCCATCGAAGCCTTCTAGCACCTGCGGCGCCGCGAGATCGGGCAACACCTTGCCGATCGGCTCATCCAGCGAAAGCTTGCCCTGTTCGACCAGTTGCATAGCGGCCGCTGTGGTAACGGCCTTGGTCATGGAGGCGATCCAGAACACGCTGTCGGCGGTCATGGCGTCGTCCTTGGACAGGTCGCGTTTGCCAAACGCGCCCTGATAGATCACGTCCTTGCCGGTCGCGGCCATTGCGACGACGCCAGGAATCTCCTTCGCCTCGCATTTTTGACGCAGAATCTGGTCGATTTGAGCGTTATTTTGCATGGGGTCCTCCGGTTTATTTTCTTGGTGTGAGTGATCTTCCTCCCAGTCGTCGTGTCCGGCAAGCGTCGCCAGCCGATTGTTGCCGTCGCGATTTCGTAATGGGCGTCGAGCGCGGGGGTGGCGGGGGATGGCGACTCCGGGGCGCGGCCCAACTGCAACACTTGCCCACAATATGTGGTGGACTTGCCCAATCTCGGGTGACCCCCGGGGCTATCGGCGGTATCGTTCCCCGTTCGGAACCGATTTCGCGGCAGGGCGTTAGCTCGTGGGCCAACCGGCGGTTGATGGCCGAACGGTTTGACGGAAATGAAATGAATTTGGCTTTCAGATTTTGGGGGCGTCGATGATCTCGACCTGGAGTGATTGGAAGCGATATCCGCGTCCGGGACGCGGAGAAAATATTGAAGCGCCGATCACCCCCGGCCTTTATGAGGTCCGCTATGCCGGAACTGGTGCCCTGCATTCCTTTGAGGCGGTCGACAACGTCGCTCAGGCGCTCGCGCTGCTTTCGGTCGGTTCCAAATCATGGTTCGGGCGCCGCGATGTCACGTCCATGCCCGACCTGGAATATCGCACCTGTGCGACGTCCTCACGTGCCGACGCCAAGTCCGCGGCCGAACGCATGATCGGCCGCCGCGAAACCTATATGAGCGGCGCAGCCTGAATCTACGACGTGGTTCCCGGATCGGTGCCTCGCATCGCTCGGGAATGACGAGTGATCCGTTCTCAAAATTGCTTGAGCGGTGACGCTTTGCCGCCGATGCATCGCGGCTGTTTTCGGGTTATGCTGGTACCAGTCCAGAAAATCCCGGGAGTAGCGCCATGACGCCGACCGCCGCCGCACGTGCCCCGCAATCCACCGCCGCCTCGCTGCGCGATCGCCTCAAAGATCCGTCGCTGCTGCGCGATCGCTGCTATATCGACGGCGCCTGGACAGGTACGCCGGCCAGGGCGGTGACCAATCCGGTCAACGGCGTCGAGCTGGCGAAAGTGCCAATCATGGGTACCGCCGAAACGACGCTGGCGGTAGAAGCGGCCGAGCGAGCGTTTCCGGCCTGGGCCAAGCTCACGGCGAAGCAGCGTTCCAATATCCTGCGCAAATGGTTCGATCTCATCATCGCCAACCGCGAGGATCTCGCGCTGATCCTCACCTCCGAGCAAGGCAAACCGCTGGCGGAAGCGCTCGGCGAGGTCGATATCGGTGGCGCCTATGTCGAATTCTTCGCCGAAGAGGCCCGGCGGGTCTATGGCGAGACCATCCCGACCCAGCGGGCAGACGCGCGGCTGCTCGCGATCAGGCAGCCGATCGGTGTCTGCGGCGCCATCACCCCTTGGAATTTCCCCTGCTCCATGATCACCCGCAAGGTCTCGCCGGCGCTGGCCGCGGGCTGCACCGTGGTGCTGAAGCCCGCCAACGAAACCCCGCTGACGGCGCTGGCGCTGGTGGCGCTGGCCGAGAAAGCCGGCGTGCCGAAAGGCGTGTTCAACATTCTCACCGGAAAATCCTCCGATATCGGCAAGGTGCTGTGCGAACATCCCGCGGTGCGGTTCGTCGGTTTCACTGGCTCAACCGAAGTCGGCAAGATCCTCTATCAGCAGGCGGCGGCCGGGGTGAAGAAACTCGGCCTCGAACTCGGCGGCAACGCACCGTTCGTGGTGTTCGATGACGCCGACGTCGACGCAGCCGTGGACGGCGCCATGGTTTCGAAATACCGCAACATGGGCCAGACCTGCGTCTGCGCCAACCGCATCTATGCGCAGGACGCAATCTACGATCAGTTCGTCGAGAAACTCTCGAACAAGGTCGCCGCGATGAAAATCGGCGACGGCACCGAGCAAGGCGTTACCCAGGGTCCGCTGATCAACATGGACGCGGTCGACAAGGTCGAAAAACACATCGCCGATGCCGTCAAGGGTGGTGCGAAAATCGTCACCGGCGGCAAACGTCATGCGCTTGGCGGCAGCTTCTTTGAGCCGACGGTGCTGGCCAATGTCAGGCCGGATGCGCTGGTCGCGCACGAGGAAACCTTCGGGCCACTGGCGCCGGTGTTCCGCTTCAAGGACGAGGCCGACGTGATCGCGATGTGCAACAACTCGCCGTTCGGTCTGGCGTCGTACTTCTATTCGCGCGACCTCGGTCGGGTCTGGCGCGTTGCCGAGGCGTTGGAGTCGGGCATGGTCGGCGTCAATACCGGGCTCATCACCACCGAGGTCGCGCCCTTTGGCGGGGTCAAGGAAAGCGGCCTTGGACGCGAAGGCTCGCATCACGGCATGGAGGAATATGTCGAGATCAAATACGTGATGATGGCGGGGATTTGAGCCCCGCCAGCGAAATTCGGGCGAGCAGACGCGATTATCGTCGTAGCACCGCGATGGTCCGGTTGGCGAAGTTCAGCCGCTCGGCCATCACGGCGACGAAGTAGGTGAGGAGCTTCTGACCGAGCGCGGGATCCTCGGTCTTGATTGCCTCGAATTGCTGTGCGCTCAAGATGTAAAGGATGCTGGCGACTTCGGCCTGGATCGTCGCGCTGCGCGGCGATCGCGAAACCAGCCCCATCTCGCCGATTGTCGTGCAGCGGCCAAGGCTGCGTACCCGGGTGGTGCGGCCTTGGTCGGCCTGCACCATGATCCCGACCCGGCCGTCCAGGATGAAGTGCATGGAATCGGCGGCATCGCCGGCGCGGACGATGATCTCGCCGGCTTCGACTTCGATGCGCCGACAACGTTGCATCAGCGCGCCCGCGTCCCCCTCGCTCCCGACAATCTGGGTAAACCAGTCACGCAGACTGGCCTCTTCCTGCGCGAGACCCCGATGTTCGGCGATGATTTCATTCTCGCATCGCTCCAGGGCGTGATCCAGTTCAGCGACGATGCCGACATCGTCGGAGATGAAGCCGCTGGATCGCAGGGCCTTCTCCGTGGCAGGTGGCAGATGGACGAGCACCAGCTTGATGCCCTGCTCGTCGGCGCTGCGCTTGATCTGGGCGAAACTGTACGCCGCCGAAGAATCGATACCGGTGACTAGCTTGAAGTCGAAGACCAGATAGCGGCATTCCGGATGGCGCTGCAGCATGGCCTTGACGTGCTGATAGAGCCGGTTGGCCGAACCGAAGAACAAATAGCTCTGCAGGTTCAGGCCCCGGATTTTTCCGCCATGCGCCGAGAGCACAGCCTGGTCGTCGAGCGAGCGGTCCAGCGAGCTGCGATATTCCGAACCGTCAAAGCCGAATTTGATGGAATCGATTCGCGACGCGCTCAGCGCAAAGGTCGCACAACCGATGACGACGCCGATCAGGATGCCCGGGATGAATCCCCATCGGACGATGATGATGATGATCGCCAGCAGTGATAGATATTCGGCGACTGACAGTCGCCGCCGCGATTCGATGATCCATCGGTGCAGTTGATCGGCGCCCAGATAGATCAGGAGGCCGCCGAGGACGAATTTCGGCATGTAGCCGAGCAGCATCGGTGCCAACGCCAGCATGAGCAGGGAAACGGCCGCGACGGTCAGGCCGCAAAGCCGGCCGGTACCGCCGGCGTTGAAACTGAGGATCGAGCGACTCACGGACACGCAACCCGCGTAACCCGCCAATGCCCCGGCCGCGATGTTGGCGAGGCCGGTGACGTTCAGTTCCCGCTCAAGGTCGGCCTCGCGTTGCGACGCCACTTCGATGCCGGCCGTATTGAACAGCGTGCTCGATGCGGTCACGAAGATGACGGCGATCAGGTCGCCTGAAAGTTCCGGCAGATCGTGCCAGGGATAGCGGCCGATCTCCTCGACGGTCCAGGGGAGCATGAAGTTGGTTGGCGGCGGCGGCTGAAACGTCCAGCCGGTCGCCTGCGCCTCGGGGAGTGAAATGCCGGCCAGCCAGAACCCGATATGCGCGGCGATCACGCCGCCGACGAGGATCAGCGGCAATCCGTAGGCGCTCCGTGAGCGGTGCCATGTCATATACAGGATCAGCGCCATGGCGCAGGCGGCGGCCAACTCCGAGAGCGTCAGGATATTCGCGAAACGCTCGATGGTTGCAAATTGAAGCCGCTGTCCGGTGATGACCCGGATGGCGCCGAGCAGGATCAGACAGCCGGTTGCGCCGAGAAATCCGCCGACCACGGGATAAGGCACATAGCGGATGGCGCGTCCCATCCGTGTCACGCCGAAACCGCAGAGCACGACGCCGGTTGCGATCGTGGAAAGGCCCATGGTGATCAGCACCGGCGCGAGCAGCGGCGCCGATGGATCCGCCGCGGTCATTCGCTCGACCACAGCCGAGGCCAATATGCCCGTCATCGCCGCGGTCGTGCTCTCGGGACCCCCGACGGCAAACGGCAAGGAACTGCCGAGCGCCAGGACGGTGGCGATGACGGCGGAAGAAACGAACGTTGCCGCGACGCCATATGACAGATACGGCGCCAGTGGGCCGGCGAAGATCAAGAGCGTGTAGGACAGGCCGAATGTGATGCTGAGAACGCTGGCGGCGCCGCCGCCGAGCACGTCGTTGAATGCGGCCCGCGCCCTCGGACCGAAACCTGAGGATCGATTGATCACGCCAGCTTGCCCCCAACCCATCGGCAGTCGTAGACCACCGCCGCCTCTTGCGACAGCAACATTTTTTGAAGCAGCCGCCGTCGTGCCGCGCTGTCAGGAGACCCGTCAGTCGTTTCCGGCCTCGCTGCCGAACGCGCCGTGACGGCCGGCGCCGGATGCAAATCGCGCCGCGCCGGACAGCGTTTCGCCCGATGCGATGACCCTGAGCCCGCCGCGCATTTCGTTGGCGATGGCTTCGGCTTCCTCGAGGTCCCATTGCTGCAGCGCCGAGAGCCGGTCGGCGCGCAGGCAGGTTTGCGGGAAGCGCGCAATGTCCCTGGCCAATGCGATCGCCTGTGCGCGGGTTTGGCCCCTGGGGACCAGACGGTTGGCAAGCCCCATCCGCAAGGCTTCGGCGCCGCCGACCGGGCGCCCGGTCAGGATCAGGTCGATGGCCTGGGAATGGCCGATCAGCCGAGGTAGCCGGATGGTGCCGAGATCGATCAGCGGTACGCCAAAGCGCCGGCAGAAAATGCCGAAGGTGGCGTCTTCGGCGACCACCCGCATATCGGCCCAGAGGGCCAGTTCCATTCCGCCGGCAACCGCAAAGCCTTCTACCGCGGCGATGAC
>Ga0075023_100000264_pt1 | contig 13217 bp, 11 predicted proteins | sample Str014_FD_71388 | JGI IMG/M metagenome (GOLD analysis project Ga0075023, IMG submission 71388) | Freshwater sediment microbial communities in response to fracking from Pennsylvania, USA - Straight Creek_MetaG_SC_2014 | ecosystem: Environmental > Aquatic > Freshwater > Creek > Sediment | place... | reverse complement strand
AGCCATGGCGGGCTAAAGCATTACCATGACGAGCAGATGCAATCGCTGTCGCTGCGCACGGACAAGCCGCTCGACGCGACCAAGTTCATGCCGTGGCTGCAGAACCTCGTCGCCAGCGAGGGGCAGAAGATCCTGCGCTCCAAGGGCATTCTCGCCTTCAGCGACGATGACGATCGCTACGTGTTCCAGGGTGTGCACATGATGCTGGAAGGCGATCATCAGCGCGCCTGGAAGGTGGACGAGCCGCGCGAAAGCCGCCTCGTCTTCATCGGCCGCGAGTTGCCCGAACAGATGATCCGGGACGGCTTCGAGCGCTGTATCACCACGTGATGAGGGATTTCGATTCGGATGCGGGCCCGTCCATCGTTTCGATGACCGACCGGGTGCGCTTGCTGCCGGTCGGCATGCCCGTGACCTCGTTGCATTTTCTCGGCGACAACGCCTGCTTTGTTGGTGCCGAGGAAAACGTGTCGGTGGTGAGCGGCGACGACATATCGCAAGTCGCGATGCACGGCGGCGCGATCCTCTGCGCGGCCTCCGACGGGTCCCGCATCGTCATGGGCGGTGACGACGGCAGGCTGGTCGCGCTAGACGCCAGGGGCGAGACCGCGTTGCTCGCCACCGATCCGAAGCGCCGCTGGATCGACAATATCGCGCTGCATGGCGATGGTGCGGTGGCATGGTCGGCGGGCAAGACTGCGTTCGTTCGCAGCGGCAAGGGCGAGGAGAAATCGTTCGATGCGCCGTCGACTGTCGGCGGACTGGCGTTCGCGCCGAAGGGCCTGCGGCTTGCGATCGCGCATTATAACGGCGTGACGCTGTGGTTTCCCAACATGGCCGCGAAGCCCGAATTCCTGGAATGGGCGGGGTCGCATCTCGGTGTCGTGTTCAGCCCCGACAACAAATTCCTGGTGACCATGATGCACGAGCCGTCGCTGCATGGCTGGCGGCTCGCCGATGCCAGGCATATGCGCATGAGCGGTTACCCCGGCCGGGTTCGCTCGATGTCGTGGAGCGCGGGCGGCAAGGCGCTGGCGACGTCAGGTGCCGACACCGTGATCATGTGGCCGTTCACCAGCAAGGATGGCCCGATGGGCAAGCAGCCGGCGATGCTGGCGCCGCTGCAGGCCCGCGTCTCCGTGGTCGCCTGTCACCCGAAGCAGGATATCCTCGCCGCCGGCTACAGCGACGGCACCGTGTTGATGGTGCGGCTCGAGGACGGCGCGGAAATCCTGGTGCGCCGCAATGGCGGCGCGGCGGTCTCGGGGCTGGCCTGGAATGCCAAGGGGACGCTGCTGGCGTTCGGTGCCGAAGACGGCGACGCCGGTATCCTGCCGTTTGAACGATAAGCGATGGGATATACAGACCGGAACATTGCGGCCTGTCCGCCGTTGATATCGCCAAATGATCGCGGTGAACGAGATGTCAGCGGACGACAGGAAACGCGCTTATACCAGGGATATGCTTTTTGCCGGCGCGATGGTTGCGGTGGGGCTGGCTATGTTCGGTCTCTCGGTGATTCAACTCAGGGCGCAACATCCGCAGATGGCGCAGGCCACGCCGCCGTTACGGTCGACGCCGGGCGCAGACAGCAAGCCGTCTCCTGCGGCCGAGCCGGCGACCTCAGGCACACGACCGTCCGACGTGCCGCCGGAACCTGCCCGTCCCGGTGCCGACGCGCAAAAAGCCGGTGCTGAGCCTGCGCTGCCGCCGGCCCCGGCGGAAAAGATGGCGCCACCGATCAAGGACAAGTAGTGTGCTTTTCGCGGCGCTCCGCTGGCCTCATTCGCGATCTCATCCGCGCGCGCCCGTGCTGCTAACGGCTCAAGCGGTGTTGCGCTGGCGTTGATCTGAGGGATCAATTCCAGCGCAGAATGCCGGGTGGCCGAAATAATATCCCTGGCCGTAGGTCACGCCCGCCGCCTGAAGCGATTTCATCTGCGTGACGGTCTCGATCCCTGCGGCAGTGGTCTCGATACCCAGACCCTCGGCAAGCGCGAGCACCGAGGCCACGACCGCCGCGCAGTCCCTTCGATCGGTTATGCCTTGCACGAACGATTGGTCGATCTTGATTTTGCGGAAGGTGAAGTTGGCCAGAAGACTGGCGGAAGAATATCCGGTGCCAAAGTCGTCGATCACCATCGTTACGCCGATGTTGCTCAGCTGCCGGATCGTTTGGGCGGCGCTGCCGGTTTGATCGATCACGACGGATTCGTTGAACTCCAGTTCCAACCTGGTTGGGGCAAGCCCGGTTTCCACGAGGTTGCACAGAACGACGTCGAACAGATTACTTTTGGACAACTGGATGGACGAGATATTCACGGCCACCTTGAGCGGAACCGCCCAGGATGCCGCATCGTTGCAGGCCTTCTGAAGGATCCATTCTCCCAAGGGGATGATCAGGCCGGTGCTTTCCGCAAGCGAAATGAATTGATCCGGCAGGAGGAGGCCTCGTTCCGGATGCCGCCACCTCACCAGCGCTTCCATGCCCTGCACGTCGCCGGTCGCGAGGTCCACCATCGGCTGGTAGTGCAGTTCGAATTCCTCACCCTTCAGTGCCTGGCGCATATCCCTCTCGAGCGCCTTCTGGTCGTCATCGGACGCAGACATGCTCAATTCGTAGATTCGAAAATCGTTCTTGCCGGCAGCTTTGGTGGCGTAGAGCGCCAGGTCGGCTTTTTGAATGAGATCTTCCGGCGAGATGCCTTGCTCGGGACAGAGCGAAATGCCGATACTGATACCCACATGGATGGCTTGCCCGCTGAGATCGAACGGGTCTGAAATGGCGTCGATGATCCTCAGCGCCAGTGCAATGGCAGCTTCGCGCTCTTCCTTGTCGATGTATTGAATGATCGCAAATTCATCGCCGCCGAGACGGGCGACCAGATCGGCATGCCGCACGCAAGTCTTGAGGCGTTGCGCGACAGCCTGGAGCAGAAGGTCACCCGCGCCATGGCCAAGCGTGTCATTGACCGTCTTGAACCCATCGAGGTCGAGCATGAACACCGCGATCTTGTCGCCGGATCGCTTGTTGTTCGCGACCGCCTCCTCCAGGAAGCCCGAAAACTCATATCGATTCGGCAGGCCGGTCAGTTGGTCGTGCCTGGCCAGATGGGCGATCTTTCGCTCTGCGTTCGCGCGGACGGTGATGTCCTCATGGATTGCGAGCCATCCGCCGTCCGGCATCAAATGCCTGGCAATCGAAACCATACGCCCGTCAGCGAGTTCAAGGGTTTCGGTCGAGTCCTCGGCGGGAGAACGCGTAAAGTAATGATCGTCGGACACGCGGAAACCCGTTCCTTGTTCGCGGCGATAGCGAAAGATATCTGTAAGGAGGGTGCCAGGGCTTATTTGATCGGTCGTCAGTCGATAGATTTCGGCGTACTTCTTGTTGGCCAGGACGATCCGCTGGCCGCGATCGTAGAGACAGAGTCCTTGCGACATGCAGTTCATGGCGACGTCGAAGCGCGCATTGACGTCACGTAGTTTTTCCGCCTTTGCTGCGAGGCGGTCGGTTGTCCTCCATACCAGCATTCCCAGAACCGAAATCAAGACAATAAGGGCAGTGCCCTCACCAATACGACGCAACGCTCTCTCTCTCCACGGCGCCAGCAATTCCTCAACATCCTTGGCGACCGCTACAACCAGGGGATAGGACTTGCCCTGTTCGTAGCTGTTGATGCGCCGGACGCCGTCCGTCGACGCGACGATCTCCGCGCTTCCGATCGGCGACAATTCCAGTTGCTTGAAAATGCCGCTCTGGGACATGTCGCGGCCGACATTGGCTTCGACGAAGGGGCGGCGCACCAGGAGATTTCCGCTCATCGACGCGAGCAGTATCGCACCGTTGCTTCCGATCTCGAACCGGTCATACAAATCCTGGAAATATCTGGGGTTGATCGCGGCCACTGCGACGCCGCCGAAGCTGCCATCGGCGCGATTGAATCGGCGCGTCGCCGGTATGATCCATTCATCGGCCGTCCTGCTCCGTATCGGATTGCTGATGTGAAGTTCATGATCGGCATGGGTTTGATGGTAGATGAAGTGCTCCCGGTCGGCGAAATTCGCAGACGAATTGCGACCGACGGAATTCACCACCATCGCGCCATTGCTGTCGATAATCGCAAAGCTGACGAACTCGGATGAATGTTTGACCTCTTCAAGGAACCAACGTTTCAGCCGCTGCTGCGATTCGGGACTGAGACCGTCATGCTCCACCCGTTCGACGGTTCCGATCAGTAGCGCATCCGCCGTCCGAAAGGTGAGCTCGGCCTGCTGGACGAGGGAGCTCGCGAGGTTGGCCGTATCCTTCCGGCCATCGTCCAATATTGCGGCCCGCTGGCTGATGATATGGGAAGCCTCCAACCCGAAGACCGCCGTGCATGCGACTGCGATGAATGCGGCAGTTCCCCAACTTGCAGGGGCCCACCTGGCCGCATCGGCCTGATGCACTGATTGGTTGGTTTGGATCGTGGGGGAAGCCATCGCAGCTCGTCGGGTTTGACCTCCCTTTCTGGAGCAAATTGGTTCTCAAAGGCTAAATGAACGCGGTCTATAAACCCTGGGTCGCTGGGGGCGGTCGCTAACCAAGCCTGCGAAAACAGGTGACCGTTGCGAGCCCCAGGAGCGCCTGCGGGAAAGCCTGTCGGCGTCGCCGTGGAGCCCGTTCGCGCAGATCGCCAACTAGCGGCCGTGCCTGGGGGATGTTAGGGTCGGGACAACAAGAGCCGCCAGGTCAGGGGAGCGACGTATGCGAGAGTTAACGCCGGAAACGATCACGGCCGCCGTGCTCGACCAGATGGCGACGACGCCCGACCCTCGACTGAAAAAGATCATGGCGTCGGCAGTCAAGCACCTGCATGCCTTCGCCCGCGACGTCAATCTGACCCCCGCGGAATGGATCAAGGGCATCGAGTTCATGACGGCCGCGGGCAAGATGTGTACGGCCGAGCGGCAGGAGTTCATTCTGCTTTCGGATACCCTCGGCCTCTCGGCGCTTGTCAACGGCATGCATGACAAGACGGCCATCGAGGAAGGCACCCATACAAGCCTGCTCGGCCCCTTCTACCGCGAGACGACGCCGAAGCTGGCGGCGGGAAGTTCGATCGCCAGGCGGTCGAAGCCCGGGAGCGAGTGTGTGCTCTACGGCCGCGTAACCAATTCCAGCGGTGCGCCGGTCGCCGATGCCACGGTCTCGATCTGGCAGACCGGTGCCGACGGTCTCTACGATATTCAGGAAAATGCAACGTCGATCGACTATCGCGGTGTGTTTACCACCAATGCCGATGGCATCTACATGCTCCGCACCGTCAAGCCGCTCGGATATTCCATCCCGATGGACGGGCCGGTCGGCAACATGGTGAAGGCGCAGGCACGGCATGGCATGAGGCCGGCGCATATTCACTTCCTGGTCGGCGCATCCGGTTATCGCGAACTGGTGACGGCCCTGTACCTGCGCGACGATCCCCATTTGGCCGACGATGTCGTATTCGGCTCGTCGGGCGATCTCGCCGTCGAGATAGCGGCCAACGATCCGGACTGCCCGATCGGGGGGATGCCGAGCATCCGCTTCGACATGCGGCTTTCACGCGAAAGCGCGGCCGACAAGACCAGCGGGCGTGTCGGCGCCGACCCGGCGGCAATCGTCAGGCGCGCGACCAATAGTGAGCGCGTCCCGACCGCCGCGCCGGCCCGCGCCGGCGGTTAGTCTCAGCCCGATACCGAACTTTCATAACAGCCGGGGCCAGGAACCGGCCGGACGCGAATGACAACGAACAACGGAATATAGGAGAGGATCAATGAAACGCAGGACATTTCTGGGCGGAGCGGTGGCCGTCGCGGCGCTTGGGCGGACTTCGAGCGCGATGGCCCAGCAGACGCCGATCAGGATCGGCATGTCGATGGCGCAAACCGGCGGCCTCGCAGGCGGCGGCAAGGCTGCGCTGCTCGGCATCGAGGTCTGGCGTGACGACGTCAATGCGAAGGGTGGTCTGCTCGGCCGCAAGGTCGAACTCGTCGTCTATGACGACAAGTCGAGCGCCTCGGAAACTCCCGCGATCTATGCAAAACTGGTCGACGTCGACAAGGTCGATCTCCTGTTCGCGCCCTACGCGACGGTGCCGACAGCGCCGATCATGCCATTCGTCAAGCAGCGCGGGCTGCTGCTGATGGGGAACTTCTCGTTCCAGGTCAACAGCAAGGTTGGCCACGACATGTGGTTCAACAACGCGCCATGGGGACCGGCCGATAGCTGGGCGTCCTCGTTCCTCGATCTCGGGCAGAAGGCCGGCGGCAAGACCATGGCGCTGCTTTCGGCGGACCAGGAATTCGCGCAGAATCTCGCGCTGACCGCAAGGGACGTTGCCAAGCAGCGCAACATCCCCGTCATCTTCGACCAGACGTACCCTCCGAACACAGTGGAGTTCTCCTCCATCATTCGCGCGCTCAAGGCGGCCAAGCCCGATATGGTCTATATCGCGTCCTATCCGCCGGATTCAGCCGGCATCCTGCGCGCCGTGAACGAGATCGGGATCGGCGATGGCGTCAGGATTTTCGGCGGCGGCATGGTCGGCCTGCAATTCGCCGCGGTGATGTCGAATCTGGGTTCGCTGCTCAACGGTGTCGTCAACTACAATACCTGGCTGCCGGAACCGAGCATGTATTTCGACGGCACCAAGACCTTCTTCGAGACCTATACCAAACGCGCCGTCGAAGCCAAGGTCGACCCGCTCGGCTATTACCTGGCGCCGTTCGGTTATGCGATGGGGCAAATGGTCGAGGCGGCCGTCAACGCCACCAGGTCGCTGGACCACAAGGGCCTGGCCAAATATTTGCGGGAGAACGAGCACAAGACGATCGTCGGGTTGATCGCTTTTGCGGCCGACGGCGAGCGCAAGGAAAGCGGAACGCTTCAGGCCCAGTTCCGTGGCGTCGTCGACAAGGATGTCGAACAATTCCGGGTCTCCGGAAAGCAGGTCATCCTGTTTCCCGAGAAATTGAAGACCGGCGACCTCATCAGTCCCTTTGAGGCCGCGCGCAAATAAGCCTTGCGACTCCTCACCGAACCCGCGACGGTCCGGCTCGGGAAAGGGCCAAGGGGGGCCTGACGTGTTTTCGATGGATCTTCTGCTGGGGGCGGTCGTGCTCGGTGTTCTGCTCGGCTGCTTCTATGCCGCCGTCAGCGTCGGGCTCTCGGTCTCATTCGGCCTGCTCGACGTTCCCCATGTCGCGCATCCCGCCTTTCTGGTGGTGGCATCCTACGGCGTGTTCTTCCTCAACGATCGCTATGACATCGATCCGTTGCTCGCCGGGCTCATGATCACGCCGCTGTTTTTCCTGGTGGGTCTTGTCGCCTATCGCATCTACTACGAGACCTTCGAGCGGCGTGGCAGCGATGCCGCCGTGCGCGGCATCGCGTTCTTCTTCGGCGTCGCCTTCATCATTGAAGTCCTCATCATTCTTCAGTTCGGCGTGGATCAGCGTTCGGTTACGGCGTCCTATATCGGCAAGGCCTGGCAGTTCGGCGAGATGCGGATTCCGATCCGGCAACTGGTCGCTTTCGCGGTTGCGCTGGGGCTGACGATCCTGCTGGCGGTGTACCTGTCGCGAACATTTACCGGCCGTGCGATCCGCGCGGTCGCGCAGGATGAGGAGGCGCTGCGGCTGATGGGTGCCAACCCGGTCCGGATCAAGCAATTCGCGTTCGGTATCGCAACCGCCGTGCTCGGGATCGCCGGCGCCCTGCTGATCGTCGTCGCACCGGTCGAGCCGACGCTCGATCGCGCCTATATCGGGCGGACCTTCTGCGTCGTGGTCATGGCCGGACTCGGCAGCATCACCGGCACGCTGGCGGCGGCCATCATTCTCGGCGTCGCCGAAACCGTTGTCCTTACCGTGTTCGGCGCTTCATGGGCGCCGGCGGTCTCGTTCGCGATGCTGCTCGGCGTGCTTGCCGTTCGCCCGCAAGGTCTGTTCGGCAGATGACGACGCGCCGCGACAGCATGGTTTTCTGGCTGGGCGTTATCGTCTTTCTCGCCGCCGTCGCGGCGATGACCCAGATCGTTCGTAACGAATATCCGTTCTTCGCCGGCTACGTGATCCTGCAATTCATCGCGCTCGCGGTGGCCTGGAGCATCCTTGGCGGCTATGCCGGCTACGTCAATTTCGGCACCAATGCGTTTTTCGGCGTCGGTGTCTACACAGCGGTGGCGCTGTTCAAGGCCTTCGGCGCGCCGCTCGCGGTGCAGATCGCGGCGGCGGCGGTCGTCGGCATGTTGCTCGGTTTAGCGTTGGGTCTGTTGACCCTTCGGATGCGCGGCATCTTCTTCTCGATTGCGACGATCGCGCTGGCGATCATCATCGAGACGTCGGTGATGAACTGGCGGTTCGTCGGTGGTGCGGCGGGGATCCAGTTGCAACGACCGGCGGTGATGCCGCCCTTCGACAGCTACGTGAAGATGCTGTGCTTCGTGCAGGCGCTGCTGGTGGTCATCGCGGTCGGGACGGCGCGCTACATCCAGAACTCCCGGATCGGGCGGGGCCTGCAGGCGCTCCGGGACGACGAACTCGCCGCCGAATGTACGGGGGTGCCGACCCTGCGGCTGAAGCTGCTGGCCTGCGTGATCTCCGGGGCGCTGATATCGGCGGCCGGCGCTCCCGCCGCCATGTATCTCCAATACGCCGACCCGTCGTCGGCCTTCAATCTCAATTACTCGGTCTCGGTACTCGCGATGTCGCTGATCGGGGGAACCGCGCATTGGATTGGCCCGGTGCTCGGCGCCATCGTGCTCGGCGTGACGCAGCAGCTGCTTGCCGTCACGATTTCGTCGGAAGTCAACGTGCTGGTGCTCGGCATCATGCTGGTGCTGTTCGTGGTCGGCGCCCCGAAGGGCATTATCGGGCTGCTGCTGCCGCGTTATCGCCTGCGCGCGGGAGGCAAGCCATGACGCTGCTCACTCCCGAGCCGCCGTTGCTGCGGATAGGTGCCGTCACCAAGACCTTCGGCGGGTTCACCGCCCTCGACAATATCAGCGTCGAGGTCCGCAAGGGTGAACGCTTCGGCCTGATCGGACCGAACGGCTCGGGAAAGACGACGCTCATCAACTGCATTTCCGGCGCGCTGATTCCGCAGAACGGTAAGGTGGTTTTCTGCGGCGAGGATATCACCGAATTGCCGCCGCATATGCGCGCGCGGCGCGGCATCGCGCGGAGTTTCCAGATACCCCGGCCGTTCAGGAGCATGACGGTGGTGGAAAACCTCATGGTGGCGCTCGACTTCACCGTGGCCCGTGATGTCGCCGGCTCGGCTCTGCCGGAACGCGATGCCGCGATGTCGATCCTGACGCGGATGGGGCTTGCGTCCAAGGCCGACGCGCCGACCGAGACGCTGAGCCAGGTTGAATTGCGCAAGATGGAGCTTGCGCGCGCGATGGCGGCGCGTCCGAAGCTGCTGATTTCGGACGAAGCCATGGCGGGCCTTTCGAGTTCTGAAGTCGACGAGGTGCTCGACCTCCTCATCAGCCTCGGCGAGGAGGACGTCACCATCATCATGATCGAGCATATCATGCAGGCGGTGATGCGTTTTTCGGAGCGCGTGATGTGTCTCGATGCCGGCAAGATCATCGCCATCGGCGCGCCGGAAGAGGTGATGGCAAACCAGCGGGTGCAGGAGGCCTATCTTGGCGTTTAGCCTCGCGATCGACCGCCTCGATGCCGGTTACGGCGCCGTGAAGGCGCTGCGCGGCGTTACCTTGCACGTCGATGCCGGCGAAACGGTGGCCCTGCTCGGCACCAACGGCAACGGCAAGAGCACGTTGATGAAGTGCATCATGGGCCTGGTCCGCCCGCAAGCCGGCCGCGTCACCCTGACGATCGACGACCGGGCGCACGATCTGACCGGGCTCTCGCCGGAGGAGGTCGTGGGTCTCGGCGTGGCGCTGGTCCCCGAGGGGCGGCGGCTGTTTCCAAAGCTGACGGTGATCGAGAATCTGATGCTGGGTGCGTTTCGCAAGGCCGCCCGCGGCGCCATCGATCGCAATCTGGCGCTCGCCTTCGACACATTTCCGGTACTTGCGGAGCGCCGCGGCCAACTCGCCGGCACGATGTCGGGCGGGCAACAGCAGATGCTCGCCATCGCCCGAGCGCTGATGTCGTCGCCGCGCCTGTTGCTGATCGACGAGCCATCGGTCGGGCTGTCGCCGCTTCTGGTGTCGCAGACCATCGCCAAGATCGGCGAACTCAAGCAGCGCGTCGGCCTGACCGTGCTGATGGCGGAGCAGAATTTCAACCAGGCGATCCGGATCGCCGACCGCGGCTACATCATCGTTCATGGCGAGATCGCCGTTGCCGCCGGTTCGGTCGACGAACTCAAGGCCAATGACATCGTCCGGCGGCTCTATCTCGGCGGCTGACCCTGCGGATGTGACGGCATCGTCCTTGCCGAGCCCTGTACTCATAAACGCGGTTGGTTGAGTGCGGCGGGCCGAATGTCCGCTTCTCCCTAATAGCGGCGTCAAGCTGGCATTCCAGAATCGACGCGATGTGCCATTGACCGGGGCGAGCCAGCAGCAAGTCCGACCATGTCCGCTATACCGCTGACGGCGGAAGTAAATTCAGAGCATCAGGGTCCTTATGAAGGCCGGAGCAGTCTACAAGAACACGCTTTGAGGCACGCCAAGTGGCGGGGACGGATTTTCCCGAGGGAACCGCGATAGTCGTGATGTCTGTTCGGGGTCAGCGGTCATTGGCCACGCTCATTCGATGACCTCGTCGGCGCGGGCGAGGAGCAACGGCGGCATGTCGAGCCCGAGCGCTTTCGCCGTCCTGAGGTTGATCACCAACTCGAACTTGGTCGGCTGCTCCATCGGCAGATCGCCGGGTTTGGCGCCCTTCAGTATCCGGTCGATGAAATACGCCGAGCGCGCGAAGAGATCGCGCAGGTTCGGCCCATAGGACATCAAGCCGCCATCGGCCACCGGATCGCGGACTTCGTAGACGGCCGGGAGCCTGATCTGGGCGACGAACTCGACGATCCGCTTGCGATTGAGACCGGTGAGCGCATCGGTGATCATGAACATCGCGTCAGGGCGATCGCGGCGCATCGCTTCGAACGCGTCGTCGAAATCTTCCGGTTCCCGTACCCCTAGCGGCCGGATCTCCACATGCATCGTTTCGGCCACCGCCGCGATTTCCCTATAGCGCAGCGTCATGGCGCGGTCGGCCGCGTTCCACAGTACCGCCACCCGCGCGAGCGCGGGCACCGCCTCTTTGAGCAGTTGCAGACGCTTTGCGCTCAGCTCGGTCGAGATCTCGGTGACGCCGGTGACGTTGCCACCGGGCCGCGCCAGGCTCTTGACCAGGCCCGTGCCGACCGGATCGCCCGCGCCCATGACGACGACCGGGATGTCGCGGGTTGCCGTGGTCACCGCCTCGGCGGACTGGCCGCCTTGCGCCAGAATCACATTCGGCTTCATGGCAATCAACTCGGCGGCAAACCCGGCAAGCCGCTCCCGCCTACCGGCGGCAAAGCGGCGCTCGACGACGAGATTGCCGCCTTCGACATAGCCCAACTCGCGCAATGTCGGCCAGGGCATCGCCTGCCGCGGGTCGGGAGGCTGAGGACCAAGGAAGCAGTAGCCGATCCGGTAGGTCTTGCGCGCTTGCTGCGCGCCGACGCAGACGGGCCAGGCGAGCGCCGCGCCGCTAAGGACGGTAATGAATCTGCGCCTTCTCATTGGATAATTCCCGGAGCCAGTGGGCCACACAGGTGTTCGTAGTTAGCAGCATACTACTCGTGCGGAGCATTGGCGAGTGTACCAAACTTCACAAGGCACTGAGACAAAAGGAAAGCCCCGCCCTCTGCGAGCCGCGAGCGACGCAAGCGGGGCCGCGGCATGGACGACCGGAGCTCTGTGAAGGCAAACGAGCGCGCCAGCGAGGCTGGTGATAGCTGATGTTCATCGGACTTGGGCGGTCTCAAGCACGTGGGCTCGGAATTTACTGATGATCGCTTTGCCCGCCATATCCGGTCTGGGTCATTCGCGACTGGGTCGAGGCGACGGCCGATCAAGCCATTTCCGCTGCGCCCCGATTGCGACCGATTTTTGCGGCGCAACCGAAAATCGCAATGTGCCAAGCGGACCTGTAGCGGTGGATTGTCGAGTATGTTTGCAATAGGCTAATTGTGTTAGAGAGGTGTCCAATGGCTGAGATCATCCATCCCTTTTACGAGTCGCATCGCGGTGCAATGGAGGCCGCCATGCGCCATCGCCTCGACCTTGCCGAAGCGATGTTGTGCGAGCGCGCGCATCTATCCAATATTGATGGGATCAGGCAGGAGGTGATGGACGAATTCGAAATCGTGCTCACCCAAATGCCCTATGTCGGAGGCGCGGCAAGTCGTATGAGCGATTTTTTCATGCGTCTCATGGGCTTTATGGCCATCAGCCGAGTGCTCCGGCGACACGGCGTGTCGCTGTCCGTGATCGGCGAAATCGAGCGAGAAACCTACAAGGCGCAATTGCTCACCGTGCCCGAAGCGGAACGTCTCGCCTCGGGGCGTCAATTCATGTCGTCAGAGAATCAGACTTTGCTGCGCGAGCAGGCTACAAAAAGCCATCAGAAAGAGTTTCCGGAAGATTTCGTCTACGATTTCGTCGAGTCGGGCCGGGGTGACAACTTTGAATTCGGCATCAACTACAAAGCTTGCGGCTTTTGCAAATTCGCGGCTCGCCATGGAGACAAAGAAATCGTGCCGAACCTTTGTGGGCTTGATTTCGACGCCTATGCAACGCGTGGCATCCACCTGGAAAGGACACAAACGTTGGCTGGCGGCGCGAACCACTGCAATTTCCGATTCTCGCGGCTCCCGTCGGACCAGGGCGTGTACTCATAAATTTTGGAAGGTCAGCTTCGCGCCGAAAGCGACTGAAACCTCGACAGTCCAGGAATGCACGGCACTAAATTTGCGATTCCATTCTCGGTTATGGGCCAATTTGTCCCAGTCGTGGCTCTGTCCCGGCCAGTAGCCGCTGAATGTTGGCACGATGGCGCATAATCACGTGAATGCCACCTGCAACCACCAGTAACCGATAGGGCAGCGGTTGCTCCAAGCCGCAGACGAGGGCGATCGCAGTCAGCGCCGCTAACATCGAGCCAAGAGAAACAATCCGAAAAATAGCCAACACAACGCCAAAAGCCGTCGCGGCCCCCAAACCTAC
>Ga0075023_100000261_pt1 | contig 13263 bp, 15 predicted proteins | sample Str014_FD_71388 | JGI IMG/M metagenome (GOLD analysis project Ga0075023, IMG submission 71388) | Freshwater sediment microbial communities in response to fracking from Pennsylvania, USA - Straight Creek_MetaG_SC_2014 | ecosystem: Environmental > Aquatic > Freshwater > Creek > Sediment | place... | reverse complement strand
GGCCAGCTCCGCGATCGAATACGGCAGCGGGGCCCCCGCCAGCGCGGCTTTCAGGAGCCGTTGGGTCACGAGATCGGGGAAGCGTCGATTTGGCGCCGTGGAATGGGTGTAGTCTTTTACCGCCAATCCAAAATGTCCCGGAGATTCTCCGCCGGGAAGATCGAGCGCATACTCGCCGCGACCGATCAATTTAACCACCGTCAGGGACAATTCGGGGAACCTCTCAGGGGCAGCCGTGCGGCGCCGCATCAGAAAGCCTTCGAGCGCGCTAGCATCCGGCACAGCGGGAAGGTTATCGCCGAGACCCGCGGCAAGTTGCACCATGCGTCCCCACCTTTCCGGAGAACGCAGGACACGGCGGAGGGACGGAAATTTCTTCGCTTCGAGGTAGGTCGCCGACACACCGTTAGCCGCAATCATAAAATCTTCGATTAGTTGCTTAGCTCGGTTCGGTTTATCCAGATTGAGATTTGCCAACGCGTCGCCGTTAAAAACCGCGTGCGCCTCGATTGTCTCGAGACTCAGTGCGCCATGGCGGTGCCGCTGTTCGACGAGCCGTTGCGCCACTCGATCCTGGAGACGGAGGTTGGCGTCCAGGGCGGGGTTCTCTAGGACACGCCGGGGCGCGGGACCGACGCCCGTCAGCCAGGCGGCGACGCTATCGTAGGCAAGTTTTGCGCGGTTGCGAACCTGCGCGCGGTAAACGGCCGAGGCCACAAGCGAGCCGTCTGCCTCGAAAACCATGTCGATCACCACCGCGATCCGATCCTGATCCTCGTTCAACGAAGTCAAATCCGTGGAAAGTGCCTCCGGCAGCATGGGGAAAATGGCGGCAGGCGTATAGACGGAGGTCGTGTTGCGCGCCGCATGGTCGTCGAGCGCCGATCCTTTCGGCACCAGCGCGTCGACATCCGCGACCGCCACAAGGATTCTGACCTGCCCGACCGCGAGCGATTCCGCGACCGTCAATTGGTCGAGATCCCGCGATTCGTCGTTGTCGATCGACGCCCAAAGTCGGTCACGCAAATCGCGCACGTCACCGGTTGTGGTGGCCGGTCCGCCGAGGGCAGCCAGTGCTTGCTGTGCGGCCGGCGTGAAATCCGGCTCAAAGCCACGCGCTGCCATGGCTCGACGCGCGATGGCCGCCAGCGTCGTGCGGTCGGTGGGCCGGCTCTGGGCCGCGGGGCGAGGCAGGGCAGCCGCCGCGACCGAGCTCGAACCATTCGTTTTCATAGAATAATTACCTTCATTTAATTGGTTCGGTTAAAAGCAAGGCTGCGGCGGTGCTTATCGGATTTTCGCACGACAGCCCCGTTTTATTTTGCCAGCTGGGCACGAATCTTCTGGAGCTCGTTTCGCCGATCAGCCGTCACGGAGGGGAAGCTCATCTTGAGGTCTTTCAGGGCTTCGATCACAATTCGCGAGATGATGAGACGCGCGTTGGGCTTGTCGTCCGCTGGCACCACGTACCAGGGAGCGGCTTTGGTGCTGGTAGCGCTCAGGCAGTCTTCGTAAGCCTCCATGTAACGATCCCAAAACTTCCGTTCGACAATATCCGCTTCGCTAAATTTCCAATTCTTGTCCGGTTGATCGATGCGTTCCAGAAAGCGCTTGCGTTGCTCATCCTTCGAAAGGTGAAGAAAAAACTTAAGCACCACCGTGCCATTACGGTGGAGATGTTTCTCCAAATCCACGATCGAGCGATAGCGGCCTTCCCAGATCGTCTCCGGGTCGGCCTGCCCATCCGGGATCTTCTCGCTGCGCAAAATTTCTGGGTGTACGCGGGCGATCAGCACCTCTTCGTAGTATGAGCGGTTAAACACGCCGATTCTCCCCCGCGCCGGTAATCGGCACGTCGTGCGCCAGAGAAAATCGTGCTGCAATTCTTCGGCGCTCGGATGCTTGAAGCTGTACACTTCGCAGCCCTGCGGATTCACGCCGCTCAAGACGTGACTGATCGCACCGTCTTTTCCTGCGGCGTCCATTGCTTGGAAAATCAGCAGGACCGAGTAGTTGTTGGACGCGTAGAGGAGGCGCTGGAGCATACTCAGTTCCTGGACATCAGCCGTGAGGCACTCCTTGTACTGCTTCACCGATTTGCAGAACGGCTTGATGGCGGTCGCCCATTTCTTGAGCTTGACCTTATCTCCCCCGGAAACGCGGAATTCTTTTAGGTTAATCTTCATTTTTGAATGTGCTACTCGGCACCACCAATAGCACATCTGGAGCTTTGATACAGCTCTCGTCGTAGCTTATTTGTCGATTCGATAGATCGCACCGGAGCAGACCTAAATGGGGCAATTCAGCCTCTTTCCGCAAAGCGACGCCACCCGCCTAATACAGCCCCTCTCGCCCAAGTAAACCAAATAAGCGATGCCAATCGGTTACCCTCTTGTACGCCATCCGCCCAGGAGATAGACGATCAAGCAGATTACCAGTACCAGACCAAGCGTACTGCCTCCTATCATGGGACCGCCAAAATAGAAGCCGCCACCGCCGAACAAGAGAACAAGCAGAAGGATCAAGAGTATAGGATTCATGGGCGTACGTTAGTCCGAAGCCGGGCCCGCTTCCATGGGGCCTTTCCCTGCCATGCGGAATTTTCGTTTTTCTCCACGCGGCTAATCATGGATCAGCGATCAGGTTGTCGTGCTGGATTTCACCTTATCGTAGGCTTCTTGTGTCCTCGTCCAGGCCGCGCCCACCGTCTCCTTTTGTTGTGCCCACGTCTCAGCCGTCGCTTTACGCAACTCATCGCCGACCGAAATCAGGAACGATCGAGCATCATTCATCTCCTTCATCGCAAAATCCCAGTCTTTTGTATCGGTGGCACTGGTCATCGCAGCGCGTTTGGCATTCAGCTCCCGGATCTGGCCGTCCACCCTGGCTTCCAGCAATGTGAGGCCGACGAAGAGCTGGGCGCGCTGATCGAAGCTGTAGTCCTTGATGTCGCTCCAGCGAGCAGAGGAGACATCGGGACCAGTCGCAACGGCGCTAGGAACGGCATTGGGCGGGGCGGAAGCATTGCCCGATGATGAAAGGTCGGCATGACCTGCTGAAGTCCATGCGGTCAGACCGAAGGCAACGATGACAAAGAGAGGAAGGCCGTATATTTTCATGGGTCGATTGGTTCTTGCTATTGGTTTTGTATCGGCGCTCCATACAACGACGGGATGGGGGCGTCTTCGTTCTAGTCGATAGGCGGGCACGGCGGGCTCACCGTATTGTCGCGATATTGAGCGTTTTGAATACGAATAACGGGCGGAGAAACGGCCTCCGCCCGGCGAATCATTTCAAATCGCGGAAAGGCCAGATCCGGCCTTCAATCGTTTCCGCAGGAAGGCCAGCCCGACCAAGGCAGCGCTCATCATGATCGCGGTCGACCCGCCATCCGGAACCTGCGCGGCGGAATCCCCCACCGTAACCAGGGTTGGCGAGGCCGACTCAGTTGGCGGATTTGACCCGTTGTGGTCGTGTATCTCACCGGAGCGCCGCGTGATGCCCCACTCTGTCCCGTGGAAAAACGTTGGGCTTGAAAACCGTTCGTAGAGACTCATCCGCTCGGGCGAAGGAGCCACCACACGGCCGCCCGGTTCATTATAGTTGTCACTAAAACGAACGCCCGCTTTCCAAACATCGGGCGTCGAAAAAGAAGTCGCACGCACACTTCCGGAAAGACCCAGAAAGAGCACAGCGACCCCCGCAGTTATCAGACATCTCAGGTTGGTTATTTTCACGGGGTGACAGTAGCCGGGAGGGGAAGATGTTGCCATGGGGGCAAACCCTACTGGTACCGGGAACGCGTACTTAAGAACGACCGATGCGAGTAAACCATTTTTCCTGCGTCGCTGCCGTATGATATTTTGCCCTGCCATTCTTTGCCCCTGCCCGGCGTGGCAGACACTCGATGGTAGGTCGTCAAAAAAGCCTCTCCTGGACAGGAAAGGCTTTAGCTGTGACGAGAGATATTTTTAGCGCTTCAAAAGGCGCTGCCCGCTTAGTTCCAATAGCCTTCGTAGAATCGGTAGGCGTTGCCCTGGTGTTCCCAGCGCGGCGCCATCCATACCGAACTTTTACTCGGAGGTAATTCCCAGTGTCCGGCCATCCACTCATACCGGTCATTGCGCCAGGTCCAGTACCCAGGAAGCCAGACATGCTGCGGCGTCGGTTGGGCGAGCACGACCTCTTGCTGCAACGCAGGCGGGGCCTGAGTGATCACCGTCGTGGTGCTCTGAGCCGGTGAGGAGGTTGTGATGTAGCCCGAATTGGTCGCATAAGCCTGGGTTGCCGCCGGCGTCGTTGTGGTCGTGGTCGTCGTCACCGCCTTTGACGGTTCGGGCGGCGGTGGGGCCGAAACCAGGTGCGAATCCGGCTCCGAAGCGCAACCCGCAACAAGAACCAAAGCACCGCAAAAAGCCAAGATTTGGGTAAGTCGCCATCCAGCGTGTGCGGAGGCCGACGATGGCATGGGGAGTAAGGATATTTTTTTCATCGATCAACCGTACACCAACAAGGCAACGAGCGTTATGGGGTGTTATAGGTAGAGGCAGGTTTTTGGAGCCCATGAAAAACCTTGCGGAAGCTGCTGTATTTGAAGAGCTCCGCGTAGCGCGCCCAAGATACGACGGTTTGCAGAATCCGCTGCGGCCGCTCATGGGGGAACGTTTGCGCCAGCCGACTTAGGACCACAGTCTCGTCAACCTCCCCGCGCGCGGACTGTTTCAGCTCCTGTATTACCAGGTCAAAGACGTAGAGGGATTTCAGCGCCGCATTGAGCTGCTGCTTGCGGGTCGAGATGTCAGCGGCGAGAAAGGTGCGCCCTTCCGGCGTCATTTCGACGCGACCGGTTGGGGTCACAACCCAATGGAGCAATTCGCCTGCGTTCACGACAAGGAGGAGCTGAGGCAGCTCGAAATGCACATGGCGAGTCAGTTCGAAGAGATCCATACTGCCTTCGTTTTCGAGCACCTCGAGCAAGCCGATGACGCTACTAAGCGACACCGCAGGAATAGCCTGAACGGAAACTTTTCCGGCACCGACCGGCACACCGGTCGCGGCCGGCAAAGCCGTTTGGGTGATCAACGCGTGAATTTTCTCAATCAAGGCAACAAAGTCCGGATGGTGTTCATCGCGCGGATACGGTAATGGGTTGTCAAATACTGCCCGAATAATGCCCGGATGCGCACCCATCACCACAAGGCGCGTTGCCATGAAGACGCCTTCGCCAATGCTGTGGGTCACCATGAGGATGGTGTTCACGGGAGAAGCCTTGCTCGTGTAAATATCGATGACCTCGTTGCGCAGCGTTTCGCTGGTAAGCACGTCGAGCGCGCTAAACGGTTCGTCCATGCAGAGGATTTCCGGTTGCACAGCCAGGGCTCGGGCGAGGCCTACCCGCTGCTTCATTCCTCCGGAAAGTTCCTTGGGATACGCGTCTTCTGAACCGCCCAGACCGACGTTGGCAATCACCTTTTGCACACGTTTTTGCCGCTCAGCTATGGTTATTGATAAATGTGATAGGCCGACTCCGACGTTTTCCTGCACCGTCAGCCAGGGAAACAGGGCGAAATTCTGAAAGACCAGCGCAGTCGATGGATTTAGTCCGGTTTGCAACTTACCGCGGTAGAAGATCTCGCCCGCCGTCGGCGGCTCCAAACCGATGATCGCGCGCAGCAGAGTGGACTTTCCGCACCCCGAAGGCCCCATGATGGCGATGACTTCGTGTTCGCGGATTTCTAGGTTGATTCCGTGAAGAATTTCCACGCTTCCACCCCCTGCGTTTGGAAAAGACTGGAATACGTTTCGGACTTCCAAGAGCGGTGTCGTCATAATCAAGCCTCCAAAGTGAAGCGGGTTTGCGCGCGGTGGCTGAGAGGCCGCCAAACGAGCCGGTTGAAGCCCACGACAGTCACCGCCATGATGCCGACCGCCGCCGCGAGGATATTGAATTGGCCGCGCTCGGTCGCCTCACTGATCGCCGCGCCCAGGCCCGTGGTCATGAGCGTCTGGCCACGAAATTTCATGTATTCCGCAACAATGCTGGCGTTCCAAGCCCCGCCCATCGCGGTGATCCAACCGGTAAGCAGACTTGGAAAGATGGCGGGCAAAATCAGCTGCTTCCAGCGATGCCAGCGCGAAAACCGCGACAGCCGTGAAACTTCCCACAATTCTCGAGGGATCGCACTGCTGCCGGCAATCACGTTAAAGAGAATATACCATTGTGTGCCCAAGAGCAATAACACCACCGAACTAGTTCCCAGGCCCTGTCCAAACGCCAACATCAAACCCACCACAACCGGGAAGATCATTGGCGCGGGGAAGCTCGCCGCCATTTGAATCACGGGTTGCATCGCATGTGACCAACGCGGATGCCGGCCGATCATCACCCCGACCGGGATCGCCCAGAGGGAAGCGAGGGCCACAGCCGCGATCACCCGCAAAAACGTTGCCGCCGTGCTGCGGACCAGGCCCAGCCACTCATGGCCGGTGAGCGTCATGAGCAGGTTCGAATATTTCACCGCGCCAAAAATGATGCCCAACCCGACGGCGCTCGCCAGGAGCCGTTTCGTCCATCGCCCTGCGACGGTCGCGCGGACACTGGACTTTTCGGCGCGGAATGAGCGTGCCGCCGGAGCGCGCCCGGGCCGCCGCTGGCAAAATTTCCACGCCTGCGACGCCGCGTACAGGAGCCGCGATCGCCTTAATCGTTCCCACACCCACGAGCGAGCCGTATTGGCAGGTTCTCCATCGGTAAATTTGTGGGACCATGCCACCAATGGGCGCCAGACCACTTGGTCGACAAATACAATCATGCCAAGCATCGATAGCACGCCGAGCAGTTGGGCTGCCCCATCGCCGCGTTCGATAGCCAGACTCATATAAGAGCCGAGCCCCGGCAGTCGGAAATCGTGTTCACCCAGCACAAACGCTTCGCTGACCATTAAAAAGAACCAACCACCGGCCATCGACATCATGCTATTCCAAAGCAATCCCGTCGCGGAAAAGGAGAGATCGAGCCGAAAAAACCGCTCCCACCACGACATCCGCGACAAACGCGTGACCGCGACGAGTTCCGACGGAACCGCTTTCAACGACGCATAAAAAGAGAATGTCATGTTCCACACCTGTCCCGTGAAAATCATCAGCACCGAAGCGATTTCGAGTCCGAGGTTCTTATCGGGAAAGAGATGAACCAATACCAGCACGAAGCCTGGCAAAAAACCGAGCACGGGAATACTCTGCAGGATGTCGAGCAGCGGCAGCAGCACCCGCTCCGCGCCCACCACCCGCGCCATCGCGTAGCCATAAACCATCGTGAACATAAACGATACGCCGTAGGCTATTACGCCGCGCGACAAACTCAAAAGCGTGTAGAGCGGCAGGTACCGCGCTTCCAGGTGAATCTTAGGCACCTGCTGCAGCGGAGCCTGCCATTCGCGAGACACCGTGATCAGTGCATAGATAAAAGCGGCCAAGAGGCCGGCTACCGCCAAATCAACCCAGCCGAATGCGCGCTGGGTTCGAACGTAGGATGAGTCCGCGATCATGAGGCCTCACGCGCCCGAGGGCGAATCGATGTCTGAGCCGAACTATTTATTAGAATCCATTTTAGGCGAAAAGCCCCCTGTTGCCTTGTTACGATCACAAGATCAATGCCCGGACCTTAAGAGGTGCGGTCAGGAGCAAGTTGAAGCCGCCGTATGGGTTGGCCGAGCGTCGGGTCGCCCCGGGGCTTCTGCCCCACTGTCCATCCATGAAAAAGCATATCCTTTCGTGAACCAGTCATCTCGAATCTTTTTTAGACTTAGTCTTTTTTGGGGGTATCGACCTGGGCGCTAGAACTTCTCGGCGCGTAGCCGCTCTCCGGAATGTCGCTGAACGTCTTAACGATCTGGTTCCTCGCCCGCGGCCGGAATTTGTTTTATTACGGTGATCTGGCTCAGATGCGCATTCACGATAGGAATGGCTTTGTTCAAGAAGCCTTTGATCTCCGGGTCTTTTGTTTCTGCGGATTCAGTTTCGAAGTCCTTCGCGTCCATCTTGTGGTCTTTTACCATAGCGGCGATATAGGCATCGTCGAATTTGATCCCGGTCAGGGCCGCTATTTTATCCACCTCAGCCTGATGTTTCGAATCCAAGCTTTCGGCGAGCGTTACACCCTTGAGCGACGCCAGCGCTTTCAAGTCGTCATTGATGGCCGTATGGTCCTTCACCATCTTTCGACCGAAATCTTTCACGTCTTCCCGCACTGCGTTTCGGATGGCTAGGTTTCCGAGCTTAACTTCGGCCATTCCGCCTTGAGCGGCCGCGAGAAGAAACGCTTGGTCAGACTCAGCCAGTCCTGCCGCCAGGGTTGCGCAGGGCAGACCCAAGGCGAGACTCGCCGCCAGCAAAATGCCGCGGAGTCCGGCGAGGGTTCTATCTGAGACCTGGCAATGAAACCGCGCCTGCTCGCGCTTTCGGATCGGTACTGATTTTGTCGGGGTTTTCATAAAAATAGTATTCGCTACTCGTTTTTCGATCCAACGAACGCGCCGAAAATCTCGTCGCATTGCTGGGCCAGAGAGAAATCTTTCTCCGTCAGCCCGCCTTCATCATGCGTCGAGAGCGTTAGGGTCACTTTATTAAAGCGTATATCAATATCGGGGTGGTGGTCAGCTCCCTGCGCCTGTCGGGCGATTTGGTTCACAAATTCGATACTGTTGATGAAATCCGCGAACACAAAGGTACGCCGTATGGTTTTGGCGCGTTTCGTCCAATTGGGGACGCTCTTCAAATGGGATCCGATTTCTTTGGGTGTAAGGGTTGGCATGGAGATGGATCAGTTCTTGGTCCGGCTGGACCCGCTTCGGTTTTCTTCGCCCGCGGCCTGATGTCGCTGTTGGCCGGAATAACTCGATTGTCACCTTGAGGGATGGCGCCTTCCTAAATGGTTGCGGCTAGCTTTTTTTCTTCAGGTTGGTTAAGCGGCGGCACGGCGATGTCCAGCGCGGCGCTCAAATCGATTTCGTGCTCCTGCTCCTGGACGATGATGGCGCGCAAGGTTTCGCTCAGCGCGAATTCCCCCATCGCCTCGGCCTGCCTGATGCGTTCGCGATAACGAGCCACCGTCTCCTGTTCGTTGGTAAGGTCGGCGCGCAGCATAGTGACCGGATCATTGGAAGTTATCACCCGTTTTGGTGTCACACCCGGCATGCCGCCTAGATAGTCAATTTGTTTGGCGATCTTAATAGCATGCGCCAGTTCCTCGCCGGCATGTGCTTCCAATTCGCGGGCAATATCGGTGTAAGCGGCGCCCTTCAGCACCTGACTATATACGACATAGGCAATGATTGCCTGATATTCGCCCGCGAGATCCTCATTCAGTAGCTGGACCATGCTTTCGCGCGTAATGGCGAGTCCCGATTCAATTTCTTCTTTTGGCATAAAATGTAGATTAATGGTGCTCTTCGCGCAGCCCGCGGCCGCCGTGATGGCTTGTATAATTGGATCTTTCGCAGAGGTTAGCCTTCGACCACGAAACCGATTTTGATCGTCACCTGCCAGCTATCGACATTGCCCTTCTCGATATGGCCGCGCGTCTCCACCAACTGAAACCAACACAGTTTCTTGACGGTTTCGTGCGCGCGTTTTATCGCCCGATTAACGGCGTCCTCGATCGAGGTAGGCGAGGTGCCGGTGAGTTCGATGTGTTTAAATACCTGAGATTTCATAGATAGGCCTTGATCGATGTTTGTTCCGACCGGGTCCCGGGCGTGTACACCCGGTCAGTAACAAAGAGGTTTTTCCGGGACGAATATAACGCAGCTAGAGCGGTTCGCCTATTTGGAGTCGCCGGAGGAAGCATCCTTGATCGCTTTTTCCACGGCCGCGCGAGTTTCACCGGTGCGCTTCTGAATCCGTCCAATGAGCTCATCATGCTTCCCCTCGGCATATTGGAGATCGCTATCCGTGAGCTTCGCCCACTTTTGCTTCAATTTGCCTTTGGTGATGTTCCAATCGCCTTTGATTTCTAGTGTATTCATTTTTGTTGGTTATTTACTGTTTCGTCTAGTGCCGCCAGATAACGGCTAAAAAATTCCTTCTGGTTGCCGGTTTCGTTCGTCAGTCCGCTTCCAGCGTGACGGTAGTATCCCCGCGCAGGGCTTTGGAATAGGGACAGGTCTGATGCGCCGCCTGCATGATGTGTTGCACCTGGGTGTGATCCAAACCCGGCAGTAAGGCGTGCAATTCCACGGCGAGACGGTAGCCACCTTGATCGTCCTCGATTAGGCTCACCAGCGCCCGCACGGTCGAATCCTCGACCGGCGTGCCGAACTTTTTGGCCGCATGGCTGACGGCGCCTTGAAAGCAGGCTGCGTATGCACTGGCAAAGAGCAGTTCGGGCGATGGCCCGCGTGTTTCAATGCCTTTTTCCAAGGGGTTTCCCAGCGACGCATACCATAGGCGGTCCGGCGCTTGGACGCTTCCTGAGCGTCCCCCTTTGGCAATCGCTTCGGCTGTGAACAGAGTTTTCAAAATGCGGTGGCGTGGCTAAGCCGCGCCATGGGATAAGGTTTTCGAACGAGTGGGTTTGTCGGCTAGCAGCGAAACAACTTCACAACCATGACAACAAACAGAACAACGCTGAGTGAACCACCGGTTACCCAAATGGCGTTGGCAAGGGTCTGACTGAATATAGATTCCATGGCGTCGGTTTTGTTGTCGATGGCAAGGCGTTCGCCATCACTACAATTACGCTACACCCTATCCTGGATTTCCAAAATGGGATGTAACCCTACCGCCCTCGCCCAAAAAGCGCTCGCTCCAAACTAACTCAAATCACCGGCCGAGGTTGGCGGCGCTGCCGTAAAGGGATGTTGACCTGAATTTCCGTGCCAGCGCCGAGAACCGATTTCACCGTGAGCGTGCCGCCGACATAGGTTGCTCGTTCGCGCATGCTGAGCAGGCCAAGGCCTCCTTTTCGTCGCGCCAAGTGGTGAGCCGGGTCAAAGCTGATACCGTCATCCTTGATCGCCAATTGTACAAAGGCACCGCGTCGAGTGAGACCCACGCTGACATGGCTCGCGCGGGCGTGTTGCTCTACATTCGCCAAGGCTTCCTGGAGAATGCGATAAAGCGTCAATTCGATATCGGCGGGCAGGCGCACGGCTGACGGCCCGCAAGCCAGCTTCGTCTTCACACCCGTCCGAACCGCGAACTCGTCACAGGTGTCGCGCAGAACGGAGTCCAACCCTAATTGGTCCAGCAGGCCGGGTCGCAAGTTGCGAGAAATGCGCTCCACTTCTTCGGCCGTCCGGCTCAGCAGCGCGAGGATTTTTACCGCTTCGGTCCGCGCCGGACCGGAACGGGTTAAATAGCTGGTCATATATACTTCACTGCGAAAGAGGATAGCGCACAGCAGCTGGGTAATATTGTCGTGCAGTTCGAGCGCGACGCGCCCGCGCTCGGCTTCCTGGGCCTGCACCACGCGATGGGTCAGAGCCCGCATGGTCTCTTCTGCCCGTCGGGCCTCGGTCATATCCGTAACCACCACGCCAATGGCCGTACGTGCAGAACGGTCGCCTGGAATTTTCCGAACCGAAATTTGCGCCGGGACTTTCGTACCATCGCTCGCGATGAGCGTCCCCTGCATTTGGGACCCTGTTTTTGCGGTACGCTTGACGAGCGGACGGAGCCTAGCCTGGTCTTCGGCGGAAAGAAACCGGCGGAAAGAACTGCCCGTTACTTGCTCCAACGGGCACTTTACCATCTTCGCGAAACTGTGGTTGGCGTACATAATCGTCTTGTCCGTCGTCAACGTCAGCGCCCCTTCGTTCATAGACTCGATTAGCACGCGATACACGTGCTCAACGCCCTCCAGGGTGAATACTTGGGAACCTTCCTTGCCGGCGACCATCACAGTATCCACTTCTCCGGTACGAATCGCGCGGAGCGTTGCCTCGGCCTCGGCCAGACGGGCGCGGAGTCCGGCTAATTCGTCGAACGACGTCGCTGCGTTTGCGGGAGACGACCGGGAGCGCGCAGTGTTTTTGTGACCGGGGGCTTTCACACGGCGAGCCTAGGCTTTTCGACATCATCCAACTCAGCAAAGAGGCCGGTCGTGCTCGCGAGATTGCCAATGAAACGGCGCGTCGGCCGGGGGAATTCTTTGATCAACGTCGGCGTCGCGACGATCTGGTTCTCTCGTGCCAACCCGGGCTGTTGATAGATATCGATCACCTCCAGCTGGCAGTTGGTATTTAGCTCGGCCGCGCAGAGTTGGCGCACCCGCAGTATAGCCTGATGCGACCGAGCGGTGGCCCCCGCGACGAACAGTCGCAAAATGTAGTTGCCGGCTGAGCGGGTGGCCGGAGCCTTCGCCGAAGCCCTGGCTACGCGGTTGGTTTTTTTTGTCTTCAGGATCTTGACCTCAGTTAATGGCAACGCGCAAATCCAGGCCAACGAGCACGCGTTGCGTATCGGAAAGGGTGCCGATGACCATTCGCATCGGGATCGGCAAGCGACGCACCACCGTGGGCACGGCCAGAATTTGGTCACCTTTTGCTAGTTGGGGTCGTTTCAGCAGGTCGATCACCGTGATGCGATAGCGGCCTTTGAGGTGGCTTTCACAAATTTGCTTTAGGTTTGCCAACGCCGTCAGCGACTTTGCCGTCTGGTCCGTCACGTAGAGGCGCAGTTGCCAAAGTTTCGCGGGCCGCTTGGGCGTAGCGGATCTTTTTTTTGCCGTTTTGGTTTTCATCGGATTCGCCTTCCTGATCTTGATTTCGGTTTGTTGGGTAGGCCGATGGGCACCTTGGCATCAGCCTGGCGCAGGATACCGGAGGCGGTCCGCTCGGTGGTCAGCATCAGCGTGCTGGTTCCGACCTGTTCGTCGATGCGCCGTAGTTCCATCGTTTCGCTCTCGTAGTCGGAGCGCAGGCCGCTGATTTGGCGTTCGATCGCCTCGCGTCGACGCTCCAGTTCTCGTTTGCGCCGAGCGGCTTCCTGCTGGCTGGTGAGCACGGCGGCTTTCTCGAGAGCGCCTTGCGCGGCGCGAGCCGAACCTGTCAATACGCCACTGGCACCGATGTAGGCATCCACCACGTCGATGCCCCGATCTGAGATCAGGAACTCGCGGATCTGGTTCGAGTGCGCCATGCCCCGCGCCTTGAGCACGTAGAGGACGCGGTTGCGCTCGCCGTTGCCCTCAAAGTCTTGCAACAACAACCAAGAATCCATGAGCGAAGACATCGAAGCTTCACTCTGTTGCAGCGCATGCCC
>Ga0075023_100000260_pt1 | contig 13277 bp, 10 predicted proteins | sample Str014_FD_71388 | JGI IMG/M metagenome (GOLD analysis project Ga0075023, IMG submission 71388) | Freshwater sediment microbial communities in response to fracking from Pennsylvania, USA - Straight Creek_MetaG_SC_2014 | ecosystem: Environmental > Aquatic > Freshwater > Creek > Sediment | place... | reverse complement strand
GCGGCACCCGCGATGCCGTCGGCCGCGAAGATCATGGCCGACAACCGCATTCCGGCCGGCTCGGTGCCCGGCACCGGCAAGGACGGCCGCGTCACCAAGGGCGATGTGCTCGCCTCGATGGAAGGTTCCGGCCCGGTCGCCATGACGCCGCCAGTGGTCGCGAAACCGGCGCCCGCCGCGGCTGCGCCGAAGGCGGCTCTGCCGAGCGTCGCGGCGCCGGCGATGCAGTCGCTCGGCGAGCGCCCTGAGCAACGCGTGCCGATGAGCCGCCTGCGCGCACGAATCGCCGAACGTCTCGTCCAATCGCAATCGACCAACGCGATCCTGACCACGTTCAACGAAGTGAACATGGCGCCGCTGATGGAGATGCGCAAGCGCTTTCAAGAGAAGTTCGAGAAGGAGCACGGCGTCAAGATCGGCTTCATGAGCTTCTTCGTGAAGGCAGCGGTGGCAGCGCTCAAGAAGTACCCGATCATCAACGCGTCGGTCGACGGCAACGACATCGTCTACCACGGCTACTTCGACATCGGCATCGCCGTCGGTTCGCCGCGCGGGCTGGTCGTGCCGATCCTGCGCAACGCCGACCAGATGAGCTTCGCCGACATCGAGAAGAAGATCGCCGAGTTCGCGAAGAAGGCCGGCGAGGGCAAGCTCTCGCTCGACGACCTGACCGGAGGCACCTTCTCGATCAGCAACGGCGGCACCTTCGGCTCGATGCTGTCGACCCCGATCATCAACCCGCCGCAGTCGGCGATCCTCGGCGTGCATGCGACCAAGGACCGCGCGATGGTCGAGAACGGTCAGGTCGTGGTGCGCCCGATGAACTACCTCGCGATGTCGTACGACCACCGCATCATCGACGGCCGCGAAGCCGTGCTCGGTCTGGTCGCGATGAAGGAAGCGCTGGAAGATCCTTCGCGCCTGCTGTTCGACATCTGACACTCAGGCGGTGGCCTCGCTTTTGTGATGGGCCGTGAGTTGTCTACGAGTTCGGGATTTCTTCATCCTCCGGAGGAGAGTGGATTGGCAACACTTCGCGAGCGAGCGGTGGCTGCTGTCACCCGCCGCTACCCGTTGGTCAGCGGCTGTGGGACGTTGTCGAACTCAATGCTGCTTCATCGACTTGCCGGCCCGGGGTCCGGGACGGTTTGGGCCCGCGTTCCGGGCGGAGAAGTTCTAGCGTCGCTGAACGACTATGTGGGACGTGCCGCTTTCTATGCTGGCGATCTGGACAAAAAAATCTCGAGGCTTTGCCGGCGAATCGTCCGGCCCGGTGACACCGTCCTCGACATCGGCGCGAACATCGGCATGGTGACGCTGTTGTTGTCGAGACTGGTGGGCCCCGCCGGGCGAGTCCATTCGTTCGAGCCCAATCCTCGCATGCAACAAGCGGTGACCGCCATGGTCCAACGCAATGGGCTTGCCAACGTCACATTGCACCCAGTGGCCTTGGGATCAGAGGACGGCGAGCTCGAACTTCGGATTCCGTACGGAAATATTGGGGCGGCCTCCCTGATTCGGACCTTCGAAGGCTCTTCCCAGCTCGAACGTTGTCAGGTGCCGGTTCGCACGCTTTCCGGCATTGTCGAAGCGTCTGGAATCAAGGCAATCAGATTGATCAAGATCGACGTAGAAGGGTTTGAATCGGAGGTCTTTCGCGGTGCCGAGGACTTGCTGGCACGACAGGTACCCGATGCGATCTTGTTCGAGCTTGACGCGCGTACAACGAGCAGCTGGGCCAGGGAGCCACTGGTTGAGCTGCTGGCGGCTCATGGGTACGGGTTTCTTGCAATTCCTCGATCGATGTTCAGGGCGACGGTTCAGAGGGTCGAGCTCGGGACCACGATGGACCTCCCGGGTCACGATGTGCTCGCTGCGCCGATGGGAAGGCGATACGACGAACTCGCAATCAGCTTGGGAGCGAGATGAGGATCGGCGCGCTGACGAATCTCGCAACTGCAATTTTTACGAACATATGAACAAAGAATTTGACATCATCGTCATCGGCGGCGGCCCCGGCGGCTATATCGCGGCGATCCGCGCCGCGCAGCTTGGCTTCAACACGGCCTGCGTGGACGAATGGACGAACGACAAGGGCGGGCCGGCGCCGGGCGGTACTTGCACGAACGTCGGCTGCATCCCTTCCAAGGCGCTGCTGCAGTCGAGCGAGCATTTCGAGCACGCCGGCCACGGCTTCGCCGATCACGGCATCGGGCTGAGCAACCTGTCGATCGATGTTGCCAAGATGCACGGTCGCAAGGCCAGCGTCGTGAAGCAGAACAACGACGGCATCCTGTATCTGTTCAAGAAGAACAAGGTCACGTTCTTCCATGGTCGCGCGTCGTTCACGAAGGCGGGCGATGGTGGCTACCAGATCGCAGTCGCAGGCGACAAGCCGGATGAATTGACGGCCAAGCACGTGGTTATCGCGACCGGCTCGAACGCACGGGCGTTGCCGGGTGCGGCGTTCGACGAAGAAACGATCCTGTCGAACGACGGCGCACTGCGCATCCCCGCGGTGCCGAAGACGCTCGGCGTGATCGGCTCGGGCGTGATCGGCCTGGAGATGGGCTCGGTATGGCGCCGCTTGGGCGCCGACGTCACCGTGCTCGAAGCGCTGCCAACCTTTCTTGGCGCGGTCGACGAGCAGATCGCGAAGGAAGCGCACAAGGCACTGACCAGGCAGGGGTTGAAGATCCAACTCGGCGTGAAGATCAGCGAGGTCAAGGCCGACAAAAACGGCGTGAGCCTGGCGTACACCGATGCGGCAGGAAAAGCGCAAACGCTCGCGGTCGAGAAGCTGATCGTCTCGATCGGCCGCGTGCCGAACACGATCGGGCTGAACGCCGAAGCGGTCGGGTTGAAATTGGACGAGCGCGGTTTTGTCGCGGTCGACGGCGATTGCAAGACCAACCTGCCGAACGTGTGGGCAATCGGCGACGTGGTGCGCGGGCCGATGCTCGCGCACAAGGCCGAGGAAGAGGGCGTCGCGGTGGCCGAACGCATCGCCGGCCAGCACCCGCATGTCGACTTCAACACCGTGCCGTGGGTGATCTACACCTCGCCTGAGATCGCTTGGGTCGGCCAGACCGAACAACAACTCAAGGCCTCGGGCCGCGCCTACAAGGCCGGCACGTTTCCGTTCATGGCGAACGGCCGCGCGCGGGCGCTGGGTGACACGACCGGCATGGTCAAGATGATCTCGGACGCGAAGACCGACGAGATCCTCGGCGTGCACATGGTCGGGCCGATGGTCTCGGAGCTGATCGCCGAAGCCGTCGTCGCGATGGAGTTCAAGGCCTCCTCGGAAGACATCGCGCGAATCTGCCATGCGCACCCATCGCTAAGCGAAGCGACGAAGGAAGCCGCGCTCGCTGTCGACAAGCGCACGCTGAACTTTTAGCTGTGTCGGTTCGCGCGCTTTACCAGCAGACGCTGGCCGAGCGCGGCTACAGCGCCGACCCGGCACAGTTGCGCGCGATCGACTCGCTCGAACGCTGCGAGAACGAGTGGGCGGACTACAAGTCGCGGCGCAGCAACGCGCTGACCAAGCTGATCGCGCGGCCACCGATTCCTCGCGGCGTCTACATGTACGGTGGCGTCGGGCGCGGCAAGAGCTTCCTGATGGACTGCTTCTTCAACGCCGTGCCGCTCACGCGGAAGACTCGGCTGCATTTCCACGAGTTCATGCGCGAGGTGCACCGTGAACTGAGCGAGCTGCAGGGCACGGTGAACCCGTTACAGGAACTCGGCAAGCGCATGGCGCGTCGCTACCGGTTGATCTGCTTCGACGAGTTCCACGTCTCGGACGTGACCGACGCGATGATCCTGTATCGCTTGCTCGAATCGCTGTTCGAGAACCGCGTCAGCATCGTCACGACGTCGAACTTCAAGCCCGACAACCTGTACCCGAACGGCTTACATCGCGACCGCATCCTGCCGGCGATCGCGCTGCTGAACGAGAAGCTCGAAGTCGTCAATGTCGACAACGGCAGCGACTACCGGCAGATCACGCTCGCACAGGTCGGCCTCTACCAGACGCCGCTGAGCGACCACGCCGAAGCCGCGATGACGCACTCGTTCGAGCGGCTCGCCGAAGCCAAGGACGAATCGCCGCTCCTGCACATCGAGCATCGCGAGATTCATGCGCGAAGGCGCGCCGGCGGCGTCGTCTGGTTCGACTTCAAGGAGCTGTGCGGCGGCCCGCGTTCGCAGAACGACTACCTCGAACTCGCGACCCAGTTCCACACTTTGCTGCTGTCCGGCGTGCCCGCGATGTCGCCGCGCATGGCCTCGGAGGCGAGGCGTTTCACCTGGCTGATCGATGTGTTGTACGACCGGCGCGTCAAGCTGATCCTGTCGGCCGAGACCGAGCCCGAAGGTCTGTATACCGAAGGGCCGATGTCGCATGAGTTTCCGCGCACGGTGTCTCGCTTGCGCGAGATGCAATCAGCCGAGTTTTTGGCGCTGGCTCGTCGCGATGTGGATACTTCGTTGACATGACGCTTCGCTTCCTCGGGTTCGCATTGCTGTGCTGTGCATTGACCGGCGGCGCGCTGGCCGATGCGGAACACGATCGCATCGCGAGCGGCCGGTCTGCGGCGAACGCGAAGTTCGCAGCACAGCAGCGCGAGTGCGAAACGCGCTTCATCGTCGCCCCTTGCCTCGAAGACGCACGCGAGGAGAACCGCGCTGCCCTCGCGCAACTTCGTCAGCAGGAACTCAAACTCGACGAGAGCCAGCGGCGTGCCGCGGCCGAGGCACGGCGCAAGGCGATCGTCGAGCGGCTGGAAGCGCAGCAGGGCCGGGCCAGCGACGCGGCACCAGATGCGCCGCACGTGCGCGTGCGCAGGGAGCCACCGGCACCGGTCGCTTCGAGCGCACACGTCAGCGAGGGGCCGGGGCTTCCCGATCCCGCCGCCCGAGCCGAGCTCGAGCAGCAGAATCAGGCAAGGTTCAAGGCACGTGCCCGCGAAGCGCAGGCGCATCGTGATGCCGTGGCCCGGCGCAATGCACAGCGTGCGGCACAAGGAAAATCGGCAGCACCGTTGCCCGCAACTTCTGGTGCATCGACACCGCGCTGAACCTCTGCCGGCGCCTAGTCCAGTGAAACGGAGAAATCGGATGTGCGTGAGCCCCTGGCGCTGCAATCAAGGCGCCCAGCGGAGCCGGGTTGAAACCCGGCGAGCATGGGCAACGTGGAGTGCGGCGCCGCCAGGGGCTCACCCTTCGGGCCGGGGCGCCAAGGGGTGGCTGGGCGTCGTTGCGCTGCTTGCCCAGGCGGACGCCTGGGCCGCGCAACGCGTCTACCCCAGCCACCCCTTGGCACCCCGGCGCACATCCGATTTCTCCGTTTCACTGGACTAGTCGAGCGCTTCCACGCGCACCAGCGCCAGCGAGAGGTTGTCGCCGCCGCCACGGGCGCGCTGACGCGCTTTGGTCACGAGCATTTCGCTGGCCTCGCGCGGCGGCAGGGCATGCACGATGGCACCGATCTCGCGCGGCGTGAAGTAGTGCCACAGGCCGTCGCTGCAGGCGAGAACGCTGTCGCCGATCTCCAGGTGATCCACATGCCGGTGCGAAAGCGGGGGGTCGGCGTTGGTGCCCAGGCAGCCCGTCAGCAGGTTCGATTGCGGGTGCGCGTTGGCTTCGTCCTCGGTGATCTGGCCTTCGTCGACGAGACGCTGCACGTACGAATGATCGATCGTGCGAGTGACAAGATCGGCGCCGCGGAAGTGATAGACGCGCGAATCGCCCGCATGAATGATGTCGCATTCGCGCGATGGGCTGACGATGAACGCAGCCACCGTGCTGTGCGGCTCTTCTTCAGACGTGATCGCCGTCAACTTGATCATCAGGTGCGCTTCGAGCACGAGCTGCTTCAGCGCTTCGCCGGCATCGTCGCGGTTGGGGGCGTAGCGCTCGAACAGCTGGTTCGCGGTCAGCAGCACCTGATCGGCGGCCTTGCGCCCGCCACTCTTGCCGCCCATGCCGTCGGCCAGTACAGCCAGCAGGCAACCGGGCGTTCTGTCGTGCGGCAGGATCTCGACCTGGTCCTGCTGGTAGGCGCGGTCGCCGCGGTGGATGCCCGTGGTGCCGGTCAGGCGGTAGCCCAAGGTCGCTGTGCTCATGGTCGAAAACTATAATCGGTTTACTTTTGTCCACGTCGCCCATTTCCGCACAGAATCCGCAGCCACAGCGCGCGCCCATGGACATCAACTTGCACTCCCTGCCGCGCCGCCTGATCGAGCTGCGCATGGAGCATGCCGACCTCGACAACCTGATCGACCAGGCCGCGTTGACCTTGCCCGATGACGAGTTGAGCCTGCGTCGGCTGAAGAAGCGCCGCCTGTTGCTGCGCGATCAGATCTCGCAGATCGAGGCGGAGCTCGACCCGCCCGAGCCGGCGTGAGCGCGGTGCCGGGCCGACCCGATACGCGCGGCATCCCGTCGGGGGATCGGGCGCGATTCGCGAACGAGGGGCTCTGTTGACTCCGCTTGAGGAAGCAGTCGGCGCCGCGTTCGCGCGAGGCGGTTCGCTCGCTCGGGCCGACGAGCACCACGTCGAGCGCGAAATGCAATTGCGAATGGCGCTCGGCGTCGCACAGGCCATCGACACGAAGAGCGCGTTGGTTGCCGAGGCCGGCACCGGGGTCGGAAAGACTTTCGCGTACCTCGTTCCGACCTTGTTGAGCGGGGCGCGCGCACTCGTCAGCACCGCCACCAAGAGCCTGCAGGATCAACTCTTCCTGCGCGACATCCCGCGTCTGCGCGAAGCCCTGAAGGTGCCGGTCGCCGTGGCGTTGCTGAAGGGACGCAGCAGCTACTTGTGCCTGCATCGACTCAATCAGGCACGCCAGGCCGAGTCGCTGCCCGACCGCTGGGCCATTCGCACGCTCGCGAAGGTCGAGCAGTGGTCGCATGTCACTGTCAGCGGCGACCTCGCCGAACTCGAAGGCCTCGACGAGCGCAGCAGCGTGATCCCGCTCGTCACCTCCACACGCGAGAACTGCCTCGGCCAGGAGTGCCCGCAGTTTCGACAGTGCCATGTCGCGCGCGCCCGACGCGAAGCGATGTTGGCCGATGTGGTGGTCGTGAATCACCATCTGTTCTTCGCCGACATGAGCTTGCGCGACACCGGCGTGGCCGAGCTTTTGCCGAGCGTCGAGGTGGCGCTGTTCGACGAGGCCCATCAGCTCACCGAGGCCGGCGTGCAGTTTCTCGGCACCACCCTCGGCACCGCGCAGGTAGTTGATTTTGCGCGCGACATGTTGGGCATCGGTCTGCAGCAGGCACGCGGGTTGCAGCCCTGGCAGGAACTTGCCGGCGCGTGCGACCTCGCCGCGCGCGAGTTGCGCATCGCTGCTGCCGGTCGACTGCGCGAACTGCGCGGCACGATCAAGTTGCGCTGGAACGAGCGCGGCGACTTGGACGACTTCAAGGCTGGCCTGGCCGGTGTTCGCCAGGCCTGCGAGGCCGCTGCGGCAGGCCTGAAGGTGGTGATCGACACAGCACCCGACTTCGCCAAGTTGTTTGAGCGGGCGAGCCAGTTCGCCGCACTGGCGCAAACCTTCGGCGAACCGGCCGAAGACGGCAGCGTGCGCTGGATCGACGTCTCTCCACACCAGGCACGCTTGGTCGAATCGCCGCTGGACATCCGCGATGCCCTGCGCGAGCAGATGGCCTCTGCGCCGAAGGCCTGGGTGTTCACGTCCGCCACGCTGGGTGACGACGACAAGTTGTCGTGGTTCACCGAATCGGCCGGCTTGACCGGTGCGCGCGTGTTGCGCCTGGGCAGCCCGTTCGACTACCCGGCTCACGCTCGGCTTTACGTGCCGCGCGGCTTTCCGAAGCCGAACGAGCCCGATCATGCGGCCTCGGTCGCGGTGCTCGCCTCCCGATGCGCGCGCGCGCTCGGGGGCCGCACCTTCGTGCTGACGACGACCTTGCGCGCCTTGCAGACGATCGGCGAAGTATTGAAGTGCGAATTCGATGCGAACGGCGATGCGCTGCAGGTGCTGGTGCAGGGCCAGATCCCGAAGCGTCAGCTGATGCAGCAGTTTCTCGCGCAGCCGCGCTCGGTGCTGGTCGGCTCGCAGAGCTTCTGGGAGGGCATCGATGTGCCCGGCGATGCACTGCAGTGCGTTTTGATCGACAAGCTGCCGTTCCCGCCGCCGAATGATCCGCTCGTCGAGGCGCGGGTGAAGCGGCTCGAGGGCGAGGGGCGCAATCCGTTCTCGGACTATTTCGTCGCCGAGGCGGCGGTGTCGTTGAAGCAGGGTGCAGGGCGTCTGATCCGCAGCGAGACCGATCGCGGCCTGCTGGTGGTGTGCGATCCACGCATGGCGGGAATGAACTACGGAAAGCGGCTGCGTGAGGCCTTGCCGCCAATGACGATGGTGGCCACCGAAGCCGAGGCGCTGGCTTGGCTTGTCAGCCTGCAGGCCGCGGCGCTGCCTTACTGACGATCACCAGAGCTGCCACCACGGCTTTTTGGCGATTCCGAGGCCGTCGGCTTGGATCGTCGTGTTCGGAAAGTTCTTCAGCAGCACCCGGTTCGCGTCGTCGCGCAATTCGTTCAGGCCGAGCTTGTCGTAGCTCTCGGCCATGATGTACAGCGCCTCGTGCGCCGAAGGCGACTGCTGGAACTCGGAGACCACCACCTGCGCCCGGTTCGCCGCGGCGATGTAGGCACCGCGCCGATAGTAGTAGCGCGCCACGTGCACTTCATAGGCTGCGAGCGAGTTGACGATGTAGTTCATGCGCACGCGCGAATCGTCTGCGTACAGCGACTGCGGGAACTGATCGACGAGTTGCTTGAACGACTGGTAAGAGTCGCGTGCCGCCTGCTGGTCGCGTTCCGAAAGATCCTGGCGCGCGAGGCTGCCGAGCAATCCCAGGTTGTCGTTGAAGTTGACCAGACCCTGCAGGTAGAGCGCGTAGTCGACCGCCGCCGAAGTGGGGTGCAGTTTGATGAATCGCTCGAGCGTCGACAGGGCCTGCGCCTTCTCGCCGCCCTTGTAGAGCATGTAGGCGCGTTCGATCTGGGCCTGCTGCGCGAGGGCGGTGCCGGAAGCGCGGCCTTCGAGGCGCTCGTAAAGCTTGCCGGCACGATCGAAGTTGCCTTGCGAGGCCTCTTCCTTGGCCTCTGCATACAATCTCTCGGCGCTCCATTGCGACTCGGCTTGCTTGGGTTCGGTACCGCAGCCCGCGAGTACTGCCATCAGCATCGCCAGCAAGAACCGACGACCAGGCAGGGCCTGGGGCCGTCGCAGCACACTCATTTGAATCATGGGCCTGGGGCGTTCCGCGAGAGCGGCGCCCTCCTGTCAGAAAACGAGTTCCGATTATATGGTTCAGCCTCATGGGCCCACGCCGCCCGAGCCGGTCGTCGCCGACGATGCCGAGCTCGAAGCCGCATGGAGCGCGCAGCCCGAGCGGCGCGAGGCAACGGTGCCTGCCGAGTCGCACGGCCAGCGGCTCGACAAGGTCGTCGTCACGATGGCGGGCGAATTCTCGCGCAATCATCTCCAGGGGCTGATCGAGCAAGGGCACGTGGCGGTGAATGGCGTTGTCACCGTGAGCCCGTCGCGCAAGGTGCTGGCCGGCCAGGTGATCGTGGTCGACCTGGTACCCACCGCCGAGAGCCGTGCGTTCCGTCCCGAGACGCTGCCCATCGCCGTCGTGTTCGAGGATGAGCATATGCTGGTCGTCGACAAGGCGGTTGGCATGGTCGTGCATCCAGCGGCGGGCAACTGGTCGGGAACCTTGCTGAACGCGCTGCTGGCGCATCACCGCGGCGCTGCTGCGCTGCCGCGAGCCGGCATCGTTCACCGCCTGGACAAGGACACCTCCGGCCTGATGGTCGTCGCCAAGACGCTGCCGGCGCTGACCGCGCTGTCGCGGGAGATTGCGGCACGCGAGGTGCATCGCGAGTACCTCGCGATCGTGCACGGCGAGGTTCAGCCGGCGCAGTTCAGCGTCGATGCGCCGATCGGCCGCGACCCGCAGTCGCGCATCCGAATGGCAGTCGTCGGCTCTGGCAAAGCGGCGCGCACGGACGTGCAGGCGATTGCCCGTGCCGTCGGCTACAGCGCACTGCGCTGCAGGCTGCACACCGGGCGCACGCACCAGATCCGCGTGCATCTGGCTTCACGCGGACATCCCCTGGTGGCGGACGCGCTCTACGGCGGCAAGCCAGCCCTCGCGATGGCGCGCCAGGCGCTGCACGCCACTCGCCTTGGCTTCGATCACCCTGCCGGCGGCCGACCGATGTCGTTCGATGCGGCGCCGCCGGCCGACTTCGCGTCGGCATGGCGCAACGTGCTGGACGAGGCGAAGCGATAGCACGTGCGGCTTCCGCGACCTTGGGTACAATGCTTCGAATCCTTCTCGGCGCCGAGATCCTCGCGGCGGCACTTCACGGTGCCCCCGGTCCATGACCAGCGACGAAGCCGACCTTGAAGTGAACTGCGCACCGAAGGTGCCCCGAACCGGATCGACGCGACCGGATTGACGCGGAAAGCGTTGCCCAATAGCCAAATGCTCCTGCCGCGACGCCCACGCTGACCCAGCCGGGCATCCTCCGTTAGCGACGAGCCACCAACGCACTGATTCATCGATGTCAGTCGACCACCAGCCGGGTGTACCGGCCGAGGATGTGAACGAAGCCCATGAATAGCCAGGATGCGAAGCGCGTCCTCGAGACCGCCTTGATCTGCGCAAGCCAGCCGCTGCCCTTGCGCGACATGCGTGTCTTGTTCGCCGACGAGGTCGGACCCGACACCTTGCGTTCGATGCTCGACGAGCTCACCCGCGAGTGGGAAGGCCGAGGCGTCGAGCTCGTCGCGCTCGCCACCGGCTGGCGCCTGCAAAGCCGCCCGGAGATGCGCGAGTATCTCGACCGCCTAAACCCCGAGAAGCCGCCGAAGTATTCGCGTGCGGTGATGGAGACGCTCGCGATCATCGCGTACCGACAGCCGGTTACACGCGGCGACATCGAAGACATCCGTGGCGTGACCGTCGCGAGCCAGATCGTCAAGCAGCTCGAGGACCGCGGCTGGGTCGAGGCGATCGGCTACCGCGAATCGCCTGGGCGCCCCGCGCTGCTGGCCACCACCAAACAGTTTCTCGACGATCTGGGTCTGGCGAGCCTGGAACAACTGCCGCTGCTCGCGGGTGCGATGCCCGATGCCGCGCAACTGGCCGGGGTGATCCCGGAACAGGCCTCGCTGCTTGATGCGGAGGCAGACGAAGCGGCGGCCCCGACAAACGTTGAGACCGTCGCGCCAGCTGTGCTTGGCGATGCACAGGCCGTAGACCACGAAGCGCTGGCTGAAGGCAGCATCGCACCCAATCCCACGATCTCTCCCTACCTCCCCGACGAACCTGCGGCGGATGCCGTCCCGATGGAACCCACGAATGAACGTCAACCCTGAAACTTCGCTGCCACCCGACGCCGACAGCGCCAACTCCGATGGCGCCGAAGCGCCCGCGAAGCCTGTGCGCAAGCGCCGCACGACGAAGGCGAGCGAAGAGGCCGGAGCGTTGACGCCACCTGTCGCGATCGACGAGCCGGTGATCGAGGTCGAGGAGGCACCGAAGCCGAAGCGGCGCCGTGCCGCGGCCAGTACGGCGCCCGCCGTCCCAGACGAACCCGTCGAAGCAACCGCCGCCGATAGCGCGCTGCCTTTGGCGCAGCAGCCTGTGCACACTCCGATCGATCCAATCGAAAGTGTGCCGGCCGAACCGGCATCGGCCGATGAAGCGCCGGCGTCGGTCGACGCCGCCGCCGAAGTCGAAGGTGCGCCCGACGCAGAGTCCGGTGATGGCCCGCGCGGGCGACGGCGCGGCCGACGCGATCGCAAGCGCGGCGACGCGGTCGCAGGCGAGCCGGGTCGTGACGGCGCGGCCGCTGCCAGCGTGCCGACGGTCGAGACTGGCGAGTTGTTCGCCCAAGTGTTGTCCGGCGAGTTCGACGTCAACGGCGAGCCGGAACCCGAGACCGAGGTGGCCGAGGAAGACCCCGCAGCGTCGAAGCGCGTGCTCCCGCCGGAGCCCGACGCGCCGAAGCTGCACAAGGTGCTCGCCCAGTCCGGCATCGGATCGCGCCGCGACATGGAAGACCTGATCGCCGACGGCCACGTGATGGTCAACGGCGAGCCGGCACATGTCGGCCAGCGCGTCTCGTTCGGTGACCGCGTGCAGGTCAAGGGCAAGCCCGTGAAGCTGCGCATCGTGCCGCCGCCGCCGCGCATCATCGCCTACCACAAACCGGTCGGCGAGATCGTCACGCACGACGATCCGCAGAACCGCCCGACCGTCTTCCGTCGCCTGCCGCGTCTGCAGCAAGGCAAGTGGCAATCGGTCGGCCGGCTCGACATCAACACCGAAGGCCTGCTGCTGTTCACGAACTCCGGCGAGCTCGCTAACCAGTTGATGCATCCGCGCTTCGGCGTCGAGCGCGAGTACGCAGTGCGCCTGCTTGGCACGCTGACCGAAGAGCACAAGGCGAAACTGCTGGAGGGCGTCGACGTCGAGGGTCAAAAGGCGAGCTTCAAGTCGATCGTCGATGGTGGCGGCGACGGCGCGAACCATTGGTATCGCGTCGTCATCACCGAAGGCCGCAATCGAGAGGTGCGCAAGCTGTTCGATACCTGCGGCCTGACGGTCAGCCGCCTGATCCGCATCCGCTATGGCACCGTCGTGTTGCCCTTCGGGCTGAAGCGCGGCGTGTGGGTCGACCTCGAAGAAGGCGACGTGCGCATGATCCGGCGTCTGGCGAGCGGCGAGGGCGCGCCGCGCGGCGAACGTCAGAACGACAACAACAACCAGCGGCCGGGCGGCCCCGGCGGCCGCAACGAGCCCCGCCAGGGAGGCCAACAACAGACTCAGCAGCGCAACGATCGCGAGGGTGGCCGCCAGAACGCGCGACCCAACGACGGCCAGCGCGGCCCTCGTCGCGATGGCCCGCAGCCTGCACAGCAGAACTTCGCGAACGAGGGGGTGGTCGACCGCAATACCGACCGACGCGAAGACGACGAGGACATCGACTTCGATCCGGCATCGATCCCGAATCCGCTGGAGCAGACCTTCGACAAGCGCTTCGTCTCGAACCCGCGCAGCCCCGTGGGCGGCCGAGGTTTTCGCAACGGCGGCGGCGGTGGCTTCGGCGCTGGCGGCAGTGGCCCGGCCCCTGGCCCGAAGCGCGGCGGCGGGCAGGGCGGTGGTCCGAAGCAGCCCGATCCGCTGCAGACCTCGCTTGGCGTCTTCGGTGC
>Ga0075023_100000259_pt1 | contig 13279 bp, 10 predicted proteins | sample Str014_FD_71388 | JGI IMG/M metagenome (GOLD analysis project Ga0075023, IMG submission 71388) | Freshwater sediment microbial communities in response to fracking from Pennsylvania, USA - Straight Creek_MetaG_SC_2014 | ecosystem: Environmental > Aquatic > Freshwater > Creek > Sediment | place... | reverse complement strand
CTCGATCAGCTTGCGCGCCACGCCGTACTGCTCGTCGATGATGCGGCGGATCTCGCGGTCGACCGCCTGCATCGTCTGCTCGCTCATCGTGGTGGTCTTGGTGACCGAACGCCCGAGGAAGACCTCGCCTTCGTTCTCGGCGTAAACCATCACGCCGAGCGCATCGGTCATGCCGTAGCGGGTGACCATGTCGCGGGCGATGTGGGTCGCGCGCTCGAAGTCGTTGCTGGCGCCGGTCGACATCTCGCCCATGAACACTTCTTCGGCGATGCGGCCACCGAACAGGATCGCGATCGTACTGAGCATGCGGATCTTGTCGGTGCTGTAGCGGTCGCCTTCAGGCAACTGCATCGTCACGCCGAGGGCCCGGCCGCGCGGGATCACGGTGACCTTGTGCACGGGGTCGGCCTTCGGCATCAGCCGGGCCACCAGCGCATGGCCCGACTCGTGGTACGCGGTGTTCTTGCGTTCCTCCTCGGCCATGATCATGGACTTGCGCTCAGGTCCCATCATGATCTTGTCTTTGGCCTTCTCGAAGTCGGTCATCTCGACGACCCGGCCACTGCGGCGCGCCGCGAACAGCGCGGCTTCGTTGACCAAGTTCGCCAGATCGGCCCCCGAGAAGCCCGGCGTACCGCGCGCGAGAATGTCGGCGCGAATGTCTTGCCCGACCGGCACCTTGCGCATGTGCACGTTCAGGATCTGCTCGCGGCCACGCACGTCGGGAAGGGTCACGTAGACCTGGCGGTCGAATCGGCCCGGGCGCAGCAGCGCAGGGTCGAGGATGTCGGGGCGGTTGGTCGCGGCCATCACGATGACGCCGAGATTGGTTTCGAAACCGTCCATCTCGACCAGCATCTGGTTCAGCGTCTGCTCGCGCTCGTCGTTGCCGCCGCCGAGACCGGCACCGCGGTGGCGGCCGACAGCATCGATTTCGTCGACGAAGATGATGCAAGGCGCGCTCTTCTTGGCCTGCTCGAACATGTCGCGCACGCGGGCCGCACCCACACCGACGAACATCTCGACGAAATCGGAACCCGAGATCGAGAAGAACGGCACCTTGGCCTCACCGGCAATGGCCTTGGCGAGCAAGGTCTTGCCGGTGCCCGGGGGGCCGACCAGCAACACGCCACGCGGAATGCGGCCGCCGAGCTTCTGGAACTTCTGCGGGTCTTTCAGGAAGTCGACCAGTTCCTTGACCTCTTCCTTGGCCTCGTCGCAACCGGCAACGTCGGCGAAGGTGGTCGTGTTGTTGGCCTCGTCCAGCATGCGGGCCTTGCTCTTGCCGAAGCTGAACGCCCCGCCCTTGCCGCCGCCCTGCATCTGCCGCATGAAGTAGATCCATACGCCGATCAGCAACAGGATCGGGCCCCAGGAAGCCAGGATGCTCAGCAGGAACGAAGGCTCTTCGCGCTGCTTGACGTCGAATTTGACGTTGTTGTTGATCAGGTCACCCACCAGGCCGCGGTCGAGCGACGTGGCGGTGGTGCGGATGTCCTTGTCGTCGGTCGACTTGGCGCGGATCTCGGTGGTGCCGCCACCCACGTCCTGCAGAACCACGCTCTTGATGCGCTTGGCGCGGACTTCTTCGAGAAACTCGGAGTAGCCCATCATCCCGGTCTGCGATGCCGTCCGATCGAACTGCTTGAACACGGTGAACAGCACGAGTGCGATCACCAGCCAGACAGCAACTTTAGAGAACCATTGATTGTTCACCGCGACTCCATAGTGGGCCTTCACCCGGGGAAACTGGACGCATCTTGGACGCATCTTGGAAACATCCGCGCCGCCGTCCCAGGCATCTAGGGCCGATTTTAGTCCAGTCAAGCCCCCGATCAGTGGGGCAATTTCCACGGGGAGCGAGCGTGTATCGGCCTGTACGTGAACCAGTCGATCCTGCCTTACGTATGGATATCGACGCCGGATGCGCGCGCTTTAGCGCCGTGCTTGAGTCCGATGCCGACCAGAAAGGTCTCGGACGACTTGTCGCGCGAGGCTTTCGGCTTGATCGGCTTGACGACACGAAAGGTCGCCTTGAACAAGGTCACAAGCTCGTTGTAGCCGCTGCCGTGGAATACCTTGCAGACCAAGGCACCCTGCGGCGTGAGGTGGTGCTGGGCAAACTCGACCGCGAGTTCGACCAGGTGGCTGATGCGGGCGGAATCGGCACTTTCGATGCCCGACAGGTTCGGCGCCATGTCGGAAACGACCACATCCACCGGGCGCCCGCCGACGGCCGTCTCGAGTTGCGCCAGCACAGTCTCCTCGCGGATGTCGCCCTGCAAAAACACCACACCTTCGATCGGCTCCATCGCGAGCATGTCGAGCGCGATGATCGTGCCGTTCAGCGCACCGGCGGCCGCGCCGCCAGCACCGACATCCTTCGGTGCAAAGCGACGGCGCACGTACTGGCTCCAGGCGCCCGGCACGGAGCCGAGGTCGACGACCACCTGCCCGGGCCTGATCAGGTGCAACTCTTCGTCGATCTCCTTCAGCTTGTAGGCCGCACGCGCCCGGTACCCCTCCCGTTGCGCCAGCTTCACGTAGGTGTCGTTCACGTGGTCGTGCAGCCACTGCTTGTTCACCTTCTTGCTTTTGGTCTGGGTCTTCATGGCACAGGGATAATAGGGGCATGACTGCGATTCAACTCACTCCCGCCCAGCGCAAGGAACACCGCGCTGAAGCCCATCACCTCGACCCGGTGGTGATGATCGGCTCCGACGGGCTGACGCCAGCGGTGCAGAAGGAGATCGACGCGGCGCTGAACGCCCACGGCCTGATCAAGGTGCGCGTCTTCTCCGACGAGCGCGCCACGCGCGAGACCATCTTCACCACGCTCGCCGATGCGCTCGGCGCTGCACCGATCCAGCACATCGGCAAGCTGCTGGTGCTGTGGCGGCCGATGCCACCGAAGGAAAAGACCGAGCGCGAAGGCCGCGGCTCGGGCCCGCGGGTCGTGAAGATCCTGAAATTCTCGAAGAGCGGCAACCACCGCGCCCAGGTCAAGAAGATCACGGTCATGGGCAACATGCGCATTGCCGCCGGCGGCGAACTGAAGCGGGCGACGAAGCGCCGCACGAGCGTCAAGAAGTCGTCGCAGTCCGATTGATCGGCGCCTACGCCGTTGACGTCAGGCGCCATGCGAGCGCCAATACCAGCAGCCCCTTGAGCACGAAGAAGCCCGCCGAAATGGCGTGCAGCATGCCGAACGAGACGGGCCCCTGCCCGGCGCGTGCCGCCTCCATCATCGGCTGGACAGCAAAGTAACCGGCCACGGTGCAGAACAGCGTGCCGAGCAAGAGCATCAGGTTCGGGCTGAAGACCGATCCGGTGCCGGCCGCCGCCGCATCGCGGCTGCGCTGGCGTTCGATCGCGAACAGGATCAGCGCGGCTGCGATGCTCAGGTAGGCGTCCTGTGCGAAAAGGCGGTTGACGAAGCGACCGGCGTCCGGCCGCGTGAGCAGCGCGAACGCGGCAGGCGCCGCGATCGCGCCGATGCACAGCAGGACGCCGACCCAGAGGCCGGCGATCAAACCCGCCAGCCGAGCGGCGACGCGCATCACTCGTACCTGACGCCGATGATCTCGTAGTGCCGCACCCCGCCCGGCGCCTGCACCTCACCCACGTCGCCTGCCGACTTGCCGATCAAGGCACGCGCGATCGGCGAGCTGATCGAGATCAGGCCCTGCTTCAGGTCGGCCTCGTCGTCGCCGACGATCTGGTAGGTGACGGCGGCACCGTTGTCCTCGTCTTCGAGATCGACGGTCGAGCCGAACACGATGCGGCCTTCGGCGTTCAGGGTCTTGGGGTCGATGATCTGCGCGGCCGCGAGCTTGCTCTCGATCTCGAGGATGCGGCCCTCGATGAAGCCCTGCTTGTCCTTCGCGGCCTCGTATTCGGCGTTCTCCGAGAGATCACCCTGGGCGCGCGCTTCAGAGATCGCCTGGATGACCGCGTGGCGCTCGACGCCCTTCAGGCGCGCGAGTTCGTCCTTCAGTTTTTCAGCACCGCGAACGGTCAATGGAATGGTGGCCATGGTGGAAACCTTGCAGCAAAAATGACGCCGCCGCCGGGGCTGCCGGCGGCGGGGAGATATCGGTGGCGATTTTAGTGCAGTTCGCGGTGCAGTTCCTGGAGGGAAACCACGACGAGATCGTCCTGGTGCTTCATCCCCTCGACCGCCGCCTCGCAGCCCGCCATGCTGGTGTAGTAGGTGATGCGATTCGCCAGCGCCGCCTGTCGAATATGACGCGAGTCGGCGATCGCGGTGCGGGTCTCGTCGACCGTCGTGAACACCAGCTGGATTTCGCCGGCCTTGACCATGTCGACGATGTGCGGGCGGCCGTCCTTGACCTTGTTCACGGTCTTCACCGGCACGCCGCCCTCGGCGATGGCCGCGGCCGTGCCCTTGGTCGCAACGATCCCGAAGCCGAGCGCATGCAGATCGCGCGCGACCACGACCGCACGCGCCTTGTCGCCGTTCTTCACGGTGATGCAGACCGTGCCCTTGGTCGGCAGTTTGGAGCCCGCGCCGAGCTGGCTCTTCAGCATTGCCTCGCCGAAGCTGCGGCCTGCGCCCATCACCTCGCCGGTCGAGCGCATCTCCGGCCCGAGGATCGGGTCGACGCCGGGGAATTTGTTGAACGGGAACACAGCTTCCTTGACAGAGAAATACGGCGGGATCACCTCGCGCGGCGCCTCGCCGTCCTTGCCCTTCTGGCTCGCGAGGCTCTGGCCGACCATGCAGCGCGCCGCGACTTTCGCTAGCGGCTGGCCGGTCGCCTTCGAGACGAACGGCACAGTGCGCGACGCGCGCGGGTTCACTTCGAGCACGTAGACGACCGCGTTGTCACCCTCGCCTTGAATGGCGAACTGCACGTTCATCAGGCCGACGACCTTGAGCGCCTTCGCCATCGCGATCGTCTGGCGCCTCATCTCGTCCTGCAGCGCCTTCGGCAGCGAGTACGGCGGCAGCGAGCAGGCGGAATCTCCCGAGTGGATGCCAGCCTGCTCGACGTGCTCCATGATCCCGCCGATCATCACGTCGGTGCCATCGCTGATGCAGTCGACATCGACCTCGATCGCGTCGTCGAGAAAGCGATCGAGCAGCACCGGCGATTTCTCGCTGACGCGCACGGCCTCGCGCATGTAGCGCTCCAGATCCTTGTCGCCGTGCACGATCTCCATCGCGCGGCCGCCGAGCACGTAGCTCGGGCGAACGACCAGCGGGTAGCCGATCTCCTGCGCTAGCGCCAGCGCCGCCTCTTCGGTGCGCGCGGTGCGGTTCGGCGGCTGCTTCAGCCCGATCGTGTGCAGCAGCTTCTGGAAACGTTCGCGGTCTTCGGCGATGTCGATGCTGTCCGGTGTGGTGCCGACGATCGGCACGCCGGCACGCTCCAGATCGAGCGCGAGCTTCAGCGGCGTCTGGCCGCCGTACTGCACGATCACGCCGACCGGCTTTTCCTTGTCGACGATCTCGAGCACGTCCTCCAAAGTGACCGGCTCGAAGTACAACCGATCCGAGGTGTCGTAATCGGTCGACACGGTCTCGGGGTTGCAGTTGACCATGATGGTCTCGTAGCCGTCTTCGCGCATCGCAAGGGCGGCGTGGACGCAGCAGTAGTCGAACTCGATGCCCTGGCCGATGCGGTTCGGGCCACCGCCGAGCACCATGATCTTCTTCGCGTTCGTGGGTTCGGCCTCGCACTCTTCGTCGTACGTGGAATACATGTAGGCGGTTTGCGTCGCGAACTCGGCGGCGCAGGTGTCGACGCGCTTGTAGACCGGGCGGATGTTCAGCGCATGGCGCGTCTCGCGCACCTCGTGCTGGTTGGTGCCAAGCAGCTTCGCGAGTCGGCGATCGGAGAAGCCCTTTTGCTTCAGGAAGCGCAATTCGTCTTTCGACAGATCGGCCAGCGTGCGGCCACCCAACGACTGTTCGTGCTGGATCAACTGCTCGATCTGCGCCAGGAACCACGGGTCGATCGCGGTCTCCTCGAACACTTCCTGAAGGCTCATGCCGATGCGGAACGCGTCGCCGACGAACAGGATGCGCTCGGGGCCGGCCTCGCCGATTTCCTGCACGATCTCTTCGCGGTCGGTACTGCGTTCGCTCAGGCCGTCGATCCCGGTTTCCAGGCCCCGCAGCGCCTTCTGGAAACTCTCCTGGAAGGTGCGGCCCATCGCCATCACCTCGCCGACCGACTTCATCTGCGTCGTCAGCCGCGAATCGGCGGCCGGGAATTTCTCGAACGCGAAACGCGGGATCTTCGTGACGACGTAGTCGATCGATGGCTCGAAGGAGGCCGGAGTCGCGCCGCCGGTGATGTCGTTGCGCAGCTCGTCGAGCGTGTATCCAACCGCGAGTTTCGCGGCGACCTTCGCGATCGGGAAACCGGTCGCCTTCGAGGCCAGGGCCGACGAGCGCGAGACGCGCGGGTTCATCTCGATCACGACCATGCGCCCATCGACCGGGTTGATCGCGAATTGCACGTTGCTGCCGCCGGTGTCGACGCCGATCTCGCGCAGGATCGCGATCGAGGCGTTGCGCAGCAACTGGTATTCCTTGTCGGAGAGCGTCTGCGCCGGCGCGACCGTGATCGAGTCGCCGGTGTGGATGCCCATCGGGTCGAGGTTCTCGATCGAGCAGACGATGATGCAGTTGTCCGCCTTGTCGCGGACCACCTCCATCTCGTATTCTTTCCAGCCGATCAGCGACTCCTCGATCAGCAGCTCTTTCGTCGGCGAGAGGTCGAGGCCGCGCTTGCAGATTTCTTCGAACTCCTGCGGGTTGTAGGCGATGCCGCCGCCCGAGCCGCCGAGCGTGAAGCTCGGGCGAACCACCATAGGGAACCCGTTGCTGCCGGTCAGGGTCGCGATGCGCTTTTGCACCGTGAGCGCATCGTCCATCGAGTGGGCGATGCCGGAACGCGCCGAGCCCAGGCCGATGCCGGTCATGGCGTCCTTGAACTTCAGGCGGTCTTCGGCCTTTTCGATCGCGTGCTCGTTCGCACCGATCATCTCGACGCCGTACTTCGCCAGCACGCCGTGCTTGTGCAGGTCGAGCGCGCAGTTGAGCGCAGTCTGGCCGCCCATCGTGGGCAGCACGGCATCGGGCCGCTCCTTCGCGATGATCTTCTCGACGACTTGCCAGGTGATGGGCTCGATGTAGGTGACATCGGCCATCTCCGGGTCGGTCATGATGGTCGCCGGGTTGCTGTTGACCAGCACGACCTTGTAGCCCTCTTCCCGCAGCGCCTTGCAGGCCTGCGCGCCGGAGTAGTCGAACTCGCAGGCCTGGCCGATGATGATCGGGCCGGCGCCGATGATGAGAATGGTCTTCAGGTCGGTGCGCTTAGGCATTGTTCTGCTCCGCTTTCTTTTGTGTCATCAGCGCGGTGAAACGGTCGAACAGGTACGAGATGTCGTGCGGGCCGGGTGACGCTTCCGGGTGGCCCTGGAAGCAGAAGGCAGGCTTGTCGGTGCGCGCGAGCCCTTGCAGCGTGCCGTCGAAAAGCGAGACATGCGTGGGCCGCAAGTTCGCAGGCAGCGTGGTTTCGTCGACCGCGAAGCCGTGGTTCTGGCTCGTGATGCTGACGCGGCCGTCGTCGAGATCCCTCACCGGGTGGTTGGCGCCGTGGTGGCCGAACTTCATCTTGAAGGTCTTCGCACCCGAGGCGAGCGCCATGATCTGGTGCCCCAGACAGATGCCGAAGGTCGGGATGCCGGTCTCGATCAGCGTGCGCGTGGCTTCGATCGCGTAGTCGCAGGGTTCCGGGTCGCCGGGGCCGTTGCTGAGGAAGATGCCGTCGGGCTTCATAGCGAGCACCGCGGCGGCGGGCGTCTGCGCCGGCACCACGGTGACGCGGCAGCCCCGGCTCGCGAGCATGCGCAGGATGTTGCGCTTGACGCCATAGTCGAACGCGACGACGTGGAAGCTCGGAGCGGCCAACTTGCCGTAGCCGGTGCCGAGCGCCCACTCGGTCTCGGTCCATTCGTAGGCTTCGGTTTCGCTGACGACCTTGGCGAGGTCGAGCCCGCTCATGCTGGGCGCGGCCTTGGCCTTCGCGATCGCGTCGTCGAGGTGCGCTGGGCTCACTGCCTCGCCGAGCGGCAGGGTCAGGATGCACCCGTTCTGCGCGCCGTGCGTACGCAACACGCGGGTGAGGCGGCGGGTATCGATGTTCGCGATCGCCACGGTGTTCTCGCGCGCGAGGTACTGCGACAGCGTCATGTCGCTGCGGAAGTTCGAGGCCAGCAGCGGCAGGTCCTTGATGATCAGGCCGGCTGCGAACACCTTCTTCGCTTCGACATCATCGGCACTGATGCCGTAGTTGCCGATGTGCGGGTAGGTCAGCGTGACGATCTGGCGGCAGTAGCTCGGGTCGGTCAGGATTTCCTGGTAGCCCGTCATCGCGGTGTTGAACACCACTTCGCCGACCGTGTGACCGGTGGCGCCGATCGAGATGCCGCGGAACACCGTGCCGTCTGCGAGTGCCAGGATCGCCTGGGCTTGGTGGGTCAGCAGTTGCGCGGGCACCGGATTCTCCGTGTTGTGCGCGCCCAGCTCTGCCGTCCGAGCGGGCTCGGCAAGCCGGAAAGAGTCGAGAAAACCGGGGAGTTTTCGTCGCAGAGAGCGTCACGTTGCGGATGAGAGCAGCGCGGCTGTTTGCTGGGCGGATAGGTTAAGGGTAAACCTTCGAATTATAGACCAGCGCCTGGCCCGCACCGATGCGACCGGATGCACCAACCTAGACTCGCAGCATGCACTTTCATCCAGAAGCCCATCCGCGAATCAACCTCGTACCTCTGCTCATCGGCGCGCTGGCAGCGGCCTGTTTTGTCGGCATGGACAGCGTGATCAAGCTGATGGCGCCGCGCTACGACGCGGTCCAGCTGGCGTTCTTCCGCTTCGCCGGCGGCAGCGTGTTCGCAGTGTTGCTGTGGGCCTGGCGGCGCAGCCCGTTGCCGTCGCGAGGCGGCTGGCGGCTGCACCTCTGGCGCAGCGCCCTGCTCCTGGTCTCGATCGTCGGCTACTTCCACGCACTGAAGCGTTTGCCGCTCGCGCTCGCGGTGACGATCTCCTACCTGTCGCCGATTTTCGTCGCGGTGTTGGCCGTGCCGGTGCTGCGGGAACGGCCTTCCGGGTGGATTTGGGTCGCGCTCGGCGCCGGCATCGCTGGCGTATCGATCGCAGTGGCGCCGGAGCTCGTGGCCGCGCTCGGCGGCGTCGGCGCGACACGCGTCGTCGGCATGGGAAGCGCTGCGCTGGCCGCACTGACGTTCTCCGGTGTGATGCTGCTTGCGCGCCGCCAGGCGGGCAGCGATTCGATGTGGACGATTCTGCTGATCCAGAGCGTGTTGCCGATGCTGCTGCTGGCAGCCCCGGCGGCGCTCGACTGGCGGCCGTTGCAGCACGGCGACCTCGCATTGATAGTGCTGACGGGTGGGCTCGGCACGCTCGGCCTGCTGTGCCTGACTTTCGCGTTCACCCACCTGGAGGCAAGCCGGGTGGCGCCGCTCGAATACAGCGGGTTCGTCTGGGCGACGCTGCTCGGCTACTTGCTGTTCGACGAGCTGCCGACGGCGAGCACCGCCGCGTCGGCATTGCTGATTGTGGGCGGATGCCTGCTGCTGTTGCGCAGGTAGCGCTCAGCCGCCCACCAGCGCGGCGATGCCCGCCTTGCCGATCTGCGCGTCCTCGTTCGACTTGACACCGCTGACGCCGATCGCGCCCAGGCAATGCCCGTCGACCATGATCGGCACACCGCCTTCGAGCAGGCCCTCGATCGCCGGCACGCTCAGGAACGAGGTGCGTCCCGTGTTGATCACGTCTTCGTAGACCTTGCTCTCACGGCGGCCCAGCGCAGCGGTGCGGGCCTTGGCCGGTGCGATGTGGGCGGAGACCGGCGGGGCACCGTCCAGGCGCTGCAGCCACAGCAAATGGCCGCCGTCGTCGACGATCGCGATCGTCACGATCCACTGGTTGGCGTTGGCCTCGGCCTCGGCGGCGGCGGCAATGCGCTTGATGTCGGCCAGGGACAGGTAGGGCTTGGTATTCATCGTGAGGCTCGTCGGTTGAAGGTCAGCGCCGGACTGTACGCAAGAACGCCGCCAGTTCGCCAACCACGCAAGCACTTGCCACGCCGTGTAACCAGGGAACTAGAATCCGCAGAACGGGTCACAGCCCGGGCTACTTCTCAAGGAGGCTCCATGAACCAACCCCTGCAGCAGACCGCCGACTACGCTGGCTTCGCCGGCCAGGTCACGTCACAAGAGCAGCGCAACCGCGTGCTGCGCAACACCTACTGGCTGCTCGCGCTTTCGATGGTGCCAACCGTGCTCGGCGCCTGGATCGGCGTGACCACCGGCATCACCCGCGCGATGGGCCCGGGGATGAGTGCGATCGTGTTCCTGGTGGGTGCGTTCGGCCTGATCTTCGCGATCGAGAAGACCAAGAACTCGGCCGCGGGCGTGCCGATCCTGCTCGGCTTCACCTTCTTCATGGGCCTGATGCTTTCGCGCCTGATCGGCGTGGTGCTGGGCATGAGCAACGGCGCCGGCCTGATCATGACCGCCTTCTCGGGCACCGCGGTGATCTTCCTCGGCATGGCGACCTTGTCGACCGTGATCAAACGCGACCTGTCTTCGATGGGCAAGTTCCTGTTCATCGGCGTGATCATGCTGATCGTCGCCGGCATCGCGAACATTTTCCTGCAGTCGAGTGCGCTGATGACCACCCTGTCGGTCGTGGCGATCGGCATCTTCTCGGCCTTCATCGTCTACGACCTGAAGCGCGTACGCGACGGCGAAGAGACCAACTACATCAGCGCCACGCTGTCGATCTACCTGGATCTGTACAACATCTTCCAGTCGCTGCTGTCGATTCTCGGCATCTTCGGCGGCAGCCGAGATTGAGGAACAGCACCGCCGAACGCAAAGGGCCCCATGGGGCCCTTTTTTCTTCATTGCTCGAACACCGCCATGCTCTCGACATGCGCAGTGTGCGGGAACATGTTGACGGCACCCGCCATGGTGCAGCGATAGCCGGCCTGGTGCACCAACAACCCGGCGTCCCGCGCCAGCGTCGCCGGGTTGCAGCTGACGTAGACGATGCGCTTCGGTGCGACGAACCCGGGTGCCGATGACGGCTCGGCGTACAGATCGGCCAGCGCCTTGACAAGCGCAAAGGCACCCTCGCGGGGCGGGTCGACCAGCCACTTGTCGGCGCGCCCGTGGCCCGCCAGTTCGACTGGCGTCACCTCGAACAAATTGCGCGCGACGAAGCTCGTCTTTCCGCCCAGCCCGTTCACCGCCGCGTTCTCGCGCGAGCGCTGCACCAACGCCTCGCTGCCTTCGATGCCGAGCACCTCGCGCGCGTTGCGGGCGATCGGCAAGGTGAAGTTGCCGAGGCCGCAGAACCAGTCGATCACGCGCTCGTCGGCGCGCGCGTCGAGCAGGCGCAGTGCGCGCGTCACCAGCACCCGGTTGATGTGCGGGTTGACCTGCGTGAAATCGGTCGGCTTGAACGGCATCGTGATGTCGAACTCGGGCAGGGCGTAGGCGAGTTCTGCGCCGGCCATGTCGAGTCGGCACACGGTGTCCGGCCCCTTCGATTGCAGCCACCACTGCACGCCGTGGTCGGCGCCGAACGCGCGCAGGCGCGACAGGTCGGCATCGGTCAGCGGTTCGAGGTGGCGCAGCACCAGCGCCGTCACGTCGTCGCCTACCGCCAGCTCGATCTGCGGCAGTCGATCGCGCTGGTCCATCGAAGCGACCAGCTCGCGCAGCGGCATCAGCAATGCGCTCACATGCGGCGGCAGCACCGCGCAGGTTTCCATGTCGGCGACGAAGCTCGACTTGCGCTCATGGAAGCCGACCAACACCTTGGCCTTCTTCGCCACGTAGCGCACCGACAGGCGCGCGCGATACCGATAGCCCCACGCCGGGCCCTCTATCGGCCGCAACAACTGCTCTGCCTTGACCTTGCCGAGGTGCCAGAGCTGGTCTTCGAGCGCGCGCTGCTTCGTCGCGACCTGCGCGCCGATGTGGAAGTGCTGCATCTTGCAGCCGCCGCAGGTGCCGAAGTGCGGGCAGCGCGGCAGCACGCGCTGCGCGCTCTCGCGGCGCAGCGCGGTCATCGTCGCCTGCTCCCAGTTGTTCTTGCTGCGGTTCACGTTGACCTGCACCTGCTCGCCGGGCAGCGCGTCTTCGATGAACACGACCTTGCCGTCGAGCTTGTGGGCCACACCCTGCGCTTCGAGGTCGAGCGATTCGACCGTCAGCCATTCGTCTGTCTGTTGAATCTTCGGAGTTCTCATCGGCCGTGATTATCCGGGCCGCTGCTACACTTCGCGCCGTCAGGAGAGAGCAACCCCGGGTTGCCGCCGAAGGCGCAGAGCGCGATGGAAACATCGCGCGTCGAACGCTCAGGCAAAAGGACTGGCAAACGCTTCATCCGAAGCGTTCCTCACTGGAGAGAGGCCCGCCCCGAGCGGGCCCACCGAAGGGGCAAGCGGCGCACTCGAAAGAGCACGCTGCCAATCTCTCAGGTAAAGCGGACAGCGAGGGCAAGCCGGTGCGATCATGTTGCGCCGGTTCAGAAGAATTGCCCTCGGAGATCTGCCATGTCGAACGCCCTTTCCACGACCCCGCTGCACGCATTGCACCTCGAATTCGGCGCCAAGATGGTGCCGTTCGCGGGCTACGACATGCCGGTCTCGTACCCCGCCGGCATCCTCGCCGAGCATCGGCATTGCCGTGATTCGGCGGCCTTGTTCGACGTCTCCCACATGGGCCAGCTGCGCCTGCTCGGCGACGACGCAGCAAGGGCGCTCGAGTCGCTGGTGCCGATGGACGTGGTGGACCTCACCGTGGGCAAGCAGCGCTACGCGTTCTTCACGAACAGCAGCGGCGGCATCCTCGACGACCTGATGATCACGCGCCGTGAGGCTGACCTGTTCTTGATCGTCAACGCCGCCTGCAAGGCCGCCGACATCAAGCACCTCGTCACGAATATCGGCCACCGCTGCACCGTGCAGCCGCTGCCCGATCGTGCGCTGTTGGCGCTGCAGGGGCCGAAGGCCGTGCAGGCACTGACGCGCCTGAACCGCGAGGTCGCCACGCTGAACTTCATGACCGGTCGCGGCTTTGCGCTGGCCGGAGCCGAGTGCTTCGTGACGCGCTCCGGCTACACCGGTGAAGACGGCTTCGAGATCTCGGTGCCTGCCGACCAGGCCGACGCACTGGCGCGTGCGCTGCTCGATCTGCCCGAGGTCAA
>Ga0075023_100000257_pt1 | contig 13317 bp, 15 predicted proteins | sample Str014_FD_71388 | JGI IMG/M metagenome (GOLD analysis project Ga0075023, IMG submission 71388) | Freshwater sediment microbial communities in response to fracking from Pennsylvania, USA - Straight Creek_MetaG_SC_2014 | ecosystem: Environmental > Aquatic > Freshwater > Creek > Sediment | place... | reverse complement strand
CAGGTTTTTATATAAAACAGGTCGTTTCTGGGAAAATGGCAACCGCTAGATCTATTTCAAGCAATTATTGGCTAATGTCTTATGGGTTTTTCAGTGCCGACTCTTTTATCCTCCTGTGCCTTGGCGCTAATGTTTGTCCCAGCCCGGAAGAATGAGGAACGCTTGAAATTATTGAAACCGGTTATGGCTTGATCGGTAAAGTGCGTGGCCCTGGGGACCGGTGTTTGTGCGCCGCTGCCGGTGTGGCTGCGGGAAAGCTATACTTGCTCAGGCGAGAAAATCGCGGAGAGCGCGTCGCAAAGCAGGACGAGCCAGCCGTGCAAGCTGCGGATTCGCAAAACCAATCCACGCCACGGGTGTCGTTGTGTCGAGTGGCGCCTTTATCGGGCCGCCCAGCGGCGCCTCAACCACTCCGCCTGCGGCTTCGAGCAGAAATGCGATACATATATCGTACGGGTGACAGACCAGAGAGGAGGCGAGTCCAAGTTTGCGAAAAACAAGAGGACGGATGTCCGCAACCAGGCGATCCCGTCCAGTCATTAACTCGTGCAGCTGGCCACCGGTAGAGATGTATTGATCGTCGAAGACCAGGGGTGAGGCGCCGGTTTCGCCGGTATGTAGTTTGCCCCAGAACGCTTCCTCGATTTGAGAGGTGGCCGACCGACCGGCGGGGAAAAATCGGACAAATGAGGCAAAGCCATGTTTGAAATCGCGCGCCCGTGAAGGTCGGACGGTCAAAGGACGGGGACGTGCTCCCGGTGTGTCGCGGGCCGTCGCATGGAGCAGGCCACCACGCACAGCGCTGAATTGATCGGAGCGCATTTGTTTGGTGGTGGGCAGTTCGGTCATCGCTGCGACGACGATATCGGAAAGGCAAGTTGCCGGGCCTCGTTGGGGAGCGATGCCGGCCAGAGACCAAGCGCTGCGTTTATCGACCATGAGGCAACGTGTGCCATCGATTGGATCGAGAATGCATTTCCATGCGGTTTCTCCCGCAAGTGTACCGCGGGGGAACGTCACGGTTTCGTTCTCCTCGATGCCCTCCATAACCAATTCGATCGGCAGGGTGCGCGGCCAATTTTGATCGAACCATTCGAGAATCGCGGTCTCGCTGATCCGGTCGATCTGGTAGATCGTATCAGCCGGTGTCACCGCCGCGATGTGGGCGAGCGACGTTGCTTGGTCTTTGCGTGCAGCGACGATTGCATCGTGGATATGGTTTTGCAGGGCGCAGAGCAGGCGCCGAAGTTTTTCGAGGACGCGTGAGTTGGTTTTCAACGGCACGAAAAGATGAGCAGCACTGTGAAGCGCTCGGCTTGGGAGGCGACGACTATTTTATGCCGAGCCGTTTTTAACGATGCGGCTTGGAGACCTGAACCTAGGGGGTGCCCCCTAAGCGGTTGGCGTGAAACTCCCGGCCTTACCGGGGTTCATTCCCCAGTTGGGTGCTTTCGGCTCCACAACCATCGGCTATCTAGTAGCAATTCAGCGTCGTAAAATAAAAAAATCGTCAATCCACTTTATGTCGAAAGCGAAATCAATTCTCCTCAAACCCCTGTTGTTTGCCCTCATCTTGGGCTCTTTCGCTGCTTTGCAAGCCAGTGCCGCGGAAGGCGTCGAATTCGATGTCCGCCCGATGCCGATCAAAACCCCGCCCCCCGAATATCCGAGCGCCATGAAGCAGGGAGGCATTTCTGGCTTGGTGGCACTCAAAGTGGAGATCGACGAAAACGGTTTTGTGACGGCATGCGCTGTCTCCAAGTCTAGCAATCCCGAATTTGAGCAACCGGCGATCAACGCGGTCAAAAATTGGAAATTCAAACCCGCTCAGAAAAGCGGTAACCCGGTTAAGATCCGAATCGTCATTCCGATCAAGTTCAGCATTGAGGAATAACCAGTCGGCGCAGTTCACTTCAGTGCAAGATTGCACCGACGGAGTGCGCTCACTTTGACCTAAAAGACCCAAGCCAGACCCACTCGTATCCAGAGCGGGATGATTAATATTCCAAGTACGGTCGTGCCAATCACCACGCGAACGGCCGTGAGGGGATGGCCGCCATAGTGTTTTGCGATGACGATCGGCAGAATGCCGGCGGGCATCGCGGCCTGCACGATCAACACCTGTTTCAGCTCGACGGTGCAGGGTAAATATCTCGCTAGAACGAGATAGAATAACGGATACACACCCAGTCGTAAAAGGCAGGCGCTGAGCGTCACTTTGGCTTCGAACAATTCGCGCGGTCGCGCGAAATATTGTTCCAGCGTTCCACCGATCAGCATCAAGCCGAGCGGGATTGCGCAAATCGCGCTTTGATGTACCACGTCGCGGACGAGGGGTGGGACGTGAGACCCCAATCCGAGCAGATTGCCGGCCAAGGCGAGAGCCAGAGCGACGACTGGAGGATTGATGAGCTTTTTCCAACCTTCTCGTAGCGACAAACCGGAGAGCACGAGAATGCCCACCGTCCAGATCGCCGCTTCGCAGCCAACATCGTGGACGAGGAGTACGCCGAGGCTCGCCGGTCCAAATAAAGCCGTCATCAACGGAATCGGGATGTAGCTGTAATTGTTAATGCCCGCCGCGAACGCGAAGGTGCGCAATCCATGGCCCTGTGTCAGCCCCAAGGCGCGCCCGGCGTAAAGCGCTGCGACGATGGTTGTCACCATGAGAAGTAGGCCGAGTGAAGGGGCCAGCGCCAGATTGGACGGCACCCGGAGCGCGTCGTTGTTGAGAACGTTTTCGAAGATCAGACACGGGTAGAGAAAATTCACGACCATCTTCAGCAGGCTCGCGTCAGCCTCGGCGGTCAGCCAGGCCAGCCGTCGCATGACGATGCCGACCGCGATCAGCGCGAACACCGGCAGGATGAGGAACAGAATTTGCCAGTAAGACATGATAGAGGTTAGCCGATTGCCATCGCCTTTCCGGCCAACCAGCCGGTAGTCCACGCAGCTTGGAAATTAAACCCACCGGTCACCCCGTCGATATCGAGCACTTCGCCGGCAAAAAATAGGCCGGGGCAAACGCGGCTCTGCATCGTCTTGAAGTCGACTTCGCCCAGACGTACGCCGCCGCAGGTCACAAACTCCTCTTTGTTCATGCTCTTGCCGGCCACCGCGTATTCGCCCGCCGTCAGTTGGATCGCGATTGCGCCAAGTAACTGGTTTGACATCGACGTCCAGATCGTCGTCGGAGATGCGCCCGCTGCTGCCACCAGTCGTTCCCACAGTCGTTGGGGCAGAGCAAAAGGGTTCCAGGTGGCAACCTGTTTGCGTGCATTTGCGGTGCGTGCGGCGGTCAGCTCGGTCCGTGCGGCATCAGGCGTACTCCCGCCTAGCCAGTTGACCGAAAGCGTGAACTTATAATCCATCGCCTGCAGGGTGCGCGCGCCCCAAGCCGATAATTTCAGGACTGCGGGTCCGCTCAAGCCCCAGTGCGTGACAAGAAGTGGCCCCTGCTCGCGTAGTTTTGTCGTCCCGACTGAAACGATTGCATTTTCGACCGAGAGTCCGGCTAGGTCCTTCAGGCGAGGGTCGTCAATGTGGAAGGTGAAAAGCGACGGTACCGGCGGTTCGACGGTGTGACCCAATTTCTTGACCAGGGACAGACCGCCTTCGCCTCGGCCTCCGCCTGTTGCAAGCAACAAACGGTCGGTCGTGACAGTCTCGCCCGACGACAACGTGACGGCAAAACCGCCGTTTGCGCCAGCAGGCTGTACGTCCTTGAGGCCGCAACCCGTGCGTAAGGCGATTTTTGCCGAACGAGCAGCCTGCAACAAGCAGTCGACGATCGTGGCAGAGTCGTCGGTGACGGGGAACATGCGTCCGTCACCTTCTGTTTTTAATTCCACTCCACGTGCTTGAAACCACGCGATGGTGTCTCGCGGCTGCCAGCGTGAAAAGGCGCCGAGCAATTCGCGGCCCCCGCGCGGATACCGCTTTACGAGCTCGCGTGGTTCGAAACACGCGTGGGTCACATTGCAGCGGCCGCCGCCGGAAATGCGCACCTTTGCCAGCGGGTTCGAGGTGAGTTCAAAGATCGAAACCTCTGCATCGGGATTCGCCTCGGCGCAGGTGATCGCCGCAAAAAGTCCAGCAGCGCCGCCGCCGGCGATGATCACACGAAGTTTGCTCATAAGGAATCAGCCTGCGCGGCCTGGCCTCGTCTGTCCAAAAAGAAAAACGCCAGCCCGATTTTCGGGCCGGCGCTGGTTGCGCGAGCGGTTCAGCTAAAATTACTGCGGAGGCGTTTGCGGTCCACCCGGTCCGCCTGGACCACCTTGACCACCGGGTCCTCCTGGGCCGCGGCCAAATTCTTCTTTCAGGTCGTCGAGCTTCTTCTGCTGTTCGGGCGTCAGCACGGCGCGGATCTGATCGCGGTGAGCTTTGCGAATTTCCATAAATTTCGCACGCTTTGCATCTTTTGCGGTCGTGGTGTCGTCGCGCAAAGCGTCGAGCGACTTTTTCTGATCCTCGAGAATAGGTTTGATCTTGGCTTGCTGATCCTCGGTTAGGTTGAGTTTCTCCGTAAAGAATTTGAGCGTGTCGCCACGCGGGCCCCTGTGACGGCCTTCATGTTCGCCCGCCGGAGGAGGCGGTGGTGGCGGGGGAGTGCTGGTATCTTGAGCGCGGGCGGCTGGTAGAGCCAAGCCGAGAGCTAAAGCGGCAATTGCGAATTTGACCGGTTTTTTCATGGGTACGATGGATTTAATTTTCGTTTAGTGTGAACTTATACCAAGACGTTTCCTGCAGAAAAAGGTTACATCACTATGCTCTTTGCCCAACTCGTGGCTCGCGCGGAGAAGGTTGTTGCCCGCACGCAGCAAGGCCTACCAACGGAGATCCGCAAACTTTCACTGGAACTACCCGTAAGCTACCATGACTGGCCCGGCGACGATGTTCTCGATGGCGAATTCGAGCCCGACATTCTCGGTTTGTTTGTGGGAGACCACCATGGACTTGAAGCCGGCGTCGGTAATGCCGTGCCCCCGCAAATTTTTCTCTATTTGGAAAACATCCGTGACGAAGCGGACGGCGATCCATCCCGTTTCGACGAAGAAGTGCGGATTACCTACCTGCACGAACTCGGACACTATCTCGGCTGGGATGAAGACGATGTCGAAGCGCGTGGGTTGTGAGACCACGCGGCGCCGGGGGTGTCACTGGCGTAGCGCGATCAGATACTTCACCAATTCGCTGAGTACGGCATCAGCCACTCGTTGTTGAGCCTGCACCCGATTCGCCCCTGCACAGTCCACACGACCGAGCCGGATCGTCGGTGGTAGATCGGGACGAACCTGTGCCAACGCCCAAAATGCGAACGGTTCGCTCACGCCCTGTGCCGGATACGGCTCGGCATAGCCGGTTGTGGCCAGTCCGATCGCGCTTCTAAAGAAGACGCAAGCGCCCACCGCCATCTGCTCCGCCACCGCCGCCGAAACCGCGTTCACCGGTGCGGCTGCGGCGCGATCGACCCCGAGGTGCCTAACCTTTTGGTCGAGCTCATAGGCGGTCAGGCCGCCAAGGAAAAACTCCGACGCGCCGGGTATGGCGCCGATGCGTGCCTGAATCCAGCCGCAGGTCATACTTTCCGCCACGGCCATGGACAGACGCGTCGGGCGAAGCATCAGTTCCTTAAGTTCAAGCGGCATGGCCGGTGAAACTGGCCCTCGGGCGCTCCAGGGCAAGCTTGGCTATTTCAATTCCAGTCCGACCGGGCAGTGGTCGCTGCCCAAGACCGCTGGCAGAATAAAGGCTTTTTTAAGCGACGGGCGCAGCCGTTCGCTCGCGACAAAATAGTCGACCCGCCACCCGATATTCCGGGCCCGGCAATTGGCCATCAAGCTCCACCACGTGTACTGGCCGGGGCCTTTTTCGAATTCGCGCAGTGTATCCACAAATCCACTCGCGAGCAGCGTGGAAAAGCTGGCACGTTCCTCGTCGGTGAACCCGGCGTTGCGGCGGTTGGTCTTTGGATTCGCGAGATCGAGTTCAGTGTGCGCTACGTTAAGGTCCCCGCAAAAGAGCACGGGCTTTTTTTTGTCGAGTTTGCGCAGATAGGCTAAAAATGCCGGGTCCCATTCTTTCACTCGGTAGTCGAGGCGGGTAAGCCCGCGCTGAGAATTGGGTTGGTAGACATTGATCAGAAAAAAATCCGCGAACTCGGTCGTAATGACGCGGCCTTCGCCGTCGTGTTCGGGTAAACCGATACCGAAGGAAACGCTGAGCGGCGTTTGCCGCGTGAACGTGACCGTGCCGCTGTAGCCCTTTTTTGCGGCCGGATTCCAATGCATTTCGTAGCCCCGTGGCCATACGATATGCTGCACGTCGCCGGGATGCGCTTTGGCTTCCTGCAGGCAAATCACATCGGCATCGGAGGCCACCATGAATTCGAGCAGCCCTTTCTTCAGGGCGGCGCGGACGCCGTTTACGTTCCAGGACACAAATTTCATGCAAAGAATCCGCCACGAAATGCAGCAAAAAGCCAAAGGCAAATTCAACCGATTGTCTTTTTGTTCGCGTGGAGCCTGCGCACGGTTTGGGATCGCACCTCCGAGCCTCCCTATTTTTGAAATGTCAGCCTTTGCCCACCTTCCTCTTGGCCAGCGCATTCCCGCCAGCATTCACGGCGTGTCCTGCAGCCTGCCAACCATGCGCGATGTCATTGGCTACGAAACTAAAGATCCTGAGACCCTGCGTCATCTCACCGCGGGTTATCCGCGCTTCGTGCAGCACCCGTATTTGCGTCAGGCGGCCAAGCACGTGGTGAAGTCGCTCGGTCTGGCCGGGCACTCCGTTTGGCTAACTGCGTCACCGCATGCTGCGGCGGCATTGTGTGCCGAGCTGGCTCAACCCGAAATACGCGTGGTCGAGCACGAAGGATTAAGTGGGGTGGCGTTCCCGGAAAATCAAGAGACACACGCTAGGGCCAAAATGTTTCTTCAGCATACCGGTTCGTTGCTTTCGTCGCGTGAAGCGGAGGATTATCTGTTGCGCGTGGGCGAACTCGAAGCACCTCAACCGGAAATCGCGTTCAATGGCTACGCGCCCGGGCGGGTAAAAAGTGCGGTCGCGCAGGCTTTTCAACATGTCGAGAACGACGACGTGTTTCTTGCCAGCAGCGGGATGAACGCGGTTTACACGGCCTTCCGCATCGCTTCTGCGTTACAGGCGCCGCTCGGGCGCACGGTCTGGATCCAACTCGGTTGGCTCTACCTCGATACCATCGCGATCCTGCAGAAATTTACCGCTCAGCCCGCCCGCGATTATGTTTTTCAGGGCGATGTTTTCGACCTGGCGGCATTGCGTCGGATTTTTGCCAAACGTGGCCATGAGATTGCCGGCATCATCACCGAAACACCCACCAATCCGCTGATCCAGACTCCGGATCTCGCTGCGATTCATGAGCTCTGCCGTACGCATGGCGCGATTTTTGTCGTCGATCCGACCATCGCGTCGCCGCTTAATATCGACGTGCTGGCCCACTGCGACGTCGCGGTCAACAGCCTGACCAAGTACGCCGCCAGCGAAGGCGATATCGTCATGGGTGCAGTCGTCGTGAATCCCAAAAGTCCCTACGCTGACGCTTTTCGCAAAGCGCTGCCGCCCGCTCTCGAACCGGTCTATTCGCGCGACGTGGGGCGGCTGGCGGCGCAGATCGGCGACTACGCGGCGGTCATCGCGCGCGTCAACCAGACCGCGCCAGCCGTCGTGGATTTTCTCCGCGCGCACCCGCGGGTGAAATCGCTACGTTGGGCACATCATCCCGATTCGCGTGAAAACTTCCTGCGGATCGCGCGTTCGCCCCAAGCCGCCAGCAGCATGATTTCGTTTAAATTCGACGGACCGATTGCTGATTTCTACGACCGGCTGCGGCTGCCAAAAGGCGCGAGCTTCGGAATGAAGAATACGCTCGTGTGCCCCTTTATTTTTCTCGCTCATTACGATTTGGTCACCAGCGGCAGCGGTCGCGAAAAACTGCGCGCCTGCGGCCTTGAGCCTGAGCTCGTGCGCCTATCGCTCGGTTGTGAACCGGCCGAGGATATTATCGCTTCGCTGGCGGAGGCACTCGGCTAATTTGCGCCATGGCCACGAGCTGCCGCCTTGCGATCAAGGCTATCCCCAATGCCCCGCGGAGTGCGGTCGCCGGTTGGTTGGGTGACACCTTGAAAGTGAAAGTCCATGCGCCCGCGCTCGAAGGTCGGGCCAACGAGGCGCTCTGTGAATTCCTTGCAGAGACGCTCAAGGTTCACCACCGCTCGGTCGCGCTCGTGCAGGGCGACAAGTCCCGCCAGAAACTGGTGCAGATCGACGGGCTGACCCTGGCCGATATCAAGGCTCGGCTACCATGACCGCGGTCCCGGGCAGCGAAGGTCGCCGCTCAATTGCGGGCTCGCTTGCGCCGGACGACGTTTTTTTGATGTTTATCGCAAATAGAGCGCCATGCCCAAACCCGCCCTCAACCCGCTTCTGATCGTTGCGATCTTTTTCGCTTTCGCCGTAGGTTCGCTGCACGCCACCGGTCCCTACCTTGGCCGCGACGCACCCGATGCAATCGCGCTTTTGCCACCGCCACCGCCCGCTGGATCGCCGGAGGATCTGGCCGATCGGGAAATGGCTTTTCGTGTCTTTTCTGCGCACACTTCGGAACAATTTGCGCACGGAGTAGCCGAGCAAAATCTTAACATCTACCAACTCGCGACCGTGGTCGGACCTTGGTTTCAGGCGGGAAAATTTCCGAAAACCGACGCCCTTTTTAGTCAGGTCGAAGCCGAATCAAACGCCATCGCTAGACGGGCGAAAGTGAAGTGGAACCGTCCGCGTCCGTATATTGCCGATCCCGCGCGTTTTTCGGATGTGATCGAGCACGAGAAGAATCCGAGCCCGGGTTATCCGAGTGGTCATGCAACGCGTGGAGCCTTGTACTCGTTATTGCTCGGCGAACTTTTCCCCGAGCAGCGCGAAGCGATTTTGGCCAAGGGCCGGGAAGCGGGCTGGCTGCGTGTGCAAGGCGGCGTGCACACGCCGATCGACACCTATGCCGGGCGTACCCTGGGGCAGGCCTTGGCCCAGGCTTTTCTGCGCAGCCCTGCTTTTCAGCACGATCTGGCCGACGTGCGGGCCGAGATCGCCGCGGCAAAACCGTGATTTTGCGCGGCGAAAACCCGCGGGTTCTCAGCTTTTCATCTCGCTGCAAAAGACCACCACATCGGATTCCTTGCCTCCAACGCTCGGATCGGGTGCCGGGACTGAAATCGTGAAGTGTTGGGTGAGGTACGACACGGCTTGTCCGTTGGCGTCGAGAAATTCGAGCGTCGCGGTGTGATCGCCGGGTGCCAACTGGAGCGCGGCGAAACTGAGGTACTGCGGAAGGTTTTCCCACGTGCGAATGTCGGCGGCGGGGGTGGTCGCAGCTGAAGTGATCTTGCTGATGAGACCGACGGCTGCGAGGCCGAGCGCGACTTTTTCGCTGTCACGGCTGCCGTATTCGGCCGCGCCCAATGCGCCCACCAATGCCACGTCGCCAACGGTGTCGGTTGTCTTTTTAAAGACGGCCTTGTTGCCTAGCACGTGATCCATCAAGCGGCCGCCCCGGGTGGTGGCCTGAAAATTGAGATTGTCGTAAGGCGGCAGCGCTACCTGCAGTTGGCCGTCGACCATCAACCGGGCAGAACGAATCTTCGATTGTTCGGTGAAGAATTTAAGCAGCTCGCCGTATTCACCACCGGAATACTTGCGCGGACCGTGGCCGTACTCGGCAAAGAGCATGACATTGGCCTTCGGGTTATAGCCGGGCAGCTTGGCATGGCCCTGAGTTTTTGCATTGGCCCGAGCACGCGCGAGGGCGTCCGCGCCGTCACTCCCGAGCTTCGCCGATACTAATCCGTCGAGGTAATCGAGCAGCACGTAATCGCCGGCGTAAGTCTTGTCCTCGGTGTCGCTGTCGAGCAGTTCGCCGGTGCGAAAAAGGGCGCGGGCGTTGTCCGGCTCTCCGTCTCGCCAATAAAGGATGGCACGGTAGTACGAGGCCATGACGCGCTCGTAAGGTTCGCCGATAAAGGGCTTGTCGGATTCGTTGCGAAACATCCGGCGCGATTTGGCTGCCTCGGAATTGACTTGGCCATAGTTGGCCGCCGCCACCGCCAGAGCGTCGTCGAGTTTGGCCTTAGCCTCGTCGTATTGACCGCGGCGGAGGGCCGAGGCTGCAATGCGATATTCCCAGAGCGCACGATCTTTGGCCGGCGCCACCGCGAGCTGGGCATTGCCGTCCACCACGGGATCGCCGGTGATTGGCACCGGGGGATGAGACGGCGTAGTTTCGCAGCCGGCAAAAATGATTACCGGCAAGAGCAGGAGCGAACGAAGACGAAAGAAGGCACTACGAGACATAAGTGGAAAAAATGAAAGACGCCGCGCGCGTTGGCAACACGGCGGCGTCGGGAAATTTAACTGCGTCGGAATGACGCGCGTGTTATCCGGTGTGAGCGTGGACGATTTACTTGGCGGTCAGCGTCATGTCTTCCATGAGCGCGAACGCAGTGGCTTCGGTGATATCTCGCACATCAAACTGTTTCACGAGTCGGCCAGCCTGCTGGTCTTTGCCGAGAATATCGGACGAACTCGCTTGCCCGATGATCGCAGAGTCGGAGAGGCGGACGGCTGTGACCTGAATGTCGGGCGCGGCCACGACGGCGTCGCCGGAGACTTGGGCGACGGTGACGTTGCGGCTCGAAACCAGGACCTCGATGACGACGTCGGCGATCTTTGCCAGCGCTTCGCGGTCTTTGCGGGCGGCATCGTCGGTGGGTGTGACAAAATGATCGATTGGTTTGTCGGCGATGAGCGAGGCGGCGATCTTCTGATCAGCGAGAGCAGCGCCGGCATAACGGAAGGGACGACCGAAAAGGCGTTCCACTTCGCGTACGGTTTGGCGATCGGCCAGCGTGGCAGGTGTCTTTTCGCCACCGGTGTAGGTATTCTCGGCAGTGACCTTGGTGGTCTTGGACTCGACGGTGCCTTTGCCCGGCGCGGTACCGGCGTCAGTGCCGCCGGCATTGCCGTTAAGGGAGACGTTGACTTGGGTTTGCGTGGGGCTGGCCGGAGCAGTGGGCTTGGGGGCGTTGGGATCGACCTCAAAACTGGATTTTTTTTCGCCCTGTACCGACTCGGTGCTCTCGGTGCGGCTCGCGAGCTTCAGGCCGGAGGTTCCATCGACGAGTTCGCGGTTTACGAAAAACAAAATTCGCGGCTTGCCGAGTTTCTCATAAGTACCACGGAAGGTGTCGACGACCTGTTTTGCCTTGTCAGGGGCGATCAAGGTGCCGCCAGGGCCGTAAAGGCGCTGCTGGGTCTCGGGTGTTTCGACTGCAGGCTGGTTGTACTGCACGGGATAACCCTGCTTGATTGGCACGGGAGGCTCGGGCAACGGTTGATTGTCGGCAAAAACGGGCGCCGCAGCCGACGCCACGAGGAAAAGCGAAAACGTGATACGGGTTTTCATGGTGATGGAAGAGCTGAAAATTGACCGCCAAAGGCGGCTCGCGGCCGGAAACGCCTTGGGCGCATTTCCGGCGTTTAGGCGATCAGCGGGCCTGACGTACGCGCACGGTGTATTTCCGCGCTTGGTTGTTCATCGAAGTGAAAGTGACGGCCTCGGTGGTGTTTTCGCCGAGGATGAGTGTCTGCCAAGGCGCTTCGTCGCCAGTGGCCGTGCCTTGGTCGTCCTTGAACACGCAGTCGACCTGAACCTGGATGCGGCGATTTTCGCGGTTCTTAATGTTGGCCACGATTTCGAGTCGGCCGTCTGGGAGGTTGCGATATTGGATCCCGGTCGAGGTCACTGAATATTGAACCTGCTTGTCCATCAGCACGAAACTATCGGTGTTTTCCAGCGTGTATTTCGTGGTATCCTGAGGGGCAAACGGTCCTGGCTCGGTTTGGCAGCCCGCCAGCATGGCGAGTGCGACGATAGCGAGGGTGAAGGCGGTTTTTTTCATAGTGTCAGTTCTCCGATGACATGCACGGGGATGAACTTGTGCCCTCGATTTAGCGATAGGCCGCGTCTTCGAGGCCCTGCTTTTTGATTTCGGCGGAGTCTTCCCAGACGATCTCGCTGGTGCGGGCATCGATCAATTGGAAGCTATACAAAACATAGTCGCTGACGCCCTGCGAGGTGCGGCCGGACATACCACCGAGTTTACCGGTTAGGAAATAGTCGGCGCCCTTAAACTCGACGACGCTGGGATCGGAGCTAGCTGTGACGGCGCCCTGTTGTTTGAGCTCTCTCTCATGTTCCAAAGTCTTCATGCGATCGCGGGCGAGGAAGCGGACTTTGCCGTTGGAGTGTTTGTTGAGCTCGATGCGGATGCGGTCGTTAAAGAGGTCTTTGTTAATCGCAAACCGAGTATCGTTGACGATCGGATCGAGCGCGATGCGCGGAATGCCTTTGGCGTTGGCGATCTCGGCGATGCCGAGAATGCTGCGCGCCATCTTGTCGGTGACGGCAACGAGGTCTTGCGACTCGATGCCGGTGCCGGCGACGAAGCCGCGTTCATCGGCTTTCATTTCGGTGACGGGAACGCCGGACGGGTTTTGCACGCCCTTGTCGGCGCAACCCGCAAGAAACAGGGAGGCAGCACCAGCGCTTAGGATAACAATACGGTTTAGGCTCTTTTTCATGGGTGTAGTCAAATGATGTTCAAAAAGTGAAATCTACTGAAGAATCGCACCACTGGGTCGGCTCCCGGTCGCGACGGAGTAGGTCTTGCCGCTTACCGGCCAAACATACCGTTGGCGGAACTCATCGGCGTGGACGAACCGCTGTAGTAATTATTGACGATCGTCACATTCTGCGGAGCGCTCTGGGTTGCGGCGGCATTCTGAACCGCTGCTGCGGCCTCCGCATCCTGAACGGCTGCTGCGCGTTCATCACTCTCGCGGACATTCTGGTCGGCGATTGCACCGAGCAAAAGGCCGGCTCCCGCGCCCCAAGCCGCGCCGCGCCAAGCATTGTGGCCATGTGAGTTATTGCCGATGATCGCGCCCGTCAGCCCGCCGAGGAGCAGCCCGGTCGAAGCGTAACTCGGACGGCCATAACCATAGTCAGAATAGTAATAAGGCTGCGAATATCCATAATAGCCGCGGTAGCCGTAGAATCCGCGGCCGTAGGAGGGACGATAAGAATAATAGCCAGAGGGCACCGGCACCTGGGTCCGATGTTCATATTCCCGAGATTCGCCGACCGCTGATCCAATCAGACCGCCGGCAACGGCGCCAATCGCGGCACCTCGCCAAGCGTTGTGGTGCAGGTCGCCTGAG
>Ga0075023_100000252_pt1 | contig 13482 bp, 12 predicted proteins | sample Str014_FD_71388 | JGI IMG/M metagenome (GOLD analysis project Ga0075023, IMG submission 71388) | Freshwater sediment microbial communities in response to fracking from Pennsylvania, USA - Straight Creek_MetaG_SC_2014 | ecosystem: Environmental > Aquatic > Freshwater > Creek > Sediment | place... | reverse complement strand
CCATCACCCCGGCGCCGGCAATCGTGAAGGGCTGCGCCTTCACGGCCGCCAGCGCCTCGCGTGGCAGTCCCCGCGCCTCATTGCCAAAGATGCAACAATCGAAGTTGCGGAACGCGGTGGTGGCGATCGATCGCCCCTTCAGTTCCAGGCTGGCGACCCGCCCGAAGCGCTCCGGCAGCGCCGCCATCGGCACATCGACCTCGACCGGCACGTGGAAAATGGCACCCATGCTGGCGCGCACGACCTTGCCGTTGTGCAGATCCACGCTGTCGGGGCTGAGCAGGCAGCGGAAGGTGCCGAACCAGGCGAGCGTGCGCAGGATGGTGCCGAGATTGCCCGGGTCCTGGATCTCGTGCAGATAGATCGCGCGCTCGCCGCCACATGGTGCGGGCGCCGTCAGCAGCGGCACGACCGCCGCGATGCCCTGGGGCGAGCGCGTTTCACTGAGCTGCATCATGTGGCGTGAATTGACCACGTGGGTCTTGAGCGTCGTCGCCCAGTGCGCATAGTTCTCGGTGTAATAGATTTCGCTGCTGTGCAGACGGTGGTCATGCTCGGCCACTTTCTGCAGCTCCAGCACCAGATGCTCACCTTCGAGCAGGAAGCAGCCAAACTCTTCGCGGTACTTCCGGTGATGCAGCTTCTTGATGTCCTCGAATTTCATGACAGGCTCCGCGCCACGGCTTCCGCCACCTTGATGCCATCGACACCCGCCGAGAGGATGCCACCTGCATAGCCGGCCCCCTCACCGCAGGGGTACAGCCCGCGCACATTGAGGCTCTGCAGCGACTCCGGGTCACGCGTAATGCGCACCGGCGAGGAGGTACGGCTTTCAACACCGGTGAGCACGGCGTCCTCACGATCAAAGCCGCGGATCTGCCGGCCGAAAGTTGGCAGGGCCTCGCGCATGGCATCGATGGCGTAGGCCGGCAGTGCCGGCGACAGATCGCCCAAGCGTACGCCGGGCTGGTACGAGGGAATGATGTCACCCAGTTGCCTGGAGCCCACGCCGCGCAGGAAATCACCGACCAGCTGGCCGGGCGCCGAGTAATCGCTCCCGCCCAGGACGTAGGCCGTCGACTCCAGCGCCTCCTGCAGGGCCACGCCGGCCAGCGGTCCACCCGGGAAATCCGGCTGGGGATTGATGGCCACCACCAGTCCGGCATTGGCATTGCGCTCATTGCGCGAATACTGGCTCATGCCATTGGTGACTACACGCTGCGGCTCCGATGTCGCGGCGACCACCGTGCCACCCGGGCACATGCAGAAGCTGTAGACGGTGCGCCCATTGCTGGCGTGATGCACGAGCTTATAGTCGGCGGCGCCGAGTTCCGGATGACCGGCGAAGCGGCCGAGGCGCGCGGCATCGATCAGCGACTGCGGATGCTCGATGCGAAATCCGATGGCAAAGGGCTTGGCTTCGAGGAACACCCGGCGCTGTTCCAGCATGCGCAGCGTGTCGCGTGAGCTGTGTCCCAGCGCGAGCACCACGTGACGGCCATGCAGGTTCTCGCCGCCCGCGAGCACCAGGCCTTCGACCTGGCCGTTCTCGATCAGCAGATCCGTGACCCGGCTCTCGAAGCGCACTTCGCCGCCCAGTGCGATGATCTGCTCGCGCATCGCCGCCACCACACGCGTCAGGCGAAAGGTGCCGATGTGTGGCTTGCTCATGTAGAGAATTTCCGCCGGCGCTCCGGCGCACACGAATTCATGCATCACCTTGCGGCCATAGAATTTCGGGTCCTTGATCTGGCTGTAGAGTTTGCCGTCGGAAAACAGACCCGCGCCGCCCTCGCCAAACTGCACATTGGATTCGGGCGTCAGCGTGTGCCGCCGCCACAGCGCCCAGGTGTCGCCGGTGCGACGTCGCACCTCGCGGCCGCGCTCCAGCACGATGGGCTTGAAGCCCATCTGCGCGAGCAGCAGCGCGGCGAACAGGCCGCAGGGTCCAAAGCCCACGACCAGCGGACGTTCCTTCAGCTGTGCCGGCGCCTGCGCGACCGGGTGGTACGCCGTATCCGGAGCGACGCTCACCTGGCGATCGCCGGCGCAGCGCCGCAGCACCGCGGCCTCATCGCGCACCGTAACATCGACGATGCAGATAAAAAGAATGCCGCTGTTCTTGCGGCGCGCGTCATGGCTGCGCTTGAACAGCGCAAAACCGAGCAGCTCCCCGTCGGCGATCGCCAGGCGCTGCAGAATCGCTCGGCGCAGCGCCGCGGGCTCGTAGTCGAGCGGCAATGGCAACTCGGTAATGCGGATCACCGCTCACATCCTGGCCGGTGGCTCCGGCAGAGGGGGTAGAATGGCGCCATTCTAACGCCTGATGAAGTCCGAAAAATGGCTCGTACCAAAAGCAGCGCGAGCTGGATGTCGCGACACTTAAGCGACCCTTTCGTCAAGCAGGCGCAGAAGGATGGCTATCGTTCGCGTTCTGCCTACAAGCTCATCGAGCTGAACGACAAAGACCGGTTGATTCGGCCCGGCATGCGCATCATGGACCTGGGCTCCGCGCCCGGTGGCTGGTCACAGGTGGCGGGCAAGCTGGTCGGCCGGAAGGGACGCGTGCTGGCCACCGACATCCTGCCCATGGACGGCGTCCCGAACGTCGATTTTATCCAGGGTGATTTCACCGACGAGGCGATCGTGAAGCAACTGCTCGCCTGGCTGGGCGGCGGTAAATTCGATCTCATCATTTCCGATATCGCACCGAACATTACCGGCATCAGCATGGCCGATCAGGCCGCATCGATGTATTTTCTGGAACTGGCGCTCGACACCGTGCGCAAGACCCTGAAGCCCGGCGCCAGCTTCGCCGCCAAGATGTTCCAGGGCTCGGGGTCGGATCAGTATGTGAAGGAACTGCGGCAGCACTTCGACAAAGTGCTGATCCGCAAGCCCGCGGCCTCGCGCAAGGAGTCGCGCGAGGTCTATCTGGTGGCCAAGGGGTTCAAGCGACAGGCGGCCGATCTATGAAGAAGTCCAGTCATCAGCGACGCCAACACGAGCGCGGATTGGGTTCTGCAAAGGTACCCTGGCTTGTGATGCTTGCCTTGCTCACCGCGCCAGCACCTGGGTGGACCAATGACTGGGCTTCGAATCGCGACCCCAAGGTCAACAACCACCCGAACCACTCCGGCGCGGGGTCGAGGCCAGTTTGTCGGTGAGACGATGTCCGTGCTGCAGAATCAGGACGGCTGGTGGGGTGAGGGTGACGACATGTTCCTCGTCGACGGCGAGACCCGTCCATCGATCAACGGAACCGGTGCCGAGGATTATGTTCTGGGTGCGTGGGGATTCGGCTCCGGCGCGTTCGCCTACGGATTCTATGGCGCACCGGTCAAGGGCGCTGAACGGATGGGAAGACGTTCCTCGGTCTACCGCTTGCATCTCGACTCGCCGATCCCGTTCACGAAGTCGCTGCGGGCCACCATCGAACACGGGCACGCCAACCGCCGCTCCGATGAATTCTATGCCGTTGCCTACTGGTATCAGCACGAGCCACACGCGCCATTCCCTGCCCTGCCGCAGGTTGGACACCGCATTCCACGGGTACTGCCGACCGGAAGCCCCGGCAGCCTGCCGCCACCGCCCCAATGAATGTAAGAAGCGCCTTGTCCCAGTGCTGTTGGGGTTCTTGCTTGCCGGTGCCGCTGTCGCGGATCCCCTACCCAAGCTGACGGCCGGCAGCCTCCAGCGGCTTGAGCACTTTCCTTCGAAATTCGTGGAGCCGCGAACCGTTGATGTGTGGCTGCCCGACGGCTATTCGGCCGGCAAGCACTACAGCGTGCTCTACATGCACGACGGCCAGATGCTGTTTGACCCGTAGCTCACGTGGAACAGGAAGGCCTGGGAAGTGGATCAGACGGTCAGCCGCCTGATCCAAGAGAAGAAGATTCCCGATACGATCGTCGTCGCCATCTGGAACGCGGGACAGCATCGGTTCAGCGAGTACTTTCCCGAGAAGTTTCTGCCTACGGTCAGCGAATCGTTCCGCCGCGAGTACCTGGCCAGCCACCTGCGGGGCAAGCCGCAATCCGATAACTACCTGCAGTTTATTGTGCAGGAACTCAAGCCTTACATAGACGCGCACTTTGCCACTCGTCCCGACCGGCAGCACACCTTCATTGCCGGCTCGAGCATGGGCGCGGTCATTTCAGTCTACGCGCTGAGCGAATACCCGGAGGTCTTCGGCGGGGCAGCGGGCTTATCGATCGCCTGGATCGGCCAGGAGACACCCAACTTCGAGCTGCCGCTCGCCGCCTTCAACTACCTGCAGCGGCATCTCGCTCCACCCGCAGGGCACCGCCTGTACATGGACCACGGTACGACGGAAATGGATCAATGGTACGAACCCTACCAGGCATTCGTCGATGAGATCGTGCGCGGCAAGGGGTACACCGCAGCGAACTGGCAGAGCCGTCGCATTGAAGGCGCAGGCCACAACGAGTCAACCTGGTCCGCACGGCTCGACTCAGTACTGGAATTCCTTATGGCGCCGGATGCGCAGTAGTCGGCCCGCAAGCCGATCCACATTGAATCGCACTTGAATTGATATCGCAGGCTGCTCATGGCGCTCAAGGGACAAAGCCAAGTTCGCGCTGGCTGCTACAAATGCGCGGGCGGACCTGCGCTGCTCACGGCAGGGTCGTGGGTTCCTTGAGCAGCGGCCGGACCTCGGCCCACGGGACAATCACGGACGCGCCCTGGCAGCCACGCTCCCTTTCATTGTAGACATCGACGGCAACCGCCAATCCCGATTCTACCGGATGCATATGCCACATCGGCAGGTCCAGAGACGTGGGCCGCTTTTCGCACCATTCTTCGCGTCGGCACGCATAGTGTTCCCCGACTACGACAAAGCAGCCGTTCCTGTTTTTCGGATCCTGCATCAGGTGCAGGACCCGCGCCGACAACAAATGCGTGTTGCTGAGGTCAAGCGGGCCCGCGGCGTCGGTCTGATCCAGGATCCGGAGCCGATCAGGCCAATTGACGATGTCACCGGTCCGCAGGTCAAACGTAACCACGAACGGCCCCCACGATGGATGGGCGCCTCCTTCGATGTAGTCAAATCCTGCAACTGACAGCAGATGATCATCGGCGAATTTCACTTCGGCCAGTTTTCCGGAGATGCAGGGAACGTCGCCGCAATCGTTGCTACGCCGTGGAGGTGTGATATTCGTGGTGAGCCACTCATTTATGCGCGCACGCGCTGTCGTGTTGGGCGATTGGATCAGCGTGATGCGCGTCGTCAGAAACGGTTGCCCACCTTCGTGCAGCGGCTCACGCACTGTTTCCCAGCTGACTCCAAGGCGTTTTGCATGGTCGCGTACATGTTGCTCGCCATCGGTCGCGAGCGCCGCCTGATAGGCCTCTGAATTCGAGATCAGCTCTCGCCATGCCCTCGGGTCAGTACCCGCTGGAACATCGATAGGCGGCACCCGCGTAGGCGTCGGCCGGTGTTCGAGGCGAATGGGCTGTCTGGAGCCATCCGCGGCGATTCGCGTGCCGGTGAGGCTCGTCGCAGCCGCGCTGATGTCCCAGGTGCCAGACGGTGCGGAACACAGCATCGGTGCATGGCCTTCATCGTCCAGGGGATCGACCGGGCACTCCAGCAGCAACCGCGAACCCGGCACCATGACCAGAGTGCGGCTAGTCGGATCGCGCAGATAGTAGTAGCTGCCAGCGAGGGATTTAGGAGCCGCACCGATCCAGTTGAAATTCAGCAGCGCGACAGCCGGTTCCCCGGCGATTGTTCCGGCGTAGAGTCGCGACCATGCGGTTCGGCCGCCGGTAGCTTCGCCTCCGGCGCCGTTGCCCGTCGGCAGAAGGACCATGCCCAGCACAATTCCCCCCACCAGCCGCCGGAATAATGTCATCACGTTTGCGCGCTTTTTAATGGTGCAGGAGATAGGCACCGAACTGAGGTGTCTCAGTGTATCTTCCAGAAGTACTTTCGCACAGTGCTTCGACAGATCGTAGCCGCGTCTGTACCCGCACCTGAATAGACAGCGGCGGAGCGAGGGGAGGAATGGAGGTGTACTAAGCGCGGCTTTCCGCCTGCCCCACCACTCACCTCAAAATGTGACGCCGAACCGAGTCGAATGGCCGGTACCTGGAAACTCAACCGGCAGCAACCGGCCCACTGCGGCCACATACGACCGTGAAATTGCCGCCCGCAAGCGGCCCCTCGCAGCATCGGGTAGGCTAGCGGGAAGCTAACGAAGAAACCATGCATGGCCGACCCCATCGATTCCGAAATCACACCGGAACCCGCCGACAGCATGAAGGCGGCGAGTCCCGCAGAAGCAGCAACCAGTTCTACCCCGGAGATCACACGGCCTATGCTTGATGTTCACGCACGCCATGAATCGATCCACACGTGGAAGGACTTCTTCATCCATATCGCGACGATTGTCGTCGGCCTGCTCATCGCTATTGGTCTTGAGCAGACGGTCGAGGCGATTCACCACGGCAATGAGCGGCGCCAACTAATCCGCGAGATGCGCGAAGAGGCCGAGCACAATGTCGAAACATTGCGCTTCGACATACAGTCCGCCCGCGCAGCGAAACGGTGGACTGGCGCCGCTATTATCCTTCTGCAGCAAGCGCCCGTTGTCTCGGGTTCCATCACTGTCACGCTGCCTGCGGGCATCGCGGTAATTGAAGGACATCAGCCTTCGCGCGCCGTGTGGGACATCGCTAAGAGCAACGGCAAGGCCGGCCTCATTCCCGACAATCTCGCCGAGATCTATGATCGGCAGGCAATTGAGGCCACAAGGATGGAGATAGCCGTTCAGAATATACTGACCAACAAATCCACAATCGAAGCGCTTGAGCCCAGGCTGCACGGACGCGCGCAGGGTGGCGCTACTTTCAAGCTTTCTCCGCAGGAACGCGACGAGCTGGTACTCGCACTATCACACAATGTCGCTGCCTCATCCGGGGTGATCTATGCTGCCACCGTCTGGCAAGCTGCAGCGGAAGCTGTTGCCCACAACGCGCAATCGCGCGCCGAATTGGACGCGAACATTGACAGCCTCCTCGCTGCTCAGCCCGAGTAGCCCTGGGTTGCATAGACTGCCCAAAAAAACACTTCAGTGGGCCGAGCCGTGAATCGGCTGCGCGCCTAGAAGCCGAACGTGCCTGCCGCAAAGCAGACGCCCGCCGCCGGCTACTTTGGGTAAAGTTCGAAAGCGAGGCGTCGGACGGGCGAAGCGTCACGGATTGGCGCGACCGCCACCAAGTCACCATGTATTAAGGCGGATTAATCGCCGAATGGCGGCTATCGGGTGCATCGAGTACGATCGTCCTTCGCGCCGGCTAACATAAGAAGGCACAACAAGTGACTGGTCACCTTCGACGGGTCTTGGTAGCAAGCCTGGTGGGAAGTGCCATTGAATGGTTCGATTTCTTTCTCTACGGAAGCGCGACGGCAATCGTCTTCAACCGGCTGTTCTTTCCCGCAGCTGATCCACTCGTATCACTACTGCTGGCCTACCTATCTTTTGCGCTACCATTCTTTATTCGGCCGCTTGGCGGCATTATGTTTTCCCATATCGGCGACCGCGTAGGGCGAAAGCGCACGCTAATACTGACCCTCGCACTAATGGGCAGCGGTACCACCCTTATTGGATTGTTACCCACATACGCGACGATTGGTGTTGCTGCGCCTTGCATACTGGTCTTGCTGCGTCTAGTTCAAGGCATAGGGCTCGGGGGCGAATGGGGTGGCGCCGTACTGTTGGCTTTTGAGTATGCGCCACCAGAGCGCAGGGGTTTCTTCGGTAGTATCCCCCAAGCAGGAGTGGCAATTGGGATGCTGCTCTCGACACTGTTCATTGGTCTGGCCACGTTGCTACCGGAAGAACAATTCCTGGCCTGGGGTTGGCGTGTGCCGTTTATTCTAAGTGCAGGGCTGGTAGCGCTGGGACTATGGATCCGCAACGGGGTCGATGAGACCCCACACTTCAAAATGCTACAATCCGCAGGGGAAGTCGCCCGGTTTCCTATCGGCGAATTGCTGCGAACCTACCGCCGGGAGGCTCTGACTGCGGTGCTTGTGAAATTCGGAGAGACCGGTTCCTTTTACATGTTTGCCGTATTCCTCGTGAGCTACGCCACGACCAAGCTCGGGTACTCGCGCCCGACGGCCTTAACGGCGATTGCATTCGGCGCCCTCCTCGCAACCTTTACAATTCCATTGTGTGGACTTTTGTCGGATCGAATCGGCCGACGGCCGGTGTTTCTGGCGGGTTCGGTTGCTCTGATGGCATTTTCCGCACCCTATTTCTGGTTGCTGTCACAACGATCCACAGTTTGCATCCTCATCGCATCGATCATTGCCCTCGGCCTGATCTGGCCCCTGGTTAATGCCACCCTGAGCACGTTGCTCGCCGAAATGTTTCACCCACGGGTCAGATATTCGGGAATCTCTTTCGGTTATCAAATCGGAGGTGCATTGGTTGGGGGTACGGCGCCGCTCGTCGGGACGCTGCTGCTCGCCCTCGATCATGGGCGATGGCGCTGGATTGCCTGCTACATCGCGAGCATCTCGTTAATATCGTGTATCGCGGTCTTGCAAAGCATGAGGCGACCAGTCGCTGGACCAGCGGCAGCGTAGTGGCGAAAGGGTTTCTGAAACACCGAGCTATCGAGGACCTTGTGCCTGCCACTTCCGAACACAAGTCGTACATGTTGGGTACTACTGATGAAGAACATGACCGTTTGCTGCGACAGGCAGCGCGGCTAGAGCCGTTTACTGAGCGATTGTTCCGCGATGCGGGGATTGGTCCTGGCCAGCGTGTGCTGGACGTAGGGTCGGGAGTCGGCGATGTTGCGTTCCTTGTGGCCAGACTCGTCGGGCCAACCGGCGAAGTCATTGGCATTGATCTCGATGGGAGTGCCTTGGAAAAGGCGCGAGCACGCGCGTCGCAGCTTGGACTTCGCAATGTGCGCTTTGCTGAATCTGAAGTGTCCACGGCTCCGACCGACGCGCCTTTCGATGCGGTGGTTGGCCGCCTCATTCTTCAATTTCTTCCTGACCCAGCCGACGCTCTTCGATCCTTGGCGAGAACGGTTAAGCCCGGCGGAGTAGTGGTGTTTCATGAAGCTAATTGGCCTAGTTTCCTTGCGCAGGCGGCGCATCTGCCGCTGCGCTCACTGTGTGGATCACTGATCATCGAGACATTCCGGCGGTCGGGCGCAAGCACCGATATGGAACTCGCTCTGTTCCGCGGTTTACTCAACATGGGCTTCTCTCCGCCCGAATTGCGCCTTGAGACCCCGATTGGGAACGACCCGGAGACTCGGCGGTGGATTTACGATTTATTCTGTTCGGTGCGGAGAAGATTTGACGAGCTCGGCATTTCCGCCACAGCGGTAGGCGACATCGATACACTTGCGAATCGGCTCGAGGCAGAACTCGACACAACGCACTCGTATGCCGCGTGCATCGGGCTGGTCGGCGCATGGGTCCGCAAACCCCATGCCTAGACTGGCGCCCTCCGGTAAATTGCTCGTAAGCTGCCGCTCGTCACCGTAAGGTCAGGGTCAACTTCGGCGGTTGCTCGCTGCAACCTTCTGGCTTAATTTGTCAGCAAGCCAAATTTTGATCAATGACTGCCGCGTAACACCCATACGGCGCGCCTCCCGATCCAGGGAATCCACCATCCAGCCCGGGAAATCCACGTTCACCCGTCTAGGGTTCGTGCCAATACGTCGTGCCCACGGAGCCCTCGATGGACAGACCCCCTACGAGCGGCTCATGGCCAAAAAGACCGCCGCCAGCGTGTCACCGAAGTCCTGAGACCTTACAAAGAGGGGCTGGTGCCGGAGATAGGCACGGCATTGGCGCGCCTACGTCCTTCATTCGGAAAGCTTTTCGATGTGCTCGTCAGCCAGGCGTACCCGCGGCTTTACCTGTTATTTTGCAGACGCCTGCAATATGCGGCGCGATGCGCCAAGATTCTTAAAACGGGTTTGATTGCGGCATTACAGATCTCGCGTAAGGTCAACCAAGCTCTGGGCGATTACACCAAGTCGCCCGAGTTCCATGCGAATAGGAGCTGAAATATCTGGCGCTAGCGCGACGTATTCGTGCTGCCAATCGGCGAAACTTCTATGCGCCCCGAGAAATTTGCCGGCGCCGCTCTTGAGTACCTCAACAGAGGCCACAAGCCGTTCCGGGTTGCGCTTGCAGCTGCCGAATCGAATACGACGTTCGTCCTCGTTGACCGCGACCAGATCAATTTCCACATCTGCCCGATCCCAATAACCGCTGATCTTTGCCGTCAACGCAAAATCGCCCAACTTGCGGCGACTGCGCTCTTCGTAAAGGTGACTGACGAGGTCTTCCAGGGCTTGCCCCTCAACGTCGGCCAGTCTTACATCGGCTTGTTGGATCATCATCTCCATTGGGCGAAAGGCGGCGGCCGATACTGGGCGCTGCAGCGCAGTCAACCACGCACGCAGGAAGTTGTCTCGGATGTAGTAGCGCCCGCTACGCGCTCTTGGCGGCGCAAAGATGGGCAGTCGCCGCTCGATCATCTGATAGCGTTCGGTCAGTATCTTGAGGTATCCGCCGACCTGGCGAGCTTCGCCGGGATCGGAAACGTTGGCAATATTCGCCTCAATATCGGCATTGCTGCACCCAGGATGGCGCGACAGGTATTGCAACACCATGTCGTACCTACCGCGTAGCTCGCGTAGAAACCAGTTGTCAGCTTCGTTGCGCAGCGGCGACGAACTGGCGAAGTACAGAGCTTGTAGCAGTCCCCTGCGGTCTGCATGGAGGACGCCCTGTTCGTAAGCGTCGCGGTAGAATTTTGGTACGCCTTCGAAGAGATTCCACAGGAACAGCAAACGAGTCGGATCTTCATCGGCGTGAGTGCGCAAAATCTCGAGCAGGGAGGAAACGTCTAGATGGCCGAGTTCGAGTGAATCCGTGGCGCGGTTGAACAGCGGTGCAACTCGGTCCTCCAGCAGTGCTGTCATTTCTGCGTGCAGCGAGCCCAAGACAATCAGTCCACCAGGAACATCCGCCGCCTGTGCGGCCAGCTCGTCCACCTCTGCTTGCAGCAAAGAGCAAAAACCCGAGAGCTGCTTGCGATGAAAATATTGAAACTCGTCGAGGGCGATGACATAGCCTTCTCGTGCCAGTCGACCAATGAGCCGCGCCAGCTCGCCGAGGCTAGCGATCCGGGATTCAATGCCAAAGGTCTCCAGATAGCCATTGCAGGCGGCAACCACTCCGGTGGCGTCAGAGTCCGGAATCTGGATGTAGAGAGTCCTGGCAATTCCCGCTGCCCGCAACGCCTCCTGGATCAGGCTGGTTTTGCCGATGCGCCGGCGGCCGGAAATCTGCAGAAAGAACCAGCGACGCCGGGCGAACATGTTCTGCAGTTGCTGCAGCTCCGCCCGGCGACCGTAGAAGGACCAAGGTTTTGCAGTGACCATCAGGCGCTACCAAAGACTAAGGTAAAAACTTTTACCTTAAATGCCATTTGGGCGCAAGTGTCTGTCAGTAATGGCTTTTCTGCCAGATTCCTAAATCTGGGACCATTCTTAGCGCCGCCACCTCAAGCTGAAGAAATGACACTACATGTGTACCTGCAATATTGCAGAAATCTGCAAAATTCGGCGCGACCTGCCGAGGTTATTAAACAAGAGCGGCTGGTCGCCTGCATACAAAATGTTGTTCAGGCTTTCACGACTAACGCAGGGCGCCACGCGGCGGCGCTCATGCCTTCCTGAGCGAATAGCGCCCTGTCTTCTTGCCGCCAACCTTCTCGACTAAGCCGGCTTCCAGCATAGGATTCAGAAGATCCATCGCGCCCTGGCGCGAGACGCCGAGCGCTGCCCAGATCTCAGCAGGAGCCATGCTGCGATGGTCGCGCAGCAGGTTGAGCAGTTGCTCCTGTTTGGGCCGCAGCACGACCTTCGCCGGTGCGTTCACGCTGAGGGTCTGCAGCCGCAACCAAGCGCGCTCCAGGGTCTTGTACAAGCCCTCGGCGCAATAGGCCAACCAGCCGCTCAAGTCTTCGCCGGCTTTGGTCACAGCCGCGAGCTCTTGGTAGTAGCGGGGCCTGTCTTCCCAGTAATACTCATCGACCGCGAAAATATGGTGCGTGTCGAATCCTCGGCGATACAGTTCCCACAAGGCCAGCGCCCGACCGGTGCGTCCATTGCCGTCTGCGAACGGATGAATGCTCTCGAAACGGTAGTGAAGGATGGCCGAGCTCAACACTGGCGAAAGCGCAACCGCCGCCTTGTTCCACCACTCGATCAACTCAAGCATCAAGCCGGAGACCTCCGATGGCGGCGGCGGGACGTAGCGGCCTACGCGCACGGCAATGGTTCGGTAACGCCCTGCTTCGCCCTGATCCATCACTTCGCCGGCCAGAATACGATGCAGCTCAAAAAGGTGATTGTGGCCAATGCGCTTCACTGAGGCGTGCTTCTCCACATAGCGCAATCCGGCGAAATAGTTGACGACCTCGCGCTTGGCACGTGTGCCGGAGGTGGCCAGCTCACGCCCCTCTCCCAGGGCGCGCACCTGCTCCAGCGTGAGGGGGTTGCCCTCAATGGCCGTTGACGCGTGGACGTTTCGCGTGCGGGTGTCTTTTTGCAGCGCTGGAATCCACGTCAGCTCGATGGCGGCGCCCAGGATCCGCTCGCGCAAGGCTGCGATGGCTTCCACGCGTGAGAGTAGCGGCGGCGAGATCGTGAAGAGGGGCTGGTAGGGCATACCATTAGTAAAGTATAAGTCAAGTTCTGAGTCAAGCGCGTGGCATCAGCAGATTTCGGACCAGCCCCGCTGGCTGCTGAGTTGCTTGCACAGGCGCGTCCAAGCCGAGGGTAACGCAGGGGTGGCAGTGTGGCACCGCAGCGGTTTGCGGCTTGCCGCCTGCACCGGCGCTCGCCTCAACAATAGAAGCCGAACTGGGTTGAACCGGCCGCTGTCGGGGAGGTAGCTACCGCCGGTATCGGCCCGTGGACTAAACCGCTCGCGCGGTAGGGGTGGTTTCGATCGGGTGTGGTGCGTGAGCTGAGTTCTGTGGCTCTGTTTCGTATGTTGCGAGCCGAGGCGATCCGCCTCGTATGGCAACCGGAGCAGCAGTCATGAACACCACCACACCCAAGATCTCACCTCTCCGTCAACGCATGATCGAAGACATGCGCATGCGCAAGCTCGCACCCAAGACCCAGAGCGGCTACATCCGCGCCGTGCGCCACTTTACCGTCTGGTTCGCTCGCTCGCCCGATCAGGCCGGGCCTGAGGACTTGCGCCTCTTCCAGCTGCATCTGATCGATCAGGGCGTCTCACCGATCACGATCAACGCGATTCAGAGTGGCCTGAGGTTTTTCTTCGAGACCACCCTCGATCGCTCCGAGGCGATCGCCAAGATGCGCCCCGTACGCGTGGCCCAACGCTTGCCGGTGGTACTCAGCCGCGAGGAGGCGACGCGCCTGATCGAGGCG
>Ga0075023_100000246_pt1 | contig 13564 bp, 15 predicted proteins | sample Str014_FD_71388 | JGI IMG/M metagenome (GOLD analysis project Ga0075023, IMG submission 71388) | Freshwater sediment microbial communities in response to fracking from Pennsylvania, USA - Straight Creek_MetaG_SC_2014 | ecosystem: Environmental > Aquatic > Freshwater > Creek > Sediment | place... | reverse complement strand
TTGATCCGACGTCAACCCGGCGTCCCCAGAAGCATCGTAATCCTCGTGCCGCCCGAAAGCTTGCCGATCCTCAAATGGCTCGGTATCAAAACGTCAAAATCACTGTGATCAACCACTAGTCCGACCACGCTCCGCCCTGAGACCACGATGAACTACGAACAACGCGTAGCCTCGACAATCTTTGCGAAGATTGCAACTGCCGACGTGGTCGTAGTAGATGTATCCATCATTAACAGGGCGACAAGCGGACGGCCCTCGCCGAATCCGAACGTCCTCATCGAGCTCGGTTATGCGCTCAGAGCGTTAGGGTACGAGCGCGTTATCCTGGTGTTCAATTGCGCGTATGGAGCGATCGAGGATTTGCCATTCGATCTGAGAACGCGAAGGATCCTCGTCTACGAGGTGGCAGAGGACGCAGCAGGGAAGTCTGGGATTCGATCGGACCTCTCAAGACGACTGGACACCGCGATGCGAGATGCGCTCGCGCAGGTGCCTCAAATTGAGGATGAACCGACAGTGCTCGCGGCTGTCGCAGCGATCGAGGCGGGCCAGGGCAACCGGATGCTCGTCCTGCGTCGCAACCTGACGGCAATCCTTCAGCAACTCGATAGGCTGAATCCCACAAAGGCTTCTGTGGGCGGCACGGTCGAGGAGTTAGAGCAGGCCCTGAACGAGAGTCAGGAGCCGGTGCTGGAGTTCTCCAAAATTGCCGAAGCTATCGCGGCGATGAACGACGCAGAGGCTGCTTTGGAAGTCTATCGGTGGTTCGGCAATGTTTTTGAGCGATATCACCTGCCCGAAGGATTCAGCGGTACGTACAGCGAGGCAGACTTTGATTTCTTTAGATTCGTGGGTCACGAGCTCGTGGTGACGCTGTTCGCATGCCTTCTGCGCGAAAAACGGTTGGGGTTGATGGCGGAGCTGCTGCAAGAGCCCGTGCCCGTGCGATATCAGCGCCGTGTGGGTGGCCCAGGCAATCAAGAGTGGTTCTATGGGTCTGCGTATGTTGGGATGCTTGAGGGGGCCAGCAGTCAGCGTAGGAGGGTCTCGGTGCATGCCGACTTGCTCCACGAACGGCACACGTCCGGCAGCCTGGCTGCGATCGTGCCGGAAGGGGACTTCATTGCCGCCGATTTTTTCCTTTTCCTGCGGAGCGAGCTGGCGCCCCAGGAGCGCGGACCGCATTTGTTTTGGCGAGCCTGGAGTACCCTGTACCTGAAGGCTGCTCCAAGATTCCTGCTGGATGCTGAGCGAAAGGCGCGGGCCGAAGAGCTCGCGCGAGCTCTGAATGTTCCCTCAATCGAAGAGCTCAAAAAACGGCTGGAGGAACGCGGGCCTGAATTGCGCCGACTGTTCGAGAGAGGCTGGTGGGATTTTCCGATAAATAAGGAGGATGTCCAACGCATCGGCAGCCGTTGAGATACTGTGGCTAATCCTGGGCCGAGCGCTCGGCGAAGCCAGCTTTGCCATCAGAAGCTCCTCCAGTTCGCTCCCTGGATCGCATTGTGTCAGTAAGATCGTTTCTGTTCGAAGGTCGGTCCAATAGATGGAATTTTGTGCTGCCAGAGAATGAGTTTCGGGTAATGCCACCAATAACCGTGCACGACCCCATTGCTCACTCCCAACGTCCGCGCGATGACGCGCTCGGTCAGGCCCTGGTGCCTCAAACGTACAACTTCTCGGATCCGGCGCATCGACAATCTCTCGGTAGGCATCAGGCTTCCTCATTGGTTGAATGAGAAATCCGTAGCCCGGTTGAGTTGTCGGTCGAAGCGTCCGGCACCGCCAAACGTTGCTCACGATCGCCTGAAATCGCTGCTCACGATCCTCTGAAATCGTTGCTCACGATGCGCTGAAATCCGTGCTCACGATCCCGCGAAACGCGCACTGTTCGACCGCAGAACAAGTTATCGGTCAATTCCCGCATCACAGTCCCCCGGAGACACCGAAAGCCGCGTCTCTGCAATTCTAGGTCGTTGAAATAACTCCGCGTCCACAGAGCCGATAACTGCTCACTTGCAATGTTTAGTAAATAGTGATATACTAAACAAATCGAGCTTCGCTGGATCCTTAGAATCCGAGTAAGCGCGAGGAAACGTAAGTCAGTCATTCGGCCCGTCAAGGACTGTGTCGCTCTGCTCGAAGCATTCGAGCGGTTAGGAAAGCCGTGCCTGATGGCCGGCTCCACTGGGAGGGAACGCATAATGAAACATGCAATGAAGGCGCTTGGTGTTGCCGGCGGGGCTCTTGCCGTCGCGCTCGGCATCGCGGTGGCGACCACGCCCGCGCACGCGCAGGGCAAAACGATCACGCTGTGCTGGGCCGCGTGGGACCCGGCTAACGCGCTGGTCGAACTATCGAAGGACTTCACCGCCAAGACCGGGATCGGCATGAAGTTCGAATTCGTGCCCTGGACCAACTATGCCGACCGTTTTCTCAACGAACTCAATTCGCACGGCACGCTGTGCGATCTCATCATCGGCGATTCGCAATGGATCGGCGGCGCCGCCGAGAACGGCCAGTACGTGAAGCTCAATGATTTCTTCAAAAAAGAAGGGATCAGCATGGACGACTATATGCCGGCAACAGTGGTTGGCTATTCCGAGTGGCCGAAGAACACGCCGAACTATTGGGCGCTACCGGCGATGGGTGACGCGGTGGGTTGGACCTACCGTAAGGACTGGTTTGCGCGGCCCGACGTACAGAAGGATTTCCAGGCCAAATATGGCCGTGCTATCGCCGTGCCGAAGACGCTCGACGAGCTCCGTGATATAGCGAAGTTCTTCCAAGGCCGCGAGATCGACGGCAAGAAGGTCTATGGCGCATCTATCTATACCGAGCGCGGCTCGGAAGGCATCACAATGGGCGTTTCGAACTATCTCTACGACTACGGCTTCAAATATGAGGATCCCAAGAAGCCCTATGCGATGGAAGGTTTCGTCAATTCGCCGGGTGCCGTCAAAGGGCTTGAGGCGTACAAGGAACTCTACAAGTGCTGCACGCCTCCTGGCGCTTCCAACTCCTATATGTCCGAAGGTCTTGATGCCTTCAAGTCCGGCCAGGTCGCGCTGCAGATGAATTTCTTTGCATTCTTCCCTGGTCTCTACAAGGACCCCAATGTCGGCGGCGACAAGATCGGCTTCTTCGTCAATCCCGCGGCGACGACCCAAGCGACGCAACTCGGCGGACAGGGCATCTCGGTCGTGTCCTATTCGAAGAACCAGAACGAAGCGCTGCAATACATCAAGTGGTTTTCCGGCGGTGACGTACAGAAGAAGTGGTGGGCGCTCGGCGGTTATTCCTGCGCCAAGTCGGTGTTGAACGATCCGGGCTTCCCGAACAGCGCGCCGTTCGCCAAGGAGTTCCTGCAATCCATGGGCATGGTGGTCGACTTCTGGGCGGAGCCTTCCTATGCGCAGCTGTTGCAGGCCGAGCAGAAGCGCGTGCATGACTACGTGGTCGCCGACAAGGGGACCGCGCAGGAAGCGCTCGACGGTTTGGTGAAGGACTGGAAAGCCATCTTCAAGGAAGAAGGCAAGAAGTTCTGAGATGTGCGCCCGGAGCGTATGTCTTGGCGCTCCGGGCCCTTTCCTTTCGGGAGCGGTCCAATCCCGCCCACCGCGGCCGATCTCGTCGGGCGAGGAGCCACGACCACAATGAATGATTTGAGCACCTCATCGCAGATGACCTATTGGGCGGCACTGGCCCAGCCACGCCAGGCGCGCCGGATTCGGGGCTTGTCGGACGCGGCGCTGGCCTGGCTGTTCATCACGCCGACGATGCTGCTGCTGCTGGCGATCAACATCTTCCCGCTGCTCTGGACGATCTATCTGTCGTTCACTAACTATCGCGCCAATCGGGCCAACGTGCCGATGAAATGGCTGGGGGTCGATTGGTACCAGTCGATCCTGACCGACCCGGACATCTGGGCGGCGATGCAGGTGACGGCGCACTTCGTGTTTTGGACCGTCTTGATCGAGACCGTGCTCGGCTTTGGTCTTGCGTTTCTGATTGACAAGAAATTTCGCGGCCACGCCATGTGGACGACGATCATCCTGCTGCCGATGATGCTGTCGCCCGCGGTGGTCGGTAATTTCTGGACCTTCCTCTACCAGCCGCAGATCGGGCTGTTCAATTATGTGGTCGCCTTCTTCACCGGCCGCGCCGCCTCGTCGTTCCAGATGCTGGGTGACGTGACGCTCAGTCCGTGGGCCATCGTCATCGTCGATGCCTGGATGTGGACGCCGTACGTGATGCTGATCTGCCTGGCCGGTCTGCGTTCGATTCCGGATTACATCTACGAAGCGTCAGAGGTCGATCGCGCGTCGAAGTGGCGGCAGTTCTGGTCGATCACGCTGCCGATGGCGCTGCCGTTCATCATGCTCGCCGTGCTGTTCCGCAGCATCGAGAATTTCAAGATGTTCGATATGGTCAACCTCCTTACCGGAGGCGGCCCGGGCTCCACCACCGAAGTCGCCTCGATCACGCTCAAGCGCGCGGCGTTCGAGAGCTGGCGGACCGGCTATGCATCGGCCTTTGCGATCATCCTGTTCGTGACGGTGTTTGGCCTCGCCAACATTTATGTGAAGGCGTTGAACCGGGTGAAAAACCGATGAGCCTCGCCAACGCCGCCCATTCCGTCGTCGAACCAACGCCCAATACCAGGCGCTTCGCCGGCGCGCTGGTGATCCTCTATGCCGTGATCACGATGGTCCCGCTGGTCTGGATCGTGCTGACGTCGTTCAAGTCGCCCGACGACGCGATCTCCTATCCGCCCAAGGTCATCTTCCAGCCGTCGCTCGAAGGTTATTGTAACCTCGTCACCACCCGCTCGCGCCAGACGCCGGACTTCATCCAGACGCTGGGGCCGCCACAAGGGCTTTGCGATGATATCGCGCGGGGCCGCAACATGGTCGTCGCGGGACCGTCGAACTATGTGCCGCGCTTTATCAATTCGCTGATCATCGCATTCGGATCGACCGTGCTGGCGGTGATTCTCGGCACGCTGTCGGCTTATGGCTTCTCGCGCTTCCGCGTGCCGATGAAGGACGATCTACTGTTCTTTATTCTCTCGACCCGGATGATGCCGCCGATCGCGGTCGCGATCCCGATCTACCTCATGTATCGCACCATCGGGCTGTCCGACACCCGGCTGGGGATGATCTTGCTCTACACCTCGGTCAACGTCTCGCTGGCGGTCTGGCTGCTCAAGGGTTTCATCGACGAGATTCCGCGCGAGTATGAAGAGGCGGCGATGATCGACGGCTATACGCGCTTTCAGGCTTTCGTGAAGGTGGTGCTGCCGCAGGCGACGACCGGAATCGCCGCAACCGCGATCTTCTGCCTGATCTTTGCCTGGAATGAATACGCGTTCGCCGTGCTGCTGACCTCCGGCAATGCGCAGACCGCGCCGCCGTTCATCCCGATCATCATCGGGGAAGGCGGGCAGGACTGGCCCGCAGTCGCCGCCGGCACCACACTGTTCCTGGTGCCGATCGTGGTGTTCACGGTGCTGCTGCGCAAGCACCTGCTGCGCGGCATTACATTCGGAGCGGTTCGCAAATGAGCCTCAATGTGACGTCTCCATCGCCGCAGCGCAGCCTGATTGACAGATTTCTGCGGCGGGGTCCGCTGGAAGCCGTTGCGACGACGATCATAGCCGCCGGCGTCGTGATGCTGATGCAGCCGTTTTTCCTGGTGCTGTATTCCTGGTCCTTCGCCACCACGCTGTTTGGCACGGTGATGTTTATCATCGTCTCCAAGGTGAGGGAGTAAGTCGATGGCGCAGATCAAGGTCGACTCCCTCGATAAATTCTTCGGCGGGTTTCATGCGGTCAAGGCCGCCAGCTTCGCGGTGGAAGATGGCGAGTTTCTCTGTCTGCTCGGCCCGTCCGGCTGCGGCAAGACCACAACATTGCGCATGATCGCGGGGCTCGAACTGCCGACCGCCGGTACCATCCGGCTAGGCGGCGAGGACGTAACCATGAACCGGGCTTCGGCACGCGACATCGCCTTCGTGTTCCAGCTGTTCGCGCTCTATCCGCACATGAATGTCCGGCGCAACATTGGCTTTCCCCTGAAATGCGAAGGTGTCGGCGCGGTAGAGATTGACCGCCGCGTCGAGGAAGCTGCGCGCATCCTGCGCATCTCACATCTGCTCGACCGGCCGGTGTCTGGCCTCGCCGGCGGCGACCGGCAGCGCGTTGCGCTCGGGCGCGCCATCGTGCGCAAACCGAAATGCTTCCTGATGGACGAGCCGCTGGGCGCGCTCGACACCGAAATGCGCGAAGCGATGGTCCACGAATTGCGCGCATTGCACGACCGGCTCGGCGCTACGACGGTCTACGTCACCCACGACCAGCTTGAAGCCATGGCGATGGCCGACAAGATCGCGGTAATGAACAATGGCGTTGTGGAGCAGGTCGCGAGCCCGCGCGACATCTATGACCGACCGGCCTCGCTGTTCGTCGCCGATTTCATCGGGTCGCCGCCGATGAACTTTCTGCCGTTCCGCGATCGCCTGGCGACCGGCGCGCAGGCCATCCGGCTCGGTGAGCGCGACGTCGCCATTCCCGCCGCGCGCGAGGCGCTGGCGGAGAGCGATCTCGTGCTCGGCGTTCGGCCCGAACATGTGCGCTTTACCGATGGCGGCATGGTGCGAGGTGAGGTCTACGGTGTGGAATACCTCGGCACCACGCAGATCGTGACCGTGACCACGCGCTACGGCGCACTCAAGGCCCGGTCGCCCTCCAGCGTGTCGTTCCGGACCGGAGAAAACGTCGGGCTCGACTTCCGGCCCGATACACTATCGATTTTCGACAAGGCATCCGGCCGGGCGATTCGCACCGCGTTGCATGAGGGAGGCGCGCATGGCTGAAATCGAGATCAGGGCGGTCTCAAAGGCGTTCAAGGCGACGCAAGCGGTCAGCGAGTTGTCGTTGACGGTCGCAGACGGCGAATTTGTCGCGTTGCTCGGACCGACCGGCGCCGGCAAGACCACGACGCTTCGCCTGATCGCCGGGCTGGAAATGCCTGATGCCGGCTCGATCCGGATCGACGGCCGCGACGTGACCGGTGATGCGCCGGCCGACCGCGATGTCGCGTTCGTATTCCAGCAATATTCGCTTTATCCGCACCTCACCGTATTCGAGAATATGGCCTTTGCGTTGCGTGCGCCGATTCGCCGGGTGCCGGAGGTCGAGATTCGCGCGAAAGTGGAGGAGGTCGCACGACTGCTCCACATCGAAACCAAGTTGCAGAACAAGGCGACGCAGCTCTCGGGCGGCCAGATGCAGCGCGTCGCGATCGGGCGGGCGTTGGTGCGTTCGCCCGCGATCTATCTGATGGACGAGCCGCTGTCCTCGCTGGACGCCAAGCTGCGCAGCGAAATGCGGCTCGAGCTCAAACGGATCCAGACCGATCTCGGCGCGACCATACTCTATGTCACGCACGATCAGACTGAAGCGATGACCATGGCGTCGCGCATCGGCGTGATCGAGGCCGGCCAGCTGATGCAGATCGGAACGCCGCGCGTGATCTATGAGAACCCGATCAATGCCCACGTCGCTGCAAGGCTCGGCCAGCCGACCATCAACCTGCTGCCGGCGGATATCTTTGCCGGCGCACCGCATGGGACCAAAACCATCGGCGCGCGGACCGAGCACCTGAGCATCGCGCGCGACGGTGGGGATGTGTCGGCAACCGTGACGCGGATCGAGCATCTTGGCGACCAGAGCTATCTTCACCTCGACCTTGGCGGTCAATCGGTCGTGACGCTGTCGAACCCGGAGGCCCGGCTCGGCGCCGGGGACGTCGTCTCGCTCCGCCTCAACAATCCGCTGTTCTTCGATGCGGCCGGTTGGAGGATTGCGGCATGAGTTTCGATCGGGCCACCAGGGACAAACTGGTGCGAGCGCTGGCCGCAACGGTGATCGCACATGCCGACGAATTGACCAGCCTTGACCAGGCGATCGGCGATGGCGATCACGGACTCAACATGAAGCGGGGTTTTGAGGCCGTGCTGGCAACGCTGCCCGGACTGGCGGATAAGTCCACTCCTGAGATGCTGAAGTCGATCGGCATGACGCTGGTGATGAAGGTCGGCGGCGCCTCCGGACCGCTGGTCGGCACCTTCTTCATGGAACTCGGAAAGGCGCTTCCGGAGGCGCCGTCGCGCGCCGATCTGATCGCGGCAACGGACAAGGCGATCGAGGCGGTCAAGGCGCGCGGGCGGTCGGACGCGGGGCAGAAGACCCTTCTCGATGTCCTGGTGCCGGTGCAGGCCGTCTTCGCGGCGGGCGGCGACAGCAGGGCGATCGCTGTCGAAGCGGCAGAGGCCGCCGAGCGCACGACACCGATGCTGGCGATTCGCGGCCGGGCGTCGTTCCTCGGCGAACGGTCCATCGGTCATATGGATCCGGGATCGCGCTCGGCGTCCCTTCTGATCGGTGCGGCAGCAGAGACACTGGAAATCAAGGCAGGTTCATGAGCAATTCAAGTTCGGGCAACGTGGGAATCGTCATCGTGTCGCATTCCCCTAAAATTGCAGAGGGCGCGGCCGACATGGTGCGCCAGATGGTCGGCAATGCTGTGCCGCTCGCCTGGACGGGCGGCGATATCGAGGGCGGGCTCGGCACCAATGTCGCCGGCATCCTTGAGGCGATCGAAACCGCCTGGTCGCCTGCCGGTGTGGCGATTCTGGTCGATCTCGGCGGAGCCGAGACAAATTCGGAAATGGCGGTGGAGATGTTGCCGGAAGATCGGCGCGGGCGCGTCGTGGTCTGCAATGCCCCGGTGGTCGAGGGCGCCGTGATCGCGGCGACCGAATCTTCGGGCGGCTCGTCGCTGATCGCCGTCAAGCGCAGCGCGGAGGAATTCTATGCATGATGCCAACGCCAGCCGGGCGACTGAAGCTTTTGTGCCGCTGACGGCCTCGGCGGTGCTCGTCAATCCGGTGGGTCTTCATGCCCGGCCGTCGGTCAAGCTCACGCAATGTGCCAAAAGCTTTGCCGCGAAGATCGAAATCGCGCTCGCCGCGGACGGTCCATGGACCGACGCCAAGAGCCCGGTGAAGGTGATGCGGGTGAAGGCGCCGCAGGGCGCGACGGTCCATTTCCGCGTCGCCGGTCCCGACGGCAAGGCGGCGCTCGCCGCTGTGCTGGCGCTGGTGCATGACGGTTTCGGCGAGGCGTGAGACAGTGACTGAGATCCATCTCACCGGTCGTGCCGCGTCGCCAGGTCTGGCCATCGGGCCGGTCACGGTGCTGACGGTTGCGTTGGAGCGACGGACGGCAACCGGCGATCCGGCGCAGGAAACGGCTGCGCTGAGGGCGGCGATTGAAAGCGCGACCACAACACTCACCGATCTGGTTGACTCGGTTCAGGGCGATGCGGCGGATATTCTGGAATTTCAGGTCGCGATGCTGGAGGACGATGCGCTGGCGGAGGGGGCGTTCGACGCCATCCAGGCCGGCATTCCCGCCGATCACGCCTGGCGCGCGGCGCTGGATGCCGAAATCGCAGACTATCGCGCGGCGGAAGATGAATATTTTCGGGCACGCACCGCGGATCTCGTCGACATCCGCGATCGCGTGCTGGCGTATCTGAGCGGCGCGGACCGGGTTGCTGCAATCACTGGCGGCGCGATCGTCGCCGGCGACGATATCGCACCCTCTGCTTTTCTGGCGGCTGACTGGACACGCGGCGGCGCCATCGTGCTGGCAGCGGGCTCGCCGTCCTCCCATGTAGCGATGCTCGCGCGTGCGCGGGGCGCCCCCATGGTGGTAGGGCTCGGCCCGTTGTCTTGGCAAGGGCATCCGCCGGCGATCGCGCTTGTGGACGGTGATGCCGGCACCGTTATCTTCGACCCCGAGCCGGACACCCGCCGTCGTTTCGAACAGCGCATGTTGGCAGCCATCGCCGCGCGTTCCGCGGCGGACGCTGGCCGAACCAAACCGGCAGTCACAGCGGACGGCCGACGCATTGCCGTTCATCTCAATATCGCGGCTCCCGAAGACCTCGCCGGCCTTGACCCCGCGATCTGTGACGGTATCGGCCTTGTGCGCACGGAATTCCTGTTCGAGGCGTCGCATGGCCTGCCGGACGAGGACACCCAGTACGCAGTCTATCGGCGCATTCTGGATTGGGCCGAAGGTCGTCCGGTAACGATCCGGACCCTCGACGCGGGTGGCGACAAACCGATCGCCGGATTGACGGTCGCGGGCGAAAGCAATCCATTCCTCGGCCAGCGCGGTATCCGCCTGTCGCTGTCGCGGCCGGAGGTGTTTCGCCTGCAGCTGCGAGCCCTGGCGCGTGCGGCGGTCCATGGGCCGCTGAAGGTGATGCTGCCGATGGTCGCCATTCCCTCGGAACTCGATCGCGCCGCTGTGCTGCTTGATGCCGAGATCGCCGCGCTCAGGGCGGACGGGATCGCCTGCGGCCGTCCGCCGCTCGGCATCATGGTCGAGGTCCCGGCGGCAGCGCTGTGCGCCGGGGATTTCGATGCCGCGTTTTACTCGATCGGCTCGAACGATCTCACCCAGTACACGATGGCTGCGGCGCGCGACATCGGCTCCGTCGCCGACCTCAACGATACCGGCCACCCCGCGGTACTGGCGCTGATCGCCCGCACCGTCGAGGCCGGCCGCGCGCGCGGCGTCGAGGTCTCGCTGTGCGGCGACGCAGCGGCCGAGACGCGTCTGACCAAGGCGCTGCTCGCGACCGGGCTCACCACGCTCTCGGTGGCGCCCGTGACCGTGGGTCCGCTCAAGGCTGCGATAGCGATGGTGAGCCCATGACCGACGATGCAAGGGACGACACTCAGGGGCGCGGCGATCGCAATGTCGCGGACTACAAGGTCATCCTGCGGCAAGTGCTCGATAACCGTCCGTCCGGAACGCGGCTGAAGCTCGCGGCGGCGCTGGGCAAGAACCGCTCCTTCGTGACCCAGATCACCAATCCGGCCTATCTGGTGCCGATCCCGGCCAAACACGTCGCGATCATCTTCGAGGTCTGCCATCTGTCCGGTACCGAACGCGCGGCGTTCATCGAAGCCTATGGGCGGGCGCACCCCGGGCGGCTGCGCGCACCGCTTCGCGAACCGCATACCCGCACCATCACGGTGACAGTGCCCGACCTTGGCGACGACAAGAAGAATCGCGCGCTTGAACAGCTGGTAGTGGATTTCGCGGCGCGGCTTGCGCGCTACGCCGAGACCGTGGGCTGACGAGTTCGATCGGACGGCAAGAAAAACATTCGGGAGGACGTTGATGAAAAAGTTGATCAACAGCGCCGAGACGGTGCTCGAAGAGAGCCTTGACGGCTTCGCGGCCGCGCATACGGATATCCTGCTTCTCGGCGCCGAGCGCAAATTCGTGCGCCGCCGCGCGCTGAAGCCGGGCAAGGTCGCGCTGATTTCCGGCGGCGGTTCAGGGCATGAACCGCTGCATGCAGGCTATGTCGGTCTCGGCATGCTCGATGCCGCTTGCCCTGGCCAGATATTCACCTCGCCGACACCGGACCAGATGATCGAGGCCGCAGAGGCGGTCGATACAGGCGCAGGCGTTCTCTTCATCGTCAAGAACTACGAAGGCGATGTGATGAATTTCACCATGGCTGCCGAGATGGCCGGGCGAGAAGTTGCGACTGTGGTGACGAACGACGACGTTGCGGTTGAAAATTCGACTTACACGACCGGCCGGCGCGGCGTCGCGGGTACGCTGATCGTGGAAAAGATGGTCGGCGCCGCGGCAGAAACCGGCGCCGGCCTTGGCACGCTCAAGGCGCTCGGCGACGACGTCAACCGGCGCACACGCTCGATGGGGGTAGCGCTGACGCCGTGCACCGTACCGGCGGCGGGGCGACCGAATTTCACGTTGGCTGACGATGAAATGGAAATGGGCGTCGGCATTCATGGCGAACCTGGCCGGCGCAGGGTCCCGCTGGCTCCCGCTGACGCGATCGCCTCCGAACTGCTCGACGCGATCCTCAAGGATCTCGCACCAAGACAGGGCAGTGAAGTGCTGCTTCTCGTCAACGGGTTCGGCGCAACGCCGCTGATCGAGCTCTATTTGATGGTCAACAGCGCAAAGCGGATTCTGGATGGCGCGGGTATCACGGCGGCGCGCTTCCTGACCGGTTCCTATGTCACTGCCCTCGACATGGCCGGTGTTTCGGTCACTGTTTCTGTACTCGATGACCAGGCCAGGACTCTGTGGGATGCGCCGGTGCACACCGCAGCGCTGCGCTGGGGCGCCTGATCTCGTTTCTCGGCTTAGGTTTATCTACGCTACGCTGAACCTGACGATTCGCGAAGCTCTCTTGCCGTGCAAACAGCGTACTTTTGCTGAATTTGGCTCGAGACGGGCGCGATCAGCACTGCGTCGCCAGGGTGGGAGTCTAGTTCGAACTGAGACATTCCCATCTGCGAGACACTGACTTCGGTTAGATCTCAATTGCTGTAGTTAGCTCAAACTTGCTCATGATGGATTGGAGCGAGAGTTTAGGTTTTTCAATTAGTTGGAAGGCGGCGTGTGCACGATGTGTGCACCGAGAGATCAAAGAAAATCCAGAATGGACAAGCGTGAGCAGTTCCGTCCAACTGAACCCCCACATTTTAATAGCCGGAGGGCCATTCGCGGAATGAGCGGACCGTCAGAAATTGGCAGCGATCTCGGCGAGGCGGCGATGTGCATTTTGCCGCGCGGCGCGGGCCGGTTCGATTGGGCCAGCGGTCGGACCAATCGGCACGAAGCGCACGTCGTTGATGCCGATGAAACGAAGCATCTCGCGCAAATAGGGCGTCGCCATGTCGATGCGGCCGCGGTTCATGCCGGTGACGAAATCGCTGCCGCTGGCAAGGATCACGACCGTCGGCCGGTCTTTCAGCAGCGGCAGGTATCCTTGCGTGGGATCGAACCGAAACGTCACTCCAGGTTGTGTGATCACATCGATCCATTGCTTCAGCTTGTAGGGGATACCGAAATTCCACATCGGCGTCGAAATCAGCACGCGATCGGCGAGCGAAAGGCGGACGGCAATCCGTTCGGCGATCGCAAAGGCATCGCGCTGCGAGTCGGTGAGGGCACGCCCGCCGAGGCGGGTATATTTGGCTTCCAGGATGTAGCCTTCGAAATCCGGCAGATAGTCCTTCCAGAGGTTCATCACGTCGACGTCCCAGTCCGGCCGCGCCTGACTGAAACGATCTAGGAAGACGCGCGCACCTGCACCCGATTCTGAGTCGACCCGCGGCGAACAGGAAAGATGAAACAGTTTCGGCACTGTCCTGCTTTCAGCTAAGCGCTTTGATCACGGCGTCGGCGTTGGTCACGATGGCGACGTTCTGCATCGCGAAGTTGACCGAGGCGTTGTGCCAGTCGGCGTTCATTGTCGAGCAGCAATCCTCCGGCACGACCATGAAGTAACCCTTGTCGGCGCCGGTGCGTGCGGTGTGCTCGACCGACATGTTGGTCCAGGCGCCGGTGTTGATGATCATGTCGCGGCCGGTCGCTTTCAGGATGGTTTCCAGCCGCGTGCCTTCCCAGGCGCTCATGCGCATCTTTTCGAC
>Ga0075023_100000245_pt1 | contig 13591 bp, 12 predicted proteins | sample Str014_FD_71388 | JGI IMG/M metagenome (GOLD analysis project Ga0075023, IMG submission 71388) | Freshwater sediment microbial communities in response to fracking from Pennsylvania, USA - Straight Creek_MetaG_SC_2014 | ecosystem: Environmental > Aquatic > Freshwater > Creek > Sediment | place... | reverse complement strand
CGTGGAAGGCGATGCGCAAATTAGGTATCCGAGCCTAAAATAAGCGCGGCATCATAACGCCTTCATGTTCGAGCAGCCATTGTTTGCGCGGCAGCCCGCCCCCGTAACCGGTGAGGCTGTTGTTGGCGCCGATCACGCGATGGCAAGGAACGACGATGGCGATTGGGTTCGCACCATTGGCTAGCCCGACAGCGCGAACGGCAGCAGGCTTGCCAATCTGTTCTGCTAATTTGCCATAGCTGATCGTCGTGCCCGCAGGAATGGTGCGCAGCGCACCCCACACTTCGCGCTGAAAATCAGTACCTCCCGTCGCGACCGGAACGCGGTCAATCGCCAACAGGTCGCCTGCAAAATAGGCACTGAAGGCCTCGCGGATCGGTGCAGGTGTCGGCGCGCGGCTGATAAGATAGCCTTTCCCCTCTAAGCCATAATACCGCGCAAGCAGCTTATGCATTCGTGCATCATAATCATGAAAATCGGCGACCCTCAGTGTGCCCGCAGTATCGGTGATCAACAGCATCGTGCCAACGGGCGTGTCGAGTTCATCGAGGAGCAGGCTGAGCGGCGCTGCCATTAGATGTCTGCCACCAATCGCCCATACAAATCTGGCCGCCGATCACGGAAGAAGCCGAATGTGGCACGGTGTTTACGCACGCGCTCAAGGTCGATTTCTGCCGTGAGCACCCCGCTCACGCCATCGCCAAACTCGGCGAGAAAATCACCGCGCTCGTCGGTAATGAAGCTGTGTCCATAATAGCTTTGCGTTGTGCCGCCTACCACCTCCGCGCCGATGCGGTTGGCAGCCACCACGGGCACCACATTGCTCACCGCATGGCCAATCATCGCACGTCGCCAGAGGCGTGACGTGTCGAGCGCTTCATTGGCGGGTTCATCGCCAATCGCCGTCGGGAACATCAGCACGTCTGCGCCCATCAGCATCATCGCCCGCGCAGTTTCAGGGTACCATTGATCCCAGCAAATCCCGACACCAATGGTGCCATAGCGCGTCTCCCACACCTTAAAGCCGGTATTGCCAGGGCGGAAATAGAATTTCTCGCAATAGCCAGGGCCATCAGGAATATGTGTTTTGCGATAGACGCCCATAAGCGCTCCCGCATCATCGATCATCGCGAGACTATTGTAGTAATGCTGACCATCGCGCTCATAAAAGCTGCACGGAATATAGACCTTAAGCGCCGCAGCCAGCGCCTGCATCGCGCGCACGGCCTTATGTTCCGCAACGGGCGCGGCGCGTGCAAAGTTCGCCTCGTCCTGATGCTGGCAGAAATAATGCCCCTCGAACAACTCGGGTGGGAGAATGACCTTCGCCCCCTGCCCCGCTGCCTCGCGCACCAACGCTGACACAGCCGCAATATTCGCTTCCATATTGTCGGAAAGCGCGAGTTGCAGTGCGGCAAGGTGCATCATCGTCATAGTTTCACTCCATAGCGCGCGGCGATCATCACCGTAAGGCCATACAGCACGAATGTGAGGAGGCACCCGGCAAAGAGCGCACCCCAAAAACCCACTCCGTTGCGCAGCAATATCGGCATCAGGGCGAACATGGGTAGGCTGGGCAGAACATACCACAAAGTGGCGCCAACATGATCGGCCATCAGTTTGGTGTCGTGCGTGTCATGCCACAGCCAAAGCATCCCCATGATCGAGATGAGTGGCAATGAAGCAACCAGTGCGCCCGCAGCCGGATTGCGTCGCGCGATCATCGCAATGGCAGCGATGATGAGGCCCGAGAGCGCTGCGCGGGTGAGAAAGGCTAGAGTGATCGGGAGCGACGTCACGCAGCGGGCACTTGCTGGCTGATGCAATGAAATGAGCCGCCGCCGGTCAGGATATGATTCGCGGACAATCCGATTGTTCGGCGCATCGGAAATAACTTGGCGATGGCAGCGACTGCCGGCGCGTCTGACGCTACGCCATAACACGGCACAACCACCACCGCATTGCCAACATAAAAGTTCATATGACTGGCGGGCGAAATGTCACCCTCGACCTCAAAACGCCCGACTGACGGGACGGTGACAATGTCCACCCCGAAGTCCTGCGCGCGTCGATGCATATCCGCAATCGCTTCAGCATTTGGGTCATCGATTGTGGCGAGCGGCAGCGCCAGCACACCGGGCGCCACGAAGCGCGCCAGGTTATCGACGTGGCCATCGGTATGATCATTGACGAGGCCATCACCCAACCAAAGCGTGCGCGTGACACCGAGATCAGCCAGCAAGCGCGCCTCTATGTCCGCCCGTGTTAATGCGGGATTGCGGTTGGGGTTGAGCAAACACTGCTCGGTCGTGACCGCCAGCCCGGTGCCATCAACATCGATCGCGCCGCCTTCGAAAATCCAGTCGCGCTCAACCAACGGAAAGCCCGCACGCGCGGCCAGTTGCGCGCCAATCATATCGTCATGCGGCAGATCATATTTTCCGCCCCACCCATTAAACCGATGTCGCAGCGCGGTACGCTTGCCTAAACTATCATGGACGATGATCGGCCCCGTATCGCGCAGCCAGATGTCACCAAACGGCTCGATAATAATTTCTGCCGCTGCGCCTGCAAGCGCACTTGCCGCCTCGGCAGCAGCTCGATCGGCGGCAACGAGGATGACCCGCTCACCCGCTCCGTCCGCACGGACAGCGCGTGCGAAGGCAGCAACCTCGGCTTGTGCCGGTTCAAGATCATCAAGCCAAAGGTCATCGGCACTGGGGAAGCCAATCCAAACAGCGTCGTGCGGCGCCCATTCGGCAGGAAGGTGGAAATTGCTCATGCGCATCCCCTTATCTTTTGTGCTGTTCATGCGCCAACAAAAAAGGGCGGCCCGTTACCGAGCCGCCCCTTGTTGGCATCACTTGCAAACCAATTAACGCGAATAGAATTCGACGACCAGATTTGGCTCCATCTTGACAGGATAAGGCACTTCATCGAGCAGAGGAACGCGCGAGAATGTGACTTTCGAGGCACCGTCGGGGATCACGTAATCAGGAATGTCGCGCTCAGGCAGGCTTTGCGCTTCGATCACCAGCGCCATTTCCTGCGCCTTTTGGCTGAGCGAAATAATGTCACCGACCGCGATCCGACGCGACGCGATGTTACACTTCACACCATTGACGCGGACATGGCCGTGGCTGACAAGCTGACGCGCCGAGAACACTGTCGGTGCAAACTTCGCGCGGTAAACAACCGCGTCAAGACGGCGCTCAAGCAGGCCGATGAGGTTCTGCGACGTATCGCCCTTCATCCGATCCGCTTCTTGGAATTGCTTTTTGAACTGCTTCTCGGTCACTTCGCCATAATAGCCCTTGAGCTTTTGCTTCGCACGGAGCTGAAGGCCGAAGTCCGAAGTCTTGCCCTTGCGGCGCTGACCGTGCTGGCCGGGGCCATATTCACGCTTGTTGACCGGCGATTTGGGGCGGCCCCAAATATTCTCGCCCATACGGCGATCAAGTTTGTGCTTTGCACTGTGACGCTTTGACATAAAAAATCCTTCAATTGCGTTTCGTTTCCCGACACCCACTTGCGCGCGGTGACGGGTTGGACATTTTGTCCCGAGTTAACCGGATCCGCTCTGCTTGGGACGCCTCAGAAAATCAGGGGCATCCGGCAGGGCCAGCGCTTCACCGGAGTGCGCGGCCAATTGCGAAGCGACGCCCTCTAGCGAGTTTCATCTATTTGTCAAATTCAGTAAGACTGTGCTTGGAATGCAACGCACTTGTGATAAAGATGCAACAATGCTCTCGCGTGCCCCTCGTTCGTTTGACCGCCTTCGCCGTATCGGGATGATTCGATTACGGCGGCGCAACTGGATTGCCAAGGCTGAGCAACTCGTGATCTTAGCGCTGATTATTACCGGATTAATTAGCTATCTCATTCTGGCAAATGGCCGTCCAGGTCAGCGCTTGCTGGCGCCGCAATGGGTCGCGCTGATTTTGGTCATCAACCTCATTCCGTCAATCCTGCTGCTCGTCATGTGGGGCCGTCGCGTGGCGTTGCGCCGCGCGACGCGTTCGCCGCTCGGGGGCACTGGCCGACTCCACGTGCGTTTGGTCGCGATTTTCTCGGCAGTTGCCGCCGTACCAATGCTGCTGATGGTCGTCTTCGCATCACTACTGTTTCAATATGGTGTAGAGTTTTGGTTTTCCGACCATGCGCGCGGCATTTTGCAAAATGCCAACAGCATTGGCCAAGCTTATGACCAACTGCTCCGTCAGACCGTCGCACGCGAGACGATCACGATGGCGCACGATTTGCGTGATGACCTCACGATCATGAACATCGACAACCCATCGTTCCCGCTCGCCTATCTTGAGCAGGTTTATAAGCGAAATTTGAGCGAATCGGCGATCGTTACAATCGACAAAACGGGGGTGGCACGCACGATCGCGGTCGTTAACCCGTATGACCGGCGATTCGAGACAAGCGTGTCTCCCGTGGTGATGAAGCAATTGCAAAGCGGCGCGCCCTTTGTGAGCCAAATTAACAAAGACCGCATCGAGTCGATCACTCTGCTCTATCCCAAATCAAACACCTATCTTTACGCGGCGCGTGTCGAGAATACGGCGGTGCTTGAGCCGTCATTCCGTGCACGCACCGTCTTGAGCGATTACGACCTGTTGCTCGAACGCTCGCGCCGATTGCAACTCTATTTCAATGCCGCGCTCTTTGTGGTGTCGCTTCTCATCGTCGGGGTTGCAGTGTTCGTGGCGCTGCGAGTTGCTGACCGGCTGGTGCGACCAATTGGTGACATCGTCGATGCCGCGCACAAGGTCTCAACTGGCGATCTCGCCGCACGCGTGCCCGGGCCGCACCAAAGGGATGAGATTGGCACACTCGCGCATGCGTTCAATACGATGACGGTCCGACTTTCGGAACAAACCGATGCTTTGGTTGGCGCAAATGCACTGCTTGAGCGGCGACGAGCGCTTACCGAGGCCGTGCTGTCAGGCGTCTCGGCCGGTGTCATTGCGGTCAGTCGCGATCATGACATCCGGATTGTAAACAGCTCGGCGCTTGAATTGCTGCGGGCCGGTGAGCGCGAGGTTGTTGGCACACCGCTGCGTGCGTTAGCCCCCGAACTCGATACGATGCTCACGCTGGGCGAGGGCGAGGGCATTAAGGCGATCCATACCGGCGTCGAAGAGCGCACACTTGCGGTAAAAATTGTTGCTGATGAAGGGGGACACGTGCTCACTTTTGACGACATCACGACGCAAATCAATGATCAACGACGCGCCGCTTGGGCAGATGTTGCGCGGCGGATAGCGCATGAAATCAAAAACCCGCTCACCCCCATTCAGCTTGCCGCCGAACGGTTGCAGCGACGTTTTGGTCAAGAGATTGCCTCCGACCCCGCGACATATGCTCGCCTGACCGAGACGATTATCCGTCAGGTTGGTGATTTGCGTCGGATGGTTGACGAATTCTCGTCATTTGCGCGCATCCCGAAACCAATCTTTCGCCGCGAAAACCTCGTCGACATCATCCGCCAAGCGATATTCTTGCACGAAGTTGCCCATCCCACGATTCGATTTGCGTTGCTCACACCCGCGCCGCTCGTTGATTTGGTGTGTGACCGGCGGCAGTTGAGCCAAGCCGTGATCAACATCATTAAAAATGGTGTGGAGGCGATTGAGGAGAAAGCTACACCTGCCACCATTGAAGCCATTGCCATCACGATTGCGGATCAAGGAGCCGGTGAGATCATGATCAAGATTGAAGACTCGGGCGTGGGGCTCCCACAGGATCGCGGCCGCTTAGCCGAGCCCTATGTTACCACGCGTGAACGGGGAACGGGGCTGGGCTTGGCGATCGTACAGAAAATTATCGAAGACCATGCGGGCACGATCACGCTGGCTGACCGCGCTGGGGGCGGCAGTGTGGTGACCATCACGCTCGACCGCGTCGCGCTTGAAGCGCGAACCGAAGACCATATCACCATGAGGACGATGTAAATGGGGCTAGATGTCCTGATAATTGACGACGAGGCCGATATTCGCGATTTGGTTGCGGGTGTCCTGGAAGATGAGGGCTATGCACCGCGCACAGCTGCCAACAGCGACGCTGCGCTTGCGGCCATCGCCGAACGCCGCCCAGCCCTCGTGTTGCTTGACGTGTGGCTGCAGGGCTCACGGCTTGATGGACTTGAGTTGCTCGAAGAGATTAAGATGCTCGATGCCACGTTACCGGTGCTCGTCATTTCCGGCCACGGCAATATTGATACCGCCGTGGCCGCCATCCGCAAAGGGGCGGTCGATTTTATTGAAAAGCCGTTCAAGGCTGAGCACCTTCTCCACTTGGTCGGGCGCGCAACCGAAACCGAGCGCTTGCGCCGCGAGAATGCTCAACTCAAGGCACAAGTTGGGCTAGAAGACGAACTTCACGGCCATTCGAGCGCAATCAACACGGTGCGCGCTACACTCAAGCGCGTCGCGAGCACGGGGAGCCGCGTGCTCATCACCGGGCCTGCCGGTGTCGGGAAAGAGGTGGCGGCCCGGCTGCTTCACAATTGGAGTCCGCGCGCAAATGCGCCGTTCGTGATTGTAAGCGCTGCACGGATGGCACCAGAACGGGTTGAGGAGGAGCTTTTTGGCGTTGAGGATGGCATAAGCGCGCCGCGCCCTGGGCTGCTCGAACATGCGCATAACGGCACGCTCTTTCTGGATGAGATCGCCGATATGCCGCTCACCACGCAGGGCAAAATCCTCCGTGTTCTGACCGAACAGAGCTTCACGCGCGTTGGTGGCCAACGGATTGTGAAGGTTGATGTGCGGGTGGTTTCGGCAACGTCGCGTGACCTTGCAACTGAAATCGCCGCCGAGCGCTTTCGCGAAGATCTGTTCTACCGCCTCAATGTCGTGCCGGTCCATCTCCCTGCGCTGGTTGAACGACGCGACGATATTTTGGCACTCGTTGAACATTATGTTGCCCGCTATGCGCTTGATCGCCGCGTCGCCACACCGTCGATGGCATCCGACGCGATGGCCGCGCTGCAAGCTTTTGACTGGCCCGGTAACGTCCGCCAATTGCGCAACGTGATCGAGCGAACGATCATTCTGGCGTCAGGAGACCGTATCGGGCGCATCGACGTCGATATGCTGCCTCCTGAATTGACCCAGGATATGGGCACTAACATCGGTATTAACAGCAGCAACGGCATGATGGGCGTGCCGTTGCGCGAGGCACGCGAGGAATTTGAACGCGACTATCTGCGCGTCCAGATCAAGCGCTTTTCGGGCAACATCTCGCGCACTGCCGCGTTTGTTGGCATGGAGCGTTCTGCTTTGCACCGGAAACTTAAATCGCTCGGTATTGGCGAAGAGCGGGCCGAAGAAGACTGACGTCTGCGCGCTGTAAATTGGGCCCGAAATTAACAAGCCCCATTGTCGCGCTCTGCGACGTTACCTATATCAATGTCATGATTCTCATTCGGAGAGTCGTCGCTGGCTGCCCATATGGCACGAGGCGCGGACCATGTTCCGCCAATAATGATAGGACCAATTATGGCTGATAAAAGCACCAACAACCTCCAAGACGTGTTCTTGAACGCGCTGCGAAAAGCGAAAACGCCCGTCACGATGTTTCTCGTTAAGGGTGTCAAACTTCAAGGTATCATAACCTGGTTTGACAATTTCTCGGTGCTGTTGCGCCGCGACGGTCAGTCGCAACTGATTTACAAGCATGCCATTTCGACGATCATGCCCGCGAGTAACGCTGGGCTTGGTGAAGTGGAAAAGGCCTTTAACGCTGCCGAAAAGAAGAGCAAGCACCTTCAGGACGTGTTCCTCGCGGTGGTTGAGCGCACCCAGAATCCTGTCACGATGTTTCTTGTCAACGGCGTGATGTTGCAGGGCGAAATCGCCGCTTACGATCTGTTCTGTCTGTTGCTGTTCCGCGATGGCTTGGCACAACTGGTCTATAAACACGCTATCTCGACGGTGCAGCCGCACGATCCGCTCAATCTGGCTGATGTCGGCGAGCCGGCTGCCGAAGATTGAGCGTCTTCAACCGCGCGACCGATGATGAAGTGAGCCGTGGCGCGCGCGCGCTTGTGGTGCTGCCCGATTTGGGCGGGCCCGACGCGCGCGATGTCAGCGCGCGACTGGAGGAGGCGGCGGGGCTCGCTGAAGCGATCGGTGTCCGCGTGATGGAGACGCGCGCGTATCGCATTCGCACCATGCGACCTGCGACGCTGTTTGGCATGGGCCAAATTGGCGAACTTGCCGCGAGCGTGCAGGCTTATGGCATCGAGCTGGTCGTGGTCGACGGCGCACTCTCGCCCGCGCAACAATCCAACCTTGAGAAAGAACTTGAGGCCAAGGTCATTGACCGTACTGGCCTTATTTTGGAAATTTTCGGCGAACGCGCGGCGTCGGCAGAGGGGCGTTTGCAAGTTGAGCTGGCGCATTTGGATTATCAGGCTGGCCGCCTGGTTCGTAGTTGGACTCACTTGGAGCGGCAGCGCGGTGGCTTCGGCTTTTTGGGTGGCCCCGGCGAGACCCAAATCGAAGCGGATAGACGCCTGATCCGTAACCGCATGGCGAAGCTGCGCCGCGAGTTGGTCGAGGTGAGCCGAACGCGCGGGCTCCACCGCGACCGCCGCCAACGCGCGCCGTGGCCCGTTATCGCACTGGTCGGCTACACGAATGCCGGTAAATCGACACTTTTTAACCGGATGACGGGCGCCGACGTGATGGCGGAAGACCTGTTGTTCGCCACGCTTGACCCGACAATGCGTGAAGTGCCGCTGCCCGGGTTCGACAAAGCCATCCTGTCCGACACTGTGGGGTTCGTCTCAAATTTGCCGACGCAATTGGTCGCGGCGTTTAAGGCGACGCTGGAGGAGGTCATTTCTGCCGATCTCATTGTGCATGTCCGCGATATTGCCCATCCCGACTCAAACGCCCAAGCGGCCGACGTGGCGACCGTGCTCAAGGAAATTGGCGCCGACGCGCCAATGATCGAAGCGTGGAATAAGCTCGATTTACTTGACTCCGACACAGCCAACGACATGATCGATGAAGCCGAGCATCGCGAAGATGTCGCACTCATTTCTGCGCTGACCGGTGCGGGGCTCGACGGCTTGGTTAGCCTGATGTGTAAAATGCTCACCAAAGCGAACCGGATCCATCACATTGATCTCGCGGCGTCAGCGGGAGCGGAGATCGCCTGGCTTCATGCGCATGGCGTCGTTGTTTCTCATCATGTCACCGCAAACAGTGTGGCAATGGACGTGCGCCTATCGGATGAGGATTGGGGCCGGTTTCAGAGGCGGTTTGGCTATGGTGCGGTGCGTTTTGACGCGGACCAAAGCGACTCAAGCTGATCAATCGACAGGCTTGCAAGTGGTGCGGTAGCTATAGCCTCGACCTTCGCAAAACGGCGCTCGAATTTTGCATTTGCAGCCCGCAGCGCGGCCTCGGGCTCTACACCGAGATGACGCGCATAATTCACGACTGAAAAAAGGAGGTCGCCAACCTCCTCAGCGCGTTCCGCCTCCGTGGTTGCCGCCTCGATCTCGGCGATTTCCTCATGGATTTTGGCCTTCGGGCCCTCGGCATCCGGCCAATCAAAGCCCACGCGCGCGGCGCGGCGTTGCAACTTCTCGGCACGCGTGAGCGCGGGGAGCGCGAGGGCAACACCCGAGAGCGCGCCCGACTCTTGCTTCACGCCGCGCTCCGCTGCTTTGAGCGCCTCCCAATCGGGGCGCTCAGTGGCACCGCCAAAGATATGCGGATGCCGCCGCTCCATCTTATTGCAGATCGCTTCGACCACATCCGCAATACCAAACGCACCCGCCTCTTCAGCCATGCGGCTGTGGAACACGACTTGGAAGAGCAGATCCCCCAGTTCCTCTTTGAGCGCCGCCATATCATCGCGCGCGATGGCATCGGCCACCTCATACGCCTCTTCAATCGTGTACGGAGCGATGGTAGCAAAATTCTGTGCGACGTCCCAATCGCAGCCCTTCGCGGGATCGCGCAGTCGGGCCATCACCGCCACGAGTGCGGTTAGATCAACTCTATTGCCCATAACTCCCCTCGTTTGCCACCCGCACCGCCTCGCGTGCCGCGGCCATCAGTGCGCCCGCCTTGGCCTCGCACTCGCGCTGCTCATACTCGGGATTGCTGTCCGCGACGATACCCGCGCCCGCCTGAACATGCATGACGCCTGCTTTTACGATGGCGGTCCGCAACACAATGCACGAATCCATGCTCCCATCGGGTGAGAAATAGCCCACCCCACCCGCATAGGCGCCACGCGACTCAGGCTCAAGTTCGGCGATGATTTCGCACGCACGCACTTTGGGCGCGCCCGAGACCGTGCCTGCAGGAAAACCCGCAAACAGCGCATCAAGTGCATCGCGCCCCTTTGCTAGCGTGCCCACCACATTCGAGACGATGTGCATCACATGCGAATAGAATTCGACACCATAACTATCCGTGACGCGCACACTTCCCGCCTCGGCCACGCGGCCAACATCGTTACGTCCCAAATCGAGCAACATTAAATGCTCGGCGCGCTCTTTGGGATCATCGAGCAAACTCGCCTTATGCTCCGCGTCCTCAAGCGCGGTCTTGCCACGTGGCCGCGTGCCCGCAATCGGGCGGATCGTCACCTCGTTATTCCGCAGGCGCACGAGAATTTCGGGCGACGAACCCGTGAGCGCAAACCCCGGCATATCGAGGTGATACAGAAACGGCGAAGGATTGATTCGCCTTAGCGCCCGGTAAAGCTGAAAGGGCGGCAAAGTGAACGGCAGCGTGAACCGCTGCGCGAGCACGACCTGAAAAATATCCCCCGCCGCAATATACGCGCGCGCACGCTCAACCATCGCGGCATATTTGGTACGTGAAACCAGCGGGGTCGGCGCGGGGAGCTCAGGCGGTGCCGCGTCGCGCGCACTGACCGGCAATGGTTGATGGAGCTTTGCCGTAGCGGCCTCAATACGTTCGATGGCCGCGCGCACTGCCAGCTTGGGGTCACTTGCGCCAGGCCAAATGGGTGCCACCAGATAGAGCACATCCGCCAGCCGATCGAACACCAACACCACGGTTGGGCGCACGAACATCATATCGGGCAATCCGATGCCATTATCCGGCGCGCGCGGCAGTTTTTCAACCAAGCCGATCGTTTCATAGGCAAAATAGCCGACCAAACACGCGAGCACACCGGGCAGGCCCTCAGGCATATCGACATGGCAACTCTCGACCAGTGCGCGCAACTCGGTCAGCGTGTCGCGCGGCAAAGCGGAAAAGGCCGCGCGATCAGTTTCCCAAACACTATTGATCTCGGCGTGTGTGCCGTGCGCGCGAAAGACCAAATCAGGCGCCAAGCCCAATAGCGAATAGCGCCCCCGCGTCGCGCCACCCTCGACGCTCTCAAGCAAAAAATCGCCGCGCCCGGTTTCAATCAGCTTGAGCGCGGCGGAGACCGGCGTCTCGGTATCCGCTATTTCACGGCGCCAGACGAGCGCGGGCTTACCGACGATAAGCGACTCGACCGCCCGCCCGTCATCGGCGGGTGTCACTGGCTCTGATTGCCCAGCAGGCTGGCCGTGAGCGCGTGTACAGCTGACGGGTATTTCTTGGCCCCAATCTTTGCTTGCGCCGCCACTGCGAATTCGACCGCAAGTTCTTGGCCATAGTCCGCACCATATTTGCCCTGCACTTGCGCCAAAAATTGCGGCTGTGTGCGGGCGTCCTTCGGTGTTTTGCGCTCAAGCCAAATCACATACCAGCCCTGATTATTGGGCGCTTCGACCAATTTGGCGTGGTGCAGCGGCACATTGAACATTTCGCGGATCGGCGCAGGGATTTCCTTCTGCGCTTGTGCGAGTCCCAATTTACTTGCCCTCATCGTGTCGATTTGCGGCAGCTTGATGCCAGCGGTCGCAACCGCTTGCGCCAGATTGCCACTCTTGTTGGTTTGATCCACAATCTGCATCGCCACAACCCGCGCAGCCTTTGAGCTGGATTCTCGTTGCGCATCGGCCGCCACGTCGTCGTGCACCTTCGCGATTGGCAGGGGACCCGACGCCAACACTTGCTTGATATGATAGAGCGCCACCGTGTTGCGGTCGGCCGTGACGGGCACAAGCTGCGGATCGCTTGAGACCTTAATGTCGGTACGGAATGCATCACGCAGCAGTGCCTTGAGCTCGTTGGGGGCCTTGAACGTGGTGTCATCGCGCGACTGCCCTGTCAGCATAATCGCGGGCGTGGTCACCACCGCACCGCCATTGGCTTTGGCAAGCGTATCGAACGAAGCCCCCTGACTGGCCTTATTTTGCACGGTGTTTTGGAAGTTCGCGAACACATCTTCAATTTTCACCAAGGCCAATGCTTTCGTCAGCTCTGGCCGCGCCTGATCGAGAGTCTTGCCCGCGTCATGGTCAATCGCATCGACACGCACGACATGCCAACCAAACGCCGACTTAGCAACCGGCGCAAGCGCCCCGCGCGCCGTTTTGAACACATTAGCGGCAACCGCCTCCGAGGCGATCCCCGCAAAGCCAATGCGATCTTGGCTCGCGAGCGTGATCGCCTCAAGACCAATCTCCTTGGCTGCCGCTTGTAACGACGCACCGCCGCGCACCTTGTCGCTCAACGCCTTGGCCTTGGCCTCGTCGGGGACAATCACCTGCGTGACCGTCCGCAAATCCTTGGCGGAATATTTATAGGCGTCCTTTTTATACGCGGCCGCAATTTCGACCTCGCTGGGCTTGGCCGCATCAAGGAACTTCTCTTTCGGAAAGACCGCATACTCGATCACCCGCCGCTCGGGGATCGAATATTGCGCGGAGTGACGCGCGTAATAAGCGACAATTTGTGCCTCGGTCGGTTTGGCAACCGTCGTCATGGCGCCCGAGGGAACCTGCACCACGCGGCCCTCGCGCTCCTCAACGAGCAAATTGGCATAAGCCAGCACAACACTGCTTGGCATCTGCGCCCCGCCCTTGATCGGAAACGTCATATTCGACGTCGTCATCTCGCGCGCGACTGCGGTGCGATACTGCTCTTCGGTTAGGTGGGTTCCAGCGATGAGCTGGAGCATTTTCGCATGATCGAATTTACCATCGATGCCGGCGAACGCCGGGATTTGCTCGATCTCGGCATCGATCTGCCGTTTGCTGAGTTGCATGCCATGCGCCGCGCCGAATTGCTCTAGCGCGCGCTCGTTCATGGCATTGTCGACAATCTTATCGATAACACCGTTGTTGACCAACGTTTGCATCGTCAGGCTCGGCTGCTGTCGGTGTTGTGATTCAAGCACATTTTGCGCGATCTGGGTCACTTCTTGCTTATCGATCACGACATTCCCAACCTTCGCGACGGTGTTGGGATCCTCTTTGAACCAGCTACCGATGCTACTGAGTCCGCCGCTCGACGTGCCCGTCCCGGTAAAAAGCATCGCCAACAGGACAAGCCCGAAAATGCCGACAACAAGGGTGGACGCGACCGAACTACGAAAAAAGGACAGCATGATGGGTTCCCGAATATGATTGCCCCTGCCATAAGCGGCGAGATGCAATCGTTCAAGCGGCGCGTGCGCTCAAGGCAACAAAGGGAAAAAACATGGC
>Ga0075023_100000244_pt1 | contig 13600 bp, 8 predicted proteins | sample Str014_FD_71388 | JGI IMG/M metagenome (GOLD analysis project Ga0075023, IMG submission 71388) | Freshwater sediment microbial communities in response to fracking from Pennsylvania, USA - Straight Creek_MetaG_SC_2014 | ecosystem: Environmental > Aquatic > Freshwater > Creek > Sediment | place... | reverse complement strand
TGGCGCAGGCAGGCGGTGCGCAACACGTTGGTGAACTCCAGCTCCCATAGCGCCGGCACGGCGGCGATCAGATCGCGCAGGTCGCCTTCGAGCACGACGCCCTTGCGCTGCTCGCGCAGGCTCGCGATCGTCGCGCCGACCTGCTGGCGCTGGCTCGACGCCGCACCGCGCTTCGCAGCCAGCGCCCCGACGAGGCGCGCGACCGGCAGGCCCAGGCGGGTGATCGTGACCTGCTCGCCCTGCTAGACCTCGACCAGCAATTCAGAGAGCCGGGTCTTGGCTTCGTAGACAGCGACTTCTTTCATGATTGACCCGATGCCTGAGTTGGTTAACCAGCTTGTATCGCGCGACGGAAGAGCGGCTACCTCAACCACACCCGCGCATTCGCGAACATCCGCGTCCACGGGCTGGGCGCACTGCGCTCGCCGGGTGTCCAGCTCATCTGCACGTTGCGAAACACGCGCTCGGCGTGCGGCATCAGCGCAGTGAAGCGGCCATCGGGCGTGGTGACGGCGGTGAGGCCGCCCGGGCTGCCGTTGGGATTGAACGGGTAGGCCTCGGTCGGCGCGCCGGTGTGGTCGACAAAACGCATCGCGCGATGGACGGCGACCGCATCGCCGCGCTGCGAGAAATCCGCGAAGCCTTCGCCGTGCGCCACCGCCACCGGGATGCGGCTGCCCGCCATGCCGGTGAAGAAGATCGACGGGCTTTCCAGCACCTCGACCAGGCTCAGCCGCGCTTCGAACTGCTCGCTGCGGTTGCGCGTGAACTTCGGCCACGCGTTCGCGCCGGGGATGATCGGCGAGAGCGCCGCCATCATCTGGCAGCCGTTGCACACGCCGAGCGCGAAGGTGTCGTCGCGGTTGAAGAAGGTCGCGAACTGCTCGGCCAGTGCCGGATTGAACATCACCGAGCGCGCCCAGCCTTCACCGGCGCCGAGGGTGTCGCCGTAGCTGAAGCCGCCGCACGCGACGAAGCCCTGGAACTGGTCGAGACGGGCGCGGCCGGTCTGCAGGTCGCTCATGTGCACGTCGAAGGTCTCGAAGCCGGCGCGATCCATCGCGTAGCTCATCTCGAGGTGGCTGTTGACACCCTGCTCGCGCAGGATCGCGAGCTTCGGCCGGGCCTTGCCGATGAACGGCGCGGTCAGTGCCGCGATCGCCTCGGCGCTCGCGTCGAAGCTCGGTTCGACATGCAGGCCGGGGTCGTCGACGCGGCCAGCCGCTTCGTGCTCGGCATCCGCGCAGGCGGGGTTGTCGCGCAGTTTCGCGATGCGCCAGCTCACGTCGTCCCAGGCTTGATGCAGGTCACGCAACGGCGCGCTGAAGACCGCCTTCGCGTCGCGCCAGATCTCGACCACGCCGCGTTCGTTGGGCTTGCCGATGAAGTGGCTGTGCTTGCTCAGGCCGTGTTCGCGGAGCAGCTGCATCACCTCGTTGCGAACCGCGGTCGGCACCTGGATGACGGCGCCGAGCTCTTCGGTGAAGAGCGCGCGCAGCGTGAGTTCGGCGCGGCGCGCGCCGACCTGAGTCGCCCAGTTCTTCGAGTCGCCGTATTCGGCGCGGCTGTCGGCGATACCGTCGCCTTCGGTGACGAGCATGTCGACGTTCAGGCTCAGGCCCATGTGGCCGGCGAAGGCCATCTCGCACGCGGCCGCCCACAGGCCGCCGTCGCTGCGGTCGTGGTACGCGAGGACGCGGCCCTGTTCGCGCAACTGGTTGATCGCCGTGACGAGCGACTTGAGTTGTGCTGCATCGTCCAGATCGGGAACGGTGCGGCCGAACTGGTCGAGCACCTGCGCGAGCATCGAGCCGGCCATGCGGTTCTTGCCGTTGCCCAGGTCGATCAGGATCAGCGTCGTGTCGCCGGGTTGCAGTTGCGGCGTGAGTGTCGGCCTCACATCGTCGAGCGTCGCGAAAGCGGTGACGATCAGGCTGACGGGCGCAGTCACTTGCTTGACTCCGCCCTCATCCGACCAGCGCGTGCGCATCGACAGCGAATCCTTGCCGACCGGAACGCCGATGCCGAGCGCCGGGCACAGTTCCATGCCGACGGCGGTGACGGTGTCGTACAGCGCTGCGTCTTCGCCGGGCTCGCCGCAAGCGGCCATCCAGTTGCAGCTGAGCTTGACCTTCGACAGCTCGATCTTTGCTGCGAGCAGGTTCGTGATCGCCTCGCCGACGGCCATCCGCCCCGACGCCGGTGCGTCGAGCGAGGCCAGCGGCGTGCGCTCACCCAGGCTCATCGCCTCACCACGGAAGCCGCTGAAATCGGCCAGCGTGACGGCGCAATCGGCCACCGGCACCTGCCACGGGCCGACCATCGGATCGCGGCTGTTGAGGCCGCCGACGGTGCGATCGCCGATGGAGATCAGGAAGCGCTTGCTGGCGACGGTCGGATGCCGCAGCACGTCGAACGCAACCTTCTCGAGCGCCACGTCGTTCAAATCGAGTTCGGGCGATTCACGCACGACGCGTTGCACGTCGCGCACCATCTTCGGCGGCTTGCCGAGCAGCACCTCCATCGGCATCGCGATCGAGCGCTCGCCACCCGGGCCGTCTTCCAGGATCAGCTCCTTCTCGGCCGTGGTCACGCCCACCACCGCGAACGGGCAGCGCTCGCGCTCGGCCATCGCGCGGAAGATCGGCAGCGCCTCGGCGGCCACCGCCATCACGTAGCGCTCCTGGCTCTCGTTGCACCAGATCTCCTTCGGCGCGAGGCCGGTCTCTTCCAGCGGCACGTTGCGCAGGTCGAAGCGCGCGCCCATGCCGGCGCCGTCGACGAGTTCGGGGAACGCGTTGCTGATGCCGCCGGCGCCCACGTCGTGGATTGCGAGGATCGGGTTCGAGTCACCCAGCGCCCAGCAGTGGTTGATGACCTCCTGCGCGCGGCGTTCGATCTCGGGGTTGCCGCGCTGCACGGAATCGAAATCGAGTGCCGCCGCGTTCGCGCCGGCCGCCATCGAACTCGCGGCACCGCCGCCCATGCCGATGCGCATGCCGGGGCCACCGAGCTGGATCAGCAGCGTGCCGGGCGGGAACGCGATCTTCTTCGTCTGCGAGGCGGCGATCGAGCCCAGGCCGCCGGCGATCATGATGGGCTTGTGGTATCCGCGGCGCTGGCCGGCCACGTCCTGCTCGTAGACGCGGAAATAGCCGCCGAGGTTGGGTCGGCCGAACTCGTTGTTGAACGCGGCGCCGCCGAGCGGGCCGTCGATCATGATCTGCAGCGGGCTGGCGATGTGCGCGGGCTTGCCGCAGGGCGACTGCTCCCATGGCTCGCTGGTGCCGGGCAGGTGCAGGTTGGAGACGCTGAAGCCGGTGATGCCCGCCTTCGGCTTCGAGCCGCGGCCGGTCGCGCCTTCGTCGCGGATCTCGCCGCCGGCGCCGGTCGAGGCACCGGGGAACGGCGAGATCGCCGTCGGGTGGTTGTGCGTCTCGACCTTCATCAGCACGTGGACCGGCTCGCTGCGCGCCGCATAGACCGGCGCGTTCGTGTAGCCCTGAGGCAGCCAGCGTTCGATGGTGCCGCCTTCCATCACCGAGGCGTTGTCGCTGTACGCGACGACCGTGTGCTGCGGGTTCAGTGCCTCGGTGTGGCGGATCATCTGGAACATCGAGCGCTCCTGCGCCACGCCGTCGATCACGAACTGGGCGTTGAAGATCTTGTGCCGGCAATGCTCGCTGTTGGCCTGCGCGAACATCATCAGCTCGACATCGGTCGGATTGCGCTGCAGGCCGGTGAACGCGGTGACGAGGTAGTCGATCTCGTCGATCGACAGCGCCAGGCCGAAGTCGACGTTCGCCTTGACCAGCGCCTCGCGGCCCTGGCCGAGCACGTCGACATGCGCCATCGGGATCGCGGGTTGCTCGTCGAACAGGTGCACGGCGTCTTCGCGCGCGAGCAGCACGCTCTCGGTCATGCGGTCGTGCAGCAGCGCAGCCGCGGCCTGCAGTTCGTCGGCAGTGAGCGTCTTCACGCCGCCGAGGAGGCCGCTCTTCAAGGTCAAGCGGTACTCGGTGACGCGTTCGACACGCCGGATCGCAGCGCCGCAATTGTGGGCAATGTCGGTCGCCTTCGATGCCCACGGCGAGACCGTGCCCAGGCGCGGCGCGACGACGATCAGCGTGCCGTCGTTCGGGCCGGTGTAGTCGTCGCCGTAACGCAGCAGGCCTGTCAGCTTGTCGTGTTCCTCGCGGGCCGGTTCTGCATCGCTCCAGACCCAGTGCACATGCCTGGCGGCGACGGCGCCGATGCGGCTGTTGATCGCCTGCAGACGCGGCAGCAGCGCCGCTGCGCGGAAGCTGGAGAGCGCGTTACCGCCCTCGAAGTGAGACAGGTGCTTTGAGGTGGTTGTCACGCGGCCGGCTCGCAGGGTGGTGGGCGAAGGGTCGCCTCGGTGGAAACCCACGATTTTACGGCCCCGGTGAGATAATCCGACCCCATGACGATCACGATCAAGACCCCTGCAGACGTCGACGCGATGCGCGTCGCCGGCCGCCTCGCCTCCGAAGTGCTGGACATGCTCACGCCGCACGTCAAACCAGGCGTCTCCACCGAAGCGCTGGACCGGCTCGCGCACGACCACATCGTGCACGTGCAGCAGGCGATCCCCGCGCCGCTGAACTACGCACCGCCGGGTTACACGCCCTACCCCAAGTCGATCTGCACCTCGATCAACCAGCAGGTCTGCCACGGCATCCCGAACGATCGGCCGCTGAAGAACGGCGACATCGTCAACATCGACGTGACCGTCATCAAGGACGGTTGGCACGGCGACACGAGCCGCATGTTCGTCGTCGGCGAAGGCTCGATCGCCGCGAGGCGCCTGTGCCAGATGACCTACGACGCGATGTGGAAGGGCATCGTGAAGGTCAAGCCGGGCGTGCGCCTTGGCGACATCGGCCACACGATCCAGACCTTCGCCGAGAACAACGGGTTCTCCGTGGTGCGCGAGTTCTGCGGCCACGGCATCGGCCAGAAGTTCCACGAAGAACCGCAGGTGCTGCACTACGGCCGGCCGGGCACGCTCGAAGAGCTGGTGCCGGGGATGATGTTCACGATCGAGCCGATGATCAACGCGGGCCGCCGCGAGATCCGCGAGATGGGCGACGGCTGGACCATCGTCACCAAAGACCGCTCGCTGTCGGCCCAGTGGGAGCACACCGTGCTGGTCACCGAGACCGGTTACGAGGTGATGACGCTCTCGGCGGGCAGCCCGCCGCTGCCGGCCTTCGTGACCGCGCTCGCGACCGCCAACAGCACGGCCACCGCCTGATCGAGCCGCCGATGGCCGCCGTGCTCGATGCACCGGTTGCGGCTGCCCCCAGCCTGCCCGAACTCCGCACCCGCTTTCGCGACGGCAAGGCGGCGCTGCTCGATCACTTCCGCGAATCGCGCCCGACCGCGCCGGCCGCGGCGGCCTTGATCCGTGCGCTCGGCAAGCATGTCGACGAAACCCTGGTCACGCTGTGGAACCACGCCGCGATGCCCGCCGGCACCGCGCTGCTGGCAGTCGGCGGCTACGGGCGCGGCGAGTTGTTCCCGCATTCGGATGTCGACGTGCTGGTGCTGCTGCCGCCCACGGTGACCGGCGACGCGCTCAAGTCGTCGATCGAGGCCTTCATCACCGCCTGCTGGGACATCGGCCTGGAGATCGGCTCCAGCGTGCGCTCGGTCGGCGAATGCATCGCGATGGCGAAGAGCGACGTGACGGTGCAGACCGCGCTGCTCGAGTCGCGCTACCTGTGCGGCTCACGGCGCGTGTTCAGCGCCTTTCGCCATGCCAACACGCAGGCGATGGAGCCGAAGGCCTTCCTGCGCGCGAAGACGCTCGAGATGGTGCAACGCCACCGCAAGTACGAGGACACGCCCTACGCGCTGGAGCCGAACTGCAAGGAGAGCCCGGGCGGCCTGCGTGACCTGCAGGTCGTGATCTGGGTCGCGCGCGCCGCGGGCCTCGGCAAGACCTGGGCGGCGCTGGCCGCGAACGGGCTGATCACGCCGTTCGAGGTCAAGCAACTGAACCGCAACGAGGGCTTGCTGAAGCTGATCCGCGCACGGCTGCACATGATTGCCGGCCGGCGCGAGGACCGGCTCGTGTTCGACCTGCAAACCGCCGTGGCCGAGAGCTTCGGCTACCACGGAACGCACGGCCAGCGCGCCTCCGAAGTGCTGATGAAGCGCTACTACTGGGCGGCCAAGGCGGTGACGCAGCTGAACCAGATCCTGATGCTCAACATCGAGGAACGCATCAACGGTTCGCAAGATGCCCCGATGCGCCGCATCAACGACAAGTTCCTCGAGCGCGGCGGCATGCTCGAAGTGGTCAGCGACGACCTCTACCAGCGCGACCCGCACGCGATCCTCGAGACCTTTCTCGTCTATCAGCAGACGATCGGGCCGAAGGGCCTCTCGGCCCGCACGCTGCGCGCGCTCTACAACGCCCGCGACCTGATGGACGCGAAGTTCCGCCACGACCCTGTGAACCGCGCGACCTTCATGAAAATATTGAAGTCGCACGAAGGCCAGACGCACGCGTTCCGGCTGATGAACCAGACCAGCGTGCTCGGCCGCTACCTGTGGGTGTTCCGCCGCATCGTCGGGCAAATGCAGCACGACCTGTTCCACGTCTACACGGTCGATCAGCACATCATCATGGTGATGCGCAACGTGCGGCGCTTCTTCATCCCCGAGCACGCGCACGAGTACCCGTTCTGCTCGCAGGTCGCCTCCAACTTCGACCGCCCCTGGGTGCTCTACATCGCCGCACTGTTCCACGACGTCGCCAAGGGCCGCGGTGGCGACCACTCCGAGCTCGGCGGCATCGAGGCCCGGCGCTTCTGCAAGGATCACGGTGTGGTCGGCGACGATGCTGCGCTGATCGAGTTCCTGGTGGAAGCGCACCTGACGATGTCGCGCATCGCGCAGAAAGAAGACCTCTCCGATCCCGACGTGATCGAGACCTTCGCGACACTCGTGAAGGACGAACGCACGCTGACCGCCCTCTACCTGTTGACCGTGGCCGACATCCGCGGCACCAGCCCGAAAGTCTGGAATGCCTGGAAGGGCAAGCTGCTCGAAGACCTGTACCGGCTCACCTTGCGCGCGCTTGGCGGCGCGCGGCCGAACATGGATGCCGAGGTCGAGGCCCGCAAGCTCGAAGCGCGGCAGATGCTGAACCTCGCGTCGTTCGCGCCCGGCGTGCAGCACGCGCTCTGGAACACGCTCGATCTCAGCTACTTCGCCCGCCACGACGCCGGCGACATCGCCTGGCACACGCGCTCGCTATTCGGCCGGGTCGACACGCTGAAGCCGGTGGTGCAGGCGCGCGTCTCGCCGCTCGGCGAGGGCCTGCAGGTGCTGGTGTACGCGCCCGACCAGCAAGACCTGTTCGCGCGCATCTGCGGCTACTTCGACGTCGCCGGCTTCAACATCCTCGACGCCAAGGTCCACACCACGCGCAACGGCTACGCGCTCGACACCTTCCAGGTCAACAGCTCGAGCTACGAGACCCACTACCGCGACCTGATCCTGTTCGTCGAGAACCAGCTCGCGCTGGCGCTGGCCGATACCGGCCCGCTGCCCGAAGCCAGCCGCGGGCGCATCTCGCGGCGCGTCAGGTCGTTTCCGATCACGCCGCGCGTCACGCTGCGGCCGGACGAGCGCGCGCAGCGCTGGCTGCTGGGCGTCTCGGCCAGCGACCGCTCGGGCCTGCTGTTCTCGATCGCCCGGGTGCTGGCGCGGCACCACATCAACCTTCAGCTCGCGAAGATCACGACGCTCGGCGAGCGCGTCGAAGACACCTTCCTGATCGACGGGCCTGGGCTGCAGCAGAACCGCATCCAGTTGCAGATCGAGACCGAGTTGCTGGACGCACTGGCGTCCTGAAAAAAACGAAGATGGCCGACTTTTCCTACCTGACCTCGACCTCGGCCGCCGACGCACTGACTCGGCTCGACTCCTTCAGCGCCGTCATCGATGCCCGTTCCGAAAGCGAGTTCGCCGAAGACCACCTGCCCGGTGCCATCAACTGGCCGGTGCTCAACGATGCCGAACGGCATTCGGTCGGTCTGGAATATGCCGAGGTCTCGCCCTTCTCGGCGACGAAGCGGGGCGCGGCGATCGTGCTGCGCAACATCGCGCAATTGATCGATCGCGAGGTGCTGCAACTGCCGCGCGAATGGCGACCGCTGGTCTACTGCTGGCGCGGTGGCAAACGCAGCGGCACGTTGGCCTTGATGCTGGCGCAGATCGGATTCAAGGTGCAGGTGGTCGAGGGCGGCTACCAGCACTATCGACGTGCGGTGATCAAGGCACTCGAAGAACTGCCCGCCGCGCTGACCTACCGCGTCGTTTGCGGCAGTACCGGCGCGGGCAAGAGCCGCTTGCTGCAGGTGATTCGAGCGCAAGGTGCGCAGGTGCTCGACCTGGAAGCGCTCGCGAACCACCGCGGCTCGGTGCTCGGTCTCGTCCCCGGCAGCTCGCAACCGGGGCAGAAACAGTTCGAGTCGCACGTGTGGAACGCGCTGCGTGGATTCGACCCGGAGCGCCCCGTGTTCGTCGAGAGCGAGAGCAAGAAGATCGGCAACCTGCGCGTGCCGCTCGCACTGATGGAGCGAATGCGGAACTCGCCGTGCATCCGGCTCGACATGCCGCTGGAAGGGCGGGTCGGCCTGCTGATGCAGGACTACGACTACTTCGTCTCCGACACCCCGACCTTCTGCGCGCGGCTCGACGCGCTGCGCTCGTTCCGCGGCCACGAGGTTGTCAACGGCTGGCAGGAAGCGGCTCGCGCCGGGGGCACCGAATCGGTGTTTCGCGACCTGCTGGTCATGCACTACGACCCGGCATACGCGCAATCGATGAAGCGCAATTTCAGCGGCGTCTCGACCTTGCTCGCCGACCTTAGTTGGGACGGCAGCGACGCCTCGCTCGAACGCGCGGCTGCCTGCGCGATTGCAGCGGGCTGAGTCCGGCCCTCTTCTTCTCCTGGAGCTCCACTGGAAGCCTTTCTCGTCTCGACCGGCGTCGTTGCACTCGGTGAAATGGGCGACAAGACCCAGTTGCTCGCGATGCTGCTCGCGGTCAAGTTCCGCAAGCCCGTGCCGATCATCCTCGGCATCCTCGTCGCCACCCTGCTGAACCACGCCACCGCCGGCCTCGTCGGCGGATGGGTTGCGAGTGCGCTCGGGCCGAACGTGCTGCGGTGGGTGATCGGCGTCTCGTTCATCGCGATGGCCGGCTGGATGCTGATCCCCGACAAGATCGACGACGACGAAACGACCACGCAGCGCTTCGGCGTGTTCGGCACCACGCTGATCGCGTTCTTCCTGGCCGAGATGGGCGACAAGACGCAGATCGCGACCGTCGCGCTCGCCGCGCGCTACCAGGATCTGGTGGCGGTGGTAGCCGGCACGACGCTCGGCATGTTGCTCGCCGACGTGCCGGCGGTGTTCGTGGGTGACCGGCTCGCGAAGAAAGTGCCGATGAAGCTGGTGCACGGCATCGCGGCGGCGATCTTCGCGCTGCTCGGGATTGCGACGTTGTTCAACGTCGGCAACCTGTTCTAGCCCATGTGCAGGCCGCCATTCACGGAGAAATCGGCGCCGGTCGCAAAGCCCGATTCATCGGACGCCACCCACGCCACCATCGAGGCGATGTCGTCCGGCGTGCCGAGCCGGCGCACCGGGATGCCGGCGATGATCTTGTCGAGCACGTCCTGGCGGATCGCCTTGACCATGTCTGTGGCGATGTAGCCGGGGCTCACGGTGTTGACCGTCACGCCCTTGTTCGCCACCTCTTGCGCCAGCGCCATCGTGAACCCGTGCATGCCGGCCTTGGCGGCCGAGTAGTTGGTCTGGCCGAACTGGCCCTTCTCACCGTTGACCGAGCTGATGTTGATGATGCGGCCCCAGTTGCGATCGACCATGTCGTCGATCACCTGCTTGGTCACGTTGAACAGGCTCGTGAGGTTGGTCTCGATGACCGCATCCCAGTCGGCGCGGCTCATCTTGCGGAACATGCCGTCGCGCGTGATGCCGGCGTTGTTGACCAGCACGTCGACCGGGCCGTGTTCGGCCTTGACCTTCTGGAACGCCGCGACGGTCGATTCCCAATCGCCGACATTGCCCACCGACGCATAGAACGAGTAGCCGAGCGCGGCCTGCTCGCCGAGCCACTTGGCGTGATCGCGGCTCGGGCCGCAGCCGGCGATCACGGTGAAGCCGTCCTTGTGGAGGCGCTGGCACATGGTCGTGCCGATGCCGCCCATGCCGCCGGTGATGTATGCGATCTTGTTTTGATTCATGCTGGTGACTCCCTGTGGATCCGTAAAGCAGGCGCCGCGCGCGAACGAACCGTGTTCCGCGTGCGGCATGTGGGCGGCCAGCGCCCGTTGGAGGATGTAGGGGCGCGCCGCGCCCTCGCCGAGCTCGCCCTGTTCAGCGTTCGACAGTCAGTGCAACGCCCATGCCACCGCCGATGCACAGCGATGCGATGCCCTTCTTGGCGTCGCGTCGCTGCATTTCGTGCAGCAGCGTCACCAGAATGCGGCAGCCAGACGCACCAATCGGGTGACCGATCGCGATCGCGCCACCGTTGACGTTGACTTTGCTCGTGTCCCAGCCCATCTCGTTGTTGACGGCGCACGCTTGCGCCGCGAAGGCTTCGTTGATCTCGAGCAGGTCGAGGTCTTGCGCCTTCCAGCCGGCGCGCTCGAGCGCCTTCTTCGAGGCCGGCACCGGGCCGATGCCCATGATGCTCGGGTCGAGTGCCACGGTCGCGTAGCTGGCGATGCGCGCGAGGGGTTTCAGGCCGAGTTGCGCGGCCTTTGCGGCGGTCATCACGATCACGCCGGCGGCGCCGTCGTTCAGGCCCGAGGCGTTGCCTGCGGTCACGGTGCCGGCCTTGTCGAAAGCCGGGCGCAGGCCCGCCAGCGCATCGGCGTTGGTCTTCTTGTTGATGAACTCGTCGCTCGCGAAGACGATGGGGTCACCCTTCTTCTGCGCGATGCTGAACGGCACGATCTCGTCCTTGAACTTGCCGGCCTCCTGCGCGGCTGCGGCCTTCTGCTGCGAGCCGAGCGCGAGGGCGTCCTGCTTCTCGCGGGTGATGTCGAACTGCTTCGCGACGTTCTCGGCGGTGATGCCCATGTGGTACTTGTTGTACACATCGAACAAGCCGTCGACGATCATCGTGTCGACCATCTTCCAGTCGCCCATGCGCATGCCGTCGCGCGAGCCGGGCAGCACGTGGGGCGACATGCTCATGCTTTCCTGACCGCCGGCGATGACGATCTCGGAATCGCCGTCGCGGATCGCCTGCGCCGCCAGCATCACGGCCTTCAGGCCCGAGCCGCAGACCGCGTTGATCGTCAGCGCCGGCACGTTCTGCGGCAGACCGGCCTTGATCACCGTTTGACGCGCGGGGTTCTGGCCCGAGCCGGCGGTGAGCACCTGGCCGAAGATCAGCTCGTTGATCTGGTCGCCCGAGAGGTTCGCGCGGCGCAGCAGATCGACCACGACGGCCGCGCCGAGTTCCGGCGCCGGCGTCTTGGCGAGCGTGCCTCCGAACTTGCCGACGGCGGTGCGGGCGGCGGCGACGATGACGATGTCTGTGCTCATGGCGTGTTCTCCAGTTGAGATGAAAAGGTGTCGAAGGTGCCGTGCGCCGAGCGCTCAGCTCGCCTTCTGCTTCACGTAGCGGCCGGGCGCCGCCTCGATGGTTCTGTGCTGCCTGTTGCCGGGAGTCTTCGGTGCGATCACCTGCTTGCCCGAATGGCCTGCCAGCCATTTTGCCCAGTCGGTCCACCAGCTGCCGGGGTGCTCGGTGGCCTTGTCGAACCAACCCTTCGCGTCGGCCGGCAATGCCGCGTTGGCGCCGATCCAGTGGCTGCGCTTGCCCTTGGCCGGCGGGTTGATCACACCGGCGATGTGGCCCGAGGCGCCGAGCACGAACCTTGTCTTGCCGCCCAGCACCCGCGTGTTCCGGTAGGCACCGTCCCACGGCACGATGTGGTCCTCGCGCGAGGCGTAGACGTAGGCGGGCACGTCGATCCTGCCGAGGTCGACCTTCTCGCCGCAGACAGTGACCTTGCCCGGCACGACCAGGTTGTTTTCGAGGTAGGTGTTGCGCAGGTACCAGCAGTACATGGGCCCCGGCAGGTTCGTGCCGTCGCTGTTCCAGTACAGCAGGTCGAACGGCGGCGGCGTCTCGCCCTTCAGGTAGTTGCCGACGACGTAATTCCAGACCAGGTCGTTCGGTCGCAGGAAGCTGAAGGTCGTCGCGAGTTCCTGCCCCTTCAGCAGGCTGCCGCCACCGGGGCTTTTCGCGCCGAGCGTCATCTCGCGCATCTGCACCATCGCTTCGTCGACGAAGAGATCGAGCACGCCGGTGTGGGTGAAGTCGAGGAAGGTCGTGAGCAGCGTCATGCTGGCCGCCGGCTTCTCGCCACGCGCCGCGAGCACGGCCAGCGCGGTCGCGAGGATCGTTCCGCCCACACAGAAGCCGAGCGTGTTGATCTGTTCGGCGCCCGAAATCTCCTGCACGACCTCGATCGCGCGGATCGCCGCATCTGCGATGTATTGATCCCACGTGAAATTCTTGATGCTTTCGTCGGCGTTGCGCCAGCTGACGACGAACACGCGGTGCCCCTGCGCCACCGTGTAGCGGATCAGCGAGTTCTCGGGTTGCAGATCGAGGATGTAGTACTTGTTGATGCACGGCGGCACGAACAGCATCGGCCGCTCGAACACCTTGGCCGTCAGCGGCTTGTATTCGATCAGCTGGAACAGCGCATTCTCGAACACGATCGCGCCCTCGGTCGTCGCCACGTTGCGGCCGATCTCGAACACGCTCTCGTCGGTCTGCGAGACGTGGCCCTGACGCACGTCGTCGAGCAGGTGCTTCATGCCGAGCGCGATGCTCTCGCCTTTGCTCTCGATCGCCTTGCGCTGCGCCTCGGGGTTCAGCGCGAGGTAGTTGCTGGGCGCAGCCATGTCGATCCATTGCTGCACCGCGAAGCGGATGCGCTGGCGCGTCTTCTCGTCGCCCTGCAGGCTGTCGGCCATCTGCATCAGCGTGCGGGCGTTCAGCAGGTACATCTGCGCGGTGTAGGCGCTGGCCGGGTTGCCGGCCCAATCAGGCGCGGCGAAGCGGCGGTCGATCGGCGCGGCCGGCTTGGCTTGCAGTGTCTGGTTCCAGAGCTCGGTGGACTGCCGAAGGTAGGCGTTCTGCAGTTCGATCACGGCCGGCATCGGCAGGTTCAGGCCGGACATCGACTTCCAGATGTCGCCGAACGTCGCACCGAGCGTCTGCGCATCGGCGGCCATGCCCATCACCGGCGCGGCGGCAGAATCGGGGGTGCTTTTCATGTGTCTCCTGGGCGGATTCCGGGGCATTTCCGGCCGGCGTTTTCAAGATCGTTTTACGTGAGTCTGCCGTCTTTGTACATCCGCAGGCTATCCCTAGTTGTATCACATCATGACATTCAATTTCATAATCAGGCAGGCGACCGGAGCGACCTGCCCATGTTGCTGATCGCTGTCGCCTGGATCTACGTGGTGCTGATGGTGGCGGTCGTGGAGGCGACCAGCCCGCA
>Ga0075023_100000243_pt1 | contig 13609 bp, 15 predicted proteins | sample Str014_FD_71388 | JGI IMG/M metagenome (GOLD analysis project Ga0075023, IMG submission 71388) | Freshwater sediment microbial communities in response to fracking from Pennsylvania, USA - Straight Creek_MetaG_SC_2014 | ecosystem: Environmental > Aquatic > Freshwater > Creek > Sediment | place... | reverse complement strand
CTTCCGTCGCTGGTTCACGCATTGGTGTTGGGGCTTGTGGTGCCATGCGCGGGGCCGAAGCCTTCTGCTCTTGCACCAGTTTCAACAGCTCGTCGCCTGAGGGCAGGCTTGCGGCATGGGCGAGGCGAATGATCAACATCTCAGCCGCCTTGATCGGCTGTGCGGCCTGTGCAGTCTCACCAATGCCCTTGAGCAACATTTGCCAACAGCGAGAAAGATGCGCCATGGAAAGCTTGGCCGCAAATTCCACACCCTTCAGCTTTTCTTCTTCGGTGCGTGCGGCGTCTTGCGCTGCTGATTGTGGCGCCACTTTCAGCCGCGTCACCCAATGGGTGAAATCAGCTAAATCAGTGAGGATGGTTTCAGGATCACCACCTGCCTGATATTGGCGGTCAACCTCGCCCAAGGCGCGGGCTACATCACCGGTCATCACCGCCTCAAACAGCGTGATCACCTGACCCTTTTCCATCAGGCCCAACATGCCCATCACATCGGCGGTTTTCACCGCGCCATCTCCAAAGGCAATGGCTTGGTCGAGCAGGGATAGGCCATCGCGCACGCTGCCTTCGGCGGCTTTTGAAATGAGGCGCAGGGCTTCATCCTCGGCGGCCACCTGTTCCAGCTCGCAAATCTTGGCATAGTGTTTTTGCAAAGTAGCCACATCCAGGCGGCGCAAATCAAAACGCTGACAGCGCGACAGAATTGTGACAGGAACCTTGCGGATTTCCGTGGTGGCGAAAATGAATTTCACATGCGGCGGTGGTTCTTCCAGCGTCTTCAGCAACGCGTTGAAAGCGCTCTTGGACAGCATGTGCACTTCGTCGATGATGTAAACCTTGGTGCGCGCTGAAACTGGGGCGTAACGCACCTGATCAATGATCTCGCGCATGTTATCAACGCCGGTGTTGGACGCGGCGTCCATCTCGATCACATCCATATGGCGCGATTCGAGAATGGCCTCACATTGCGGCGTGAGTTCGGGCATATCCACCGAAGGCCCAGCGGGATAATTCAGCGCCCGCGCAATCAGGCGCGCCGTGGTGGTTTTGCCAATGCCACGCAGGCCCGTCAGCATATAGGCCTGGGCCACGCGGCCCGTGGAGAACGCATTGGTGAGGGTGCGCACCATCGCTTCCTGGCCAATGAGGTCAGAGAAATCCTTGGGGCGATATTTGCGCGCCAGAACGCGGTAAGGCATCTGGCTGGGGCTGGGTTGATCCGTCATGTTGGCCGACGATAGCGCATCGAAAAGCACTTGCGAAAGAAAAGATGCAGTGCATTTAAATTGGGGAAAAGCGAGAGGCTGGACGAGCAACCCATAACAGGCTCGTTAGGGCTGCTGCCTTCCGGCCCTGACCCAGTTGGCGAGCGTTACGTCCGCAAGCCAACCTCTCGGCGGGCTATATGGTCCGCCAGCGGCAAAAAGGCAAGGGCTAGGCAATTGACGCTTGGGCAGTGGGATACTCATCCCACGTCCGTCCGCGGTATTCGCGACCAGTTGCCTTTTTATTGGTGCCACCCCATTGTTTGAAAAAGAAAGCGGTTGATGATTTTTTGCATTGTTGGCGGATTTCCTCAACCCAAGCCGGTTCCATGGGTCGCGCATTTGGGCCAGACTCCCCACCCACAATCGCCCAATCAATATCTGTGAGGTTTACTTTTCCGACGCCAGCCAGCAGTGGTTCGAATGAAATAAATCTTACTCCTGCGTTTGTTGCGCGCAAAGTTTCTATTCGATCAACGTACTCGCCGCTCTCCACTGAGGTCCCCAACCAAATGTGTGCTGCGGGCTTCAGATTCAATCGCTCCACGATGCGCTTCATGTTATCGGGTCGTTTCGTCAACACCTGATAAACATGCTGATCGGCAACCATCATGGTGGTCCAAACTTTGCTGATGAACGCTTCAGGCACACCGTCTTGAAATAGGTCGGACATGGAATTCACGAAAATCTTGCGTGGCTTTTTCCATTTCTTTGGAATTTCCAGGGAGTCATGAATCAACTTCACTTTGCCAGTCCAAACGGGCCGATTACCACTTTTACGCACTGTGCCAAGATAGTTTGGATGTTGCATAGCCTGCAATCGCGCAGCCATGCGCATGGCATAACAATTGGTACATCCAGGAGAAATCATAAGGCATCCAGCGACTGGATTCCACGTCGCATCGGTCCATTCTATGTCTGATAGGCCTGCCATTTAATTATGCGTTCATTATGTGATTTGCCATCGCGTGTCCAATCTTGGTCGCGGCTTTAGATGGATTTGCCATCGCAAAAATGAGTGAGTACCAATGTGCTCCATTTCTGCCGAGAGGCATCCAACTATTCGAAGCGCGACCTTCAAAAATATCGTTCAGACATTTGATCATAAATTTGGTGATATCTTCGACATCCGCAATCTTGACTTGAGTCTCAGTGGGACCAAATAGATCATTATTGAATTCTCGTTTGATAAAGGAGCTTTGCCAATCGTTCGGGCCAAATATATGCTTGAGCGACGTGACCTGATCGGACGTCATTTTGGCGTTTGAATTCCCGATTTGCCGATAAACACCGAGCATGGCGGGAAAAAGATACCAGAGATCAATGTGTTTGGTTTTACCGAGAACAGAAAGTAAGTCCCAACCAACCTGATTTCCAAACGGGTCAAGAAAAACCACTGCGCGTACATTTCCCTTACTAAGATAGGGACACAGTTTCTGCAGCTCCTCATTCGCGTTTCCTTTAATGAATTCAACTTTACTTTTACCAAAATTCTCGTTGGAAAGACGCTCCTTAAGTTCGTCGACTTTCGACTTCTTTTCCTCGATGAAAATATAGCGACTGAATTTTTGTTCCAATCGCACCGCTCTCAGCGCGCTACCCAGAACAAATTCGTCAACATCTGTTTGGTCTTTGAAAAGTCCGTCATTCGGTATGGCAGGCATCGATCCAGAACCTGCAAATGCATCGATATAAACGGTTTCCATCGAAGGTTGATTTTTGAAAACGAGCAAATATCGCTGAAGATAGCTCTCAATCGCCTTGAGCTTTTTTTCGGCGTCCGCGTGATAGAAGTCTTTTTGAGTTGCCATTTCCGCCCCCTTAAGGAACAAATATGGAACAATTGATAGGCGCAAGCAAACACTATTTTCACCTCAGTTTACATGCAGTTGGATTGACGCTTTCGCCCTCCTCGCCTATCTCCTGCCCATGGCCATTCAACCCATCATCAAACTGCCGGATGAGAAGATCCTGCGTCAGATTTCCGCCCCGCTGAAAAGCGTGGATGAGGCGGCGCGCAAGCTTTTCGATGACATGCTTGAAACCATGTATGACGCGCCGGGCATTGGGCTTGCCGCCATTCAGCTTGGCACGCCGCTGCGCCAGATTGTGATTGATCTGGCGCGTGAGGGCGAAAAGCCCAAGCCGATGTTTCTGGCCAATCCGGTCATTGTCTGGTCATCCGAACAGCTGAGTGACTATGAGGAAGGCTGCCTGTCGATTCCGGAATTCTTTGAGATGGTGGAACGCCCTGCCGAGGTGAAGGTGCATTATCTTGACCGCAAAGGTGAGGCCATGGAAATTCACGCCAATGGCGTGATGGCCACCTGCCTGCAACATGAAATTGACCATCTCAACGGCGTGCTGTTCATCGACCACATTTCAAAACTCAAGCGCGACCGCGTGATCAAAAAATTCCGCAAGGCTGACAAGCTGGGCAAGCTATAATGTTGGGGTCGGGGGCAAAGCGACCTCATCCACCCTGTCGGGCACCTTCTCCAAAGGAGAAGGGACAAGCTCTTAAATTCAGCAGGCATATTCCTTCCCCTCTGGGGAAGGTGGCCAAAGGCCGGATGAGGTCCCTGCCATGCGCCTGATATTCATGGGCACGCCAGATTTTTCCACCCACGCGCTGAAAGCCCTGATCGCGGCGGGCCATGACATCGCTTGTGTCTATTCCCAACCACCGCGCCCCAAGGGCCGTGGGCTGGAGGTGCAAAAGCAGCCCGTTCACGCGCTGGCCGAAAGCCTGGGGCTTGAAGTGCGCACGCCCTTGTCGCTGAAATCGGCTGAAGAGCAGGCTCGTTTCGCCGCCCTCAATGCTGATGCCGCCGTTGTGGTCGCTTATGGTTTGATTTTGCCGAAAGCCATTCTCGACGCGCCCAAATTCGGCTGCTTCAACATCCACGCTTCACTGCTGCCACGTTGGCGCGGTGCTGCCCCCATTCAGCGCGCCATCATGGCGGGTGATGCTGAAAGTGGCGTTGCCATCATGCGCATGGAATTGGGGTTGGATACTGGGCCAGTGGTGTTGATGGACGCTTTGCCGATTACGCCGCAAACCACAGCCGCCTCATTGCATGAAGAACTGACGGCACTGGGCGCGCGGTTGATTGTCGATGCGTTGCGAAACCCATCCGTACACGGAACACCACAATCTGTCGCAGGCGTCACCTACGCCAAGAAGATTGACAAGGCCGAGGCCCATATCAATTTCGATTTGCCAGCTGAGCAAGTGCGCAACCACATTCATGGCCTCTCGCCCTTCCCCGGCGCCTGGTGCGTCATCAACAATGCCCGCGTTAAACTGCTGAATATTGAAGTGGTTGCGGGCTTTGGTAATGCTGGAACGGCGCTGGATGAAGCGCTCACCTTCGCCTGTGCCACTGGTGCAATCTGCATTCACCGGCTGCAGCGCGAAGGCAAAGGCCCGATGGATGCACAAACATTTCTGCGCGGCTTTCCTGTGCCTGCCGGAACCAGGGCCAGCTGATGCCGCGCTATAAACTCACCATAGAATATGATGGCTCAGGCTTTCTCGGCTGGCAGGCCCAGCCCAATGGGCAAACTGTGCAGAATGTTTTGGAAAACGCGCTGCAAACTTTGCATGGTGAAGCCCTCACCCTGCAGGCCGCTGGCCGCACCGATACAGGCGTGCACGCGCTCGGCCAGATCGCCCATTTTGATTGCCCTAAAACGTGGGACCCGTTCGTGCTGTGCAACGCCATCAATGGCAATGTGCGGCCCCATGCCGTGAGTGTGCTTTCCGCCGAAGAAGTGAGCGAAGAATTTCAGGCGCGTTTTTCCGCCATTGGCAGGCGCTATCTCTACCGTATTCTCAACCGCCGCGCGCCAGCAACCATCGATCGCCAAAAAGTCTGGCATGTGCCCAAGTCCCTCAACGTCGATGCCATGCATGAGGCCGCGCAATATCTGGTGGGAAAACATGATTTCACCACCTTCCGCGCTGCTGAATGTCAGGCCAAATCTCCCGTCAAAACCCTCACACGCCTGGATGTGATGCGCTTTGATGAGATGGTGGAAATTCGCGCTGAGGCCAGAAGCTTTCTGCATCATCAAGTGCGCTCCATGGTGGGCAGCCTGGTGCAAGTGGGCATCGGCAAATGGCGCCCTCTGGAAATGCGCCGCGCACTGGAGGCCAAAGACCGCGCGCGCTGTGGGCCGGTGTGCCCGTCTGATGGATTGTATCTGGTGGAAGTGATGTATTGAGGCCAGCGGTGCCGGGAGGCACACCGCTGGCCTTGAAACGTATCGCTATTACATCTTCGGCAGCAATACGTGGTCGATCACATGGATGACACCATTGGATTGCTTCACGTCGGCAATCGTAACGGTGGCCATGCCGCCTGCTTCATCCTTGATCATCACTTTGCCGTCAGCTGTTGAAAGCCACAGCTTGCAGCCGCCAACGGTGGTCACTTCATGCATGCCGCCGTCATCCTTGGCCATCTTCATGATGGCATCAGACATGGCCTCGGCCCCAATCACATGGCAGGTGAGAATCTTGACCAATGTGGCCTTGTTCTCTGGCTTCAGCAGGTTTTCAACGGTGCCGGCAGGCAAGGCGGCAAAGGCGTCATTGGTTGGTGCCAAAACGGTGAATGGGCCTTTGCCTTTCAAAGTGTCAACCAATCCTGCGGCCTTCACAGCGGCAACCAGCGTGGTGTGATCCTTGGAGTTCACCGCATTGTCGATGATGTCTTTGGCTGGAAACATTTCGCTGCCGCCCACCATGGGGTTGGCCGCAAAGGCTTGGGCGGACAGGAAAGTGAAAGTAGCAGCGGTAAGTGCAATTTGCTTGAGGTTCATGATCGTTCTCCAGAAGGAATGGGTTGTGTTCAAGTTGTAGAGTGCGAAATTGATAAGTTGAGGCCAGCGCAACGCGGGGGCAAAACGCTGGCCCCGGGCTTCAGGTTACATCTTGGGCAAAAGCACGTGGTTGACCACATGGATGACGCCGTTGGATTGCTTCACATCGGCAATCGTTACAGTGGCGGTGCCGCCAGCTTCATCCTTGATTTCAACCTTGCCGCCCTTGGTTGAGAGCCACAGCTTACAACCGCCAACAGTTTTCACTTCGTGCATGCCGCCGTCATCCTTGGCCATCTTCATGATGGTGGAAGCCATCACATCTCCGGCAATCACGTGGCAGGTGAGAATCTTCACCAGTGTTGCCTTGTTCTCGGGCTTCAGCAGGTTTTCAACGGTGCCCGCAGGCAAAGCTGCGAAAGCTTCATTGGTTGGGGCCAAAACCGTGAATGGGCCTTTGCCCTTTAAGGTTTCAACCAGGCCGGCGGCTTTCACAGCAGCAACCAGGGTGGTGTGATCTTTGGAGTGAACGGCGTTGTCGATGATGTCACGGGATGGGAACATCGCAGCACCACCTACCATTGGGTTGGCGAGTGCGGGCGTGCCCAGAATGGCAAGGGTGCTGACGGTGAGTGCAAATTTCTTGAGGTTCATGATCGTATCTCCTGTTGTTTGAAGCGCGTCCCCAGCGGGGCTACATCAGGAAAAACGAGAAGTTTCGAAAAAGAGTTTCAAAAGTGTTGATCACGAAACCGTGAGCATGAAACTACAAAGAAATGACAATTAGCGGGATCGCTCTAACGCGCCGTCATCCCCGCGAAGGCGGGGATCCAGCTTCTTATCTCAGGTTCCAATTCAAAAAGCTGGGCCCCTGCCTTCGCAGGGGTGACGGTTGATTGTAAGAAAACTCATCCCGTTCTAAATCGGCGTGAGCTTGCCGACCGAGAGAATGGAGCCCGTGGCCTTGCCCGTGGGCGAGCCGCCCTTCGGTTCATCAGTGATAGCCAAAGTGGCCTCAGCCATTTTGGCGGCCAGTTCAGGTGCAACTTTGATGGTGCCAGATTTATCGGCGGGCACAACGCCAAGTGAAATCGGCGCATCCTTGCCGATAATCACCCAAAGTTCGAAGTCGCGACCCGAAGGCGCTGCATCTGAGATACGGCTATAGCGGATGGATTTGCTGCCCGCGTCGAAATAAGCCGCCAGTTGCACGCCGCTGCCCTGTTGCAAGGCAAGCTCAGCAACAGACAAGGCCTGTGGTGCTGGCTTCAGCGCAAGGGGCACGGCAACGGCCAAGGCCAAAGCCGCCAGCGCTGCAAAGCTAAGCCCGCGCCAAAAGCCCAGCGATTGCAAAAGTCCGCTTGGCTTTTCAGCGGCACCGAATAACCGCTGACGCACCGCAGCACGCAAAGCAGGTGGCGGGTTCACTTCCTGATAATCCTCATTCAGATGAGCCAGTTGGCTCTCCCAATAGGCGACCTGTTTGGCAAGGCCAGCATCGCGCGCCAAACGCGCCGCAAATGCCTTGCGTTCAGCGTCTGGCAAAGTGCCAAGCACATATTCTGCCGCAAACTGGCCATCATCTTCTTCGGGGCGGATGTCAGTCATGCTTCCAAACACTCCCGCAGTGAAATCAGGCTGCGCCGCAGCCAAGTGCGCAAAGTGTTGATTGGCAACTTGAAGCGCGTCGCCAGTTCCAAATAGCTGTAACCATCAACATAGGCCGCACGAACGGCGGAGGCGCGGTCATCGGAGAGTTGGTCCAGGCAATGGTCAATCTTGGTTTTCTGATCGCCCGCAATAGCAGAAGCCTCTGGCCCCGGCGCTTCATCTGCAACATCATAGGCTTCATCAAGATCCAAAGCTGGCGCACGCCGCGCCCTCAAACGATCAATGGAATGGTTGCGGGCAATAGCAATCAGCCAAGCCATAGGATGGGCCTCGGCTTGCTGAAATTTTGCCGCGTTATTCCAAACTTTGACGTAAACTTCCTGCAAGGCATCCTCGGCTTCGGCTCTATCCCGCAATAAACGGATGCAGACTCCAAAAAGTTTCGCCGAGGTCAGGTCATAGACTTTGCCAAAGGCCGTCCGGTTGCTCAGGGCCACCTGTGAAAGCAAAGCTGAGAGCGGATCATTCATCAGCGACCAAAATAGCTGGCAATCAGCGCTGCGTAAATACGTGTTGTGGTTTTCAATTCCTCAACGCCGATATGTTCATCGGTTTGGTGAATGGTGGCGCTCAACGGGCCAAACTCCAAAACCGGACAATAATCCTTCACAAAGCGCGCATCAGACGTGCCGCCAGAGGTGGAAAGTTTTGGCATCACACCTGTCTCAGCGTGAACCGCCTCTTGCATCAGCTTTACAAAGGGGCCCGGCCTGGTGATGAAAACATCGGCCCCCTCATAGGCAGCCACCGTCCATGTGCCACCCATTTGCGCTTGCAAGGCATCAGCATGGAGTTGAATGAGCGCCTTCAAACGCTCTGGCGTGTGCTCGGTGTTGTAGCGAATATTGAATTTGGCCACGGCGCGGGCGGGTGAAACATTGGTTGCCGGGTTGCCCACATCGAAGCTGGTCACCGCCAATGTTGATGGATCAAAATGATTATTGCCGTTATCAATTTCAATCTGTGAAATCCGGTCAATAAAACGCGCCAGCTTGGGAATGGGGTTATCCGCCTTGTGCGGATAGGCGGCATGGCCCTGCCTGCCATCCACTGTCACCACGAATGACAGTGAGCCGCGCCTGCCGATCTTGATGGTATCGCCAAGTATTTCAGGGCACGTGGGCTCGCCCACAATGCAATGATCAGGCGTGTGGCCATGTTCTTTCATCCATTTGAGAACTTTCACTGTGCCATTCACAGCTGGGCCTTCTTCATCGCCGGTGATCAGAAATGAAAGGCTGCCCGGTTTTGATTTATGCGCGGTGATATAATCCAGAGCAGCTGCGGCAAAAGCTGCAACAGCGCCCTTCATGTCACAAGCGCCGCGACCATAAATCTTGCCGTCATCAATGGTGGCGGAAAAGGGCGGGTGTCTCCACATTGTTTCATCACCCGGCGGCACAACATCGGTGTGTCCAGCAAAACAGAGGTGAGGCGCTGAGGTGCCCCAACGCGCGAAGAGATTATCAACGTCAGGCGTATTCTTGTCGCTGAACTTCAAGCGACGGCATTCAAAGCCAGCTGCAGTGAACAGCTTTTGCAAATAATCCAAAGCCCCGCCCTCATGCGGCGTGACAGAGGGGCAACGGATGAGATCTTGCAGAATGGTGACGGGATCAGAACTGAGCATGGCTGCAGCTTAGACAGATTCCTGAAAATTAAAACCCGTCACACCGTCGAAAGACGGGGCCCATGTCAGAATCTGCTATGGGTCCCGACTTTCGTCGGGATGACGGGCTAAATAAAATCAAGCTTAAACCAGCGGGTCTTCGCCATAAGCATTGCTGCCAACGGTGCCACGCAGGAAATACATTTCGATAAATACCCAGATGTTGAGCAACGGGATCAACGCCAGCAGATAAAACCAGCCAGACCGATTGCGATCATGCAGCCGCTTGACGCCCATGGCCAAGCCTGCCCACAAAAGTGCAATATACAGCACTGCCATGATGACCCAACCAATGGGTGAGAAAGTGATGGTATAGGCACCAGGCTCACCTGTCGGAATCCAAGTTCCAAAGACCGCAGACACTGCAAAAAATGCGATGAACGAAGCCACAGTCAAAGCAATAAGTGCCAGCCAGAAAGGTTTGCGGTTAATGCGCCCCTGAAAGCTGGTGAAGAGATATTTCCAATCCATGTTATTTTCCCTCGATTGATGACCCCCATGAAGGGCGTACATCAAATTCCGGAAAGTTAACAGGAAATTAAGGACGACAGTTAGTCCCTCAACAATTCATTGATGCTGGTCTTGCTGCGGGTTTTTTCATCCACGCGTTTGACGATCACCGCGCAATAGAGGCTTGGCGAGGGTGAACCATCGGCAAATGGCTTTTGCGGCAGAGAGCCCGAAACCACCACCGAATAAGGGGGCACTTTGCCCATGTGCACTTCGCCCGTGGTGCGGTCGATGATCTTGGTGCTCTGGCCGATGAACACACCCATGGAGATGACAGAGCCTTCGCCGACGATAACGCCTTCAACAACTTCAGAGCGCGCACCGATGAAGCAATTGTCTTCAATGATGGTGGGGCCAGCTTGCATCGGCTCCAACACGCCGCCAATGCCAACGCCGCCTGACAAGTGAACATTCTTGCCGATCTGGGCGCAGGAGCCAACCGTCACCCAGGTATCCACCATGGTGCCAGTATCAACATAGGCGCCCAAGTTCACGAATGAAGGCATCAGAATGGCGCCCGGTGCTATGTAAGCCGATTTGCGCACCACGCAGTTGGGCACGGCGCGAAAGCCACCGTCGCGGAATTTCTTGGCGGTCCAGCCTTCAAACTTGGAAGGCACCTTATCCCACCACTTTGATGTGCCGGGGCCGCCTTTGACCAGTTCCATGTCGTTCAAACGGAATGACAACAGCACAGCTTTTTTCAGCCACTGATGAACATGCCACTCGCCACCTTCTTTGGAAGCCACGCGCAACTTGCCGCTATCCAACTGGTTCAGCGCAAACTCAACGGCCTTGCGAATGTCGCCCTTAGTTTTCAGGGTAACGTCAGCGCGGTTGTCCCAGGCTTTTTCGATAATGGCTTGTGCGTTCTTCATGGGATAACTCCGTTCAAAAATTCTGCAAGATCGTCCGTAACATAGTCAACATGCGCGGGCAATAATGCTGCGTCATGCGGCCCAACCAAAATGGTGCTCATGCCCAGCGCGCGCGGCACCAACAGGTTTTCGGCCAAGTCTTCCACAAAGGCAGCGCTCTCTGCCACCACATCATGGCGTTTCAGGAATATCTCGTAAGGTCTGGCATCTGGCTTGGGAATGAAACTGGCATCGACAATGTCAAAAACACATTCAAAACTTTCAACACCGCCCAGCTGCGCCAACACATTTGCGGCATGGGCCTTGGTGCCTGCGGTGAAAATAATTTTGCGCCCCGGCAAGCGGCCAATGGCAGCAATCAATTCAGGATGGGCGGGCACTGGCGCGTAGTTGATGTCATGCACATAATCCAAGAAAGCATGTGGCTCCATGCCGTGCTCAAGCATGAGCCCGCGCAAAGTGGTGCCATATTTCTTGAAGTAAGTGTGGCGCAGGCGAGCGGCTTCGGCAGGGCTCACTTGAAAGCGCGCCACGATGAAATCCGTCATGCGCACGGCAATCTGGTCGAAGAGTTTGCAGGAAGGCGAATACAGCGTGTTATCGAGATCGAAGATCCAAGTGTTGATATGCGAGAGCTTCTTCATGCGCCCTTGCGGGAAACGCGGGTGCCAACGCCGTATGGCGTGAGCAGTTCCAACAGAACCGAATGCGGCACACGGCCATCAAGGATAATCACACCGTCGACGCCAGAGTTCACCACGCTGGCGGCGCTTTCAATCTTGGGGATCATGCCTGCGGTGATCGTGCCATCATCTACCAACGCCTGAACATCGCCCACACGCAATTCGCGGATAAGTTTCTTGTCCTTGTCGAGAACACCTGCCACATCAGTCAACATCAACAAACGCTTGGCGCGAAGTGCAGTGGCAATGGCACCAGCGGCGGTATCAGCATTCACATTATAGCTCAAACCATCCAAGCCAATGCCAACGGGCGCGATTACCGGAATGGCATCATTCTTCATGATGTTATAGATAATCTCGGTGTTCACTTCACCGGGCTCACCCACTTGGCCAAAATCAATGGTGGTGATCTCGCCTGTCACCGGGTCTTTCTTTTCCTTGGTATAGCGCTTGGCGATCAACAGATTTCCGTCCTTGCCGGAAATGCCAACTGCGCGCCCACCGGCTTGCTGGATTGACGACACGATTGATTTGTTGATGGAGCCTGACAGCACCATCTCCACGATTTCCATGGTTTCCGGATCAGTCACACGAAGCCCATCGCGGAACACTGGCTTCACTTGCAATTTGTCCAACATGCGGTTGATCTGCGGCCCACCGCCATGCACCACCACCGGATTCAGCCCGCACACTTTCAGCATCACCATATCGCGCGCAAATTGCTGGGCCAAAGTGGCATCCACCATCGCATGGCCGCCAAACTTCACGACGATCACCTGATCATCGTATTTTTGCAGGAACGGCAAAGCTTCGGAAAGAATGCGCGCGGTTTCAGAGATATTGGCGTGGGACATGGGTGCGAACTTATAAGGCCTTTTGTGACGATGGGAAGATGCTTAGGGGTTATGCCGCCTTCTTCTCAGCCACAGCAAGGCGACCTGATGCGGCAATGAGGCCTTCAGCACCATCAAGTGCTTCTGGCTCCAACTCCAGGCCAAGAAAGCGCGCGCGTTCCACCGGCCCCGGCAGGTGGAGAGAACGCGTATGCTCAGGCGCAAAGCCAAAGCGCGAATAATAGGGTTCATCACCCACCAGCAGAACAGCGCTGTGGCCCAGACGCGCAGCTTCGGCCAGCGCGTGGTTCATCAGTGCCGCACCCACACCTTTGCCCTGGGCCTTGCAGTCAACAGCCAGTGGCCCAAGCAACAGGGCAGTGCCAGCTGAACCAGCAATGATGTCCCACAGCCGCACGGTGCCAATGAGCTTGCCCTTGGCGTCGATTGCGCTGAAAGCCAGGCCTTCAGCTGCCAGACGGCCCGCACGCAGCTTCTCAGATGTCTTGCGAAACCGCTTCACGCCAAAGGCGCGCGTCAGCAAGGCTTCGCGGGCGGCGATGTCAGTAGAAATTTCAGGGCGAATGGTGATCATGATGAACCTCCAGACTTCGAACTGTCGCACCCTTTTCCTTCGTCATCCCCGCGAAGGCGGGGATCCAGCTCCTTATCGCGAGCCGGTGACCAAGAAGCTGGGTCCCTGCCTTCGCAGGGGTGACAGTCCTTAAAAATGTAAAACGGGTGAAGCGTTAAATCACATAGGCCTTCAGCGGCGGAAAGCCGTTGAAGGCCACAGCGCTATAGGTGGTGGTGTAAGCACCCGTGGCTTCGATCAAAACCTCATCGCCCACTGAAAGCGTCAGTGGCAGCGGATAGGGGTTCTTTTCATAAAGCACGTCCACCGAATCACAGGTTGGGCCAGCCACAACGCAAAGCCCCTTCTCATCCGCGTCCTTGGTGGTGACGATCGGATAACGAATGGCTTCATCAGTTGTTTCGGCAAGACCGCCGAATTTGCCAATATCGAGGAACACCCATCGCACTTCATCGCGGGCATTCTTCTTGGAAATCAGCACAACCTCAGACTTGATCACGCCAGCATTGCCCACCATGCCGCGGCCTGGTTCAATGATGGTTTCCGGAATGGCATTGCCAAAGTGCTTGGCCAAACCATCATGAATGGCGTTGGCATAAGACTTCGTGCCCGGAACCGGCTTCAGATATTTGGTCGGAAAGCCGCCGCCAAGGTTCACCATCTGCAAGATGATGCC
>Ga0075023_100000238_pt1 | contig 13685 bp, 14 predicted proteins | sample Str014_FD_71388 | JGI IMG/M metagenome (GOLD analysis project Ga0075023, IMG submission 71388) | Freshwater sediment microbial communities in response to fracking from Pennsylvania, USA - Straight Creek_MetaG_SC_2014 | ecosystem: Environmental > Aquatic > Freshwater > Creek > Sediment | place... | reverse complement strand
CGCACCTGAACCCCCAGGCGTCGGTCCACGCCGAACTCGACGGCGAAGGCGCCTTGCTGACGCCGGGGCTGATCGACTGCCACACCCACCTCGTCTACGCCGGCGACCGTGCGCACGAGTTCGAGATGCGCCTGAAGGGCACGAGCTACGAAGACATCGCGCGCGCCGGTGGCGGCATCGCCTCGACCGTGAGGCACACGCGCGATGCGAACCCGCTCGACCTCCAGGCCCAATCGGCGCGGCGCCTGAAGAGCCTGATGCGCCATGGCGTGACCACGGTCGAGATCAAGTCGGGCTATGGCCTGGCGCAAAGAGCCGAGCTGAAGATGCTGCAGGTGGCGCGCGCACTCGGCCAGCAGTTCCCGGTCGACGTGCGCACCACGCTGCTCGCCGCGCACGCCGTGCCGCAAGAGTTCACCGGGCGCGCCGACGACTATGTCAGCGAGATCGTCGAACACATCCTGCCCGAAGCGGCGCGCCTTCAGCTCGCCGATGCCGTCGATGCCTTCTGCGAAAACATCGCCTTCACGCCCGCGCAGACGCGCCGCGTGTTCGAGGCCGCGCGCGCGCACGGGCTGCCGGTCAAGCTGCACGCCGAGCAGCTCTCGAACCAGGGCGGCGCGGCGCTCGCGGCCGAGTTCGGCGCGTTGTCGGCCGATCACCTGGAACACGTCGACGAAGCCGGCGTGCGCGCGCTGGCCACCGCCGGCACGGTCGCCGTGATGCTGCCCGGCGCGTACTACTTTTTGCGCGACACACAGGCGCCGCCGATCGCGCTGTTCCGCCGGCACGGTGTGCCGATGGCGGTGGCGACCGACTGCAACCCCGGCACCAGCCCCGGCACGCACCTGCCCCTCATGATGAACATGGCCTGCACGCTGTTCCGCATGACGCCGGCCGAGGCGCTGCTCGGTGTCACGCGGCACGCGGCGCGAGCGCTCGGGCTGCTCGATTCACGCGGCACGGTCGAGCTCGGCAAGCAGGCCGACCTGTGCCTGTGGGATGTCGACCATTCGGCCGAGCTGTCTTATGCGATCGGGGGCAGCCCGCTACGGGCGCGCATTCAGCGCGGCGTTCAGCATCCGCTCTAGCAGCGGCTGCACCTTCGTCGCCAGGTCGCGCCGGTAGGCGAACGGCGCGGTCTCGTCCATGTAGGTCGACTGGCACATCTCGAGCTGCAACGCATGGACGCCGCCCTCCGGTCGGCCGTAGTGGCGCGTGATGTGGCCACCCATGAAGCGGCCGTTGCTGACGTGCGTGAATTCGGTCTGCGCGCCCATCTCGGCCTCGACCGCCGCCTGCACCACCGGCGCGCACGCGCGGCCGTTGGCGGTGCCCAGGTTCAGGTCGGGCAACTTGCCGTCGAAGAAGCGCGGCAGCACGGAGGCGATCGAATGCGCTTCCCACAGCACCACACTGCCGTGCAGCGCACGCAGCCGCGCCAGTTCGGCGCGCAGACGGTCGTGGTAAGGCTGCCAGTAGACCGCGCGGCGCTGCTGCGCCTCGGCAGCAGCGGGCGCCTGGCCGGGCAGATACAGCGGCTGCTTGCGGAAGGTGTCCTGCGGCAGCAGGCCGGTCACGTCCTGGCCCGGGTAGAGGCTCTCGTCTTCGGGCGGCCGGTTGAGGTCGATCACGTGGCGGGCGAACCGCGCGGCGATCGTGCTCGCACCCATCGCACGGGCGAACTCGTAGAGCTGCGGCAGGTGCCAGTCGACATCGGCGCGCTGCAGCGCCTCGGGCGTCATGCGTGCGGCCAGCCGTTCCGGGATCTCGGTACCGGCGTGGGGGAACGAGACGAGCAGCGGCGCCGTGCCAGAAGTAAAACTGAACATGGTCTGCAAAGTGGTCTAGACAAGTTGAAGGCCGAGTGTAGACTGCACGGCACGCCGCTTGCATCTAGCCGCGCACCGCCCATCCACCCCTCGGGAGACACGATGATTCTGACGCGCCGCCTCACCCTGATCGCCGCCGCCGCGGCTGCCTTGGCCACCGCCACCGCCCATGCGGAAGACACGAAAGTAGCGATCGCCATCTCGGGCTGGACCGGCTTCGCGCCGCTCACGCTCGCCAAGGAGGCCGGCCTGTTCCAGAAGCAGGGCCTGGACGTGACGATCAAGAAAATCCCGCAGAAAGACCGCCACCTCGCGATCGCCTCGGGCGACGTGCAGTGCGCGGCCACCACCGTCGAGACCTGGGTCGCGTGGAACGCGGCGGGCGTCGCGACCACGCAGATCTTCCAGCTCGACAAGAGCTACGGCGCCGATGGCCTGGTCGTGAAACCCGGCATCGCGAAGATCGCCGACCTGAAGGGCAAGACCGTCGCGGCCTCGGCGCCCGGCACCGCGCCGTACTTCGGCCTCGCGTGGATCCTCAAGAAGAACGGCCTGTCGATCAAGGACGTGAAAGTGCTGACGCTCGAGCCGCAACCCGTCGCGAACGCGATGATCGCCGGCACCACCGACTTCGACGGCGGCATGACCTACGAGCCGTACCTGAGCGCCGTGCGCGCCAAGCCCGAGGCCGGCAAGATCATCGCGACCACGCTCGACTACCCGATGGTGATGGACACCTTCGGCTGCTCGCCGAAGTTCCTGAAAGAGAACCCGAAGGCCGCGAAGGCACTGGCAGACGGCTACTTCGCCGCGCTCGACATGATCAAGTCCGACCCGAAAAAATCCTACGAGATCATGGGCGCCGACGTGAAGCAAAGCGGCGAGGCGTTCGAGAAGTCGGCCGCGTTCCTGCGCTGGCAAGACAAGTCGGCGAACCAGAAGTTCTTCGCCGGCGAGCACGCGGCCTTCACGAAGGAGGCGGCCGACCTGCTGCTCGAGATCGGCACGATCAAGCAGATCCCCGACCTCAAGACGCTGGCCGACACCAGCTTCATCAAGTAGTAGGGCTCCATTGAAGCCGCTGCGTGACATCGCCCCGGCGCGCCGCAACGCGCTGGGGCTGTCGTTCTTCATCCTGTTCTTCGCGGCATGGGGTGTCGCCACGCTGGGCGGCTTCGTGCCCAAGACCTTTCTGGCCGACCCGATCGCGATGGTCAGGTCGGGTTGGGTGTTGCTGACCGAGCAGGGCTTCGCGACCGACATCGGCTTCACGATCTGGCGCGTGCTCGGCGGCTTCGTGATGGCCGCGCTGCTGGCCGTGCCGCTGGGCGTCGCGATGGGCGCGTACAAACCGGTCGAGGCTTTCTTCGAGCCCTTCGTTTCGTTCGCACGCTACCTGCCCGCCTCGGCGTTCATCCCGCTGCTCATACTGTGGGCCGGCATCGGCGAGGCGCAGAAGCTGTCGCTGATCTTCATCGGCTCGTTCTTCCAGCTCGTGCTGATGATCGCGCTGCAGGTCGGCGGCACGCGGCGCGATCTGGTGGAGGCCGCGTACACGCTGGGCGCGAGCGACTTCGGCATCGTCAAGCGCGTGCTGATCCCGGCTGCTGCGCCCCAGATCGCCGAAACGCTGCGGCTCGTGCTCGGGTGGGCCTGGACCTACGTCATCGTCGCCGAACTGATCGGCTCATCGAACGGCATCGGCCACATGATCACCGACAGCCAGGCGCTGCTCGCGACCGATCAGATCATCTTCGGGATCATCACGATCGGCGTGATCGGGTTGGTCTCGGACTTTGCGTTCAAGCGCGCCAACCGAAGCATGTTCAAGTGGGCCTCCATCTGAGATGAGCACGCTTTCCGTTCAGGGCGTCGGCCGCACTTTCCCAGGGGTCAACGGCGGCAAGCCCACGCTCGCACTGCAACCCACGAACCTCGAAGTCGCGCACAACGACTTCATCACCGTGCTCGGGCCGTCGGGCTGCGGCAAGTCGACCTTGCTTCGCATCGTCGCCGGTCTCGACACACCAACTGTCGGCGAGGTGCTGCTCGATGGCGCGCGCGTCACCGGCCCTGGCGCCGACCGCGGCATGGTGTTCCAGAGCTACACGCTGTTCCCGTGGCTCACGGTGCGCGAGAACATCTGCTTCGGCTTGCGCGAGAAGGGCATGCCTGCGGCCGAGCAGGCCGAGATCGCCGGGCGCTTCATCGCCGAGGTCGGGTTGACCGGCTTCGAGTCGCATTACCCGAAGCAGCTCTCGGGCGGCATGCAGCAGCGCGTCGCGCTCGCGCGCGCGTTGGCGAACGACCCGAAGATCCTGCTGCTCGACGAACCCTTCGGCGCGCTCGACAACCAGACCCGCGCGCTGATGCAGGAGCTGCTGCTGTCGATCTGGGAGCTGCACAAGAAGACCGTGCTGTTCGTCACCCACGACATCGACGAAGCCATCTTCATGGCCAACCGCTGCGCCGTGTTCAGCGCGCGGCCCGGACGCATCAAGAACGAGCTGCAGATCGATCTGCCGTACCCACGCCACTACACGGTGAAGACGACGCCGCGCTTCTCGGAGCTGAAGGCCCAGGTCACCGAAGACATCCGCGTCGAAACCCTGCGCGCGGTGCAGATGGAGAAGTAGCCTCTCGCTACGAGACCACGCCGGCGGCAACCAGCGCGGTTGCGGCCTCAATGTCCGGCGCCATCAGCCGGTCCACGGTCAGCCGTGCCACCCTCTCGCGCAGCCGCGCGAGCTGCGCCTCGATCGCGTCCGAAGAACGCAGCGGGCGGTGGAACTCGATCGCCTGCGCCGCGCACAGCCACTCGATCGCGACCACGCCCGAGGTGTTGTCGAGCATCGTGTGCAGGCGCCGCGCCGCGAACGTTGCCATCGAGACGTGATCCTCCTGGTTCGCCGAGGTCGGCAGCGAATCGACACTGGCCGGGTGCGCGAGCGACTTGTTCTCGGAGGCGAGCGCGGCCGAGGTCACCTGCGCGATCATGAAGCCGGAGTTCAGGCCGCCATGCTCGATCAGGAAGGCGGGCAGGCCGGAGAGCACCGGGTCCATCAGCATCGCGGTGCGGCGCTCGGCCAGCGCGCCGATCTCGGCGATCGCGAGCGCGAGGTTGTCGGCCGCGAACGCGACCGGCTCGGCGTGAAAGTTGCCGCCGCTCAAGGCCTCCTTCGTGTCGGCAAACACCAGCGGGTTGTCGGAAACGCCGTTCGCCTCGATCAGCAGGATCACCCAGGCGTGCTCGATCTGGTCGAGGCAGGCGCCCATCACCTGCGGCTGGCAACGCAGACAGTACGGGTCTTGCACGCGGTCGCAATCGAGGTGCGAGGCGCGCAGCGCGCTGCCCTTGAGCCAGTCGCGATAGCGCATCGCGACCTCGCGCTGACCACGCTGGCCGCGCACGGCATGGATGCGGTCGTCGAACGGCGTGTCGGAGCCTTTGGCCGCGTCGACCGTCATCGCGCCGATCGCCACTGCCACGTCGAACACGCGGCGCACACGCTGCACGGCATGGATCGCGAGCGCCGTCGAGGCCTGCGTGCCGTTGAGCAGCGCGAGGCCTTCTTTGGGGCCGAGCTGCAGCGGCTCGAGGCCTGCCTGCGCGAGCGCTTGCACGGCAGGCAGGCGCCTGCCGTCGACGAAGGCTTCACCGACTCCGATCAGCACGCAGGCCAGGTGCGCGAGCGGTGCCAGGTCGCCCGAGGCGCCGACCGAACCCTTCTCGGGCACGACCGGCAGCACATCGGCGTTCAGCATCGCCAGCAGCAGATCGATGACCTCCATGCGCACACCCGAGACGCCGTGCGCCAGGCTCGCCGCCTTCAGCAGCAGCATCAGCCTAACCACTGGCGCCGCCAGCGGCTGGCCGACGCCGGCACTGTGCGAGAGCACGAGGTTGGTCTGCAGTTGCGCCAGGTCGGCATCGGCAATGCGCGTCTGCGCGAGCTTGCCGAAGCCGGTATTGATGCCGTAGACCGCGGCGTTTTGCGCGACCAGCTCGCGCACCGCGCCGACACTGGCCTCGACACCCGCACGCGCCGATTCGGCGAGCGACCAGCGTGCGCCACCGGCAGCGGCCTGTTCGAGCATCGCGGCATCGAGTTGGCCGGGAGCGATGGTGTGATGCGGCGCGTGGTCCATGCTGGCAGGCTCCAAAGTGGTCTAGACAACTTTAGCATGCGCGTCGCTAGAATGGGCCGATGACAGCGCCCCGCACCCTGCCCTACGCCACCGTGAAGGCCGCCCTGCGCGAGCGCATCGCGCAAGGCGGCTGGGAGCCCGGCGTGCGGCTGCCGTCGGAACGCGAACTGGTGCAGGAGTTCGGCTGCGCGCGCATGACCGTGCACCGCGCGCTGCGCGAGCTCGAGGAAGAAGGCCTGATCGATCGCCGCCAGGGCTCGGGCTCGTACGTGGCCGAATTGCACCCGATCTCGAACCTGCTGCAGGTACGCGACATCCACGACGAGATCCGCGAGCGCGGCCACGCGCACACCACGCGCGTGTGCGGCGTCGTGCGCGAGAAGGCCGATGCACGCACCGCGGCTGCGATGCGCCTGCCGAAGCACGCGCCGGTGTACCGCGTGCGGCTCGTGCACCTGGAGAACGGCGTGCCGATCCAGCTCGAAGACCGGCACGTGAACCCGGCCCTCGCGCCCGACCTGCTGGCACGCGATTTCACCCAGGTCACACCGTCGTTCGTGCTGTTCGAGCACGCGCCGCTGACCGAGGCGGAGCAGGTCGTCGAGGCGGTGCTGGCGAGCGCCGAGCAGGCGCAGCTGCTCGATGTCGCCGAGGGAAGCGCGCTGCTGATGGTGTCGCGCCGAACCGTGTCGCAAGGCGCGGTCGCGTCGGTCGCCCGTCTTTACCATCCCGGCGCGCGATACCGTCTAATCGGCCGCTTCTCGGTGTAGTCACAATCGGGGCATGACCCCGAAAGAAACCCCTCCCTCGACCGCCGCGCGCGCGCACGACCTGACCGACGCCGAATTCGCCGAGCTCGACGACCTGCTGCTCGAAACCCCCGAGCCCCTGGAGCCGCTCGACGCGGTGATGCTCGACGGCTACCTCTGCGGCGTGATCGTGCAGCCCGTGTTGCTAGAGCCTGCCACCTGGCTCGCCCACGTCTTCGATTTCGACGGCCGCCCGCTGCCCGACGAGGTCGAACAAGAGTGGCTGGCCCGCACCACCGCGCTGATCATGCGCCGCCACGCCGCGCTGAACCGCGCGATCGTCGAAGACGGCTGGTTCGACCCGCTGGTGCTCGAGTTCGACGACGAGCACCCGCGTGAGCCCGTGCCGGAAGGCGAAGTCGACATGATGGCCACGCTCAGCCCCGTGTCGCAGTCGCTGATGCCGTGGGTGGCGGGCTTCCACCACGCCGCCGAGACCTTCCCCGACCTCGCCGAGATGCCGGACGACGCCGTGATGGCTGCCCTCGCACGCCTGTACCGCCACCTGCCGGTCGAGGACGACGAACAACGCGAACTGGTCGCACTGCTCGACCGCGAACACCCGCTCGCCACGCTCGACGACGCGATGGAAGAGCTGGTCGTGACCATCGCCGACCTGCAGGACCTGACCGCCGAACAGCGCTACAAGGTGGAGACGGTCAAGCGCGACACGCCCAAGGTCGGCCGCAACGACCCGTGCCCCTGCGGCAGCGGCAAGAAGTTCAAGCAATGCCACGGTGGCAGTTGAAGCCGCGGGTTGAATGAGCCGTGCGGCTCCAGCTCCTTTCGGATCTGCACCTCGAAACCGAAGTCTTCGAGCCCGCGCCGGCAGCCGATGCCGAATTGCTGGTCCTCGCCGGCGACATCGACAGCACCTGGGCGGGCCTCGACAAGTTCCGCGATTGGCCGGTGCCAGCCCTCTTCGTCGCCGGCAACCACGAGTTCGACCAGCGCGAGATCACGCAGACATGGCCCGCGCTGCGCGACCGCTGCGCTCGGCTTGGCATTCGCCTGCTCGAATGCGAAAGCCTGGTCGTGCCCGACCGCACCGGCCGGCGCGTCCGCTTCGTCGCGACGGTGCGATGGAGCGATTTCGACCTGTTCGGCCCGGACCAACGCGAACGCGCGATGCGGGCCGGCGGCTACTTCGTCAAGGTGATGCGCTCGACGCGGAACGGTGCACCGTTCGATGCCGCCGCGGTGCGCGAGGAATCGCTCGCCTGCCGTGACTGGCTGCGCGCCGAACTCGCACAGCCCAACCTGGGCCAAAGCGCGGGCTGGGACAAGACCGTCGTCGTCACCCACTTCGCACCGAGCTTGCGCAGCGCCGACCCGCGCTACGGCATGCAGCCGGGCACCGCGAGCTTCTGCAACGCCGACGACGACCTGCTGCCGCATGCCGACCTGTGGATCCACGGCCATCTGCATTGCCAGTTCGACTACACCGTGCCGCACACGAAGGGCACGACGCGCGTCGTCTGCAACGCCCGCGGTCATGCGCGCAAGGGCGAGGCCGCCGGGCACCAACCGTTGCTGGTACTCGAGGTCTGATCAGGCCGCTTTTCGAGCGGCTTGCGGCGCCACGCCGGCCAGGCCTCGAAAGCAGGTCGACAGCAGCATCTCGATGATTTGATCGTCGGTGAAGTTGCCGCCTGCCTTCAACAAGCTCAGCACCGGGTCGCAAGCGCGGGCGTAGATCGTGTACAGCAAGACCTCGGGCGGCAGGCCCGCGTCCAGCCGGCCGGCCGATTGCCCGGCGACGATCCACGCGCCGAGCTGATCGCTCAACTGCATCAGCCGGTCGAGGTAGGTCTTGTGGCTCATCAGCGCGCTGCGCAGCGCGGAGTTCTGTGCCGGCAGCGAAGGCATCTCGCCCGCGAGCTGCGTCTGCATCGCCCAGCGGGTCACGGCCTCGAGGCGCTCGCGGTCGTCGAGCTGTGCGTCTTTCTGCAGCACCTCCACCAAGGCCAGCGCGCGGTCGAGCACGCCGATCATCGCGGCGGCAGCCAATTCTTCCTTGGACTTGAAGTGCTTGTAGAGGCTCGCCTTCGCGATGCCGACTTCGGCGGCCACGGCGTCCACCGTCATCGCCTCGAAGCCCTTTTCGGCCAGCAGCCGATTCACGGCCGCGACGATCGCCACCTCGCGCGCCAGCAGCACCTGTTCCCGGAATGAGCCTCGCGCCATAGCCCGATTCTAGGCGGCCGCGGTGCGGGTTGACCGCGTCGGTCGCAATGCGACCGGTCAGTTCACAGGCCGGATCGGCGAGTGAGGCGATGCTCCCAGGGCAGCGAACTGGGTTCGGCGCGCGCGCCGAGCGCCATCGGCGGCGGCTCGTCCACCGGCCCGAAGCTCGCGTCGAGCCCGAACGCCGTGCCCATGTCGCCGTGGTCGGGCTCGCTCGAGCGCCGCTCTGCATGCCTGGCTTTCAACCCAGCGACCCATGAAAGACCGTTTGCCCAGTTCATTCGCGACCTCCCGCGTGGCACCCGTGATGTATCCAAGTGTGAACCCCTTATCGGCGTGTAGTTCACAGACATGAGGCGCAAGGCGGTCGAACTTGGCACCCGCGCCGTGCACGTGCTGCCGTCCTCCCTCCGACGACGGATGGCGTGATGCTTGCAGGCCTCGTATCGTTGCCGGCGCGGCGACACAGGAGAGCGCATCATGGTGATCGAGGCGCGAAGGACACTGGTCTGGGGCACGGCGGCGGGCGCGGTGGTCAGCGCAGCGCTGCTCGCAGTGAGCGGCGGCGGGCCCCGGGTTGCCGGGCTCGGTGGCGACCTTTCCCGGGCGCGGCCGGTCGCGACCGCGCCGGTCGATGGCGCCACGCCAGCAGCCGTTCCTGAGCGCGCCGGCGCAGCGCCCTTCACCCCTGTGCATTGATCGGTACCTCGGGCAAACCCGGGCAGGATCGGGTCTAATCCGCCGAGTGGCCGGCATCGGCCGCGTGCGGTCGCGACCGGCACCTCCACCCAACCCGAGGGATCCCCATGTACTCCGACGTCAACCTTTTCATCAACGGTGAATGGACCACCGGCTCCTCGGGCAAGAGCGAGCCGATCGTGAACCCCGCCACCGGCCAGGTCATCGCCCGCCTGGCCCACGCAGGCACCGCCGACCTCGACGAAGCGCTGCACGCTGCCGACAAGGGCTTCAAGGTCTGGCGCAAGGTCTCGGCCTACGAGCGCTCGAAGCTGCTTCGCAAGGCCGGCGAGATCATTCGCAGCCGCGCCGACGAGATCGCCGCATTGATGACGCAGGAGCAGGGCAAGCCCCTCGCCGAAGCGAAGATGGAAACGATGCTCGCCGGCGACATCATGGACTGGTTCGCCGAAGAGGCGCGCCGCACCTACGGCCGCATCGTGCCGGCGCGCGCCGACGGCGTGATGCAGCTGGTCGTGAAGGAGCCGGTCGGCCCGGTCGCCGCGTTCACGCCGTGGAACTTCCCGATCAACCAGGCGGTGCGCAAGGTCTCGGCCGCGCTCGCCGCCGGCTGTTCGGTGATCCTCAAGGGGCCGGAAGAAACGCCGGCGAGCGTGGCCGCGCTGGTCAAGGCGTATGCCGACGCCGGGCTGCCGGCCGGCGTTCTGAACCTGGTCTGGGGGGTGCCGGCCGAGATCTCCGAATACCTGATCCCGAGCCCGGTGATCCGCAAGATCACCTTCACCGGCTCGACGCCCGTCGGCAAGAAGCTCGCCGCACTTGCCGGCCAGCACATGAAGCGCATCACGATGGAGCTCGGCGGCCACGCGCCGGCGATCGTGTTCGGCGACGCCGATGTCGACACCGCGGTCAAGCAGCTCGCGGCATCGAAGTTCCGCAATGCCGGGCAGGTCTGCATCGCACCGACGCGTTTCCTGGTGCACGAATCGGTCTACGAGCGCTTCACCGAAGGCTTCGTCAAGGCGGCGCAGAGCCTCAAGGTCGGCGACGGCATGAACGCCGACTCGCGCATGGGCGCGCTGGCCAACTCGCGCCGCATCGAGGCGATGCAGATGTTCGTCGACGACGCGGTTGCCAAGGGCGCGAAACTGCTGACCGGCGGCAAGCGCATCGGCACCACGGGCAATTTCTTCGAGCCCACCGTGCTCGGCCACGTGCCGGCCGGCGCACGCATCATGAGCGAGGAGCCCTTCGGCCCGATCGCGCCGATCGTGCCGTTCAGCTCGTTCGACGAGGTCGTGGCCGAGGCGAACCGCCTGCCGTTCGGCTTGGCGTCTTACGCCTACACGCGCTCGTCGAAGACCGTGCAGGCAATCGGCGCGGCGATCGAATCCGGCATGGTGACGATCAACCACGTCGGCTTCGCGCTGCCCGAGCTGCCGTTCGGCGGCGTGAAGGATTCGGGCTACGGCTCGGAAGGCGGCACCGAGGCGATCGAGGCCTACCTCAACACCAAGCTGATCACGCAGCTCGGGGTCGAGTAAGCCGCCGCGCACGGGCCGGCGGGGCGCTGAGTAGAATCGCGCCCCCGCTCAACCGCCCGCCCCGGCTCCCGCCCATGTTCTGCGCCATCGACTTCGGCACGTCCAATTCAGCGATCGCGATCCCTGGCACGGCCGCCGGCATGCGCCTGGTCGAGCTCGAGCCCGGGCACACGACGATGCCGACCGCGGTCTTCTACTTCATAGAAGGTCCGGAGCTCGACGGCCCACCGCGTGCCTTCGGCCGCGCGGCCGTCGCGGCTTACGTCGACGGCCTCGACGGCCGCCTGATGCGCTCGATGAAGAGCATCCTCGGCAGCAACCTGATCGACCAGACGACGGACGTGGGCGGTGGTCGAGGAGCGAAGTACCTCGACATCGTCGCCGGCTACCTCAAACACTTGAAGCGCCGCGCCGAAGCGCAGGCCGGGCAGACGATCACCCGCGCGGTGCTCGGCAGGCCGGTGTTCTTCGTCGACGACGACCCGGCGCGCGACGCGCAGGCGCAATCGGCTCTCGAAACCGCAGCGCGCCAGATCGGCTTCGACGACGTGCAGTTCCAGTACGAGCCGATCGCGGCGGCCTTCGACTACGAGCGCAGCGTCGACCGCGAACAGACCGTTCTGGTTGCCGACATCGGCGGCGGCACCTCCGACTTCTCGGTCGTGCGCGTCGGCCCGCAGCGCATCGACCGACTCGACCGCAAGGCCGACATCCTCGCCAACCACGGCGTGCACGTGGCCGGCACCGACTTCGACCGGCGCGTCGAACTCGCGGCGATCCTGCCCGAGTACGGCTACGGCGCGCTCGGACCGGGCAATGCCGGCGCACCGCCACGCGAGGTGCCGAGCGGCGTGTATTTCGACCTCGCGACCTGGCACCTGATCAATACCGTCTACAGCCCCGGCCGCGTCGCCGAGCTGCGCAGCATGCGGGGCTTCTACGGCGAGGCCAGGCACTACGAGCGGCTGATGGTCGTCGTGAGCGAGCGTCTCGGCCATGAACTGATGGCGCGCGCGGAGCAGGCCAAGATCGACGTGGCCGACGGCGGCGAAACCCGCATCGACCTGAGCCACACCGAGCGCCACCTCGCCGCGGCGCTGACCGAACAGCAGGCGGTGGAAGCGATCGAGGTCGACATCACTCGCATCGTCGATGCCGCCCGCGAAGCGGTGACGCAAGCCGGACTCGCCCCGGCGCAGGTCGACGCAATCTATTTCACCGGCGGCTCGACCGGGCTGCGCCTGCTCGCGAACCGCATCGCCGATGCGTTTCCGAGCGCGCAAGTGGCGCGGGGTGATCGCTTCGCGAGCGTCGCGACAGGGTTGGGGCTGCATGCGCAGCGCTGGTTCGGCCGCGACCGGGCCATGACTTGAGCGTCGCTCAAGAGCGGCTGGCGCCTAGCGAGCCCGCTCAAGATCTGGAACGAGCCGCCTTGTAGTCGAACGAATCGTCCCATTCGAACTCGGTATCTTCGGCGGCAAAGTTGAGTTCCACGCCGTTGCCTGCGGGGTCTTGGAAGAACAGTTGAACTTGATTGCCTTGAGGGACTTGAGCCACTTGGTACTCGACGCCGAACCGCACGAGCCTGGATTCGAACTCTCCCCGGCCCGTGCAATTGAACGACGCGTGGTCGAAGGTCGTGAGGGTGTGGACGGCGCGGAGTTCTTCTGGTGAGGCTTCGGTCAAATGCACGACATCTCGCGAGCCTGCGTACAGCCAATAGCCGAATCGGGCGAAGGGTGGGCGCTCACCCTGCTCGAGACCGACGACCTCGACATAGAAGGAGCGCAATGCCTCGAGCAGCGCGCGATGCGCGCGGAGGTTGTAGTGGCTGAAGCCGAGGATGCGCACCTGACGCCTTTCGCCTTTCAACCCGCTCCCAGCACCGCCGCCATCGCCACCGCCGTCGGCTCGACATTTCCGCTGTTCAACCCCGCCACGCAGATGCGCCCCGAGCGCACCATGTAGACACCGTGCACCTCGCGCAGCAGGTCGACTTGTTCGGTCGACATGCCGGTGTAGCTGAACATCCCGCGCTGGGTCAGGAAGTAGTCGAAGTTGCGACCCGGCAGCTTGGCCGCGAGCACGGCGTGGAGCTTTTGGCGCATCGCGAGGATGCGTTCGCGCATCGCGCCGAGTTCGCGCTCCCAGTTCTCGCGCAGACCCGGGTCGGTGAGCACCGTTGCGACGATCTGGCCGCCGTGGATCGGCGGGCTGGAGTAGTTGCGGCGCACCGTGAACTTCATCTGGCCGAGCACCAGCGCGGCCTCGCGCGCGTTCGGGCAGACCACGCTGAGCGCGCCACAGCGCTCGCCGTAGACACTCATGCTCTTGGAGAACGAGTTCGCGATGAAGAAGCTGACGCCGGCGCTCGCCAGCGCGCGGGCGGCGTGGGCATCCTCTTCAATGCCGTCGCCGAAGCCCTGGTAGGCGAGGTCGAGGTACGGGATCAGCTGGCCGTCGCG
>Ga0075023_100000235_pt1 | contig 13727 bp, 18 predicted proteins | sample Str014_FD_71388 | JGI IMG/M metagenome (GOLD analysis project Ga0075023, IMG submission 71388) | Freshwater sediment microbial communities in response to fracking from Pennsylvania, USA - Straight Creek_MetaG_SC_2014 | ecosystem: Environmental > Aquatic > Freshwater > Creek > Sediment | place... | reverse complement strand
GCATTCAGGCGCGCCATGCCACCACGGGTTTTGCCACCAGCAAAATTATAAACATCGCCCACGCCAAAGAAAGTGATTTTCACCGTGTCTGCTTGGGCTTGGCCAGCAAGAACGGTGCTTGCGAGAAGGGCGGTGATGCAAAGTTTGCGCATGGATCGTGTTCCCTGTTGTGTGAATGATTTGAATAAATGCCTTTTAAATATAACAAGTTGATTGCGGCAGTCTGGCTTCTTCCATTGTTTTATTTTGCAGCTATGGTGAGCTTATGCCTTGTAAACTTTCAGTCAATGTCAATGCTGTGGCCTATCTGCGCAACAGGCGCAGTGTGCCTTGGCCTGATCTCTTGCATCTGGGGCGCATTGCGCTTGAGGCAGGCGCTATTGGCCTCACTGTGCATCCCAGACCAGATGAGCGGCATGTGCGGCGCACTGATGTGCCCTTGCTGGCCGCTTTGGTGCGTGAATTTCCGGGGTGTGAATTTAATATTGAAGGATACCCCGACGAGGAATTCTTGCGCCTGTGCGAGGCCAACAAGCCTGATCAAGTGACGCTGGTGCCGGATTTGCCGGGGCAGGGCACGTCTGATCATGGTTGGAATTTCTCGCAGACGGGAAACATATTGCCACCGATTATCGCGCGCTTGAAAAATGGTGGCATGCGGGTGGCGTTGTTTGTTGATCCTGATCCAAGCCAGCCCATGCTGGCCAAAAAGGCTGGCGCTGACCGCATAGAAATATTCACCGGCCCTTATGGCGATGCGTTGGAAGAAAGTGTCATGAAAGTGGAGTTCAACAAAGTGGTAGCTACTGGCAAAGCCGCTGCTGCCGCTGGCATAGATTTGAACGCCGGCCATGATCTTACACGCGAAAACCTTCCGCGCCTGATAGCCGCTCTGCCAAATCTCAGAGAAGTTTCCATCGGTCATGGCATTTTTGCTGACGCATGGGAATTTGGCTTGGCTGAAACTGTTCATAAATTTTGCGAGGCCATTGGTGACATCTGAATTCTGGATCATTCTCAGCATCGGTTTGGTGCAATTGGGTGCTGTTGTCAGCCCCGGCCCATCATTTCTGATTGTGGCGCAAACGGCGGTGGCACGGTCTCGCTTTGATGGCGTGAAAGTGGCGCTGGGCCTTGGAGCAGGCACGGTGTTGTGGTCGACGGCGGCGCTGCTTGGCCTGAACGTGCTGTTCCATGCGCTGCCGCCCTTGTTTCTGGGCATGAAGATTTTTGGCGCACTGTTCTTGTTGTGGATTGCCTACAAGATTTACAAACATGCCAATGTGCCGCTGGATTTGGGTGGCGGGGCGGTTTCTGGCAGCCCATTTGCCAAGGGGTTTATGGTGCAGATCGGCAACCCGAAAGTTGTGGTGTTTTTTGGTTCGATCTTTGTTGCCATGTTGCCAGCCCAAGTGCCGCTTTGGATGACTCTGGTGCTGATCGCCATGGTCTCACTGAATGAAGTTTGGTGGTATTCTCTTGTGGCGTTGTTTTTTGGGGCAGGGCCAGTGCGGATATTTTATCTCAAGGCCAAGAGCTGGATTGACCGCATAGTGGGCTTGTTTCTTGGAGCGGTTGGCTTGCGTTTGATCTGGGCGGCGTTTGAACGGCCTTAGCTGAAGCGGCTCATTCCACGTCGGTTGATTGGGCTTGGCGTTTGTTGCCTGTGAACATGGCTTGCACAAGATTTTCCTGATGGCGGCGGCTGGCTAGAACAACGCCAACAATATGAAGGCCAGCCAAGCTCAGCACGCCATAGGCGCAAATGCTGTGGGATAGTTGCATCGTTTCATCACCAAAATAGGCATCGGTTGTCATCAACCATCCGGTGGCGATGGTTGCGGCTATGCTGGCCAACAAGGCCAAAATCATCAGAGCGCCAGCTGGGTTGTGGCCGAGGTAACGCTGTTCACGGTTTTGCAGGATGGATATCAGATATTGGATAGACACGCCTGGAGAGCGAATGAACTGCGAGAACCTGGCATAGCGGCTGCCGAGAAAACCCCAGAAAATGCGCGCGGTCACCAATGCGCCAATTGCCAGGCCGAGCCATTGATGCGTGTCACCACGGGCAAAGGCCGTTATCCAAGTGATAGCTATTCCACACACCAAGCTCCAGTGGAATATGCGCACAAAAAGATCCCAGACACGCACTGTTGTTTTGGAACTTTGCATGTCTGGGTTATTCATTGGTTGTTACTTCACTTTTTCGCCAGCTTCAGCGTCGCTGAGCTTTTCGAAAGTTTCGGCGTTATAGGCCATGTTGTGCTTTTTGCCGGAAGCGTCGGTGGCGTAAACTTCATAGCAGCCGCCCTCAACTTTGGTCTTGCTGACAGTCAGGCCTTGGGTTTTCAGCAAGCTGACCAGATCAGCCTGAGGTTTGAATTTGTCTGCGGCGGCTTTGCTGCAAGTGCCTGCGGCCATGGCCGATGATGCGAATAGTGCAACTGATGCTGCGATGGCAAAAGTACGGATCATTTAATTCTCCAGTTGGGGCGAAATTTGAAAGCAGGCAATTGGCCCAAATTGCGATGCCATGGCTCCGATTTGAAGCTCATGTTCGCGCTCTTAGGGGGGCTTCCTGACGTCAACCTGAAATAGGTGCCTGGATTTTAAAGCTGCTTGCCTTAATTTCGCCCAGCCGCTAATTCCCACCCCAAATTAGTTACGCCCAATTCAAAACAAGGAAGAAAACCATGCGCGTGTATTATGACCGGGATGCAGACGTTAATCTGATCAAGGGTAAGAAAGTCGTCATCGTCGGTTATGGCAGCCAAGGCCGCGCCCATGCGCTGAACCTGAAGGATTCGGGCGCCAAGGAATTGGTTGTGGCCCTCAAGGCAGGCTCACCCACCGCCAAGAAGGTGGAAGCAGACGGCTTGAAAGTGATGACCGTAGCTGACGCCGCCAAGTGGGGCGACCTGTTGATGATGGCAACGCCCGACGAATTGCAGGCTGACATTTACAAGAACGACATTGCGCCAAACATCCGTGATGGTGCGGCGATTGCCTTCGCCCACGGCCTCAATATTCACTTCGGTTTGATCGAAGCCAAGAAGTCCATCGACGTGGTAATGATTGCGCCAAAGGGCCCTGGCCACACGGTGCGCGGCGAATATCAAAAGGGCGGCGGCGTGCCTTGCCTGATTGCGGTTCATCAAGACGCTTCGGGCAATGCCCATGATCTGGCCTTGTCCTACGCCTGCGGCGTGGGCGGTGGTCGTTCTGGCATCATTGAAACTTCATTCCGCGAAGAATGTGAAACCGATTTGTTCGGCGAGCAAGTGGTTCTCTGCGGCGGTTTGGTTGAGCTGATCCGCGCTGGGTTTGAAACCTTGGTTGAAGCTGGTTATGCGCCAGAAATGGCCTATTTCGAATGCCTGCATGAAGTGAAGCTGATTGTGGATTTGATCTATGAAGGCGGCATTGCCAACATGAATTATTCGATCTCCAACACTGCTGAATGGGGCGAATATGTCACCGGCCCACGCATCATCACCAGCGAAACCAAAGCTGAAATGAAGCGCGTGTTGCATGACATTCAAACCGGCAAGTTCACCTCAGAGTGGATGCAGGAATGGAAAGCTGGCGCTGCCCGCTTCAAGGGCATTCGTCGCAACAACGACAGCCACCAGATCGAAGCTGTGGGTGCGAAACTCCGCGAAATGATGCCATGGATCGCCAAGAACAAACTGGTCGATAAGGCTCGCAACTAGTATCTAGCCGTCGAGAAATATACGACAATAACTGAAGCAGCAACGCTCGTGGGTCTGTTGATCGGCCCCCGGGTTTGCTGCTTTAACATGCTTTTATCTGTGGACAGCTGCTTCCTAAAACAATTGATCAAGTTGGTTGTCTGAGTATTCGCAGACAATTTATCTAAAGTTGTTTTGAGATTTATTGGAGTCGCCTTTTGCTATCCATATCCAAATTTGTAGGCAGGCAACCAAACAAATCCAAGCAACAAGCGCAATTCCCAAATTGGATGCATAGCTGAAGACTAGATCTGAAAAATATTTGAAAAAGCGATCATCAACCTCTTTTTCGAAAGTGGTCGTAGCCATGGCAAAATTATCTGGCTTCAGAGCAGCTGTATTACACAAGCTGACTTCTCTATAAGTAAGCCATACAGGGGTATCGTGAATTTTTTCTAGAATTTCGATCGAGCATCGGTTTTGAAAAAGTGCGTATGTAGTATTTTCCTCCATAAAAACTGTGGGCAGGGTATCCCTGTTTATTGAACGAAAATGTCCGTCAAGAGTTCGCCCGTCTTCAACTGTGTAGTAGTACCAATCTGTTGGTTTTTGATTCCTCACTGTTAAGTAGGAATAGGCACTCGAGGTAGTTATAAAGCCACAAAATGCAATGAATAAAAATCGATTGGATCGACTTCGGAGGAGTTGATTAAAGTTCTTTTTTGACACTGGGGGAGCCTACTTTCCTTCAGTTAAATGGATTCGCGGATGCGGATTCAAATAATTCGTCGTGCTCACACCAACTCTACCTTCAACTCCCGCCCAACAATCTTCGCGACACGCTTCAACGTCGCGATCGTCACATTATTCGAAGTCGGATCAAGTATGCGGTCAATCTGTGAGCGACTGGTATCCATCAGTTCAGCCAATTTCTTCTTGCTAATCTTCTGTTTTTTCATGGCGCGCTCAAGCTGCCAAGCGATGGCCTCTGCTTCCACCACGGCGTGAAGTTCGTCGGCAATGCCTTCTTCTTTCAAAAAAGAATTGAGGGAAGGGCCTTCGTGTTTGTGTTTTGTCATCTCAAAACCTCCTTCATACGCTTTCTTGCCAAATCCAAATCCGTTTTAGGTGTGGCTTGCGTTTTCTTGATGAAGCCATGCAGCACAAAAACTTTATTATTCTCCAAGCAAAAGATCATGCGCGCAATGGCGCCATTGGCCAAATTGCTGCGAACCTCCCAAAGGCCACCGCCCAGACTTCTGCAAACCGGCATTCCAAGGGGCCAATTCTGCTGTACACGCAGTAGATCCAACCCGAGGGTTTTGCGGTCAGCTGCATGCATGTCTCGGAGCCAGTGTAGCACTGGTACATTGCCATTGCTTGATGCGTAGAAAACAACTGCGAGCAAAGGCAACTCCAAATGATGTCGCTGTGTACCATAAATAATACACTATTGCAAGTTGAATAAGGGCCGCATTTCTGCGGCCCTTTTTTTAGTGTGCGGCTGGTGCTGCAAAAGCAGCGGTATTTTTCTTGAGCCAATCCTCAAAGCCTTGAGGCTCAACCCCTGTGAGCGTTTTGAAATCTGTTGCGTTGCCTTCAAGCCCACCTTTGGCAATGTTGGCGTCAAATGAGGCAATCATGCGTGCCATACCTTCAGGCAAACCTGCGCCCAGCATTCCTTGAATCAAACCATCCACGGGCACTTGCATGACCTTGAGTGGCTTGCCTGTGGCTTTGGAAACAATTGCGGCGATTTCATCAGTTGTGAATTGTTTGGCACCTGAGAGGGTGTAGCTGTGTTTACCACCTTTATCAGATGCCAAAACGGCGGCGGCAGCATGAGCAAGATCGTTGCGCGCGATGTGGGCAATTTTGCCTTGGCCAGCGGCGCTATATTGCGTGCCAGAGGCTAAAGCTGGCGGAAGTGACATCAGCACATTTTCAAAATACCAATTATTCCGTAAAACTGTCCAACCTTTGAGATTGGATGCGGCAAGCGCCTTTTCTGTCGCGGCATGATCAGGCGCAAAACTTACAGCAGAAGTTTCTGGGCTTGGCATCGATGTGTAAATAACATGGGCCACACCGGCTTTTTCAGCGGCATGGACGGCATTGAGATGTTGATGCTTTCGCACGCCTGGTTCCATCGCATTGGTGCTGATGAGGAGAAGGCGGGTGGCACCTGTAAAGGCTTTCACCAGATGCGCTTCATCGTCAAAATTGGCATCGCGCACCTGTACGCCTTGCGCAGCCAAAGCCGTAAGCTTGCTTGCTTCGCGCGTGGTTGCGATGATTTTGTTGGCGGGCACCTTATAGGTGTTGATGAGATGATTGATAACGGCTTGGCCGAGATGGCCAGATGCGCCTGTGACGAGATACATGAGAAAGCCTTTCTTGATTAAGTCTCTAATTGAGAGTAGGGCTAACTTAGTGCGTTTATGAGATGATGCAAGACGGCATGTTTTGCGCCCTTAGTTACTTTGAAGGAACTGCCCCATGAGTTTAAGCGAATCCAGTGTCACGCTGCGCCCAAGCCGCAACAATCGGCAGTCTGCTGTTCTCAACGCTTCGTGCCCGGTGCGCGATGTGTTGGACAGAGTAGGGGATAAATGGAGCGCTTTGGTGGTGCGTGAGCTCAGCTCTGGGCCGCGCCGTTTTGGGGTTTTGCGCCGCGCCATAGAGGATATTTCCCAACGCATGCTAACCGAAACGCTGCGGCATTTGCTGCGTGATGGGTTTATCATGCGTACGGTTATTCCAACTTCGCCGCCACAGGTGGAATATGCCCTCACGGAAATGGGGCAGTCATTGCATTTTGCGCTTGGTGGCTTGGCAAATTGGGCGGCCCAGAATCACGATGCGATCCGGGCCGCGCGCTCACGCTTTGATCAGACGGCCGTAGAATTCGCAGAGCGGAATTAGCCGCAGCTGTCCACAGGCTTTGCCGCCAAAGCGCGCCAGCCAGGGCTGCAAACACCTTGGGCGCAAATGAAACGGGCGATTGTGTTGGAATGCTGGGCATGAGCCAAATTGATCGATTGGCCTTCTGCATTGGATAGCGTTGAGACCACCATGCCAACAAGTTGGCCTTGGCCATTGAACACTGGCCCACCCGATTCGCCGCGCTGTGTGCCCATATGCAGCACCATGGCATCGGTATAACCGAAGTTGCCGTAAATCACTGGCCTGCCGAAATGCATGGCCTGCAAGTTGCCAATGCGGGCGGTATCACCGCGGCCATGAGGTTTGCCATAGGTGAACACCAATGCATCCTTGGCCATGCAAGCTGGTGCAGCGGGGATCGGCGCGCGGCCATTGTACATGCGCAATTTGATCAAGGCCATATCGTTGAAGCGGTCAATCGCGGTGACCACGCCCGTGTAAATTCTTTCATCGGCGGCACGAGCTGAAACTTCATTGCCCACAGCCACGGCCACATGGGCCGCAGTCACCACATATCCTTCGCTGGATACGATAAAACCACTGCCAGAGGTGATGGGTGTGGTGTTGCCATTGCTGGCCGCAACAATTTGTGTGTCCGAATGGGCAACGGTGAGGGTGACGTAAGCCACGCTGGTGGCTTGTCTCAAGCTGGCCACGATCGCTGCATCGGCACTGGCCGCTGTTCCCGCCACTTCCGCACTTTGGTCGATGGCAATGGGGCGCGCATCAGAAATGATCTGCTGGTCGCCCGCGCAAGCGGCAAGCGCAAGGCTTGAGGCCAACACTGTTAAATTGCAAAATGAGGTGAATGAACGCATGGGGATGTGCAGTGCCATAGGCGATATTTAGGGCGGGAACAAGATTATCCGAAATTAAATCGCTCATTGTGAGAAAGCGCAGATTTTGATGTGCGCCCCTCAAAATTCTTGATTTTGTCATGCGCCTTGCCCATAAGCCAAGCCGAAACAAATTTGGAGAGAACGATGACCGCCATTACCGCCATTCACGCCCGCGAAATTCTGGATAGCCGCGGAAACCCCACCGTTGAAGTTGATGTGGTGCTGGAAGATGGTTCTTTCGGCCGTGCCGCTGTTCCGTCTGGCGCTTCTACTGGTGCGCATGAGGCTGTTGAACTGCGCGATGGCGACAAGAAGCGTTATATGGGCAAGGGCGTTTCCAAGGCTGTTGCTGCGGTGAATGGGCCAATTGCCAAGGCGCTGGAAGGTTTTGAAGCAGACGATCAAATCGCGCTCGACTATGCGATGATCAAATTGGACAAGACGGCCAATAAGGCGAAGTTGGGTGCCAACGCGATACTCGGTGTGTCTTTGGCGGTGGCCAAGGCATCAGCTGATTCGGCTGGCTTGCCGCTTTATCGTTATGTTGGCGGCACCGCTGCGCGCGTTTTGCCCGTGCCGATGATGAACATCATCAATGGCGGCGTACATGCCGATAATCCGATTGATTTCCAAGAATTCATGGTCATGCCGGTTGGCGCTTCTTCATTCAAAGAAGCATTGCGCGCCGGTGCCGAAATTTTCCACACGCTGAAAAGCGCGTTGAAGAAGGCGGGCCATAACACCAATGTTGGCGATGAAGGTGGCTTTGCGCCAAACTTGCCTTCCGCCGAAGCGGCTTTGGATTTCGTGATGAAATCAATCGAGCAGGCTGGCTACAAGCCCGGCAAGGACATTTTCCTTGCCATGGATTGTGCGGCCACTGAGTTCTTCAAGAACGGTGCCTATGTTTATGAAGGCGAAGGCAAGACCCGCTCAATTGATGAGCAGGTGGCTTACATTGCCAAGCTGGCTGCTGGTTATCCGATCATTTCAGTTGAAGATGGTTTCTCGGAAGATGATTGGGATGGTTGGAAGAAGATCACCGACAAGATCGGCAAAAAGTGCCAGCTGGTGGGCGATGACCTGTTTGTCACCAACACCAAGCGATTGGCCAAGGGCATCAAGACTGGCACGGCGAATTCAATTCTGGTGAAAGTAAACCAGATCGGCTCGCTCACCGAAACTTTGGAAGCGGTGGAAATGGCCCACAAAGCTGGCTACACGGCCGTGATGTCGCATCGCTCCGGCGAAACCGAAGATTCAACCATCGCCGATTTGGCTGTTGCCACCAACTGCGGTCAGATCAAAACGGGCTCTTTGGCGCGTTCAGATCGGTTGGCGAAATACAATCAGCTGCTGCGCATTGAAGAAGAACTGGGCACGCAAGCAGTTTACGCGGGCCGTTCAATTCTCAAGGCTTGAGGCGGCCGCGAAATTTTCTGATTTGGCAATTGCAACGCTCAAGCCCCCAAGGCTTGAGCGTTCAAACTTTATGGTGAGGCCGTAAGATTCCACCAACTCTGTCACGATCGACAGGCCAAGCCCGTGGCCAGCGCGTTTGGTATCAAGCTTCAAACCCCGTTTGGCAATTTGCTCCAGTTTCTCTTCTGGCACGCCTGGGCCATCATCTTCGACACATAGAATGTCATTGTCAAAGCTGATCCTGATCCTGCTCTTGGCCCATTTGCGCGCATTGTCGGCGAGGTTGCCGAGAAGCTCGAAGAGATCATGGCGCTCCACAAAAACAGCTGCAGCAGTTGGAATGTCGATCTGCCAATGCAGGCGTTCGCCATCTGGCGTTTTGGATAGCGCATTGACGACGCGACCTGCGGTGGTTCGCAACGGTGTTGCGATCTTGGAGTGGCCAGAGGCCATGCGGGCGCGGGCCAATTGGCGGTCAATCTGTTCACGGATCAGGTTGGCGCTTTCAATCACAGTATTGCCAAGTTCTTCCTGGCCAGAATCGACCAAGTCTTCGCCTGCCGCCAACAGGATCGTGATGGGGGTTTTGATGCCATGGGCCATGTTGCTGGCGCGTTGGCGAGCCCGCTCCAAGGCCTGTTCGCGCGCGGCCAACAGTTCATTGAGGTTAGAGACGAGTGGTTGCACCTCTGAGGGAAACTGGCCTGCGAGTTTGCTCGCACCAGTGGAACGCATGGTTGCCAAGGCGCGTTGCAGATCAAGCAATGGCTTCAATCCCAACCAAAGCTGTGCAACAGCGCCTGCAAACAATGCACCAGCCAAGAGCGCAAACCCCAACAAGAGATCACGCTTGAATGATGCTTGAGCGCTGTCAATATCGGTGCTGTCTACCGCAAGGGTGACGACGATGTCGTGGGTTTCACCGGTTTCAGATGTTAACTGAAGCAAATGCCGCAGCACATAAACCGGCATATCATGCGGTCCGGTGATCACCGAAAAAGTTTTCTCTTTTGGCGTTAGCTTTGGCAGCTCGTCATCAAACAGGGATTGTGAGCGGATGGCCGGCTTTCCGGTTTCATCAATTTGCCAATAGAGCCCACCATATGGCCTTTCGAAGCGCGGATCGCTGAGATTGGCTTGGGATGTGATCTGACCCTCAGGACTTAGCTGAATGCCTGCCGCCAGCTGGACGAAAGAATGTTCCAACTCGGTGTTGGCCAAGGTTTCGGCATGGCGGCGAAAGGCCAGCAAAAGCGAAGTGCCGGCCAACATGGCGCTGATGGTAATTCCCAGGGCTGCCGCAAACAACAAACGGAGCCGCAAGGAACTCCCTCGCTTCATTGCACCGTCTCTAAATAGTAACCGAAGCCACGTTTGGTCTTGAGGAATTCGCTTCCCAATTTGCGACGCAGGCGGCTGATGATGGCTTCAATGGCGTTGGCATCGCGCTCATGATCATGGGCATAAAGGGCTTCTGCAAGTTCTGCCTGGGGCACCACACGATCTTTTTGCAGCGCCAGATATTGCACCAGCCTGAATTCAAGTGGTGTCAAGGTCAACGGGCTGCCATCACGGCTGACGCTGCGGGCCACGAGATCGATCTGTAAAGCGCCAAAATCAAACTTCGATTGTGGTTGGCCGTTGGAGCGGCGGATGAGGGCGCGCAACCGGGCCAAAAGCTCCTGCATCTGAAATGGCTTTGCAAGGTAGTCATCAGCGCCGCTATCAATGCCATCAACGCGTTCAGCCCATGTGCCGCGCGCAGAAATCACCATGATGGGTACCGTTACGTTCTCAGATCGCCAACGCTTGATCAGCGTCAAACCATCAAGGCCAGGCAAGCCCAGATCGAGCAGGATTGCGGCATAGTTTCCGGTCGAGCCTTGAAACCAGGCCTGTTCACCATCACGCTCAATCTCAGGCAAATATCCGCTTTCGCGCAAAGCATCTGCCACTCGTTCGGCGATGGCCATTTCGTCTTCAACAACTAATATTCGCATTCAAAGGGGCTTTAAGGTTGCAGCATCAAGAAAAAGGGAACGCAGGACAACAATATTAGAAAGCACCTTTACTTCATAAATAAGGCCTTCGGGTGCGTCATGAAGTTTCACATCCAAAACCTGTCCCTGTTTTGCTTGATCCAGATAGGTCAGCAACAAGGTCATGCTCACCGCGCGGCCATCAATGACAGCTTGTTTGGTGGCGTCTACATTGAGGGCCGGAGATTTAACGGCTGAGCGTCTCAACGCTAGCTGCGGATCATTCGAAACTGCACTCTTTGTTTTTGTAGACGATGGCGAGTTGAAGGGCGATGGGCCGCTGGGGGATGCGGGAGTTGGCGTTACCCTACTGTCGACATCATAACCTCGGCCCGGGGACTCCTTGCTCCCTGATTCCTCGCCTCCGGTGAAGGGCTTGCCGCCTGAGGATTCTCTTGAGCCATTTCTACCGCCACCATCTTCCGACGCAAACGCAACCCCGCCACTAAGGCAGGTCGAAAGGATGAGGCCGAGAAGGCCAATGGACGTCCAGTGCTTCAATTTAACTCCAACGAGGGTAGAAATAGCAATTTTTAGATGAACCAAGCAAGGGGGGCTTGTAAAGGGGGAACCTTGCTTGGGTTTAGGCGATTCATACACTTGATAAGATGGAGGCCAGACCCAATCGGGGCGGGGCCCGGCCTCCGGACGCGACATACATCGCAAGCGGAAATCGGGGGATCGAGCTTGCGACAGATCATTCATTCGCAAATCGGCGCTGACAGAATTGAACTGAGTCGTATCAGTCAAATATCAGCTGGAATCTCAAGTTATTGCCTGCGGCTGTGTGGTTGGCACAATCTCGTTCAGCCATGTGTGACCCAGCTTTTGTGTCATCGCGTCTGAGGCGGCGGCAAGGCGCGGCATAAGGGCAGTTAGAATTTGCCTTGCGACTTCACATTCAGGTTCATTGCTGTCGCGGTGCATGCGAAAGACCTGAGCATCTTCAACGGCATGATAAATTGTGGCGAGGCTGATCTGATCTGCCGGTTTGGAAAGCAAAAAGCCACCAGCGCGGCCGCTGGTTGAGGTGACCAAGCCTGCGGTTTCGAGTTGCGACATCAGGCGGCGGATAACCACGGGGTTGGTTTCCACGCTATGGGCAATGCTGGCTGAGCACAAAGGGCCCTTGCCAGCGTTTAGCGCCAGAAGGGTCATCACATGTGCGGCAACAACAAAGCGGCTGGATGACAACATGCCTCCTAGATCGGCGCTATTGGCCGTAAAATCAAGCCTCACACAGGTTGCGCGTTAAAAGAAGCTTAACCAAACAGGCTGAAACGTTGGGCATGGGACTTATTCGGAATCGGTTGTCGATGATTGTCATGTTCAGTTGCCTGAGCCTTTTGGCGGCCATTGGCTGGCAGGGGATTTATGGCCACCGCAATGTTGAGTTTCGCCGCAAGCTGACGGAACAGTCGGTCGCCGCGCAAGCTGCACTTGCCACAGTGAGTGCCCAACGTGTGGCGCTGGAAACGCGGGTGGCGCTTTTGCGTCCCGGCACGATTGACGCTGATCTGGTCGATGAAATTGCCCGTCGTGACCTGAATATGGGCGGTAAGCGGGATATGATCGCGCATATTCCAAATTGAAATTCCAATGATTTTAGCGAGCTAAACCAATTAGTGGTTAATCTGCCTTTTCTCTCGTCCTGCCAATGATTTAATGTTAGGTTGGCCGGGTGAGGGAGCCCGCCATGGCCGTTAAATCAGCTTATCTTGCCCGCAAAGGGCCCAAAGAGAAATCATCCAAGAAGCAAGATCTCAAGAATTCTGGCTTCACCAAAGACGAAGAACTGCAAGCCTATCATGACATGTTGTTGATCCGCCGCTTTGAGGAAAAAGCAGGCCAGCTTTACGGCATGGGGCAAATCGGCGGCTTCTGCCATTTGTATATCGGGCAAGAAGCCGTGGTTGTCGGTTTGGAAATGGCAGCCATTGAGGGCGATAGCCGCATTACCTCTTACCGTGATCATGGCCATATGCTGGCTTGCGGGATGGAACCTAAAGGCGTGATGGCGGAGTTGACTGGCCGCCAGGGCGGCCTGTCCAAAGGCAAGGGCGGCTCCATGCATATGTTCAGCCGCGAAAAGAATTTTTATGGCGGCCATGGAATCGTGGGCGCGCAGGTGCCGCTGGGCACGGGTTTGGCCTTTGCCAATAAATATCGCGGCAACCAAAATGTCAGCTTCACTTATTTTGGTGACGGCGCGGCCAACCAGGGCCAAGTTTATGAAACCTTCAACATCGCCTCGATCTGGAAATTGCCGGTGGTGTTTGTGATTGAGAACAATCGCTATGCCATGGGCACCTCAGCGCAACGTTCCACTGCTGCATCTGATCATCTGGGTGCGCGCGGTGAGGCTTTTGACATTCCGTCCGAGCAGGTGGACGGCATGGATGTGCGCGCCGTGAAAGAAGCGGCTGACCGCGCCGTTGAACATTGTCGCTCTGGTGAGGGGCCATATATTCTGGAGATGATGACCTACCGTTACCGTGGCCATTCCATGTCTGACCCGGCGAAATATCGTAGCAAAGAAGAAGTGCAGAAGATGCGCGAAGAGCATGACCCGATTGAACAGGTCAAAGCCCGCATTCTCAAGGCAAACTATGCCAGCGAAGATGATCTGAAAAAGATGGACAACGATATTCGTGAGGTGGTGACACAGGCGGCTGATTTCGCCATGGCCGATGCGCTGCCCGATGCGTCTGAACTTTACACTGACATTTACAAAACGGCTTGAGGAGACAAACCAATGCCAACCATCCTCATGCCCGCCCTTTCTC
>Ga0075023_100000234_pt1 | contig 13752 bp, 16 predicted proteins | sample Str014_FD_71388 | JGI IMG/M metagenome (GOLD analysis project Ga0075023, IMG submission 71388) | Freshwater sediment microbial communities in response to fracking from Pennsylvania, USA - Straight Creek_MetaG_SC_2014 | ecosystem: Environmental > Aquatic > Freshwater > Creek > Sediment | place... | reverse complement strand
CTCGGCAATATTGCAGCTATGGGCTGGGGTGCTGTTGCCACGGGCCGCGTCAACTGTTTGGCTACCGGCGTTGTCGCCATCACGACAGACTGTGCAGAAGGCAACACTTTGGAAGCACGTCTGTCGTTTGGTTGCTGTGCCTTTAGATCTTGAAATTTATCGCGTAAGTCGCGCGCGAGTGCCATCGGTGATTGCTTAAGTGCGGGCATCGCCTCAATCTGCGCACGCACGGCGGGGGGCAGATGGTCTCCGTTCGCCGGGTGGAGTTGACCTTGCAGCCAAGCCTCCATTCCCTGCGCTTGAGCGTCCCGCACTGTGTTTGATGTCACCCCCCACGTTACCCGATTAATGAGCGCGATATCATCGGTCGAGAGTGACGCGGCCTGCGCCGCGACGAGCGTCGGCGCGGCCAGCATAGAGGCGGTGAGCAACGAACGCGTGAGGTAGGTCTTCGGGGTCATATCAATCTCCACCCCTCATACGCGATCGTTAGGCATGACCCTTCGCATAAAGCGCTTGATATTCGCGCCGTAAAGTCACTTTATCGATTTTACCGGTGCCAAGAACGGGCAGCGGTGTCGCGGAAATCCAAATGATGGCGGGAACTTTGTAGGCGGCGAGGTGGGTTCCAAGCGCGTTACGGAGCTCGGTTGCGGTCACGCTTTCTCCTCTTTTGATCGTTACGACTGCCGCAGGAATTTCACCAAAGCGCTCGTCAGGTAAACCAAAAACACAGGCGGACGTGACCATTGGCTGAGCGTATAGCGCGGCTTCAACCTCTAAACACGTGATGTTCTCGCCGCCGCGAATGATAATGTCCTTCTTACGATCGACGATATAGAGATAATTCTCGTCATCTAACCGACCAATGTCGCCGCTGCGAAAAAAACGATCTTTGGTGAACGCTGCCGTCGTGGCCTCGTCATTTTCCCAATAGCCGATAAAATTGGCAACCGAACGGATGCAGATTTCGCCACATTCACCCAAGGGCACCGGCAATCCGGCGTCGTCGAGAATCGCAATTTCGACAAGCGGTGCGGAGGGGCGCCCCGTCGAGTCGGGTTTCGCGAGGTAACTGCCGCCAAAAGTCGCGCAGCCAACGGCGTTTGTCTCGGTCAGACCATATCCCGCGATGGGTTCGCCGCCGTGCATTTCATCGTGAAGTCGTTTGACGTGCTGCTTTGGCCGCGCCGCGCCGCCAGCCGCAAAGACCTGGCACGACGAGAGATCAAACGATTCGCGTTCAGGGTGGGTCAAAATCTCAAAACTCATGAGGGGCACGCCGGTGAAATAGGTCACCCGCTCGGCCTCGATGAGCCGCATCGCCTCGCGCGCGTCCCATTTGGGAATAACGATCAGTTTTCGTCCCAGTGCAAAACTCTGCAACAACACCGTCACTTCGCCGGTAATATGAAAGAGCGGAACATTGAGCAATGTCGACGGCGGATATTTCGGCGCTTGATTTTGTTCGGTCACATAAGTGAGTAATGACACTGTCTGCGCGATGTAATTATAGGTCGCCTGCACCTTCTGCCGGTGGTTGGAATATGCGCCTTTCGACTTGCCCGTCGAACCGCTCGTAAACAAGATGGTCGCGAGATCGTCACCGGTCAGTGTCGGAAGCGGTGTGTGCGCCCCGCCACCAAGCGCGAGCGACTCTGCGAGTGCGCTTTCAATGGATTGGCTATCGTCAAAGACCATAATTTTGGCGTCATGGGATGTCGTTGCCTGCGCTAAACGGCGTGCACGCGGACCGTCGACGAATACGAGCGACACGCCAGTATCCGACATCGCGGTTGCAAGTTCGTCTCCTTGCCAGAAGCCGTTAAGCTCCGTGACAATACCACCCGCCATCAGCACGGCCATGTATATGACAATCCAACAGGCGGAGTTCCGTGCGGCGAGGCCGACGCGGTCGCCCCGCTTCACAGTGTGTCCCTCAATGAGGGCACCAGCGAGTGCGCGAGCGGACGCGTAAACTTCGCCGTACGTCAATCGCCGCGCGTCATCGACGATAAAAAGAGCGTCTTTATGCGTTGTGCAGGTAAGTTCAAAAAAAGCGGCAAGGTTGGTTGGTGCCGATGCCACCATCGGAAGCTCGATTCCGTCGATCGATATGGTTTGGACAGCGAACATAGCGCCATGAGCGGTCAGGCTCGCTATGATTTCGTCATATCGGCTATCTTGGGCAGTCGCCATTCGTCTCTCTCCCGTCACACTCTTTACACGCGTGTAAACAAAATCAGCAATCAGGGAAGCCCCAAAAACGACGAGTGACACACTGTTACGTCGAACATATCAGCCCCGTCCTATCGCACAAGCAATTACTTGACGTTGGGAGCAAGAGGAGTAGTCTCCGCGCACCCAAATATGGGTATAGTAGGAGAAATACCATGAACACGTTCAAGACTGGTGCAGTAATCCTTACGCTCACGGCTGCCATGGTGGCAGCATCGCCCGCGATGGCGCGTCATCGCCATCATCATCACATGCACGGTCATCATCACATGCATCACGGTGCTATGCACCATGGTGACAAAATGGGCGGCGACGCCATGGGTGGTGACAAAATGGGTGGCGACAAGATGGGTGGCGACAAGATGGGCAAATGAGGCCCTAACTTCCCGTTAAATCCCCTCTGGATCGCGATCCGGGGGGGATGAACCCATTATCAGACAATATCCGCGTCGGTATGCCGCACGCGTGGGGTTAACATAAGCGCCATCATCGTGAGCAGCGCGATGGCGGCCGCCATCACGAATGCCGCGCCGGGGAACCGGAACGGTGCCGCTGGGCTTAGGAAAAAGGCCAGTGTTTCGCTCAAAATAAACGGGGCGACAATCGCGCCGACTGACATGATGCTTGCGGAGACACCCTGAATTTCCCCTTGATTGCTTGCGGTGGCGCGGCGCGACATCATTGCCATCAGCGCGGGCTGGGTAATGTTGCCCAGTGGCATCACAACGCCAAGCAGCATCAGCCAGGGGTTATAGGGTGCGACTGCAAGGACACCGAACGTCCATGTCGCCATAGCGAGACCCAGAAAAACGGTATTGCGCTCGCCGAGCCGCCGCACAATCCGCCCCGTCAGCAGGATTTGGGTGCAGGCAATTGAAATGCCGACCGCCGCGAGACTGATGCCAATCAATCGTGTCGATGCATCGAACGCACCCTTGAGGTAATAAGACCAGGTAAGCGGGTAAACGAGACTCGCAATTTGCCAGAGCAGCAACACGCACGCCAACATCGCTACGCCGGGCAAGTGCCTTATTTTCAGCAGTGCTCCGAACGGATTAGCGCGCCGCCAATCGAACGGGCGGCGATGCTCTGGCGCGAGCGTTTCGGGAAACATTGTCAGGCCGTAAACAAAGTTGAGCGCCGCGAGTCCCGATGCCGCATAAAACGGAATACGCGGGCCGAGCCCGCCGAGTAAGCCACCGATGATCGGTCCAATCACGAAGCCAATACCGAAGGCCGCGCCGACATAGCCGAAGACGCGCGCACGCTCTTCGGCGGGCGTGATATCGGCAAGTGCGGCCTGCGCGGGGCCATATGTCCCGCCAAAAACCCCCGAGAGTGCCTGGCCAACAAACAGCCAGACCAAATTTTGAGCCTGTGCTTGAAGCAAAAAATTGATTGCAAATCCGCCGAGCGCGCCAAGCAGCACGGGCCGCCGCCCATAGCGATCGCCCAAATTGCCAATTATCGTGCCGAAGAAGAACTGAAAGCCTGCGAACAATGCGGCCAACCACTTGCTCGTGGCGGTTGCGCCAGCGAGATCAAGATGGCCGACTTCGCGGAGCAGGTCAGGCCCGACGGGCATGATGATGCCAAAGCCAATCGCATCGATAACGATCGTGAGCAGCACAAAGGCGATGGTGAAGTTTTTCGAACGCGACATAAGGCGGCGGGTATCACGGATCGAGGGGGGTTGAGCAAGTGCTACTTCGCGCGTGGCTTGATTTTTGGCACCTTGGGCTTTTTCTGCGGTGCGCGAAGGGCCGCTGCAAGGCCGAGTTCAGCCCAGCGGCGCATCGCCTCGGCGTCGTCGTAGACTTCATCGGGCGCGCGGCGATAGTTCATCGTGCCCGCCATCTTGCCGTCACCGAAGTCATAAGTGAACAGCGAACACCCTTCAGCCTCCCAAATTGGGTTGCTCACCGCATCGCATTTGAACCACAAAATGGCGTCGGCGATCATCGCGAAGATGCGTCCATCTAAGTACAGCGCGAGGCCGCCAAACATTTTGCGCGCAGAGAGTGCCCCCTCCGCATCCAGGGCCTCGCTCACCCATTCAACCAAGCTGTTGTCACTCATGACGCTCTCCTTCGGCACTTCTCTTCCCGAGTGGAAGAGGAGTCAAACGGGCTCCCAGCATAGCATCACGCTTGCACCCTGCCAAACTGCGCGCTAGGCTATCGACAATAGTGTAAACACAAAAATGAGGGTGGGGCCGCATGGCATCTAAATGGCTGGTTGGACTGGGCGTCGTCGCGATAGCGTTGGGCGCGGGCGCGTATGTGAAGCGCGATATGCTCTATTTCTACACCCATGCGCCGCACGACCGCGATGTACTGCAATGGACGGTGCCGCAGCGTGACTATGCCTTCCGCCACCTCGCCGATCTGCCGATGATTAAGGCGCACACGATGGAGCCTGCGTCTGCGCCCATCGCCTTCACCCCCGGCCCCGAACTGCCGATTGCGGGTGCGGATGGCAAACCGTTCGATCTGGATGGTTTTATGAATGAGCAGCGCGCGGTGGGCACGCTCGTGATTGTTGACGGCAAAATTCGACTAGAGAAATATGGTATGGGCTATACCGCCAACGATACGTGGACGAGCTTCTCGGCCGCGAAATCCTATACCTCCACATTGGTGGGTGCGGCGATTAAAGACGGGTTTATCAAGAGCATTGACGAACCACTGACCGACATCATCCCCGAGTTCAAAGGCACGGCCTATGATGGCGTGACGATCAAGCACATTCTCACCATGACATCGGGCGTGAAATGGAATGAGGATTATGCCGATCCGAATTCTGATGTCGGCAAAATGAGCACGTTTAAGGGTATTGAGGGCGGCGAAGAGTCGGTGGTGGCGCAGCTTAAGTTGCAACCGCGCGAGGCCGCGCCCGGCACACGCTGGCATTACAGCACCGCAGAAACCGGCCTCATCGGTGTGATTGTCATGCGCGCGACGCACAAGTCGCTCACACAATATCTCAACGAGAAAATCTGGTCGCACAAAATGGCGCAAAAGGGCTTCTGGGTGCTTGATTTGAGCGGGCGCGAGATTGGCGGCTGCTGCATTTCCTCGTCACTCAGCGACTATGCGCGCATGGGGCAGTTTATGATGGATGGCGCGCAAGTTGATGGCAAATCCGTACTTCCTGATGGCTGGATCGAAGCCGCGACGCATAAACAGCAGGACATCAAGGAAGCTGGTCGCGGTTATGGCTATCAATGGTGGACGTATGACGACGGCAGTTTTTCGGCTGTCGGTCATTTTGGGCAAACAATCTTTGTTGATCCCAAGCGCAAGCTCGTCATTGCAACTAACGCCGATTTCCCGAGCAACAATGAGCATGACAAGATGGAACATCGTTTCGCTTATCATCGGCTGGTGCAGCAAGCGGTGGATAAGGAGCAAGGCGTGACCGGCAGGGCGTTGATGCAATAAGCAGCATGGCCTCCCCTGCCTCATAGTTTGGGTTGCACCCTTCGTCTGAAGCGTTAAAGGGTTGCCAACAAAAGACTCAGGCCAATCACCGCAGGGGCATATCATGGCAGTTAAGCACGCACGGCCACTCTCGCCGCATCTCAGCATCTGGAAGCCGGGCGCCCATATGGCGATCTCGATCTTCAATCGCGTTTTTGGCGTAGGGCTCGCAACGGCAGGTACGCTCATGCTTGTGAGCTGGTTGCTTGCGCTGGCGGGTGGGAAGGAAGCTTATGAGGGTTTCATGAGTTATGCCAATTGGTGGCCGGGTTATCTCATTACCATCGGGCTTACTTTTGCGTTCTTTTTTCATTTTGCGATGGGCGCGCGGCATTTCGTGATGGATGCAGGCGCGGGTTTTGAATTGAAAGCGAATCGACTGTGGGCGTGGCTGATCCCGCTTGGCGCGGTGTTGCTGACAGCGGCGGTGTGGCTCATCATTCTCGGAAAGGCGCTCTAATGGGTACAGGTACCGAATTGGGGAGGGTGCGCGGTCTCGGCTCCGCAAAAGAGGGCGTTCATCACTGGTGGATGCAGCGGGTGACCGCATTTGGCAATGTGTTCCTGGTCTTGTGGTTCGTCGTTTCGTTGCTTCGATTGCCCTCGCTTGATTTTGCAATCGTGACCAGTTGGCTCGCGGCCCCGCTTCCTGCGGTATTAATGGCGCTTTTGGTCATCAACGTGTGCTATCACTTCCGCTTAGGACTTCAGGTGGTGATCGAGGATTATATCCACGGCGGGTCGCGGATCATCGCATTGGGGATCCTCCATCTTTGGACGTTCGGTATGGGCGCAGCCGCGCTTTATGCCATTTTCAAAATTGCCTTTACGGGAGCCGCTCATGGCTGATGCCGCTTACAAGATTATTGATCATACCTATGACACTGTGGTTGTTGGTGCGGGCGGATCAGGCTTGCGCGCGACGATGGGTGCGGCAGAGGCGGGGCTCAAGACCGCCTGCATCACGAAAGTTTTCCCGACGCGCTCGCATACTGTGGCCGCACAGGGCGGGATTGCGGCTTCGCTTTGCAACAATTCACCTGACCACTGGACGTGGCACATGTACGATACCGTCAAGGGTGCTGATTGGCTTGGTGACCAAGATGCGATTGAATACATGGTGCGCGAGGCACCGGCGGCGGTTTATGAATTGGAACATGCTGGCGTGCCTTTTTCGCGCAATGCGGATGGTACGATCTATCAGCGCCCGTTCGGCGGGCATATGCAAAACATGGGCGAGGGGCCACCCGTGCAACGCACCTGCGCAGCCGCTGATCGCACGGGGCACGCGATGCTTCATGCGCTTTACCAGCAGTCGCTAAAATATGACGCGGACTTTTTTATTGAATATTTCGCGCTCGATCTGATTATGGAACAGGGTGCCAATGGCCCTGAATGCCGGGGCGTCATCGCGCTGTGCATGGAGGATGGCAGCATTCACCGTTTCCGTAGCAAGGCAGTCGTGCTCGCGACGGGCGGCTATGGCCGAGCCTATTTTTCTGCGACATCGGCGCACACATGCACCGGCGATGGGGGCGGCATGGTGCTTCGTGCTGGGCTTCCGTTGCAAGATATGGAGTTCGTTCAGTTTCACCCGACGGGTATTTATGGCGCGGGTGTACTGATCACCGAGGGTGCGCGCGGCGAGGGTGGCTATCTTACGAACTCAGAAGGCGAGCGCTTTATGGAACGCTATGCGCCGTCCGCGAAGGACTTGGCGAGTCGTGACGTGGTGAGCCGCTCGATGGCGCTCGAAATGCGCGAGGGGCGCGGCGTAGGCCCTAATAAGGACCATATCTACCTTCACCTCGACCATATTGATGCCAAGGTGCTCGCGCAGCGGCTGCCGGGTATTACTGAGTCGGGTAAAATTTTTGCCGGTGTTGATCTTACGCGCCAGCCGCTCCCGGTGTGCCCGACGGTGCATTATAACATGGGCGGTATCCCGTGTAATTATCATGGCCAAGTCGTCACGCTCAAAGGTGATGATCATGATGCGGTCGTGCCCGGATTGTATGCGGTGGGTGAGGCCGCCTGCGTCAGTGTGCATGGCGCGAACCGCTTGGGGTCTAACTCGCTTATCGATCTCGTCGTATTCGGCCGTGCAACAGGTCTTCATTTGAAGGACAACGTCAAGCCCGGTGCCGTGCATAAACCGCTTCCGAAGGGCTCTGAGGAGCTCTCGTTGACCCGGCTCGATCATTTTCGCAACGCCAAGGGTGGGTCACCCACGGCGGCCATTCGGCTTGAAATGCAGCAAACGATGCAGAAGCACGCCGCCGTTTTCCGTGATACCGCGCTGCTCGCGGAAGGTGTCGATGTGATGCGTAAGGTCAATAAGCGGCTGGAAGACGTATCGGTCACCGATCGTAGCTTGATCTGGAATACCGATCTGGTCGAAACACTGGAGTTGGATAATCTAGTTGCCCAAGCTGTGTGCACGATCGAGAGCGCCAACAACCGGAAGGAATCGCGCGGTGCTCATGCGCATGAAGATTTCCCACTGCGCGATGATGCGAACTGGATGAAGCACACCGTAAGCTGGTTTGACGGGTGGGGCGGCGGCGCTAAAGGAAGCGGAACCGGCGCAGTCAAGCTCGATTACCGCGCAGTCCACGACTATACGCTGACCGATGAGGTCGCGTATATCAAGCCCAAAGCACGCGTGTATTGATCTCGGCATTCCTAAACCTGCGATAAACAATCCATTCCCGCGCGGTTAAGCTGACTCGCGCTACATCGTGATCATCGGGCGGTTAGCCTGAGTGAATTCTCGCAGTGAAAGGAATGGAAGGTGCTTAACAAGACAATACTCGCAACGGCAGCATTGGTTGCGCTCTGTGTGCCTGCGGCGTCGTTCGCTGATCATGATGGGTGGCAGGGTGATCGCGGCGGTTGGCACGAAGACTGGCGCGGTGACGGCGACCGCCATGATTGGCGCGAGCGCGAATGGCGGCAGCACGAATGGCGCGAACATAACGGTTATGGCTGGCGTCCGGGTGCCGAGGTCGGCTTCGGTTACGCTCCCCGCTGCTGGACAGTAAACCACGGGTATTACACCTGGTACGGTGCCTACGCTTACCGCCCTGTGCGCGTCTGCCGTTGAGTTGGACTTATTTTTCGGCCTTGAGCCGGAAATCCATCCTGATCCGCACCCAAGCGCCGATCTGTGGCTTATCGCCGATATGCGGAGGCCTGACGCGGAACTGCCAAGCGGCCTGACGGATGGCTTTGGCGAGACCGGAGCCAGGCGGAGACTCGCCCATTGATTGGCACGAGTCGACGTGGAAATTTTCGATGGTGCGACACGCGATGATCGCCCAACTGCCCTCGGGCCGGTTGGGCGGCAAATAATATGCGAGTTCGCCATCGGTTGGTTCGCGATACCATTCGGCATTGTAGAGCGGTTCACCGTTCGGGCCTTCGCCGGGGCCATAGGCGGGTTTCGACGATCCGCCGCCACTGTCGGCTTTATGAGCGTATTTACTAATATCACTCGCCGAAAACTCGTCCTTGCTCATCTCAATGAACGTGATCGGCGGCTTAATGGGCTTGATAGTGACGGGCGGTGGCTTGAGATGTGGCTTTGGCTTGGTGAGAGTGGCTGTCTGGTGCTCTTTGGTTGGAGCCGTTTTCGCTTGTGCGGCCTTTTCCTTGGCGGGGGGAGTGAGTTGGATGGTCACCATGCCACCGTTTGGCTTGGCAGGCTTCGATAATTGCAGACCAAGCCGCAACAGACCCATGATGAGCACCGCTTCGATGAGCAGTGCGATCAGCATCCCACCCGCCCGACTGCGAATGGTGGCGCGCCCGCGACCCGGCGGAGAATCAGAAGTCGGGGTGATCATGTAAGGCCCTATGCGATAGTCTGCGCCTATGTGCAGCCCTGTATTGCTCACCGATGAACGATCGGCAAATTGGTGGCGTTTGGAATGCTGGTGTTGGGGGAGGGGGGAATGGTGCCCGGGGACGGATCCGAACCGCCGACACTGCGATTTTCAGTCGCATGCTCTACCAACTGAGCTACCCGGGCATCGCGCTGCCCAACTGAATGGCGGCAGAGCGAAGCGCCGCCTATAGTCAGGCTTGGGGGGCGCTGTCTAGCGGCTTTTTATTTCTGTCCGCTATCGTCGGTTATCAATTGTCGCGGCGGTGTTCCCACGAGTCGGCTTCTTCCTCATCGAGCGGTGCGGGCGCGGCGTAAGCACCATCGATCCAATTGATCAGGTCGCGGTCTTTGCAGCCCTGCGAGCAAAACGGCTGATGCGCGGCAACGCTGGGCTTTTTGCAGATTGGGCAGCTTTCAGATTTTGGCAACATAGCCCGATCCTATGGCGAGCGCGGGATCGGCGTGCAAGTCGATTGTCCCGCCCATCTGCGCGCTGAGCGTGGCGATCCATTCGGGCCGCGCGTCGAATGTTGTGATGACGTCCGGGTGCGCACTGAGGCGCGCGGTACCAATGACACCGCTTCGCTGTGCACGCCGCAACAGCGCGCGCGCGGCGCACGGTGCAGCCTCATATTCCAGGCGTTCGCAAAGCGACGCGCGAAGGCGGGGGCGGATGACTTGCAGAAAGCCAAATCCATTGATGCTCGTTCGCTCAAACGGCAGCGGGAGCGCGCTGTCAAACGTCGCAACCGTCGCCAGCCGCTCGGCCTTATTGGCGAGCGTGGGAAAGTCCACACCAATCGAGCCCGTAATGTCGAACCGACGAATAGCCGCAGCGGCGGCGCGTGCGGCTGCCACCGCGAGCGCAGCAGGCGGCAGATGGCCATCAACGTCGATCAGCGTCATCGCGGGGGTGAGGCTGATCCGCAGGGCGCCCCCAATGAAGGCGACGGTTCCCGAGGCCGCGTCTTCAAGACATTCAGACCAGCCGGCAGTCTCCAACGCATCGGGATCGGACGGGAGAAGATGACGAATCGGGTACGATGACGTTGCCATTCGGTCGAGCAGGCTTGGTCCGAGACAGAGCGCCGCGTCCGGCGATGCCACGCGCGCCTTTGAGCGCTTGACGGCACCGGGCTCAGCAATCGCGTCGCGCACAATTTCGACCCTGACGGTACCGCCTTGCGTCAGCCCCTTAGGAAGCGGCTCAAGCAGCGCGTCTTGCCCCGTGGCGACCCTAACAAGCCCCCGTCGGCCAGGGACGGTGATCTGGGTAAGCTGCGCCATGCACACTGTCCCCGCGCGCAGGCTCCCATCGTCCGGCTCAATATGCGCTTCAATGATGCGCTCGCCTACGACCAATGCGGCGCGCGCCTCGCCAATCCCGGCTTCGTAGAGCCACTCAGCCAAAATAGCCCGCTGTCGTAAGCAATGCGCGGGTTTCGAACAGCGGCAATCCCATGACCCCTGAATGGCTGCCGATGAGCGTGCGCACGAAGCTCTCGGCATAACCCTGAATAGCGTAGCCCCCTGCTTTTCCGTGCCACTCGCCACCCGCAATATAGGCTTCAATTTCGGCTGGTGCGAGACGTTTGAACATCAAAATGCTCTCGGACAATCGGTGGCGTGCTTTGCCCGTTCCATCAATAAGCGTCACCGCACTAAGCACATGATGGCGACGACCGGAAAGCAGTGCGAGGCAGGCGCGCGCCTGCGCCTCGTCATCCGCTTTGGGGAGGATGCGCTGGCCACAGGCCACGACGGTATCAGCGGCAAGCACGAGCGCGCCACTATGGCGGGGGGCCACGGCGGCTGCTTTTTCCGCCGCCAAGCGTTGCGCGTAATCACGTGGACGCTCTGCGCGGCGCGGGGTTTCATCGATGTTAGCAGGGTCGATAGCGTGCGCAGTTAAGCCCAGCCGCCCAAGGAGTTCAACCCGGCGAGGGGAGGCCGAGGCCAGTATAAGCGAACGAACGGAAGCGGGCGCAGGCATGCCGCGCGCCTTATTTGAAACGATAGGTGATACGGCCCTTGGTCAGGTCATAGGGCGTGAGTTCGCATAACACATCGTCACCAACCAACACACGGATGCGGTTCTTGCGCATCTTGCCGGCGGTGTGGCCCAGCACTTCATGATCGTTCTCAAGTTTGACACGGAACATCGCGTTGGGCAGCAATTCAACCACCTGCCCGCGCATTTCAATAAGTTCTTCTTTAGCCATGCGGCTCCTTGGGGTAAAAGTAGTGTGCGCGCATAGCGTGGTTTCGTGTGAAAGGGAAGGGGGTGCGGCGCGGCACCGCTCCCTGGCCCGTCCGCTGGCGTTTTGCTTCAAAAAATTGCCGATATGATGGCCACGCGTGACGGCCATCACGCGGTTACATTGTGTTACACGTTAATTGGGTCTCGCGACGTCGAACTCGGGTTGGCATCGCTGTTCAGGTACTTGTACCCAAACAGCGTTTTTGGCCTGGTTCTCCCTACCCCGCCGGAGCAATCTGGCGGGGATTTTTTGGACTAAACTCGCCCCGCAATCAGCGCCGTCAAATCTGTTTCGGGGCGCGGACCGTAATGTGAGATCACCTCCGCTGCCGCGATCGCACCCATCGTGAGGCTGGCGTGAACGCTGAGACCGTCGGCCTGCCCCGCCAGAAATCCCGCAGCGAACAAATCACCGGCACCTGTGGTGTCAACAACTTTGGCGATCGGTTCGGCGGGGACATGCGTGATCACCCCACCCGTCACCGCAATCGCACCATGTTCGCCGCGTGTGCATACCAACATTGGGACTTGCGGCGCGACCTGCGCGACGGCAGCGTCAAAATCGTCGTGCTCAATGAGCGCGAGGATCTCGCCTTCGTTGCAGAACAAAATATCAATGTCACCCGCCGCGAGCATTGCCTTGAAGTCATCACGGTACCGGCCAACGCAAAACGCATCGGACAGCGTGAACGCCACCTTGCGACCCGCTGTGTGCGCGATCTTAATCGCCGTCGCCAGCGCCGCGCGTGTTTCGGGCAAGTCCCAAAGATAGCCTTCGAGGTAAAGGACCGCCGCCGACTCGATAAGCGCTTGATCGATCGCCGACGCGTAGAGCGAGTTCGCAACGCCAAGGCTGGTATTCATCGTTCGTTGGCCGTCGGGCGTCACCAGAATGAGGCAGCGGCCTGTCGGGACGCCGCCGGTCATCGCTGGCGTTGAGAAATTGACGCCGACGGCGCGAATGTCGTGCGCAAAAACTTCGCCGAGCTGGTCGTCGGCCACTTGCCCGATAAAGCCGCATTTGCGGCCCAGATTTGCCATCCCTGCGAGGGTGTTGGCGGCCGAACCACCACTCGCTTCAAGGCCAGGAGCCATACGGCTATAAAGCTCTTCCGCTCGTCGAGCATCGACCAGCCGCATACTGCCCTTGTCGAGCTGCTCCGCCGCCAGAAAAGCCTCATCAGCCTGGGCAATAACATCGACAAGCGCGTTTCCGATGGCGACTACATCGAGTACCGCCGGGGCGTGAGCAACAGTCATAAAGAAATCCTTATATGGTAATGAAGCGGCTGATAGCGCAGACGAAGTGTGGGGGGAAGCCTTGTTACGCGCCAATATCCTGCTAAATTCAACCGCATGACAATTTCGATCAAACAAACACTGGTGCTCGGCCTCATTCTCCTGCTCGCCGCCTGCGCCGACACACCTCAATCGGTGAACACGCCGCTCCCCCCAGCACTTCCGCCGCCGCCGGCAAAGCTGGGCGGCCTTAATCAAGTGATGGGGCATTCAGCGGGCGAGCTTACCGCGCTGTTTGGAACGCCCGAGCAGGATTTGCGCGAGGTGAACGGTCGCAGACTTCAATTCTCGGGCGGCAAATGTGTCCTCGACGCTTTTTTATACCCGCCGGTGCCTGGACGCGACGCGGTCGTGACCTATGTTGAGGCGCGCACGCCCGACGGGCGTGATAGCGACCGTGCCGAATGTGTTACGGCGCTCATGCGGTCGCGCGGGCGCTAAGTTCAGCGAGTGCCCAGACCGCAGCTTCGGCAACGAAGGGTGCCGGGTCATTCACGAGTTTGCTGAGCGCGGCGGTTAGCGCGCGGTTGCCACTGTTGCCCGCTGCAATACAAGCATTGCGCACCATGCGGTCGCGCCCAATC
>Ga0075023_100000230_pt1 | contig 13808 bp, 11 predicted proteins | sample Str014_FD_71388 | JGI IMG/M metagenome (GOLD analysis project Ga0075023, IMG submission 71388) | Freshwater sediment microbial communities in response to fracking from Pennsylvania, USA - Straight Creek_MetaG_SC_2014 | ecosystem: Environmental > Aquatic > Freshwater > Creek > Sediment | place... | reverse complement strand
GATCGGGACGGCTATGCAGCCGCCGTCACCCACGCCATCGACACGCACCCGAATATCACTTTGGTGCGCGAGCGGATCGATACGCTCCCCACCACCCCCGCGATCATCGCCACCGGGCCGCTCACCGCCGCGTCGCTTGCCGAAGCGATCGCCGCACAAACGGGCAAGGACGCCCTGGCGTTTTTTGATGCGCTCGCGCCTATCGTGCACCGCGAAAGCATCGACATGGATACCGCTTGGTTTGCAGCGCGTTGGGATAAAGGTGGCGCTGATTACATCAATTGCCCGATGGACAAAGATCGGTACCTCGCCTTCCATGCTGCGCTCATCGACGGCGAGAAGACAGAATTCAAAGAGTGGGAGGCGAATACGCCGTATTTCGACGGCTGTATGCCGATTGAGGTGATGGCGGCTCGCGGCATTGACACGTTGCGATATGGCCCGATGAAACCGGTGGGGCTCGATAATCCGCACGATGCGACGCCGGAACACCCGAATGGCCGCTGGCCTTATGCCGTGGTTCAGTTGCGGCAGGATAACGCGCTCGGCACGCTATGGAACATCGTCGGCTTTCAAACCAAGCTCAAACACGCTGAACAGGTGCGGATTTTTCGGATGATTCCGGGGTTGGAGAAGGCCGAGTTCGCGCGGCTGGGCGGCCTACACCGCAACACGTTCATCAAATCGCCCGAACTGCTCGACGCCACCCTTCGACTCAAATCCGCGCCGCACATCCGCTTCGCCGGACAGATTACCGGCTGCGAGGGGTACATTGAAAGCGCAGGCATCGGCATGCTGGCTGGGCGGTTTATGGTGGCTGAGTTGCGCGGCGAGCAGCTTGCGCCGCCACCGCTTGAAACCGCACTGGGCGCGCTTTTACACCATATCACCGGTGGTGCGGATGTGACCACCTATCAGCCGATGAATATCAACTTCGGCCTATTCCCGCCGCTCACTGAGAAGGTGTTTAAGAAAGACCGGAAGCGTGGGTACACAGATCGCGCGCGCGCTGCTCTGCGCGGATGGATGGCCGAGATGGGCGACCGAGAGCGTTGATGTATCGGGGGGACTGATCGACACTCTCGGTCTGTTTCATCTACGTAACGCCACATGCTTATCCTTCGTCGGAAGGCGTCGGCGGCGTATTTCGCACCCAAAACCCGGGGACAGCAATGCACTGCCCCCGAGTGCGCCAGTCTTATTTGCCAATCGCACCACTGTTGGCGTTCAGCTCGCTGTTCAGCGTGCGCTGCTGGGCGCGCGTGATATGGCCATGGTTGGTGGCCGCGTCGGCACGTTCTTGCGCGCGGATTGAGCGGTCTTGTGCATGGAGTGCGCGTGCTTGGGCGCCGGTGATGTCGCCTTCCTTGCGTTCGTTATGGATCCGACGATTTTGATTCGCGAGGCGATTGTTGACTTGCTCGCGGCGCGGGTGCTGGCGCTGCCATTTTGTATCTGCCATCGCACTGGTCGACAGCAATGCGATGCTGGTTGCGGCAAGAATTGTCGTGATAAGGGTCTTGTTCAACATGATCTTCTCCTGAAAGTGAGGTTACACTTAAGTCTAGATCGCGCGGTGGAGAACGAGGGCGTTGGGCACCGATTGATCTAAGCCTTATACGACGGGAGAATTTATAATCCTTCGCATTGGTAGGGATTGGAGAGGGAATGGTCGACCGGTGTCCTGTCCTTGAACGGGAACTTAGCAGGTCCTGTGCTGTTGCGCGGTGCTATGACCGATTTGGAAGGCATCACCCGCTACCCCGGCGCCGCGTCACGTTATGCGGCGGCTGCTAGCCTCGTCCGCGCGACCGCCCGCGCATTCTCCGTACTCTCGATTATGGCATCGAGCGCAGATCGGTCAGCATCCAATTCACTGAGTTCAAACCGCCAATAGTCAATCCCCGAGCTGTCTTTATACGTCTCTACACCGAAATATGAAGATTGCCTCTTACCTCTGGCGATATGAACATACACGCGGCTTACAGCGCTCCATTTATATGTTTCCTTACGCTTACCATTCGCGAGGGCGATGCCATTTTCATCCCAACGGGCTGCAACAAGATCGGATTTTACTGGGTCGCGTACCTTGTTCGGCCATAACCAGTTGATCAATGCTGCCACTGTCGAAGCGAAAATAAACAACGTAACAAATAGGCCCCAACTGTAGACTGGTTGGGGGGAACGGCGGTCGACATGCGTCATGAAAAATAAAAATAAAAAAACCGAAAACAGGGCCACGATTACAGCTACCGCAATGGCCTTGTTTGAAGCCTTTGGCAAATATTTCAATTGCCCGCTGATCTGATCTTCCATAGCTCCCGTCTCCGCGCCACAAACTGTGCACAGAGACTAAGACAATAAGACTAACAAAGGCCTAACCGCAAATAGTTCCGCCTCACACCCGCATTGGCATCAACACATAGAGCGCGGGGGATTTGTCATTCTCGCGGATCAGCGTGGGTGCGGCGGCGTCGGCCAAATGGACTTCCACGGTATCACCTTCAATTTGGTCGAGAATGTCCATCAAATAGCGTGCGTTGAAACCAATCTCAAAGCCAGAGGCGGAATAATCACCAGGGACTTCTTCGGCGGCGGTGCCGTTTTCAGGTGACGTCACGCTCAACGTGATTTTATCACGATCAAGCGCCATTTTCACAGCGCGCGTCTTCTCGCTCGCGATCGTGGCGACCCGGTCTACGCCCTGTTTGAACGCCTTAGGATCGATCGTCAGCAACTTGTCATTCGCGGTCGGGATCACGCGGCTGTAATCGGGGAAGGTGCCATCGATGAGCTTAGAGGTGAGCACCGCCGTACCCAATCCGAAGCGGATTTTGGTGCTGGAGAGCGAAACCTCAACCGAACCATCGACCTCATCAAGCAACTTGCGCAGCTCGCCGACGCATTTACGCGGCACGATGATGTCGGGCATCCCCTCGGCACCTTCAGGGCGCGGGAAGGTGACGCGCGCCAACCGATGCCCGTCAGTCGCGGCGGCCTTGAGCACCGGCGTCGCGTCATCGGTGACGTGCATGAAAATGCCGTTGAGGTAATAGCGCGTTTCCTCGGTGCTGATCGCAAAGCGCGTCTTGTCGATAATCTGGCGCAGTGTGGCGGCAGGGATTTCGAAATTGGTCGGAAGCTCACCCTCGGCAATCACTGGGAAATCATCGCGCGGCAGCGTGGAGAGGTTGAAACGCGCGCGACCAGCGGTGATGAGCATTTTGCCTTCGGCGGCGGTGAGGCTCACTTGGCTGCCCTCGGGCAGTTTACGCGCGATGTCGAACAATGTGTGCGCCGAAACGGTCGTCGCCCCGGGCGCATCAACCTGTGCGTCAAATTCCTCAACGATTTGCAGGTCAAGGTCGGTCGCCATGATCTTCATACCGCCCGCGTTCGCCTCAATCAGAACATTCGAGAGGATAGGGATGGTGTTGCGCCGCTCCACGACAGATTGGACATGGCCCAAGCATTTGAGAAGTGTTGCGCGTTCAATGGTCGCCTTCATGCAATCCCCCGGCGGAATGGTGTTAAACGTTGGTTATTGTTCATGGACAAATATTGTGTGCGGGGCAAGATGTTCGTGTTGCTTTCGTGCGATAATCGCGTGAAGGAGAGACTATGGCTATGATGCGGAGCTGGCGGCGGATGATAATGGCGTGCGCGGTGGTCGCCGGAACACCAGTCTGCGCGCGCGATTCGCTGGGCGTTTATAATGGCTGGGGCGCATTTCGTGATAAGCAGCCGCACCGCTGCTACGCGATTGCCTCGCCCGACAAACATGCGGGCGGGAATGGCCGCTGGAAGCCGTTTGCAAGTGTAGCAACTTGGCCCGATGTGAATGCGGGTGCGGGGGGGGTGCGCGGGCAAGTGCATATCCGACTGAGCAACACCAATTCTGGGCCGCTGGAACTCAAAATCGATGACGCGCATTTTACAATGGTGAGCGCGGGGGCCGACGCTTGGGCGCCCAACGCCGCAACCGATGCCGCCATCGTGACAGCGATCCGCTCGGGACGTGTCATGAGCGTGGGGCGGAATGATTATACGCTGCGCGGGGCGGCGAGCGCAATTGATGCGGCGGCGCTTGGGTGTGCGCGCGTTAAATAGCCCCGACACGGGTTGAGTTACCGCACAGTGTTGGCAACTCAACCGCGCTTCGCTTCAACCTATGGCCATGCAGAAGGGGGAACTGATTGCGGCGCCGCAGGAACAATCGTCGCCAGTGAAACATGCGGCCACGTCAAACCGTTGAAGTTCAAGAACACTGTTTGCGAATATTGAATTTGCGTTGAATGCACTTTGATGGTGATTGGCGCGGGTATCGGGTGCGGCGGGGCGATGGTGAAGTGCGGCATGGGATTACCCGCCGCGCCTCCAAAAGCGGGGAGGACGAAGGGCGGATGTCCAGGGCCAATGACCGGGATGTGGATGAGATGTTCGACGGTTTCCACCCAGAAAGTCGCCGTCATCCGTATCGCATTGGCGTTAGGTGATGCGGCAGCTGCATCACCCATCAAAAAGGCAATATTGTCAGTGCCGCCGCCGAACAAGGGAGTCGCTGGGTGCGTATCGATGGTGATAATGTCGGTTGAGATTATCGTTTGTCCCGCAATGTGCGCCCGCAGAATTGAATTGGGATCATCGAGTATGGCCTGTGTGATCGTGCCGGCGGTGATAAACGGCGCGAGATTTTGCGGAATTCGTCGCGTGTTTCCGCTCGCGGCCTTTTGACTCGGGAAAGCGAATTTACTCGCGGGATTTCCGATCGTGAACGGCGTAATATCGACGCTCGGGATCACTGGCGCGTGTGGCACGGTGGCCACGGTGCCCTGCGCGACAACCGTGGTGCCATGCGGAATCGATGCCATCCGAACCACATCTGTGCCTTCGGCCGGATGAGCCGATTTTCCAACATTAAGCCAAAGACCAGGCTCAAGGTGAATCGGTTGGGGCTGGCTGGGGATCGTCACGTCGGTCACTGTTTGCATATAGGGCAGGCCATTGAAGAAAATGTCTCCTTGTGCGCCTGATCCGCGATTAGGCACGCTGCCCAGTGGCTGCGCGAACGATATGTTATCGGTAGTCAGGTTCAGCTCCAGCACATTGTCTGCGGGCCCCACCACCGGATTCGTTGGAAAAACCGTCGGCGTCGCACTATTATCGGGCCGGAAGATGGTGTTGAAGCCACTTCCTGAGAAGGTGACTGCGGCCAGTGGCCCAAGTGGCCCAAGCGACGGCAATGCACCGCCAATCGCGCGGAGTGCGGTTGCGGCAGAAACTTCATTGATTCGGAAATTGGTGGGTAATAGAAAGGCGGTTTGGTTCGCAATATTGGGGAGTGAATTGGGCATGAGCGTTTCCATTCTTAATAAAAAGAAATTATAAATCGAAAATTAATTATGGTACACGGCAGATATAATGCCCAAGCTAAGCTTGGTGACCATTATATGAATAAAATTTGAGTTAAAAAACTACAAATGTACTCGCGACATAATGTGAGTGTATTATGAATATCGGAAGTGAGTCAAATCGGTTGACCGTATATTTGCTAACAATTGATCGCATTATCAGCGGCATTGTCGGCATGGTTTTTTGACCATCATTGCGTTAAGGAAGCGCGATGCAACTGACTTCACACATTTCTGCCGTTCCCGTGCCCCGCGTCATCACCCCACGCGAGGACGGGCGCCTTGATTTGCTCGGCCTCACCCGCGACTCGATTCGCGCTGAGCTTGAGACCGCTGGGCTTGAACCCAAACAAGCCAAGCTGCGCGCTAAGCAGGTGTTCCACTGGGTTTATCATCGCGGCGTGACCGATTTTCAGGCGATGACGGATATCGCCAAGGCGCAGCATGACTGGTTCGCGGCGCATTTCATCATCGGGCGGCCCGAGGTCGTGGAGGCGCATGTCTCGACTGATGGCACGCGCAAATGGTTGCTCCGCTCATCGGACGGGCAGGAATATGAGATGGTGTTCATCCCCGATGCGGATCGCGGGACTTTGTGCGTGAGCAGCCAAGTGGGTTGCACACTCAATTGCCGCTTTTGCTATACGGGCACGATGCGGCTGGTGCGCAACCTTACACCGGGCGAGATCGTCGGGCAGGTGATGCTGGCGCGCGATTCGCTGGGCGAATGGCCGACGGTATCCGACCTCAGTTTCGGCACCTATGATCCCGAGGGGCGGCTGCTGACCAACATCGTGATGATGGGCATGGGCGAGCCTTTGTTCAATTTCGACAATGTGCGTGATGCGCTCAAGCTGGTGATGGATGGCGACGGGCTGGCGCTCTCGAAGCGGCGGATCACGCTCAGCACCAGCGGCGTGGTGCCGATGATGGCGCGCGCGGGTGCGGAGATTGGCGTGAACCTCGCCGTCTCGCTTCACGCGGTACGCAACGAGGTGCGCGATGAGATTGTCCCCTTAAATCGCAAATATAAAATCGAGGAACTGCTGCAAGCCTGCGCCGATTATCCCGGCGCGAACAATGCGCGGCGGATCACATTTGAATATGTGATGCTGCGCGACAAGAATGACAGCGATGACGACGCGCGCGAGCTGGTGCGGCTCATCAAGAAATATGATCTGCCTGCCAAGGTGAACCTCATCCCGTTCAATCCCTGGCCGGGGACAGCGTATGAATGTTCCGATCCGGCGCGGATCAGGGCGTTTTCGGAGATTGTGTTCGCGGGCGGGATCAGTGCACCGGTGCGCACGCCGCGTGGCCGCGACATTATGGCGGCGTGTGGTCAGCTCAAATCCACATCCGAGAAAAAGACGCGCGCCGAACTCGATGCGCTGGCGGAGGAGAAGCAGGCAGCGCTGGGCTAAACGCGCCCTCGTGATTTTCGGTTGCTAGTGCCAAGCGCCAGACCTAAACCAGTTACATGACTGAAAGCCTCATCATCGCCCTTGCCCAGCTCACCCAAAGCGTTGGTGGATTGGCAGAAAATGCGGCCGCGATGCTGGCGGCGCGCGCGACAGTGCCGACCGCCGACCTCATTGTTTTTCCCGAAATGCAATTGTGTGGGTATCAGCTCGAAGATTTGGTCTTGAAGCCCGCATTGGCGGATCGGGCGGCGATCGAGCTGGCTAAATTGGCCGCTGCAACTGCGGATGGCGGCCCCGCGATGCTGGTCGGTACGCTCATTCGGGACGGTGATGCCCATTATAACGCCGTCGCGTTGCTGGCTGACGGCGCGGTAGCCGATGTCGTCTATAAGCATGACCTGCCCAATTATGGCACTTTTGACGAGAAACGTGTATTTACGGCGGGGCCACTGCCCAAGCCGTTCGAGTATAAGGGCGTTAAAATCGGCGTGCCGATCTGTGAGGATATTTGGCACGACGAGGTCTGCGCTCACCTCAAAATGCAGGGGGCGGCGTTTCTCCTCTCACCGAATGGCTCACCCTATGAGATTGACAAGGATGATCGGCGACTGAGCGCGGTCGCGCGTGTGCGCGTGCAAGAAACGGGGCTTGCGCTTGCGTATATCAACCGCGTTGGTGGCCAAGACGAAGTGGTATTTGACGGCGCTTCGTTCGTACTCAACGGCGATGGCAGTCTCGCTCATCAATTATGTGATTGGGAGCCAGAGGTGCGGCTGACGCATTGGGCACGCGGTGCAGATGGCTGGACATGCGCGACCGGCGATATTGCAACACTCGACCCGCACCCGCAGGATATTTACCACGCGATGGTCGTTGCGTTGCGCGATTATGTTAACACTAATGGGTTCCCCGGCGTTGTGCTGGGCTTGTCCGGCGGGATCGACTCAGCGCTATCTGCCGCCGTGGCTGTTGATGCGCTGGGGCCTGAGCGCGTGTGGTGCGTGATGCTCCCCTCGCGCTATACGTCGCAAGAGTCGATCGATGACGCGGCGGAATGCGCGCACATGTTGGGAGTCCGGCTCGACACGGTGGCCATTGCTCCGGCAGTGGTGGCGTTTGAGGCAATGTTGGGGGGCGTTTTTTCGGGACGGAACCCCGATCTTACCGAAGAAAATATCCAGTCGCGCGTCCGGGGCGTGTCGTTGATGGCGATCAGCAACAAGTTTGGCCATATGGTGCTCACAACGGGCAATAAGTCTGAAATGTCAGTCGGTTACGCGACCATTTATGGTGATATGGCGGGCGGGTATAACGTGCTCAAGGATGCCTATAAGCTTACTGTGTTTGATCTTTCGCGCTGGCGGAACGCCAACAAGCCGCGCCTTGGCTTGGGGCCGGACGGACCGGTGATGCCCGTGTCGGTCATCACTAAACCGCCAAGTGCAGAATTACGCGACAATCAGCGCGATGACGACAGTTTGCCGCCCTATGACGTGCTCGACCCCATCTTGCACGGCTTGGTTGAAGGCGAGCTTAGTGTCGATGAAGTAGCGGCGCGCGGATTTGATCGCGCGGTTGTGGCGCGCATTGAGAGGCTGCTGTGTTTAGCGGAATATAAGCGCCGACAAGCTCCCCCTGGCGTTAAACTGGGTTCGCGGAATTTTGGGCGCGACCGCCGTTACCCGATTACGAATGCGTTTCGCACGGGATAAGCGGTACTGAGCGCTAGCCCTCGACCTTGCCCATCCGCTCCGCACCCGCGTTCGCCGTCGCCGCTTTGGGGACGAAGCTATCCGATCCGACCTTGAGCCAGATTAGGATCGGCGCGGCGATATAGGTGGATGAGAAGGTTCCGACGACGACGCCCAAAAGCATCGCGGCGGTGAAGCCGAAGATGACTGGTGGGCCGAGCAGCAGCAGAATGAGCAGCGTCATAAACAGCGAGAGCGAGGTCACGAGTGTCCGCGCGAGTGTTTCGTTCACCGAAAGGTCAAGCAACGGCTCAATCGCCATTTTTCGGTATTTCTTGAGATTTTCACGCACGCGATCAAACACGATAATTGTGTCATTGAGCGAATAGCCGATAATCGTCAGAATAGCGCCGACCACACTGAGGTTGAACTCGATATGCGTGAGCGCGAAAAAACCCATCGTTATCGAAACGTCATGGAAGAGCGCCACGAACGCCCCGACGGCGAACGGCCATTCGAAGCGCAACCATATGTAAGCAGAGATGCCCAGCATCGCCAAGCCAAGTGCCATCGCGCCGGTACGAAACAGCTCCTTCGAGACATTGCCGGAGACCGATTCGACGCTACTTGGTTGGGCACCCGGATATTGTTTGATGATCGCGGCGCGCACCGCACTTGCGGCCTTGCTTGCGGCATCTTCGCCACCCGCAGGCTTTTGTAACCGGATCGACACCTGATTGCTGCCGCCAAACGTTTGGATATTGGCATCTCCAAGGTGCAAGGCGTCGATTTGGGTGCGAAGCTGCTCAACATTCACAGCTTGGGGGAACTTAACGGTGAGCCGCTCCCCTCCAGAAAAATCGACGCCGAGGTTAAACCCACGAAAGATGACGAGCAAGATTGAGCCGATAATGAGCACCGTCGAGACACTGATCGCAACCCGCCGGTAGCTCAGAAACGGGATATTAGTGTTATCAGGGACGAGTTTGAAAGGTTTCATCAGGTCAGGCCGCCTTACATATTGATCGCGGTGGGGCGTGTGCGTCGGAACCAATCGGCCACCATCAACCGTGACAGCGTGACGCCGCAGAACACCGAGGTGACGATGCCGATTGCGAGCACGACGGCAAAACCGCGCACCGGACCGGTGCCAAAACTGAACATGATCGCGGCTGAGATAACGTTGGTGAAGTTCGCATCGAAAATGGCGCGGCTCGCTTCTTTGTAGCCAAACTCAATCGCTTGTAGCGTGCGACGTCCGCGTTTAACTTCTTCACGGATGCGTTCGTTGATCAGCACATTCGCATCCACTGCCGCGCCCAGCGTGAGGATGAAGCCGGCGATCCCCGGCAACGTCAAGGTCGCGTTGAGGAGCGCCATCACGCCGAGGATGAGCAGCGCGTTAATGAGCAGCGCGAGCGTAGTGTACACACCGAAACGGAAATAGGTGATGAGCATGAAAATCGCGAGCAACGTCACCGCAATCGATCCGGCGAGAATGCCTTTTTGGATCGATTCTTTCCCCAACTCAGGCCCAACGGTGTTTTCTTCCACCACCTTAAGCGCAACCGGGAGCGCCCCAGAGTTAAGTTGGGTTGCGAGATCGGTCGCGGATTTGATCGTGAAACTGCCGGTAATGATGCCATTGCCCCCCAAGATTGGGTCTTTGATCACGGGGGCGGTAAGCACCACATTATCGAGCACAACCGCAAAGCGCTTGCCGACGAAGTCTTGCGTAACACGCGCAAATTTGAGTGAACCATTGCTGTTGAAGCTGAAATCGACGCCAACCGCGCCATTGCTGTCGGTGCCCTGGCGCGCCGATTTGAGTTCGTCACCCGAGACGGCAACGCGCCGGCTAACTGCAATCGCGCGCAGCCCATCCTTATCATCGGGGTAGGGAAGGATTTGGTCGCCGGGCGGCGGCACATTGCTGGCAATCTGCTGCGGCGTCGCGGCTTCATCGACCATGCGGAACTCAAGCTTAGCGGTTTTTCCGAGCAGTGTTTTTAGACCCTCGGGGTCTTGCACGCCAGGAACTTCCACGAGAATGCGGCTTGCCCCCTGGCGCACGACCGTGACTTCCTTGGTACCGTCAGGATCGATGCGCTTCGCAACGACTTCGCGGGCGGTATCAATCGTATTGTTAACGGTCTCGGCAATCCCGGCTTGGGTCGGGGTCATGACCACGCGCGTCGTGTCGCGCACCTCGACTGTCCAATCGCGCTGACTGGTCAGGGCTACGCCACGCGTAAGACCATAGGCCAGTTCACGCGCGCGATCGACATCTTTGACGTTGCGGACAAGAAAGGAGATTTGGCCATTGTCAGTGCTGACGTCCCCAACTTCAAGCGGGGGATCGGACCGGCGCAGCGCAGTGCTGATGTCGCCTTGCATCTTATCAAGCTTTTGCTTGGTGACGTCGGCCACATCGGCCTCAAGCAGCAAATGGCTGCCGCCCGAGAGATCAAGCCCGTAATTAAGTTGCGCGTGCGGTACCCAGCTCGGCCATGAGCTAACGGTTGCGGCGGAAAAGAAGTTCGGCACCGAGCTGACCAGCCCGATGATCGTGACGATCAGGACGAGCCAAACTTTCCATTTAGGGAAATCAAACTGCATAGATTAGTCGTTTGCCGCTTTTTTGGGATTGAGTGGCTGAATATCGGCCAGTGTTGACTTTAGGACTTTCACGACCACGCCTTTTGCGATTTCGACATCAACGGTATCGTCCTCGACGCGCATCACTTTGCCATATATGCCGCCCGCTGTCAGGATCGTATCACCCTTTTGCGCTCCGGCGATTTTGGCTTTTTGATCTTTGGCCTGCTGTTGCTGCGGGCGAATGATCAAAAAATACATGATGATGAAAATGAGAATGAAAGGAAAAAACTGTGCGATTGGCGACCCCATGAAGCCGCCCGACGCTGCGCCGGTGGCGGTTTGAGCATAAGCGGGCGTGATGAACATGTTGACTCTCTTATCCGAATGGAGATGCCGTTAAGCAGAATGTTGAGCGCTATACCGTTGTCGTGCAAAATGGCAAGGCTGGTCGTCGCACGGTGACGCTATCGTCAGTCAAAACCGAATTGACTAAAACCCGCTGCGTAATGCCGAAGGTCCGATCCACTCGGCATGACGGGTCAGCGCATAGCGATCGGTCATTCCGGCTACGAAGTCGCTGATATGACGCGTGCGCGCAGGCTCCTCGGCGGGCAAGCGTGCAAACCAATCCGCAGGCAGCCGTAATGGGTTTGCCTGATAGGTTTCAAAAAGCGCCGTCACCACGCCGCGTGCCTGGTGCTGGAGTGCAGCGACGTCGGCTGAGCGATAGAGTTTGGCGTATAACATAGTCTTCACTTGCCGTTCCGCTTCTGCGATTTCAGGCGAAAATGCGATTAGAGCGCGGTTTTGCGAGCGCACATCATCGACCGACGCGGGATTTACATCGGCGAGAGTCGCACGGCTGGTCTCGATAAGATCATTGACCATTTGGCCGATCATATCGCGGATCAATTCACGCACTTGAATGGCATGTGGGACGCCCGCGAGACGTGCACGGACATGCTCCCACCGCGTCGCGATAAACGGGACATCGAGCAAGCTCTCGAACGCAAGCAGCCCCGAACGCAGCCCGTCATCAATGTCGTGATTGTCATAGGCGATGTCGTCGGCGAGCGCTGCCACTTGCGCTTCGAGACTCGGCCAACTGCGGAGTTGCAGATCGTGCGTCAAATCATAGGTTGCGAGTGCCCATGGCGGCCGCATGACGGGGCCGTTGTGCTTCGCCAACCCTTCCAACACCTCCCAACTCAGATTGAGGCCGGCAAAATGCGGATAGGGGCTTTCAACATGAGTGAGCGTGCGGATGGTGTGTGCGTTATGATCCCAGCCGCCGTAAGGCTGCATGGCACTGATCAACGCGTCTTCGCCCGCATGACCGAAAGGCGGATGGCCGATGTCGTGGGCGAGTGCGAGCGCCTCAGTGAGGTCCTCGTTGAGCGCCAGCGCACGCGCAATCGTGCGCGCGATCTGTGCGACTTCTAAGCTATGTGTGAGCCGAACGCGATAATGATCACCATCGGGCGCGATAAACACCTGCGTCTTGTCGCGCAGCCGGCGAAAGGCGATCGAATGGATAATCCGGTCGCGGTCGCGCTGAAACGCGTCGCGCGGGCCGCGCATTCCGTCTTCGGAGGGATGATGTAACCGACCGCGCGAGCGCGCCGGATCGCAAGCATAACGTACCAAGCCGTTCACTTGCTGGCGATCTTGGTCACCACTTGTCCCGCCTCGCTGCTGTATGCGAATCCCGAGTGCCCGGTTTTGCCCATCTTGTTAATAAACGTGCGGGCGTCTTCGGACGATTTGAACGGGCCTACGAGGATGCGATAGGTTCGATTCAACGGCGTATAATAGGCGCTTCGACCTTGATAGAGCGCATCATTAGCCGATTTGAGCCGCTTCCATGTGAGTGCAAATCCAGAGCGGTTGTTACCGCCGGCAATCTGCACCCATTCGCGGGGTGGGTTCTTGCGCTCTAGCGCGCGTTGTGCGTCTTCCTCCGCCTTTCTTGCGTCAGCCTCAGCTTTTACTTTCGCTTCGAGCTTTGCCTTTTCGTCTGCCTTTTTCTTGGCGATCTGACGTGCGGCGCGCAGTTCTTTATCGGTGCGCACACGCGCCAACGGTGCACGCGCGTCGGGAGTGACGTCATCGAGCAGCGCTGTTAAACTGAATTTGGGTTGCGCGGTGACAGCAACGGGCAAGGCTGACAGTGGCTTGGGGGCGGTAATAACCGCAGCTGGGGTGGCGGCGAGCGCCGGACCAGCTTGTGCCGGGCCTTGCAGCGGAGGTGCAAGTGCGATCGCGGGGCGCTCGATGGGTACGGGCGCTGCTGGCGTAATTACTTTCGGCACGACTGGAGTTGCAATCAATGGGGCTGGGCTCTGAACGGTCGGACTTTGCGCAGGTGGTGACAGAGCCGTGCGTGTTGGGTTTGGTAGTGACGCCGCACCGGTCGGCGTTGGCAGCGCCGTAAGGCCAGTCACGCGCGCGACGACTGCCGTCGGGGGCTTTGGCGTCGGCGCGCTAGGCAGTGTGCCGTCCGGGGCGGGGAGGGCAGTCAGGCCGGTTTGCCGAGCGATGAACCTTGGAGTAGCGGTGTTTGTATCAGCGGCGGCCGATGTAACGCTGGTCTCCGGGCCCGTCGGTGCCGGCAATGCGGGCGGGAACCAAGTGTTGACCGGCCCCGCACTGGCGATGGCCGTGCGCACTGGCGGCGGGGC
>Ga0075023_100000229_pt1 | contig 13815 bp, 14 predicted proteins | sample Str014_FD_71388 | JGI IMG/M metagenome (GOLD analysis project Ga0075023, IMG submission 71388) | Freshwater sediment microbial communities in response to fracking from Pennsylvania, USA - Straight Creek_MetaG_SC_2014 | ecosystem: Environmental > Aquatic > Freshwater > Creek > Sediment | place... | reverse complement strand
GTTGCGTGAACTTTTCAAGGACGAGGTGCGCGCGGTCGGCGCGGCGCTCGGTCTGCCGCGCGAGGTGGTTTGGCGCCAGCCGTTCCCCGGTCCGGGGCTCGGGGTGCGTGTACTCGGCGAAATCAAAGCTGAGGAACTGGAAATCCTGCGCAACGCCGATCACATCTTGCAGGAAGAAATGATGAAATCCGACTGGTACTGGAAGGTCTGGCAATCGTTCTGCGTTTTCCTTCCGGTGAAATCAGTCGGTGTCATCGGCGACGAGCGCAACTACGCCTACGTCATCGCGGTCCGTGTCGTCGAGAGCATCGATGCCATGACCGCCGATTGGACCCGTCTGCCGTACGATTTGCTGCAGACGATCTCCAACCGCATCACCAACGAGGTGCGCGGGGTAAGCCGCGTCGTACTCGACATCAGTTCCAAGCCGCCTGCCACGATCGAGTGGGAGTAATCGCGCCCTTTTCCCTTTTCTTGCCGTGCGTCTGATCTCGTCCAGCTCCAAGACCTTTTCCGCCGATCTCGCCGAGTTTTGTCGAGGCGCAATCGTCCCGAAAGAAATCCAAGACAGCGTTGCGTCGATCCTGGCCGACGTACGTGCGCGCGGCGACGAAGCGGTGGTCTACTATGCGGCCAAATTCGATAGCGCTCGATTGCGCGCTCGCGAAATTCGGGTGAAGTCGACCGAACTGGCCGAGGCCGCTAAGTCACTCTCGGCCGCCGAGCGCAAAGCGATGGAAGAGGCGCATGCCAACATTGTAGCCTTCAATAAAAAGAGTGTACCTGCCGACTGGATCGGCAAAAATAAACAAGGCGCCGAAGTGGGCGAACGGTTCTACCCGATTCACCGCGTTGGACTTTATGTGCCGGGCGGCCAGGTTCCGCTGGTATCGACTGTATTGATGACGGCGACGCTCGCGAAAATCGCGGGCTGTCCTGAAATTGCCGTCTTTACGCCTTCGGACGCCTCTGGTCGGGTGGCGCCGGGATTGCTAGCTGCGCTCCACCTCGTCGGGGTTGAAGAAGTGTATCGAGTGGGTGGCGTGCAAGCGATCGGCGCGATGGCTTACGGCACCGCGAGTATTCCTGCGGTCGATAAAGTTTATGGTCCGGGCAATGCCTACGTCTGTGAGGCAAAACGCCAGGTCTTTGGCACGGTCGGCGTCGATTCGCTCCCGGGGCCAAGCGAAGTGATGGTGATTGCCGACGAGACGGCGCGCGCGGATTTCGTCGCGGCTGACCTGCTGGCGCAGGCGGAACATGGTTCGGGCCGCGAAAAAATCTATCTCGTCGCGACTTCGCTAGCCATCGTTGAGGCGATTGACGCCGAGGTTCAGTCGCAACTGAAGTTTATCAGCCGCAGCGAAAAAACGAAGAACGTGCTGGCACAGGGTTTCCTCGCCATGACCGTCGACTCGTTGGCGAAGGCCGTGGAAATCGCGAACTATGTCGCACCGGAACATCTCGAGTTGATCGTGACGGAATCGGCCGAGAAAAAACTTTTGACCGAGATCACCACCGCGGGGGCGATTATGCTCGGCAACTACACACCGACGGCGCTCGGCGATTTCACCGCTGGGCCAAGTCACGTGTTGCCCACCGCTCGCGCCGGACGGTTTTTCAGCGGTTTGCGGGTGGCCGACTTCCAACGCCGAACCAGTATCGTGCGCTACAATAAAACGAGCGTCAAAAAAGGCAACGAGGTCGTTGCCGCTTTCGCCGCCATGGAACGCCTCGACGCGCACGGCCGCTCGGTGAAGATTCGGACCTAAATTGTTTCTCACGCGAAGACGCAAAGGCGCGAAGATCGATTGCAGGTTTGTTGTTTCATCTTTGCGCCTTTGCGTCTTCGCGTGAAATAACCTTTGTGTAAAACCCATGTTCGATCCCGCCTCTTTTGCCCTTCCGCACATCGCCAAGCTTCATGCCTACACTCCTGGTCTGCAGCCGACCGAACCGGGTTGGGTGAAGCTCAACACCAACGAGTGCCCCTATCCGCCCAGTCCGCGCGTGGCGCAGGCGATCCGCGACGAAGTCGGGGCCAGCGGCGAATCGCTCCGTCTTTATCCAAACCCGAAAAGTACTCTGCTGCGTTGCGCGGTGGCAGATCTCCACGGTTTGCGGGAGGAAAATGTCTGTGTGGGCAACGGTTCGGACGACATCCTCAATCTTCTCGTGCGTTGCTATTGCACGCAGGCGGTGCCGCTGGGTTTCACGATGCCGAGCTACTCGCTATATCCGGTGCTCGTGGAAATTCAGAACGGTCGCAGCTCGGTGATCGAGTTCGATCGTTCGATGAAACTTCCGTTAGAACGTATCGCTGGTTCGACGGCGCGTGCCTTTTTTCTGACCTCGCCGAACGCACCGACCGGCGTGGGCTTCAGCCGCACTGAGATCGAAGAAGCGCTCAAGGTTTTCAAAGGCATTCTTGTCGTCGATGAAGCGTACGCGCCGTTTGCCCAGGAAGACGCGATCTCCTTGCTCGGGCGTTATCCGAATCTCGTGGTGGTGCGCACGTTGTCCAAGGCCTATGCGCTGGCCGGCATCCGCATAGGTTATGCGCTCGCGCATCCGGAGGTCATCGACGTACTCGACCGCGTTCGTGACAGCTACAATACCAGTCGTCTATCCCAGGCCGCGGCCGTCGCGGCGATTGGCGACCAGGCCTATTACGCCGGTGTGATCGAAAAGGTGAAGGTCACGCGCGACCGTTGCGTAAAATTGTGGAGCGGCCAGGGCTGGTTCACCTATCCCTCGCAGGCCAACTTTATTTTCACCGAACCGCGCAACGCCCGGGGTGAAGCCGGCCCGGCGGTGGCTAAAGCGGCCTACGACTACCTTTACGCTCATAAAGTGCTGGTGCGTTACTTCCCCAGCCACGCCTTGACCGCGCCCTTCCTTCGCATCAGCGTCGGAACCGACGACGAAATGTTAGTCCTAAACCAAACCTTTGAGGCATGGCGCAAAATCGCATAGCAACCATCAAGCGGAAAACCGCTGAGACCGACATTACGTTGACTCTGACCCTCGACGGCCAGGGGACCTCCAATATCGCCACCGGCGTACCGTTCTTCGATCACATGCTGACGCTCTTTGCGAAGCATGGTTTGTTCGACCTTGAGGTTGCGGCCAAAGGTGACGTGGAGGTCGACTACCATCACACGGTTGAGGACGTCGGTCTTGTCTTGGGCGAGGCGTTCAAGCAGGCGCTCGGCGACAAGCTGGGCATCCGCCGCTACGGATTTTTCATTCTGCCGATGGACGAGTCGCTCGCTCGTGTCGTCATTGATATTGGTGGCCGTCCACATCTCGTGTACGAAGCGGAGGCGCCGACGATGTTCGTGCGCGATTTTAATATCGTCCTGGTGAAGGAATTCGCCCGCGCGTTCAGTAATGCGCTCGGGGCCAACCTGCACGTGAAGCTCGAGTATGGCGAAGAGCCGCATCACGTCGCCGAGGCGATTTTTAAAGCGCTGGCCCGCGCAATCGACATCGCGACCCAAATCGATCCCCGTGCGGCGACTTTGTTGCCCAGTACGAAGGGCAAGATATAGTCGGGTTACGGTTCGCCTTCACGGATTTCCGCCTGGCGGGATTTGCGTCGCGAGCCGTCACCGCACATTGTGAATCGAAAACTGTGACTGCGAACATGGCCACCGACGCTCCCACGATTGCCGTCATCGATAACGGCATTTGCAACCTCCGCAGCGTGACCAAAGCCCTGGAGGCGGTCGGCGCGCGCGCGAAGGTCGTGCGTACACCCGCGGAAATCGGCACGGTGGATGGCCTCGTATTGCCGGGCGTTGGCGCATTGGGCGATTGTGTGGCCGCGCTACGGGCGACGCGGCTCGACGACACCGTGCGGGGCTGGATTGCCGAGAATCGACCGTTTCTCGGGGTTTGCCTCGGCATGCAGGCACTTTTCGACTTTTCGGAGGAGGGCGGAGTGACGGGGCTCGGCGCGTTTGCAGGCAAGGTTGTCCGTTTTCGCCGCCCGCCGGAATTCAAGATCCCCCACATGGGCTGGAATTCCATTGCTTTCAAGCAGCCGGATTCACCGCTCGCCGCGCAACTGCAGCGTGAGGGCGAGGCCTTCTATTTCGTCCATAGCTTTTATTGCGTGCCCGACGATCCCTCCTTGGTGTTGGCGGAGGCTGACTATGGTGGTGCGTTTACGGCGGCGATTGCGCGCGGTCGGTGTTTTGCTACGCAATTCCATCCGGAAAAAAGCCAGAGCAAGGGTCTGCAAATCTACCGCAACTTCGTCGAGGTCGCGGCCGGTGCCTTCGTTTAGGCCGATTTTTCGCGTCTGCTATTACGTTAGTTTCTCAGGGTGACGCGAATCGGTCGGACAATAGTTTTCCTTACCCACCGCACTTTTGCTGTGTAGCTCCGCTTAGGACGTGTAGGAAATGTCAACTTTGCTTTGCCTGTATCGAATGATTTCGTTTCTTTTGGGGCATGGCCAAAACCGCGCTTCTAAAACTGGATGAGAAAGAAATCGCCCTGCCTGTGATCGTCGGTTCCGAGGGCGAAAAAGCCGTCGACATCTCGAAACTCCGCTCCGACACCGGGTACATTACGTATGACGATGGTTTTGGTAACACAGGTTCCTGTACGAGCAGCGTGACCTATATCGACGGCGAGGTCGGAATCCTGCGCTACCGCGGCTATCCCATCGAGCAGCTGGCGGAAAAATCCTCGTTCGTCGAAACCGCCTACCTCGTCATCAACGGTGAACTGCCTACCCCTGAACAGCGGTCGAAGTTTTCCCGATTGCTGACCAAGCACGCGCCGCTGCACGAGGGCATGACCCGTTTCATTAGCAGTTTCCCTCGGGATTCACACCCGATGGCGATCCTCTCGGCCGCGGTTAACTCACTGGGCGCCTATTACCCGCATCTGGCGACCAATAATCACCAGCAGGATCTGGAGCATTTCGACGAGGCGGCCGCAATCGCCATTTCAAAGGTTCGCACGATCACGGCGCACACCTATCGCGTCACTCGCGGGCTGCCACTCAATTACCCGCGTCCGAATTATGGATACTGCGAGAACTTCCTGCATTTGATGTTCTCCGAACCCTACAACGAGTACGTTCCGACCCAGGAGGTCGCCCAGGCGCTCAATCTTTTCCTCTTGCTCCACGCTGACCACGAGCAGAACTGCTCAACGTCGACGGTGAAAATGGTCGCCTCCGCTGGCGCAAATCTCTTCGCCTCGGTTGCAGCCGGGGTTTGCGCCCTCTGGGGCCCGCTCCATGGCGGTGCCAACATGGCGGTGATCGAGATGCTCAAGAGCATCCATGCCGAGGGCGACGACGGCACGAAATTCATCGCGGCCGCCAAATCCGGCAAGGGCGAGGCTCGCTTGATGGGCTTTGGTCACCGCGTTTATAAAAACTACGACCCGCGCGCGAAGATCATCAAGGCTAGTTTCTACAAAGCGCTCGCCAGTTTGGGCATCAAGGACGACCCGCTGCTCAATATCGCCATGAAGCTCGAGGAATGCGCACTCAGCGACGACTACTTCGTGTCGCGCAAACTTTATCCCAACGTCGACTTCTATTCCGGCCTGATCATGCGTGCGATCGGGATCCCAGAAAACATTTTCACGGTGATGTTCGCTATCGGTCGTATGCCTGGATGGATCGCGCAGTGGCGGGAAGTGGCCCAGAATCCGAAGCTCAAAATCTATCGCCCCCGTCAGATCTACACCGGCAAGACTGTCCGCGACTACATTACGCCCGATCTGCGGAAATAATAACGTTCGAGACGCCTCATCGGGTAAACGGACTCAGTGCCCGCTCGCGGGAGCCAGGCGCGATCAGGCGAAGCATTCGCCAAACCAATCGCCTTACCCTCGTTCGTTTGGTTAGGAGCGTAGAGGGATAGCGGTAGAAAGCTGGCTATCGGCTTGATCGCGGTGCCTTATTCTGTCTAGTTATGGCCGTGATAAGGGTTATTGATGTGGTAGCCGCACGCCGTCCATGAACAACCTATTCGAAAACCTGGATGTCCTGGGGATTCTGCGGGTTGGTCTTTCTGGGTTTTTGTTTTTGCTGTCTTTTCTCGCCTACCGTCTGATTGATAAAGAACAACAGCGAATGGGAGCACCGCGAAAAGGCATCTTGCGAACCATCTATGTCTTCATGGCGGTCAATTTTCTTGGTGCTGTTCTGGTGGCGGTCGCTGGTTTTGTTTCCCCAGCGCCTCAAGCTGCCGACTCAAACGGGCTGGCTGGCGAAACCTACGTGGTGGACTACACCTCGTATTTGGTGGATCTCACCCAATGGACAGAATCGACGCTGGGTCCTGTCGTTGTCACCCGAACTGATTTTGTCCGTAAGCTTTCTAGCAAAACGGACGACTACATTATTCCGTACTTCACAACCGGAACGAGTATCGATTGCAAGCCGATCACCTTTTCCAGCCGTCCTAACTTTGTCGGACCGAAGAACGATCCCGAGAGAAAGGGCCTCCATTACGATTATGTTTTGCCGATTGGCCATGAACCGGCCGGGCACAGCGAAATGGTTTCCAGCCAATTTACTTTTCCCACGGGCTTCAGCAACCCGCAGAAGGAATGGTGGGAGTCACGGGTCGCCTACCCGTCGAAAACCGTCTCCGTCGTCTTTCGCTTCCCTGCGACCAAGCCCGCAAAGAATATGAGTGTTTCGATGAAGCGGGGCGACGAGGCCGCTCAACCGATCAACGACAACTTCCCAAATCTTTCTGACGGTGGCCGTATTGTCCAGTGGGTCGGAATCAATCAACACGCCAACTCACGAGTACATTTCGAGTGGGACTGGTAGGCGGTGGGGGCGCCGTGCCCGGCGTGGCGACGAAGTCGCACTATCCTTGGGTCGCCCTTTGCAAATTCGACCGAAACTTAAGGCGTTCTTTGCCTACTTCCTCGGACGATCTAGCCGAGCTTGATTTGGATGTCGGCAATGAGGCGATGACCGTCGCAATCGAAATGAAAAATCTGCCGCGTCGCCGATTTCATCGCTGCGACGGCGAGCTTCTGGCCGCGCACGATCGTTGGGAGTGTGAGCTTACAGGTGTAGCCTTGGTCGCAGAGCGCATTTTTGAAACCGCCGACCGTCATGTTGGTGATTTCACCAATGACGTCCTTAATGACGGCGTCGCCCTCAGCCCGCACTTCTGCCGCGCTGATGCCCAGGATTTGTGAGGCGGCATTGACGGCGAAATCGTCGGTGATGCAGAGGTACACCATGCCGTCGATCTTGCCCAGAAAACCTACGCAGCCAAAGACGTGATTCTGCTCCTTAAAAATCTCGCGGTTAGGTTCGGTGGTTTTCTCCACGAAGCCCGCATGCTGTTTCAACATCGTGCTGCAGACGTTCTGGACGGCGCGGATTATCGATTTGTGAATCAGATCGTCGGTAATGAGCGGAGGGCTAGCGGTGGAAGCGGGGTTCACCATGGATTGCAGCGTATCACCCAGTAATCGGGGTATTTGGGCAGGACTTTAGGGAAGAGTGCTCAAGCAGGTTTTGTGCTTGTGAGAGGGGAAATCGGGCGCCTGCGGCCTCCGAGAACGTAAAAGGCGCTGTGGGGCTCATATTTCTTAACCACCTGATGGATCGTAGTCTGACGTCGTTGGCGGTCGATTTGCTTGGAGAAATCTTTAGTGCTGATCAGCGATGGCCCGAACTCAGGGCGTCTTCGCCCTTGCGCCCGGCCATTGGGATTGTGTCATGGCGCCATGGAAACCTCGTCGGCCGCCCCGCTGGTACCCCCCTTGACGCCCTTTGAAGCCCGCGTGCTCGGGTGTCTGATCGAGAAGGAATTTGCCACGCCGGAGTACTATCCGCTGACCTTGAACTCGCTCGTGGCGGCCTGTAACCAGAAAAGCAACCGGGACCCCCTGCTTAACGTCGGCGCATCAGAGGTCGAGGCGGCGTTGGAAACCTTGCGCCAGCGGCGACTGGCTAGCGTATTTGCCGGCGCCGATGCCCGTGTGCCTAAACATAAACAGACGCTCGATGCGGTCTTTCCGCTGGAGTCAACGGCGAGGGCATTGCTGTCTGAATTGCTTCTACGCGGACCCCAGACAACGGCGGCTTTGCGTGGGAATACCGAGCGGCTTTGCCCGATGCCTGATTTGGCGGAGCTGGAGACGCTATTGAGTGAATTGGCGGCTCGCCCCTCCGGTGGCTTGGTGCAGAAACTTGCACGTCAGGCTGGCCAGAAGGAAGCGCGTTGGGCGCAACGGCTCACGGGCGACACTCCGATCACATTGGGCAGCGAAACCGCGCCGTTGACGGTCTCATTTGCGCTGCCCCCCGAGGTCGAGCGCCGCCTTGCCGCGCTCGAAGCCGAGGTGGTGCAGCTGCGCGCCGAACACGCGAGCCTGCGCCGTGCACTCGGCGAAGGCTGAGCGCCTTTTCGAGGCTCTTCCTCAGCCTGTCAGTTAACCCGTGCCGGTGCGTGGAATGGCCTTTGCGTCGTACCCAGTGCAAGGACCAAAGGGCGATCGGCCTTGATCCTTTGCCGCGCAAAAATCGCCGCGAGATTGGACATACGCCCCCTCCTATTTATCTGTAGAGTGTATGTGCGAATCCCCGATCCAGGTGGTTTTCGTCCGCCGCTTTGCAGAGCGGTTTATTCAACGGAGGTGCTTTCGTTTTTGCCGACCGACCCTCCCGGGTTTTGCGGCATGCGCGTCTCATTCTCGCTGAAGATATAGCCCCCGCTGCGTCTCCCAAGCGGCGACCAAGTATCATCGCTTAACCCCATCGTTCCCATGATCACAATTGATACGCTTGTTGTCGTCTTGTTGGCGTTGATCGCTGCGGCCTTGCTCGCGATCGCCTTTTTGCTGTTTTCTGCCCTTAGGGTTTTAACCTCGCAGCGAGACCCCGTTCGGCGCCTGCGGGATCGGTCGCAGTCGAATCTCCGGTTTCTCTCCAGCCCGCAGACGTTGCATGAATTCGTGCTTTCAGAAGCGGCGATTCAAAGCCAAGTGGAACAGCTGGACCCCGAAGAGCTCGAAGCTTTTATCCGGGCGATTGAAGTTGAGGGGACCGAAGAGGCGAAGCGCAAGGTGCCGCTTTTTAGGAAAGGCTGGGAATGGATCAAGGCGCATAAGGGAAAGATCGGCGAAAAGCTTTTCGATAAGCTAAACGACATCGCCAAAGGTTTCATTCCCGGCGCATCCAAGGAATAGCCAGCGAGTGGGGGGGCGATAACTACCTGACGAGCGAGGTTGATCGGCGAATGATGCTTTTATCCGGGGTGAATCACGTGCCGAAGCTTGTCGGGGTTGGTGATGACAAACAGTGCTTGGATTTGGCCGTTGCGGATGCCGAAGGCCATCACCCGGAGTGCCCGGTCGCCGTCGAAGCTAACAAAGCCCGGCAGCCCGTTAACCAGTGCCGGTTGGCGGTCCTCGACCTGGGAACCATACCGACGAGCGCCGTTAATTAGAAGCTTGGCGATCGGTTCGGCTCCGTGGAGCGGGCGGGAAATGGCGCGGGCCTTTCCTCCGCCGTCAGTGACCAGTATGACGTCGTTCGCCATGGTTGCCACGAGCTTCTCGAGTTCGCCTTTACGCACTGCCTCCATGAAAGGAGCGACTAGTTTCTCTGCCGCTTCGGGCGACGTATCGAAGCGAGGACGTCGCTCATCGATCCGCTTGCGCGCGCGTGTGAGTATTTGTCGACAGTTAGTTTCAGATTTAGCGACGATCCCCGCGATTTCCGAAAACTCCAAATCAAACCCTTCGCGTAAAATAAATACGGCGCGTTCTGTTGGAGTCAGGGTTTCGAGTAGAACCAGAAACGCCAATGATAAGGTGTCGGCCAACTGGGCGTTCTCGGTCGGCGGCACTCCCGGTTCGGCTACGATCGGTTCGGGCAACCAAGGACCGACGTAGGTTTCCCGCTGCACCCGCGCCGACTGAAGATGATTGATGCAGAGGCGGGTGATGACCGTGGTGAGCCAGGCGCGGGGAGAATGTATTTCCTCCGGCGAGGTTTTTTGCCACCGGACATAGGTATCCTGGACCATGTCCTGAGCATCCATCACCGTTCCCAGCATTCGATAGGCAATGCTGAAGAGCAATTGGCGGTATTCCTCAAAGAGAGGGAGTGCTTGGTCTGTCATTGGATTATACGTCAAGCGCAGGTCGCGGGCGTTCTGGCGGAGAATTGGCCCAATATAGACAATTGATGGTCTCGATTTGTGACAAGTTCCCGGGGATGAAATTAGGAATCCGTGCTCAGAAAGTCGCGCTGCGCCTGGCTGGGTGGGCCGGGCAGAATTCCTCCGAACCGCTCTGCGTTGCCGACCTGTCACAAATCGACCGGCTCGTCGGTCTTGTTCTATGCATCTCGATCTAGCCGGATTTGATCCCGGGCACTCACCACAAAAGTTATGAACTTCTATTCCACCGTTGTTTCTATTCATGTTGTGACCGCCATCCTCGGACTGGGACCACTGACTGTATTGGCGGTTGTCTCCAGCCGCCCCGTGGCAGAGGGGCTTCCCTGGGATCGCGTCGCCCAATTTCTTCGACTGATTGGCTGGAGTTTGGCTGGCATGTTCGTCACCGGCGCGGTCATCGTCGCCCTCACTCATGGAGCGCTCGGACAGACCGGTTGGCTGCGAGCTTCGGTCGCTTTGTTTCTTTTACTGGGATTGCTCCATGGTCTGACGCGGCGGCATATCCGCAGGATCTGTGGCACCCCTCCGCCATTGACGTCCATAAAAACGCTGAGTGCGTTGCTATGGACGATGTGCGCGGTAATCGCGGCGATCACCTATCTGATGGAGGCCAAACCCTGGTAATATTGTTTTAGCCGAGATATTATGAAAATTGTTATATTTGGAGCCACCGGTAGAACTGGCCGGTTGCTCGTACAAGAGGCGCTCGACGCCGGCCACGAAGTGACAGCTGTTGCTCGAACTCTGGAAGCGATTCCGGCCGAGGGTAGAGGACCGCGGAAAGTTCGCGGCGATCTTTTCGACGCAGCCTCGGTCATCGAGGCAATCGTAGGCCAGGATTGCATCCTTGTGGCCGTGGCACCAACCAAAGCAATAGGACCAACGACGGTCTTTTCGACTGGCATCAAACACATTCTAGCGGGCGCACGGCTTGCCCGTGTCAAACGCATCTTGGTGTTGGGGACGTGCGGAGTGGATAGCACAACCCAATGTCGCCCGTACATGAGGCTTTTGGCTAAGTTTGTCGTTCAACCGTTACTGTTCGACCTCTACGTCGACACGGCCCGCATGGAAGGGCTGCTGGAAACGAGCGAGTGCGACTGGACGGTTTTGCGGCCGCCTCTCCTGACCAACGGGCCGAAGACTTCCGCCTATCGCTTGAGCATAGGAAAACATCTACCCAATATCGCCTCGGTGTCCCGAGCTGACGTCGCCGATGCGATGCTCAGGCTCGTCGACGACAAGGCGTCCTTTCGATCGTGGGTGGAGGTCGCCAGCCACGCCTAGCTGACGTGCCTCGCACGATCAGATGGAGCGATCAATCTAGAAAATCGATCAATATTCTGCAAATCCGATTTCTCTCATGAAAAACGACAGGCTCGTCTATCAGATCAGCACTGGTGTCATTTGTGCAGTCATGGTTTATAGCGTCATTAGTTTCAACCTGACGATCCCGCTGGCTCCGCCGGAAGGTTCTTTTAGGCATCTTGGGCTGCCCGACTACATTCGGGTGGAGCTGTCGCTGGCGAAAACACTTGGGGTTCTGGCTCTACTTGTGCCGCGGGTTCCCTTCAAGCTAAGGGAATTCGCGTATTTCGGCTTTGGCATAACCTTGGTCTCGGCGAGCGTGGCACACGTCTCAAGCGGCGATGGGGTTATGTTTGTGCTCGATCCGCTGATTTTTTTAGGAATTCTGATTGTATCTTATCGCTGGTTTCTTCGCCTGCACGCAGGTGTCGACGAACCGAAAAACGCAAAGACTGCTGGTCGAGCCGAGCTGTAAGGAACGGCACCAATGCAGAGGCGGATGGACTAGATTGGCAGGCTGGGGAAGATTGAGTAAATGAATCGGTCGAGGTGGAGCCAAAGAGCTTAGCGTATGCTGCACGTGTGGATGATACGAACGTCGGTGACGACAGGAGGTCGGCCCATGGTTTGAATAATTTTGTCACGCGTTGTGACAGGTTCGTGGCAAGTTGTGGGGCCGTTTTTTGTATACAAGTGGAATGCCAAAGCGCACCTCGCAAACCGGTTTTTCCTCCTTTTGGTTTACCAGTTTAGTTGGGTGTCTAGGGCAAGAGACATCTGGTTTTGCTTGGGGGTTTCACCTCATCGCTCGGGCGAATTTCCCTCCACGCTTACTTTTCTTCAGTGCCACCGTTGGCGCTGTTCTGGTGGCTCTGCCTTTGCGGGCGCAACCGTTGGTTGAGATGCCGCAGACAACCGCCTTTGCTGAAGCGTATGACACGGCACTGTCGCTGGCCGGTGAGTTTCCGGGCGGTCGGGTGATCACCATCGCTTCGACCTATAGCATGTATCCGATGCTGGACTGGGATTCGATCGTGGTAATCGTCCCGGCCTCACTCGAGCAGATTTCGGTGGGGGATGTGGTCTGTTTTCGGGATCATCGCGTGGATGGTGCGCACACGATTTTGCATCGGGTCGAACGGATCCTCGTTAAGGATGGGCGTCTGGTGACCCGCGGAGATCATCTCGCTCGTTCCGATCCGCACCTGGTATCTGCTGACACGTTGGTCGGAAAGGCGGTATACATCGTCTATTTCGACCGTTCCGGCGAACGGCGTACGGTCAGTTTTTCGATGCCCGCGCCAAAACGGCCTGACCGTATTGTAAAGCTCTTTCGCGATTGAAGTACTGAGTGCGAGATTAACTCGCAGCCTGCGTCGGAAGGCCGGTCGGCTTGTTGGTCACCGAATTATGGAAACAAAAAAACCCCGCGCTTTTTTGGCGCGGGGCTGAAGGGAGAAAGAAGAGCGATTGCGACCAAACGGGAAAGCGGCGCGTTAAGGGTTAACGCGCCGTATCCATTCAGGCATTACTTCTTCTTCGCGGCGCGAGCTTCTTCGACCGCGGCCTGAGCGGCGGCGAGACGGGCAACCGGAACGCGGAAGGGTGAGCAGCTCACGTAGGTGAGGCCGACCCGGTGACAGAATTTCACCGAGTCAGGATCGCCGCCGTGTTCGCCGCAAATGCCGAGCTTGATCCCGGGGCGGGTCTTGTTGCCCTTTTCCACCGCGATCTGGACGAGCTGGCCAACGCCATTCTGGTCGATCGAAGCAAACGGGTTCTTCTTCACGATTTCGTTTTCGGTGTAGGCGCCGAGGAAGCTACCGGAGTCGTCGCGCGACATGCCGAGGCAGGTCTGCGTGAGATCGTTGGTGCCGAAGCTGAAGAACTCGGCGGTCTGCGCGATCTCATCGGCGGTGAGGGCACCGCGCGGGACTTCGATCATGGTGCCGACCGAGTAGGTGATCTTCACCTTCTTCTCGGCCTGCACGGCCTTGGCGGTCTCGTGAACGATCGCGACCTGGAGATCGAGTTCCTTCTTGAAACCGACGAGCGGGATCATGATCTCAGGCTTGGCTTTGAGGCCCTCTTTCTGCGCATCGGCGGCCGCTTCGAAGACGGCGCGGGCCTGCATGGCGGTGATCTCGGGATACTTGATGCCGAGACGGCAGCCACGGAAGCCGAGCATCGGGTTGAACTCATGCAGTTCCTGCACGCGATTCATGATGCGCTCGACCGGAATGCCCAGCTTACGCGAAAGGTCCATCTGCTGTTCCTTCGCGTGGGGGAGGAATTCGTGCAGCGGCGGATCGAG
>Ga0075023_100000226_pt1 | contig 13943 bp, 17 predicted proteins | sample Str014_FD_71388 | JGI IMG/M metagenome (GOLD analysis project Ga0075023, IMG submission 71388) | Freshwater sediment microbial communities in response to fracking from Pennsylvania, USA - Straight Creek_MetaG_SC_2014 | ecosystem: Environmental > Aquatic > Freshwater > Creek > Sediment | place... | reverse complement strand
CGAAATGTTGCATATGCGGGGCATCACAGTTGGCGATCAAATTCTTGGTCTGATGGTTCATTTGGCAAATCACACTGGGAGAATACCAAAACTGCGCTGTGGCAGAAGCACGGTGAAGATGGAAATCATATCAAACGCCAGGCATCTTTGGCAAAACGTTTGACAGGACAAGAAGCAAGCGAATGGTTTGATCCGAATGGAGGAATGCTTGGCCCCGGCCAAGGAGGTGGATTGGGGTGGACCGCTCCAGTATTTGGCGAGTTGGGTATGATGAAAGGCGCAGGTTCCGTGGCGAGCAAAGGAACCACTGGGCCGGATGGTAATTTCTATAGCGTGCTTTTTGAAACAAAGCTCGATCCAAGATCCTTTCCTGGGCTATCACGAGGTGCGCATTTCCAAGAAGCGAACGAAGCGTTACTGCATGCGATGGAAGGGGATTCGGCCTTTGCAAACGGCATGCAGGGATTAGGTGTTGATTTACGGAGAACTACAACGGGACTTGCCCCACGGGTTTCGCCAAATGGATTCACGTGGCATCACGCCCAAGACCCCGGTATCATTCAGCTTGTCCCCAGATATCAGCATGAGCCGGGGAGCATATTTCAGGGGGTCTTACATCCAAATGGACTGGGAGGGTATTCGATATGGGGCGAGTAGCAAAATTAGTAGAAGTTATCAACCAATTGCCGCAACTCAATAGAAACGATACAATTTACGCTTCCAAACCATGGAGCCCTCATTCGGACGCAATTGTCGCAACTGAACCAGTTCAGGGCGGAATACCCACCGAAGCAAAGAACCTAGGATTAAAATATTTCCTAGAGGTAAGCATCAGCATTGACTTTGTGGAAGATTGGAAGCTTAGCCTTAATAAGACGCCGAGCACCAGAGAAGTATGTGATAGACTGATCCGATATGCAACAAACGATGCTTAGAGCTGCGATTCCGGTGACAGTATTGGACTGCACCCCATGAGTGAGACGCGTAATTCAGATTACGGTGATGTGGTGGACGGCGCTCGCCTGCGGCATCTGATGTGTCAAAGTGGTCGTTGCCAAAGCACCCGCCATCAGCATCATCCGCCCCTTTAATACTCTCTTGACTCGCCCTACAATGTCCATACAATATTTGCATGAAAAAGATCCTCTGGAGTTCCGAAAAAGCGGTTTCTTTGCTCAACAACGCTACGCGCGGCAACGTGACGTTTGAGGATTGCGTCGTGGCTCTGGAAACCGGAAAACTTTTGGATGTCGCACCGAACCCAAGCGGCCATCACAAGAACCAAAGGATGTTTGTTTTGAACATTAAAAACTATGCCTATTGCGTTCCGTTTGCTGAAAGCGGTTCTGAAATTTTTCTCAAAACAATATTCCCGAGCCGCAAATATACCGCACTTTATTTGAAAGATGATGATCATGACTAAGACCAAACAACGCAAACCTAGGCCGAAGATTGGCGCGTTTCTTGATGCAGAAGAAAAGGCAATTTATGAGGCCATAGAGGCTGACGATTATGTGCCTGTTAGCATTCTTACGCCGCAAAAACGTGCGGAGTATCAAGCCATTGCGCGGGCCGCAATGAATGAGACGCGGGTTAAAATATCGCTGCGTTTGCCTGAGGTGGATTTGGAGCGCTTAAAAGCAAAGGCGATGCGCGAAGGCATGCCTTATCAGACGTTGATTGGCTCAATTTTGCATAAGGCCGTTTTGTGAGATACGAACACCCGCAGCCTCACCTATAAATACTGGAATTACGAATTACGGTGACAGTGCGAATTACGGTGACAGAATTACGGTGACAGGAATTACGGTGACAGTGCATTCTATTGTTTAAAACTTTAAAATAATAGCATTATGAGCATCTGCGTCACCCCGCGTTTGCGGGGGCAGACGCTATAACGCCGATGGCAATACCACGAGCTTTGAGGTGAAAGTCGCTTGCTTGACGCACAGATGTGCCAAACTAGCCCCCAGCCTCGCCGAACAAGTATGTGTTGACGATTGCACCATATCCGCGCCATGCGAGCCCAACCCTCCCTTGCTGAAATCGACATCCACTTGCGCGCCCGCGCTGAGGATAAGGCGCTGATTGATCAGGCGGCGCGACTTCTGGGCTATAACCGTTCACAGTTTATGATTGCCTCTGCTTTGCGGGAGGCAAAAAATATCCTCCTCGATCAATCGACATTTTACGCCGACGCGAAGGCATTTCATAAAATTATGGATTGGATGGATGGTGCGCCGACCAAGAACGAGAAGAAGGGCATGAGCCGCTTGGCGCGCCAAATTGCCTTGGCCAAATGCAGGATGACCAGTTGGCATTGGAAGCCCCAGTCCTGATCAGTGATACTCATGCACTTTTGGAATTTGAATCGGGTGAGCCTGTTCTGGATGATTGGTTGAAAAACCGCGCTTTGGCCAATTTGGAATCTGGTGCCAGCCGCACATATGTGGTTGTCCACAAGGTTCACGCGAAGTCATCGGTTATTTTAGCCTCAGCATGGGCCAGATTTTGAACCACGATGTGGCCGGACCGATGCGGCGCGATCTGCCCAAAAACATTCCATCGGTTATTCTGGGGCGCTTGGCCATTGCCTCTGATTGGCAAGGAAAAGGTGGGGGGCGCGGACTCTTGGCGCACGTTATGCGAAGACCCATGCGCGCAGCAGATGAAGTTGCGGCGAGGCTTGTGCTCGTTCATGCTATTTCCGCCCGTGCGAAAGCCTTCTATCTTCACCATGGGTTTGCGCGACTGCCCATTGAAGCCCCGATCCTCGCTATTGATCTGATCAAATACAAAGCGTTGCTGGAGAGGCAGTAGTTTGCCCGCACGCCTCCAGTCCAATGCCAACACGCTCAGCACCACCGAGCCTGCGCATTTCATCAGCGCCGCCACCTAAAATGCGTGCGGGCAGACGACGAGCATCACGTCGCGAAGAAAAGCCGCGCAATCACTTCCGGCCACCAGCGCTGATCGTCTGGTTCAAATTCCAGCTTCAGATGGATCGCCGTGGGCAGATGATCATTCGGGTTCCACGATGACGAGGGTTCTGCGCCCACGTCTTGATAGGCAAAATGTAATGCCTTCACATGGTTCAACAACTTCACTTCGTTGATTGGCCCCTGATGGTTCGGCCGCATCAATTGCCGCTTCTCCAAAAGCGTGCCATTTTGGTCGAGGCTAATCCAAATTTCATAAGGCCCGCCGACTTCGCGCGTTCCATCTGATCCACCCACAAAATGTAGCGCCTGTTCGGCACCGTCAAAAACCAGCCTCTGCTTGTTGGTGCCGATGCCTTCGAAAACCACTTGCGCACCGGAGATTTCGGCTTCCAGCACATGGGCCGCCATATTAGCCTCATGCTGCGCCTCCAATCGCTTGCCCAGCTGACTGAATGTTTCCATTACGCGGAAGGATTGCAAGGCATAGATCGCCATGAGGCTCAGCAAGACAAAAGAGACAAGCAACTCAATCAAAGTAAAACCATCGTCACCTTCGGCTTGGGATCTCACGGTACCACGCGCCTGACAACGATAGTTTCAATCTCCGCATCGCCGGGCTTGGCCGTTGCCTTGACGAGAAAGGCTTGGCTCTGGTTGGGCCATGGGCCATCGCCTTCCAAGGCTCTGACCTCGATCTGCCAGACCACGTCTTGGGTTATTCCTGTTCGTCCAAGTGCAGCCGCGCCCGCATCTGCGGCAAAACGATTAATCTCACTGCGCAAAATTTCCATCGCCTTGGTCTTTTGCTCGGCAATGCGGATCGCGCGAGCACTGTTTGCGCCCGTCTCGAATGCCAATAGAATGGCCCCAGAAAGGATCGCAAAAGAAATCAAGACTTCGATGAGCGTAAACCCGTCCTCATTTTCTTGTTTCATGGCTGCGCTCCCGCTTCAACCATGACAGCACCTGTGAGCCAGTTCAGATTGATCGAGGCGGAGCGATTTCCTTTGGTCAAAATAACTTTGCCGCCAGTTGAGCCACCATCCGCAAAGAACCCAAACGTGGCTTTGCCATCAATAGCTTCATCTTGAGCAGAGATGATTGTCAACGCAAAGTCGTTGGGAATGGTTTCGGTTTGGGCATTTTGCGAGTCGGTAATGCGTCGACTCTTCGGATCAATTGCAAGAGACATTGGCTTGTTCTGATCAATGGCCGCTGCGCGTACAGATTCAAAGCGCGCCGCCACCAAACGCGCAGTCGACAACAGGCGTGTTCTGTCGCCGGCGACGGACGTATAGGGCAAAGAAATTGCGGCAAAGACTGTGATCAAAGCCAGCACCACCATCATTTCGACAAGTGTGAATCCAGCGCTGTGGCGAGTTGCTTTCATTGCCCGGCCAAATCATTGATGGACAAGATAGCCCGCATGATTGACATAACGGCGCCACCAACCAGCACGCCCATGACGACCGTCAATAAAGGGGTCAGCAAGGTTACCAATCGCTCGATGCGTGTTTCTAAATTGCGGAACTCAGCGTCAGTCATGTGACGCAAGATTGATTCCAACTGATTGGTTTCCTCGCCAATTGCAATCATTTGAAGGAATCTGTCATTCAACACCGCAACGCCCTTCAAAGCCTTAGCCAGCTTCACGCCCTCGACCACATGCTGACGCGCGACGATCACCTGGCTCTTGGTACTTTCCGAAGATGATGCGTCTGCCACAAAGGCCAGAGCTGTTTGCAACGGCACGCCGCCACCAATCAAAGATCCGAGGACGTCACAAAACCGAGCGCGTTCGGCGGCACCAAAAAGTTCACCCACGAATGGCAACTTCCGTTTCATCCGCTCAAGAACGCGTTTCATCCCAGCATTTTGAAGCAGTGCATAAATGGAACCGCAGATGGCGAGGGCTACCAACGCCCAAATCAAGCAGCGCTCATGAACTTCATGAGAGAAAATAATCATTGCACGCAACGCGACTGGAATTGGGGTTCTCGCATTTTCAAAGAGCGGGGCAAGATTGGGAACAAGAACAGTAGCAATAATCGTCAGTGAAATCGGAATCATGGCAAACAAAAATGCCGGATAGATCAACGCCGAGATAATCTTTGAACGCAGCTGCGATCTGCGTTTGAGTGTCTTCGACAGACCATCTAGCATTTTGGCCAGAGTTCCAGTTTGGTTTGCTGCCGAAGCTTGGCCAATTTCGTTCCTGGGAAAAGTCTCTGGTTTAGAAGCAAAAGCAGAAGCCAAGTTGGCACCACTGAGAACGTCGCGCATAATCGTCTCGACCAAGCTACGCTTATTTGCGTCGGCCTCGCTGCTGGCCACAATGCGCAAGGCGCGGTCTAAGGTGACCCCTGCACTCAGAAGCGTTGCAAGCTGGCCATAAAATTCAACCCGCCATGCGAGGCTAGGCGCTGTAAAATAAGATCGCCATGACTTTGACTTGAGTTCGACAGGATGAACCGCAGACACTTTTAGTCCGCGATGATGCAAAAAATTGAGAGCTGACAATTTATCGTCAGCCTCGATTGCGCCCGCTGCTGGCGTTCCATCATGTGTATGAGCCTGATATTGAAATGTCTTCATAGCGCGGCCAGCCCTAACACACGCAGAACTTCAGCTCTTGATGTGACTCCCGAGTGAATTCTGCTTTCACCAATTTCGGCAAGCGTGCTCATGCCTTGGTTGCGTGCTGCCTTCTCAATCTCTTCCTCTGACCTTTTGGACAAGATCAAACCTTTAATGTTGTCAGAAAGTTCAAGAATTTCGTAAAGCACTGTCCGCCCCGAATAGCCTGTTCCGCCACAGACGGCGCATCCCGTGTCATGTTTGCTTTGGTTGGCCCTAGGACATAGCTTTCGCAACAGGCGCTGCGCCACAATTGCCCTCACGCTGGAAGCAATCAAATGATCATCAATGCCAAGATTACGAAGCCGCGTGATTGACGCTGCCGCAGAATTTGTGTGTAGCGTAGAGAGAACGAGATGACCCGTCAAAGCAGCCTGCACTGCAATTTGTGCCGTCTCTGCATCTCGAATTTCCCCCACCATGATGATGTCAGGATCTTGGCGCAGAATCGACCGCAAGATATGAGCAAAACTCAATTCAATTTCCGGCTTCACCTGGATCTGGTTGATGCCTTTCAGGTTATATTCAATCGGATCCTCGACTGTAAATATTTTGCTCTCGACCGAATTGAGATCTGCCAAAGCCGCGTATAACGTTGTGGTTTTGCCGCTACCTGTGGGTCCTGTCACAAGCACAATACCGTTGGGCGCGGACAAGATGCGCGTCAATGCGCTCGTTGCGTCCGCACTATATCCGAGCGTCGCCAGATCTAAAAGTGCCGCCTGTTTATCAAGGATGCGCATGACAACATTTTCACCATTGGATGTGGGAGATGTCGCAACGCGAAAGTCAACATTGCGCCCTTTTACTGCAATACTAAGCCGGCCATCTTGTGGCAAACGTTGCTCTGCGATATTGAGACGGGCCAAAATCTTGATACGCGAAACCAAGCCCAAATGGAGCGCATTCGGAATCGATTCCGCAACTTGGAGAATACCGTCAATTCGGTAGCGGATCCGTACGCGATCCTCGCTCCGTTCAATATGAATATCCGATGAATTTCGCTCGATCGCAACGGCAATCAATCGGCCCAAAAGACGTACGATTGGAGCCTCACTGGCAATGTCGTGTAATTTTTCAATATCGGCCGTTTCAGCATCACCAGTTAGTACTAGGCCATTCGGGACATCGGTGACCAAAACCAGCTGCTGCAAGTGGCGCTCCATTTCGCTGCGTGTACATACTTTTAAGACGAGTTTTGCTCGGAACAAATAGGAAAGCGCACGGGCCGCTGTATCATTCAAAGGATTAGGTGTCGCTAAAACTAATCGATCATTTTTCAATTCAATCACCCAGAGCTTTTGCTGCCGCAAAAAAACAAGTTGCTCTGTAAAGCGTTCATCCAGCCCATCCTCAAAATCAGCAGCACTGACGCGATCAATTTGAAGATAATTTGACAAAGCACCTGCAAGGGCGCTTTCTTCCAAGAGGCCCAATTCAAGCATAACCGTGTCAATTGATTGGCCAGTCGCGTATTGGACAGAACGCACTCGTTCTAACGTCATATGATCTATTGCACTTTGTTCAACCAGGTAAGTGAGGAAATCGGCATTGCCCTCCAACCGCAGTGAAGTGCCTCCAAATCGATATTCGGAGTCTTTCATCGTTGAGCCGTTGCTGTTGAAATCTGTGAGTGGAGCCTTGAATTGCCTTTCAACATAGCCCAATCATACACAATCTTCGACAGCGGGTCTGCAAGATATGGTAGTATTCAACAGTCGCGAAAAGTGGAATGACTGGGTGGGCCAGATAGCGCGCTATGACTCGTTTCAAGAATTAGAACGATTGAGATTGGCAGAGGTTGTCGTGACCGCAGAGGGATGGCGTGTCCTTCGAAATCACGCGCTTGCTGATTCAATTGTTGGGTCGGAACTCGCGGCCAGTGAACTTCTCAGTGCAGAAACGGTGAGCTTGGCCCTGAATCGGGGAGAATCCGTCGCCGTGTCTTTCAGTTCAGATCTTGCTTTTTCACATACCTTCCTTATTCCTCGCGCCGCACGGAACAAACTGGCAAAAATTGTCGAGTTAGAGCGCACCCGGGTGACGCCGTTTTCGAACGAGAATTCGATAAGTTACTTTACCATCGCGGATCAACCGGGCGATTCGCGTTCATGTGAGACTTCACTTTTAGCGCTGCGCCACGATGTTTTGGCCCCGATCAAATTCGCTATTGAAGCCGCTGGGGCCAAGTGTGCGGCGACTTTTATTCGTGATCTTTCTGGCCGGCCTGTTCGGTGCGCCATGGCCCCAGATAGTCAACTTTTCCGCGCCTACAAAATTAAAGATCTATGGAAGTTCGTAGGGTATTGCAGTTGTGCGGCCCTCCTAGGTTTTACACTTCTGTTTGCGGCCATTGAAATCAGCAGTAACCGAATATTGTTATCAATTGAAAATGACAGTCAAAGCCTTCAGGCCGACGCTTTGCTAGTAAGGAAATCCATCGAGGGTTTGAAAGCAAATTCCGACGCTCGACAGGCACTCTTTGCTGAACACGATGCATCAGTAAGGCGCATTCAAGTGCTTGAGGAGATGAGCCGACTTTTGCCGGAAGACGCGTTTCTCGTTTCATTGAGTGTGAGGCAGGGCCAAGGAAGTGCCGAGGGCTATGCATCGGCGCCAGAAAGTCTGATATCACTATTAGAGGCCTCGCCAGTGTTGAAAAATGTCCAATTCAATGCTCCGGTGGTCAAAAACCCAAGCGAAAGCAAGTCGAGCTTTTCGATCAAATTTGATATGGAGGATATTTCGGCAAAATGACCAAGTACCAAATGGCCGCAGGATATATCCCCGCTTTGACAGGCCTTGCGATCATTTCGGCGCTAAGTGTATTGGCAATTTGGGAGGTGAAATCTCGAAGGCATGACGTCGACACGGCTTGGGAGGCCCATGACAACGTACAAAGTATTGCCGTACTGAAGGATGAATTCAAAGATGCAAACCTAAAGGAAACAAATGCGATCCCAACTGCTTTGCTTTTCAATGGCAAAGGTGCAGCTGCAAACAGCGCAACACTTTTGGCAAATGTAAAAAATATTGCCAATACAGTTGGTGTGCAAATTCTCAGTTCGGAGGAAATTCCGCCCAAAACTAATGAGGTTAGTTTTGGCGTAACTCTTCAGATTTCCGGTTCAACACCTGGCATCAGCCAATTCCTCGAACAACTTGAAAAGCAACGGCCGCTGATCTTGATCGATAGTTATACAGTCCGTGGGGCTGCGCTAAGCCAAGGGAACGAACAAATTGAGCCCCCATTGACGGCTGGGCTCACTCTGCGCGGTCAGATGGTGTCCGCAAGTGGCGGTGGCTAATGCAATCTCGCCACATCAGAGCGCTCATTGTGGTTAGTGCGCTTTCGTCTTTGGGTTCATTGGGGACGGCACTTTATCTTTTGATCAGTCCGACAGCAGATTTTGTTGCCCATGCCGCAAACCCAAAAAATAATAGGTCTTCGGTAATAGCCGAAACAAAACCCTCATCCGCTCTCGGCTTCCAAGAGTTACAAAAAACCCAAAGTAGGCCCTTGTTTAGGATTCATCGTGTGCCCTTCGTACCGCAATTGCAGGCGATAGCAGCCACGCCACCGCCCGCTCCGCCTCAAACAGCTCCACCTCCTCCGACGTTGCCGCCATCGATCCTGCTCGCAGCAGCACCCGCCCCACAGGCTGCATCTGCGCCAGTGGTTCAAGCAGAAGTTCCCCAATTTGTACTCAAGGGGGTCCTGATTAGGCAACCTGACAAGAAAGCACTTTTAACCAGTTCAGAAAAACCCCAAGGGCAATGGTATGCCGTTGGGGAAGCGGCGTGGGGCTGGACCCTCGATGCCATACAAGCCGATAAGATCACGTTAAAAAAATCCGATCAGACGACCGATCTCTTTCTATATGTGGACAACCAGAACAAGCCAGTAGGCACCCCCTAATCCTCCGTCTACAACTTCTTTATGCAGCGAAATTGGCAGGGTTTCTGGGCATTGATTGCATCTGCCGTTAACGCGGCAGGCACCTTGGCAATTGTTCTTTTGTTGACGAGCTGCTCTTCAACGTCAACCGGTGAAAACCTGTTAGATAATAGCTTGGCACCATCCGTTAAGGTTAAGTCCCAGAAGGAAGAAAAGCTCAACGCATTTCTGAGACAAACTGCTTCGCAGGATCAGGCAAAGCAAGATGCATTCAAGGGATTTTCTCAAATTGGTAACGACCAGATTCTGGGCGCGCCAACCAAATTCGCAAATGGCGGCAAGGATGAGCTTGCAAACATAACACTCAACCTGGTCGCCGCGCCAATCCCGCAAGCTGCCAAGGCGGTGCTCGGCGATACCTTGGGTTTCAATTATAGTGTCGATGCGCGTGTGCAAGGCAATGTGACGCTGCAAACGTCAAAACCTGTTTCCCGATCCCAGTTGATGGGCATGTTTCAGCAGCTTCTGAGAGACAATGGCGCAGCATTGGTCGGAAATGACGGCAGTTTCCGCATTATCCCATTATCAGAAGCAGCAAAGGCTGCCGTACCGCTTTCTGTTGGCAGCGACCGCTCGACCGAGGCAGGTTATGGCCCGCAGATTTTTCCTTTGCGATATGTTTCTGCAAACAACATGAGCGAGGTTCTGACACCCATGTTGCCGCCGGGCATGTTGGTTCACATTGATGCGCAACGAAATGCGCTTGTGCTCTCAGGAACGAGCGCAGAAATCGAAGCCGTCAAAGAAACGATTTCGATCTTCGATGTCGATTGGATGCGTGGCATGTCCTTCGCATTGGTTCCGATCAAATCGTCTTCGCCGGGGGCCATTGTTCAGGATTTGGAACAAGTCTTCCAAACACGCAGCGGTCCACTCAAAGGTATTTTACGTTTTGTGCCAAACGAGCGGCTGAAATCAGTCTTGGTGATTTCATCACGGGCAAAATATCTTCGTGATTCGCAAAAATGGATCAAGAAGATGGATGTACTGGCGCAGTCTGGGGAGGCGAGCTTGCATGTCTATCACATTCAAAATCGCAACGCGACGGACCTTGCAAATATTTTGGCACAAGTTTTTGACAGCAAGCAAGGGGACAGTCCTCAAAGTAAAGTCGCGCCAAAATTTGCAGCCGCCACAACGCAAGCGCCCGCGCAAATAGGACAAAACGGTGGAATTTCAACTGGCGGCCTAGAGACACCGGCAACGGGCATTGATGTGATTGCCTCCGATGCCGACATTTTCGACGGGGGTGGGCAACAACGATCCAACCGAACGCGGGTGGTGGCTGACGATGCGAACAATGCACTTCTTGTCTATTGCTCAGATGTGCAGTTCGAAAAAATTAGATCTGTCTTGATACAGATTGACTCAGTGCCTAATCAGGTGCTGCTGGAAGCCGTCATCGCAGAAGTCTCGCTGGATGATGATATGAAATTCGGCGTGCGCTGGTTTCTGGGGAACCAATCAACGGGCGGCGGAGGCTTCAGCGATGCAGCCAGTGGTGCAGCTTCTTCTGTTTTCCCAGGCTTTTCATATTTCTTGAAAGCCAATGACATTGCATTTTCGTTGAATGCAATTTCCAGCGTCACTCATGTGCGTGTATTGTCGGCGCCTTCGATGGTTGTCCTCGACAATAAAAAGGCGACACTGCAAGTGGGCGACCAAGTTCCGATTGTCACACAAACGGCACAAGGTGTGGGCGCAGCTGGTGCGCCCATTGTTTCAAATGTTGAGCTTAAAGACACGGGCGTCATCTTGAATATTACGCCGCGTGTGAATGATAGCGGCGTTGTCACGCTCGATATTGAACAACAGGTTTCCAGCGTCACGAAGACAACAACATCTGGGATTGACTCCCCCACCATACAACAAAGAAAACTGACGACGTCGGTTGTTGTGAATGACAACGAAGCAATAGCTTTGGGTGGCCTTATTCAGGAACGCGAAAACACCAACAAGACAAAAGTGCCCGTGTTCGGCGATATTCCTATTCTCGGCGCGGTCTTCCGTCAGAAGCAGGAAACGCGTGCCCGAACGGAGTTGATTATGTTCATTCGCCCGCGCGTCATTCGCAATATGAATGAAGCGCGGCAGGTGACGGCTGAGTTCCGCAAGCAATTGAGCATCGAAGCGCCTCACGTGCCGCAAGCAAATCCCAAGCCAGGCGATGAACTGACGCGCATCTTCAATTAAAGCAAAGAGCGTTGATCGCAACGGGAAAAGCCCAGCCCGAGGCATCCACACCTTGTTGCCAAGCCAGAACCGCAAAGTGCCTGCCGGGTTGTTGTTGCAGGGCAATAATCGCGTGGCGCAGAAAGCGGGCCTTCTCTTTCGTTTCAATTAAAACGTCGATCGAGAAAGTCTTAAATGGGCTGGGTGAGATAAAAGGCTGAAGCGTAGCGTCCGTGGGTCCAGATGCGCCCAACGCTTGCAACAAAATGCCGGGCGCTTGTTTGCCATCAACACCCGGAGATTGCGAGTAGACGGTGACAAGATCGCGGAGCCTTGCCATACGATCATCGTTGATCTGAGGTAATTGTCCAAGTTCTTCAACTGATTGGAAGGGGGCATTCTTGGGGCCATAATGCCGTTTGGGATAAAGCGATGGCTCTTCTCCGCCTTCCGTTGCGAGGCTGTCAGCGTCTCTAAAATCCACGAGTTCATCATAAAACTGCGTTGCTTGGACTTGTTCCATGCCGATGCCGACAAAAATGGCTTGGAGAAGTTGCGGCGCAGCCGTATTCAAATCGACCAGTCCGGCCTGATCCTGAATGCGGAACGCAGCCCGACTTGAATCACCCCATACGCAATAAGATGTTTCGCCATTGCTTTTCAGAATGGCAAGTTGACTGGGCGACGCAATTTGCAAAGCCAGCAGCTGCGTCAGCCCATCAGCCATGAACTCGGCTCTCGTGTTGAACACAATATTCCGGCTCAACATCGTATTGCTCCGCACCTGTAAAACCAGCGCGGTAGTGACAAGTGCGAGCAAGCCTGCAATCCAGATCACGGCCACCAAGACAAAGCCATTTTCATGCGCTCCAGCATGCTGTGTGAAGATCAGGGTTTTGAGCCTATGCCAATGTGCTTTTGCGCTGAACATGGTTTGGTGTGATCCATTGCGTGCGATCACTTCAACGAAAATAGGGACCGCTAGTATTCATCTGTGCAGATTAACCTTTGCGCGGCAACGATCAACCGATGTTTGCGCCTATCAACAGATGAAGATGCTATGTGATCTCCACATCGCACGATAATAGGCCACGGCATTGCGGGTGAGAGAGATCAAGCGGTTGCGTTTGTTATAGGTATAGACAAAGGTTTTTCCCGGCCTTGTGTCGGTGGTGATATTGCCGCCTGCATCGTAAGCATAGGTTCTGAATGTTGCGGCGTTCTGGTTCAGGCTTACGATGCGGTTCGAGGTTGTTGGATCGGAAGCCAGCCTTGTGGTGGTGATGGCCCCTGCTGTGACATTGTCATTCAGCCGGTTTCCCGTGGCATCATAAGTGAAGCTCTCCGTGCCCACGGGCCGGTGGCTGAGGCCAAGCGATTGGCTGTCAAGATTCGACAATCTGTGTATATTTAAATGCAATCTTAAGGTTATCTATAACAGCCTCATTGTCAGTGCTAACATCAAACCACGAGCTATCAATTGCCCTAATGACAACACTTGGTATAGTTTCTGATTGTTGGTGGCCGCACAACTCAGCCCATATCAATTGATGTTCTCTTTTGCAGAGAGCACGGAGCTTTTCGGTATCTAGTTTTGTTTTATCACGCTTAAGGCGTTCGAAATCGGGTGCCGCCTTTCCGACAACTTCGAATTGGCAACCATATTCAGCGACTCCACAAATTTGCCAATAGAATTCATCCACAGATTTTTCCAAAGCTTGAAGAATTGATCGCAGAGAAACCGTCAAAAATCCACTTTCTGTAATTCCGTCATTTATGATAATTTTTTTCATATTTCACTTCCTGATCAAAATGGAATTTCGGGACCACGAATACCATTATTCCATAAGTGGTAGGCCGGGCCATCGCAGTGATCGCCGGGAGTTTCAATATCAAACCAGGCATTTCCATTTCCGTCAAAGAAGCGAAGTCTATTGTTGCCCGCAGAAATCATTCCCCAAGGAGAGCCAGTTCTAGGGGTCAACCCTGAGCGATCCACGTTCGCAAGCGGACTCCCCCCAACGTAAGTATACCTGTTCATCCCGGCTCTGAGTCCAAGTGGGTCAGGCTGGGTATAGCGCCCGGTCACCGGGTCGTAGTGCCTGTGCCAGTTATAGGCGAAGCCGGTTTCGATCTGGAAGTATTGGCCGGGGAAACGCAGGTTTTGGGCCTTGGTGCCCGAGGTGGAATAGACCTCGCCGTAAGGCTTGTAGATGGCTTGGAAGACGGTGGCC
>Ga0075023_100000225_pt1 | contig 14006 bp, 14 predicted proteins | sample Str014_FD_71388 | JGI IMG/M metagenome (GOLD analysis project Ga0075023, IMG submission 71388) | Freshwater sediment microbial communities in response to fracking from Pennsylvania, USA - Straight Creek_MetaG_SC_2014 | ecosystem: Environmental > Aquatic > Freshwater > Creek > Sediment | place... | reverse complement strand
CCGAGCCGCCACCGCCGAGCTACCCCGCGCAACTGAATGCCGCATTGCGACCACCATTAGAGCATATCATCCGGAATGCCGACGATATTGGTGCCCAAATCAACGGTGGCGTTGATCGTCATTATGTTGATTACGCGCATGACATCGCTGCTGCGGGGCGGCATTTATTGGGGCTCGTCGACGACCTCTCCGATCTTCAATCGATCGAATCCCCGGCGTTTAGTATCGATCGCGATGAGGTCGATTTGGCCGACATTGCGCGGCGCGCCGCTAGCCTGCTGCGGGTGCGCGCCGCTGATCAAAACGTGCGTATTGATGCACCAGCCTTAGATGAGCAAATGGTGGCGCGGGGCGATTTTAAGCGCATTTTGCAGATATTGGTGAACCTTATTAGCAATGCGGTGCGCTACTCACCTGCGGGCGCGGTGGTGTGGGTGCGCAGCGAGCGTGAAGGCGATTTGGCCGCAATTGTGGTGGCTGACCAAGGAAAAGGCATTCCCGCTGATCGGCATGCCTTCATATTCGACAAATTTGCGCGGGTAGATCCCAATGAACCCGGCGGCACCGGCCTGGGGCTTTTTATCTCGCGCAAATTGGCGCGCGCAATGGGAGGGGACCTCAGCGTTGATAGTGCGCCGGGGCAGGGGGCCCGATTTGTGCTCACCCTGCCGATGACAGACGACTAGCGCTGCGCTACCGGCACATAGTCACGGTGCGCGGGCCCGGTATAAAGCTGGCGCGGACGCCCGATTTTTTGTTCGGGATCAGAAATCATCTCATTCCATTGCGCAACCCAGCCAACCGTGCGGGCGAGCGCGAACAACACCGTGAACATTGTGGTTGGGAAGCCAATAGCCGAGAGAATGACGCCTGAGTAAAAATCAACGTTCGGGTAAAGTTTCTTTTCAATGAAATAGGGATCGTTTAGCGCGATGTGCTCTAGCTCACGCGCCACGTCGAAGACGGGGTCGGTGACGCCGAGCTTGGTGAGGACTTCATTCGCCGTTTTTTGCATCACCGTCGCGCGCGGATCGTAATTTTTATAAACGCGGTGGCCAAAACCCATCAAGCGAAAGGGGTCATCTTTGTTCTTTGCGCGCGCGATAAATTCGGGAATGCGATCAACTGTACCGATTTCACGCAGCATGTTGAGCGCGGCCTCGTTCGCGCCACCATGCGCGGGCCCCCAGAGGCATGCAATCCCAGCTGCGATGCACGCGAATGGGTTCGCGCCCGACGAGCCTGCCAATCGCACGGTCGAGGTCGATGCATTCTGTTCGTGGTCGGCGTGAAGAATGAATATTTTGTCCATCGCATCTTCGATGAGCGGATCGACGACATAGTCTTCAGCGGGCACACCAAACGTCATGCGTAGAAAGTTGCCAGTATAACTGAGGTTGTTGTCGGGGTAGAGAAAAGGTTGACCAACCGAGTATTTATACGCCGCAGCGGCTATTGTTGGCATTTTAGCGATCAGCCGATGCGAGGCGATCATCCTTTCGCGCGCGTCGTGGATATTAGTCGAGTCATGGTAAAATGCCGAGAGTGCGCCAACAACGCCGCACATGATCGACATCGGATGGGCATCGCGACGAAACCCACGATAGAACATCAATAGTTGCTCATGAAGCATCGTATGACGACTAATCGTCGTCGTAAACGTGTTGAGTGTTTTCGCGTCCGGCAACTCACCATTAAGGAGCAAGTAGGCCACTTCCATGAAGCTCGACTGCTCAGCGAGCTGGTCAATCGGATAGCCGCGATGAAGCAAAATGCCGGCGTCACCGTCGATATAGGTAAGCGCCGAATCGCAGCTCGCGGTCGACGTGAAACCGGGGTCGAACGTGAAAGCGCCGGTCTGGGCATAAAGCTTGCGAATATCGATAACATCGGGCCCAACCGAGCCTGTACGCAGCGGATAATCATGCGATACGCCGCCAATTGTGATGTTCGCGCTTTTATCCGTCATATCTTCTTCCCTAACTCTCGTGTCGCTCTAACGTGTGGCTGAGGCCGCGGTTACTAATCCATCCTCGATCCGTCCGAGCGCTTCCTCGCGCCCGAGCAACTCTAGCACTTCAAATATTCCTGGCGAGGTCGTCCGACCGGTGAGCGCCGCCCGCAAGGGTTGCGCCACTTTACCAAGGCCCAATTCGGCATCCTCTGCCACCTGTCTAACCGCCGTTTCTAGCGCGCTGGTGGTCCATTCCGAACATTGACGAAGTGCCTTGAGCACCGAGTCGAGCACGTCCTTACCATTATTTTGCAAGAGCGCAATCGCCCCTAATTCAGGGGATAATGGTCGTGGTTCAAAGAGGAAATAAGCCCCCTCAGCAAGGCCAATAACCGACTTCGCACGCGGCTTGAGTTCGGCCATCGCGCGGGTGAGTGTTCCCATCTCACCCGGTGAAAGAGGGCGCTGAACATGGTGTTCGATTTGTGGCGCGCATAACGCGGCAAGCCGCGCATCATCGGCTTCGCGCAGATAATGGCCGTTCAGATTTTCGAGCTTCTTTGTATCAAACCGCGACGGCGACCGACCAACATCGACAATATTGAACCATTCAAGTGCCTGCGCACGGCTGATCATTTCGTCATCTCCATGCCCCCAGCCTAACCGCAAGAGATAATTGCAGACCGCTTCGGGTAGCATGCCAAGGTCGTCGCGATACGCGTCTACGCCGAGTGCGCCATGACGCTTTGATAATTTCGCACCGTCCGCTCCGTGGATCAACGGGACGTGCGCGTAAATAGGTTCCGGCCACTGCATCGCGCGAATGAGCACCAATTGGCGGAACGCATTATTGAGATGATCGTCGCCGCGGATAACGTGAGTCACCGCCATATCATGATCGTCGACGACAACGCTGAGCATATAGGTTGGGGATCCATCGGAGCGCAGCAGAATGAAGTCGTCGAGCTCAGCACATTGAACCGTCACTTTACCTTGCACCTGATCTTCTATGCTGATTTCGCCAGACTGTGGCGCGCGAAGCCGGATAACTGCGGGGCGCTTGGCTTCGTCAGTGGTCGGGACGCGGTCGCGCCAGCGGCCATCATATCGCAACGGGAGTTTGGCGGCGCGTTGGCCCTCGCGCATCGCCTCCAGCTCCTCCGTCGTTGCGTAGCACAAATATGCGTGTCCAGCCGCAAGCAGCGCGTGCGCCACTTCGGCATGGCGGGCCGCTCGGGCGCTTTGCATCACAGTTTCGCCGTCCCAATCAAGACCGAGCCAGTGGAGGCCGTCAATGATGGCCTCGATGGCTGGCTGGGTCGAGCGCGCCTTATCGGTGTCCTCAATACGCAACAGAAATTGCCCGCCATTGGCGCGCGCATAGAGCCAGTTGAACAGTGCTGTGCGCGCGCCGCCAATATGCAAAAAGCCGGTGGGTGAGGGCGCAAAACGTGTAACTATTTTAGGCGTAGAACGGCTTGCACTCACATCAAATATCCTGAACATACTCTCATGGCCGACACGACCGCGAGCGCCCCTAGCATGGGATGGGCTGAGCTTCAAACGCAGCCTGCATACGCGCGAGCGATGCTCACCATTTGTGCGTTGCTGCGGCGGATGGCCGACCAAATTGAATTGTGGCTGGAAGTTGAGCGTGATCAGTTGGCGCTCTGGGTGCCAGTCGCGCTTGGGACGGGAATCGCGCTGTGGTTCGCGTTCCCCCTCCGCAGCCAATGGATCGGCGTCATGCTCTTTGGCTTGGCACTGGGATGCTGCGGATTTGCACTCGGATCACACCGGCGGCTGGGGCGCGCGGTGATGTTGTTTGGCGTGCTTATGACTCTCGGCTGTGGATTGATTTGGCTGCGGGCGGTGACGGTCGCGACCCCGATATTGGAGCGTCCAGTGATCGCAAGCTTTTCTGCGACAATCTCACAGGTAGACGTCCAGAGCGCACGAGATCGGGTGCGGTTGACGCTCACTCCCGACGATAAGGGGTTGCCGCCACTTGTGCGCGTTAACGTTCAGAGTAAGCTGCTGCCGCATGGGCTGGTGGCGGGGGAGCGGATTAAGGTGCGCGCGCGACTGCTGCCCCCACCTGAGGCGTCACTGCCGGGCGGCTATGATTTTGCGCGTGGGGCTTGGTTTATGGGGCTTGGGGCCACCGGGCGGGCATTTGACCAAGTTGAGCGACTCGGGCCGCGCAAAATTAGCGGCGATACCATGCACGACCAACTGACGCGGCTGTTGCTTAAGCGCATGCCGGGGAGCGCGGGAGGAATCGGTGCGTCTTTCATTTCGGGTGATCGCGGTGCCATTTCGCCCGCCGATGAGAATTCGATGCGCGCGAGCGGGCTAACGCACCTTGTTTCGGTCAGCGGGCTGCACATCACTGTCGCGGTTACCGGTACGATGGTATTGACCTTGCGGTTGCTTGCGCTCTTCCCCTTTTTTGCGCTGCGCTTGCCGGTGATCGCGATCGCCGCAACGATTGGCGCGGCGATGGGGATATTTTACACCGTTATCACCGGTGCAGAGGTCCCGACGATCCGTTCGTGCGTGGCGGCGCTCTTAGTGATTGCCGGCGTTGTGCTGGGGCGAGAGGCGGTCACGCTCCGCCTGGTAGCAAGCGGCGCGATCGTTGTCCTGATATTGTGGCCCGAGTCGCTGATGGGGCCGAGTTTCCAGCTGAGTTTTATTGCTGTCACATCGATCATCGCTTTTAACGACCACCCACGCGCACGGCGACTGACGCAGACGCACGAAGGAGACTCACTGGCCGCCCGGATTGGTCGCGAAATCATCTCGCTGGTGATAACGGGCGCTGTGGTTGAGGCCGCATTGGCGCCCATCTTGTTTTTTCATTTCCATCGCGCGGGGATTTATGGCTCACTCGCCAATATTGTGGGCATTCCGCTGACAACGTTTTTCATTATGCCGATGGAGGCGCTTGGGCTCATTTTCGAGCCCGTCCACTTAAGTGCGCCATTTTGGTGGCTCGCGAACCTTGGTTTGCAGGTGTTGCTCTGGATTTCGAACACCGTTGCGGCCATGCCCGGCGCCGTCACAATGCTGCCGGAAGTACCCTATTTTGCCTTCGCGATGGTCGCGGTTGGCGGCCTCTGGCTAATGCTGTGGAAAACCCGGCCGCGCTTTTGGGGGCTCGTACCGGTGAGTGTTGGGGTCGTGTGGGCGCTGCTCACCCCTCCGCCCGATGTGTTAGTGACGGGCGACGGCAAACATATGGTGGTGCGCACCGACGACGGTAAAGTGGCCATCTTGCGCGATCGTGCGCATGACTATGTCCGAACGCAACTCGGCGCGCGCGAAGGTTTTGCGGGTACCTTGGCACCACTCGACGAGTCACGCGGAGCGGTGTGCAATGACGATCTTTGCCGTGTCGACGTCATGCGCGGCGGAAATAAATGGACGATTGTTGCGACGCGCAGCCCGTACAATCTGCCTTGGGCTCAGTTTGTGTCATTATGTGCGTCGGTCGATGTCGTTGTGAGCGACCGTAAACTGCCTGCGGCGTGCCAACCGCGATGGATAAAGGCCGATAAGTGGATGTTACGAGCCAATGGCGGGCTTGCGCTAAATCTCTTGGCGCATTCTGTCCAAACCACGAAAACCGCAAATGACGAGCATCCGTGGGTTATTCATATCCACACAAAGCCAACGACACCGCGCCGCGAGGAAATCGGCGACTGAGCGGACTTAATAGCGCCGCAAAAGCCCCGCCAATTTGCCCTGCACGCGCACCTGGCGTGGCATGTACCGTTGCGGCTCATAGGACCGGTTCGCGGGGTCGAGCCGGATCATGCCGCCTTCTTTGCGAAAATATTTTAGCGTGGCTTCCATGTCGTCGATAAGTGCCACCACAATCTCGCCATCGCGAGCCACATCGGTACGTCGAACGAGCGCATAGTCGCCATCGAGAATGCCCGCCTCGACCATCGAGTCTCCTGAAACTTCAAGCGCATAGTGTTCACCGGCGCCGAGCAAAGCCGCTGGAACGGGGAGTGTCGATTGACCCTCAAGCGCTTCAATTGGCATACCCGCAGCGATCCGACCGTGTAACGGGAGCTCGATGACATCGTTGGCTGGGTAGGGCGCAACGGTTGCGGACGAGCGTGAGGGCATGGGCAAAACATTTGTGCTCGGCTTTGCGGATTTAATCTCGCCGCGCTCAGGCATTTTTATGACTTCAAGCGCGCGCGCACGGTTAGGCAAACGACGGATAAAATCGCGCTCCTCAAGAGCCGATATCAACCGGTGCACGCCGGACTTCGATTTGAGACCAAGCGCGTCTTTCATTTCCTCAAAGGAGGGCGATACGCCTTCTTCGACAAGCCGGTCGTGAATGTAGAACAGCAATTCATGTTGTTTGCGCGTCAGCATGGTCGCACTCCTTTGTCACAAAACGTTGATCTATCCGCAGTGTTGATGAACAACACCGGAACATTTATGCAACATTTAGGCAGCTGTCAAGCAAAGAACACCAAAACTTGATCGCCTTTGGTGGCGGCCGGTGCGTTTGGGGCGCGAATGATGAACCCGTCCGCCGCGGCAAGCGCGCGCAGACCTGCGCTATCCTGGCTATCAAGCGGGGTTGCGACTCCGTCGGTGACCGTCGCACGCACATGGTCGGTGCGGTTGGCATTGGCTGGAAGATCTGCGCCGAGGCGCAATGGTATTGGGGATGTCTCGGGCGATGTCGCGCCCGACAATACACCGATCACCGGTCTGAGAAAACGCAGCGCTGTAACGTAAGCAGACACTGGATTGCCGGGAAGGCCCAGCACAATTTGGGTGCCTAACCGCCCAGCAAGCAGCGGTTTTCCTGGGCGCATGGCGATTTTCCAAAAGTCGATGTCCGCTCCCGCCGCAAGCAAAGCGGGTTTTACCAGATCATGATCTCCCACCGAGGCCCCTCCGATTGTGACGATGATGTCGGCGTTTTGCGCATGAGCAAGCGCCATCTGAAGCGCATGAAGTTGATCCGGAACAATGCCGTGATCATCCACCACTACCGGAAGATCGGCCAATAAAGCTGTGAGCATCACAGCATTTGACGCTGGAATATGGTCATCATCGGCGGGTGAACCGAGCGGCAATAGCTCGTCTCCAGTCGACAATAGTGCGACGCGAATGGCGCGGCGCACCGGTACCGTGATGTGGCCGGCGAGCGCTAACAGGCCAATCTGCGCGGCGCTCAATTGTGTGCCTCGGCCAACCAGCACGTCGTGTTTTATAAAATCGGAGCCGGCTCGCCGGGTATTGTTTCCGCATATTGTCGGCGCCGGCGCGGTCAATGTGAGCGTGTTACCATCGCGCGCAACATGCTCCTGCATCACCACCGTATCGGTGCCCATTGGCAGCGCAGCGCCAGTAAAAATGCGCGCCGCATCACCCGCACCGATCTCCAAGGAGCAAGGTGCTCCCGCCGCAGCCTCACCAACAACGCGCCACGGGCCCAACGCGTCGTCAAATCGGATTGCATACCCATCCATTGCCGACAGGTCACGAGCAGGCTGGGTGCGCAATGCGCGAATGTCATCGGCAACGAAACGGTTGAGGGCGTGGCGTAATGGCACGGTCTCGGCATCAACCACCGCAGCCAAAGCAAACACCCGCGCTTGCGCTTCAGATAGTTCAATCACGGCGTGCGGTGCCATGTGTCTGATTTGCCGCCGGTTTTTAAGAGCAGCTTGATCCCGTCGATGATCATGGCCTTGTCGATGGCTTTGGCCATGTCATAAACTGTGAGCAGCGCGACGGAGGCGGCGGTGAGCGCCTCCATCTCGACACCAGTGGGGCCGCTCGTACGCGCGGTCGTGGTCACGACGATGTGCGTATCCTCTAGCGCGAACTCCACAGTCACCGACGACAGCGTGAGCGGGTGGCAGAGGGGGATAAGCTCACTCACTTTTTTCGCGGCCATAATGCCTGCAACCCGGGCGACTGCCAGCACGTCGCCTTTTTTTGCAGTCCCTGAACGAATGGCGTCAAGGGCTTCGGGAGTCATATAAATAGCGCCGGTAGCCACGGCCTCGCGGACGGTATCGGGCTTTCCCGACACGTCGACCATGCGCGCGGCGCCGCTCGCGTCGATATGGGTAAGACCGGTCAAGCGCGCGCTCCCAACAAAACACGCGTTGCCATCTCGACGTCGCTCTGGCGCATCAAGCTCTCGCCCACAAGAAAGTTGCGCACGCCATGCGCCGCCATAGCGATGAAATCGTCATGCGAGGAGAGACCACTCTCGGCAACGAACGTGCACTCTTTCGGCGCGCGAACGACCAAAGCATAAGTATGGCGGAAGTCGACCTCGAACGTTTTGAGATTGCGGTTATTGACGCCGATGAGCCGCGACTTCAGCCTGAGTGCGCGCTCAAGTTCGGCTTCGTCGTGCGTTTCGACCAGCACGTCCATCCCGCGTTCTACAGCGGCCGCTTCGATTTCCGCCATGAGTGTGTCATCAAGTGCCGCGACGATGATGAGGATGGCATCTGCGCCAAGTGCACGGCTTTCTGCGACTTGCCAAGGATCGATCATGAAGTCTTTCCGCAGCACGGGCAGCGCACACGCGCCGCGCGCGGCAACGAGATATTCATCGGAACCCATGAAATAGGGCATATCGGTAAGCACCGAGAGACACGCGGCACCACCCGCTTGATATGCGCGGGCATGGTCAGCCGGATCAAAATCAGCGCGGATCAACCCTTTTGACGGGCTGGCTTTTTTGATTTCGGCAATCAGACCAAAACCGGTTGCCGCTTTTGCCTCAAGTGCGGCGCGAAAGCCGCGCGGAGGTGTTTGCGTGGTCGCCAGCCTGTCCAGATCGCTCAGCGTGCGCTCGTGCTTGCGCCGCGCAGTCTCCGCGCGCGTCGTCGCGCAGATTTCCGTCAACATATCGGTTTTAGCCATCGTTCGCATTTTCGTCTCATTCACAGAATTTAATCCAGCAATCGAGCAGTGACTTTGCGAGCCCTTTATCGATAGCCTCGCGCGCCTCTTCGACTCCATCGCGCCAATCGCGGACGTCGCCAGCGACGATCAGCGCGCCAGCGGCGTTGAAGAGCACCGCGTCGCGATAGGCGCGGTCTTGTGATGACCCTTGCACGCTCATCAACAGGCGGCGAAGCGCGGCGGCGTTATGAACAGCATCACCACCCCGGAGCGCTGCCATCGAATGACGCTCGAGTCCGGCGTCTTCGGGTGTAACGACCGTTGCCATTGAAAAACCGATCGCCGCAACTTGGCTGGGCCCGCTGACGCTTAACTCATCTAGCCCCTCATCTCCCGACACAACGAGCGCGCGTGTGCATCCCAAGCTGTGAAGCGCCTCGACATATGGCGCGATCAAAAGCGGAGAGGCCACGCCCACTAACTGCCGCGTCACGCCAGCTGGATTGCAAAGAGGGCCGACGAGATTGAAAATCGTCCGACGCCCGAGTGATTTACGGACTGGTGCCAGTTTCGCCAGCGCGGGATGATGTTTTTGAGCAAACAGAAAGGCTATCCCGAGATCGTTCAGGCAAGCCTCAGCGCGGTGGGAGGCATTGTCGAGATTGAGCCCGAGCGCCTGCAGCGTGTCTGCTCCCCCCGCTTTCGAAGATGCCGCTCGGTTTCCGTGTTTCGCAACCGGAACACCGCAGGCCGCAACGACAATCGCGACCGCGGTCGACACATTCAAGCTCTCCTGCCCATCGCCGCCGGTACCGCACACATCAACAGCATTGGCGGGGGCGTCGACACAGATCATTCGTGCGCGCAGGGCTCTCGCCGCCCCAATCAGGTCTTTGGCGGTTTCGCCGCGATCTGCGATCTCGATCAACAAAGCGCGGACGCCGTCATTAGTCATTTCGCCGTCGATGAGCTTAGCAAATTGCGCTTCAGTCGCGTCGGCAGTCACCGCGAGCGTCGTCACGTTCGCTGCCTCACCGGCATTCCCGCCATTTTCATGAAATTGGCGAGCATCGCATGGCCGTGCTCTGTGGCGATGCTCTCCGGATGAAATTGGACGCCGTGAATGGGCAGTGCTCTGTGGCGAAAGCCCATCAACACCGAATTTTCGGTTGTGGCATCAGAATGCGCATTCGCGACGAGGCAATCGGGCATATCTTCGACAATGAGCGAATGGTACCGGGTTGCCGTAAAGGGCGAGGGTATGTCCGCAAATAAACCGCTGCCATCGTGCGAGATCGGCGAGGTTTTGCCATGCATCAGTGCAGGCGCGCGCACCACTTTGCCTCCGAAGTACTGGCCAATGGCTTGATGCCCAAGGCAGACACCGAGCAGCGGCTTACGTGCATCTGCGCACGCTGCCACTAAATCCAAACTTATGCCCGCGTCATCGGGAGTGCACGGGCCGGGCGAGAGCAAGAAGGCTTCCGCACCCGAGCTCAGCGCTTGGCCGGCTGACATCGCGTCATTGCGGACAACTTCGACCTCGGCACCGAGCTCCATTAAATAATGGACAAGGTTGTAGGTAAAGCTGTCATAATTATCGATAACGAGGATCATCGCTGATCCATAGCGACGCGCGCCCCGCTTTGTCTATCGCGATTGCGAGGCGCGCACACTTGAGCTTTAGAGTTTTCCGAGCAAATATTCGGCCGACGAGACCTCAAATGCGCCGCCTTCTTCGACGTGGAGTTGCTCAACCTTGCCATCATTGACGACCATCGACCAGCGGCTGCCGCGTGTGCCGAGACCGAATTTGCTGCCGTCCATCGTCAGGCCCACGGCCTTGGCAAAATCGCCATTGCCATCGGCGAGCATTGTCACTTTGCCGTCTGCGTTGGCTTGCTTGCCCCATGCGCCCATTACGAAGGCGTCGTTGACGGCTGTGCTCGCCACCTCATCAATACCTTTGGCCTTGAGCGCATCGATATTGTCGACAAAGCCGGGAAGATGGCGCGCGGAGCATGTGGGGGTGAATGCGCCGGGTACCGAGAAGAGCGCGACACGACGGCCCTTGAAATAGTCGGCGCTTGCGACAGGCTGCGGCCCATCTGCGGTCATTTCCATAAATGTCGCTTCGGGAAGGGTGTCGCCTACAGAGATAGTCATGCTAGAGTCCTTAATTACGGTGAGTCGGTTGATCATATTTCGGCGTTAAGTGTTGCGATTACAAGACAACTGCTATTGAGCGCCGAACGAGCGCCAGATTATGGGAGTGAAGAGTGGTTTATTTTCTAAAGGTACCCGTCGAAATGGCGCTCGTCGCGCTGATTGCAGTAAGCGGTGTTGCGGAGGCTAAAAAGCGGATCGAGACGGGACCGGGTTGCTGGACAATTCCGCAAATTACCGCAGCAAAAATTAATGAGTTCAGCATCTTGCTCAATGTTCAGTCGTTGCGTTGCCGCAATGTCGATACTGCTATTTTGGGGCAATATGATGCCTTCACGCGCGCGAGCGGCGCGACCATGAAGTCGGTATCGCAAACGGTGCAGCATCATTTTAAGAATAACAGTTCCGCTTATGATCGGTACGCGATTAGCCTCGCCAACAAATACGGCGCAGGCGTTGCGGGGCAATCGTGTGCAATGGTCGCGACGTTAATCCAAACCGCAATCAATAAGGCCGACAGCATCGACGGCATGTCGCAAGCGGCGGAGTCGGGAGACATCAACCCCACGCTGGTAGGGGGCGCGTGCCCGCTTCATTACGACGCTCCGTTTGTGGCAACGCCCAAGCAGGTCGCCCATTTGAAGCGGAAGCGGAAATAACATATAAAGACATCTTTATATTTGCATTCTAACCACGAAACGGCTAATTCTAAGCACAGCTAATCCTAACCCCATTGCTTGGAGACCTGGTGTGTCGAACACAGATTATAAAATTGCCGATATAGCGCTTGCCGATTTTGGCCGTGCCGAGATCAATATTGCTGAAACCGAAATGCCAGGCCTGATGGCGCTGCGCACCGAATTTGGCGCTTCGAAGCCGCTGAAAGGCGCGCGAATCGTGGGTTCGTTGCACATGACAATCCAGACTGCCGTTCTGATCGAGACGTTGGTTGAGCTGGGTGCCGACGTCCGCTGGGCGACGTGTAATATTTTTTCGACGCAAGATCATGCGGCTGCGGCCATCGCCGCTAAAGGTATTCCCGTGTTTGCGATCAAGGGCGAGAGCCTCTCCGATTATTGGGATTATGTCGGCGACATTTTCACCTGGGGCGAAGACATCACGGCGAACATCATTCTTGACGACGGTGGCGATGCGACGATGTTTGCTCTTTGGGGAGCGAAGCTTGAGGCTGGTCAGTCGTTTGGCGAGCCTGAGAATGAGGAAGAAGTCGAGTTCCAGCGCGCGCTCAAGGCGTTTGTTGCCAAGAAGCCCGGCTATCTGACTGCAACTGTCAAAGCGCTTAAGGGTGTGTCGGAAGAAACCACCACAGGCGTTCACCGGCTTTACGAGATCGCCAAAAAGGGTGAGCTGCCCTTTCCGGCGATCAACGTTAACGACTCGGTTACCAAATCGAAGTTCGACAATCTGTACGGCTGCAAGGAATCGCTGGTTGATGCAATCCGTCGCGCCACTGACGTTATGCTCGCCGGTAAGGTTGCTTGCGTTGCGGGTTTCGGCGATGTCGGTAAGGGCTCGGCTCAGTCACTCCGTAATGGTGGCGCGCGCGTTATGGTGACGGAAGTTGATCCGATTTGCGCGCTCCAAGCGGCAATGGAGGGCTTTGAAGTCGTCACAATGGAAGAGGCGGTGACCCGCGCAGATATTTTTTGCACCGCAACGGGCAACGCCGATGTTATTACTGCCGACCACATGAAAGCGATGAAGCCGATGAGCATCGTCTGCAACATTGGCCATTTCGACTCGGAAATCCAGATCGCCGCACTGAGCAACTATAAATGGAGCGAAGTGAAGCCCGGCACTGATCTGGTCGAGTTTCCCGACGGTAAGCAGATCATTGTGCTCGCGAAGGGGCGGTTGGTTAACCTCGGGTGCGCCACCGGTCACCCCTCGTTCGTCATGTCGTCGTCGTTTACCAATCAAGTGTTGGCCCAAATTGAGCTTTGGACGAAGAGCGAGACGTATCAGAATCAAGTCTATGTGCTGCCCAAGCACCTTGATGAGAAGGTCGCGATGCTGCATCTTGAAAAGCTTGGGGTGAAGCTCACCAAGCTGACAGCCAAGCAGGCGGGCTATATCGGTGTGTCAACCGAAGGCCCGTTCAAGCCTGACCATTACCGTTATTAATCGCGGTCTTTAACGTAACGTCGGTCGCCGGTGGCAGCGTCTGTATAGACGGTCACCGGTGCACCGCTCTCAGGGTCAATAAAGCGTTCGCCATTGGGTTGGTAGCGCGGGTCGGGTCGGTTACTGTTCAGCTGGCGATAACGGTATCGTTCGAAGATAAGCCCAAAAAGGCACATCGAGAGCAGGATGATGGGACCGATCAGCGCGGCGCCAACGTAAAACGACATCGCCACCGCTGCCACGAGAAAACAGCTCACCAAGCCGATCAATATGGTGCGCAGCATATCAGTGCCCGTCTTCGATCACGACGGCGGTTCCATAAGCGACGATTTCACTCATCGTTTGCGCAATTTCGGTTGAATCAAACCGCATCATGACAACTGCATTTGCCCCCATCAGGCTGGCGTTGCTCATCATCCGATCAAGCGCATGACGACGGGCCTCTTCGAGCAGCGCAGTGTATTCTTTGATCTCGCCGCCGATGATCGACCGCAGCCCCGCCATGAAGTTGCCGCCGATTCCGCGGCTCCGCACCACGACCCCAAAAACTTGGCCCTTCGTTTCAATGACCCTTTGACCCGGAATATTCTCAGTCGTGGTAACGATCATCGCAACTTCCCTTCCAAAATAAGCACTTTCAATATCACGAAACGCCGCCGACGCTAAGTGATTTTGCCACGTGTCTTCCCGTTCCGCTCGATTGGCTCTAAGGAGGGCGCGATGAGGGCAATCCGCTGCACATGCTGACACTTAGTTATGGCCAAGCCGTCGTTATTGGCGTCATTTTGGTGCTGTGGTTGGCAGCGGCGGGTTGGGCCGTCGTCACGGG
>Ga0075023_100000224_pt1 | contig 14041 bp, 11 predicted proteins | sample Str014_FD_71388 | JGI IMG/M metagenome (GOLD analysis project Ga0075023, IMG submission 71388) | Freshwater sediment microbial communities in response to fracking from Pennsylvania, USA - Straight Creek_MetaG_SC_2014 | ecosystem: Environmental > Aquatic > Freshwater > Creek > Sediment | place... | reverse complement strand
CTTGATTCCTGCCGTGCCAATGGTCTTGGTTGCTGCACCTGGCCTGTGGCGGCAAGTTTGCCCCATGGCTTTTGCCAACCAAATTCCACGCATGTTTAGTTTCAGCCGGGCGCTGGATTTGCCAGATTTTTTGAAAGCGCGCGCTTTTGGCGTGGCCATCGCCTTGTTCACGGGGTTTATCTGGTTGCGTGCACCATTATTCAATCATTCGGGATTGGTGCTTGGCTTCATTCTGTTGGGTGCAATTGCCGCAGCATTTACCGGCGGCCTTGTTTTTAAAGGTCGCAGCGGTTGGTGTGGTACGTTTTGCCCCTTGGGCCCCATTCAGCGCAGCTATGGCCAGGCCCCACTGGTGGTCGTGCGCAATGGCTTTTGCCAAACATGTGTGGGTTGCCAGAAAAATTGTTATGACTTCAACCCACGCGCGACGGCTTTCTCGGATGTCTTTGATGAAGACCCGCGCTACGCAGCTCAGCGACAATTGTTCGTGGGGCTTTTGCCTGGCTTAATTCTGGGATACTTTTTGCAGGGAAGTGCGGCCCCAGAAAGCCTGCTCAGCTATTGGTTCAATCTCCTGCTGTTTTGTGGCGCGTCCATGGGAATATTCAGTCTCGTGCGCAGTTTCACCCGCCTCAATCCATATCACGTCTATCTCGCGTTCAGCGCCATTGCGCTAGCGATTTTCTATTGGTTTGCAGGCCCGCTTTTTATCAGATCAAGTTTTGCCTTGTTCTCCAGCGAAGCATCGCCCATCTGGCTTTCAGCCTCGCGCTCGGTTGGCATATTGGCCGCCTTGGGGCTCACCATTTCCGGCTTTTACAGTGAACGAAAATATCTGCAATCAAAGCAGCTGGCGACTCAGGCCCGCTTCAGTGCTGATATCAAGGAGCTGACGATCCTTCCAAAATCAGGCTCAAAGCGTGAAGCCACAGACCGCGAGACGGGTGTTTCTTTTCCAGTCGCTTCCAATGTGACTTTGCTTGACGCCATCCAAACTGCTGGCCTCAAAATCAACTACGGCTGCCGCTCTGGCTTTTGTGGCGCAGACGCGGTGGCCATCATTGACGGTGCTGAAAATCTGTCACCGCCAAATGAAGATGAGGTTGCCACACTGCGTCGCCTTGGTTTGGAAGGCAAAGCACGGTTGGCTTGCGTCTGCCAGGTCAAAGGCCCTGTCACTTTCGATCGCAACCCAAAGTCTCCCGGGGGCATGACACCAACCCAAATCAGACGCGCCAAACAGAGCGACAAAGCCGCAGAGCGTGGCATCAAGAAAGTTGTGATTGTTGGCAATGGCGTTGCAGGGTCAACCGCGGCACAAGCGCTGCGGCGTGACAGCATCAGCGTAGAGATCACAATGGTGACGAATGAGCCAGCGCAATTCTATAACCGCATGGCTGTGGGCCGCCTGATCTATGATCCGTCAGGCATGGATGCACTGCAATTGGTGCCAGACACATGGTTTGCTGAGAACAAGGTAACGGTTCTGCGTAACACTGTTGCATCAAAAATTGAGCAAGCCGCCAAACGTCTCATCTTGGCGAGGGGTGAGCCGCTTGAATATGACGCGCTGATTTTGGCCACGGGTGCGCGCGCTGCAGCGCCTGCACCAGACTTTTTGGACAGGGCAAATGCATTTGTTTTGAGATCAATCGATGACGCGCAGTCAATTCGAAACTATGCACAAAGCGTGGATGCCCGCCGTGCCGTTGTGATGGGCGGCGGTGTGTTGGGCGTTGAAGCGGCCGAAGCATTGCAGCATTTGGGCTTGCAAGTTATTTTGCTGCAACGTGCAGATAGGCTGATGAATGCCCAGTTGGATGAAGCAGGGTCACAAAAGTTGACACGCTATCTCGAAAACATTGGCATTCAAGTTGTGACGCAAGCCTCAGTCACAAAATTTGATGGCGAAGCAAAAATAACGTCGGCTTGGCTTTCGCATGGGCCGCGCGTTTCTGCCGATATCTTTGTGGCTTGCCTTGGCGTGCAGCCCAATATTCATCTCGCGCAAAATTGCGGCCTTGAAACTGCGCGGGGCATTAAAGTCAGCACCGCAATGCAGACTTCTGATCCCAACATCTATGCCATCGGCGATGTGGCTGAACCTGCGGGCCTGCCGATGACGGGGCTTTGGCCATGGGCGGCCGGGCAGGCCGAAGTGGCGGTGGCGACCATGATGGGCGAGACGCGGCAACTGGCAGGGCAAACAGGCATGCTGCGCCTGAAAAGCGACGGCGTTGATGTTTTCAGTTTCGGTGACTTCAAATCAAAGCCGAATGATCAACGCTGGAAGTCCCATCCAGATTCAGCAGCCCATTGGTCATTGATCTTGCGCCAGGGCAAGCCAGCGAGTGGCGTATTCGTTGGCCCACCGGGCAGTGGCAAAACGTTCTCCAAACTGCTGCAAGAAAAGGCCGCTGATGAAGCCATAAAAGAGCTGCAAGCCAGCGGCCAAAATGATGCATAGCCCTACCTGTTTCGTCGCACTGTCGCCGGCCAGATATTTGAGTGGGCCTGTGCGATGACCTTTGACTTCGAAACCGCAGCACTCACCCATATTGGCAATGTGCGAAAATTGAACGAAGACAGCATCCTCGCAGAGCCCGAACGCGGCTTGTGGCTGGTGGCTGATGGCATGGGTGGCCACCGCGATGGCGCGTTGGCCAGCAGCATGATCACCAAATCCGCACAGATCTTGTCTGGCGGGGGAGGAATTGCCACGCAGCTGTCTGATCAATTGGCGCAGGTGAACCAAAATCTGCTCAGCCTTTCCAATGGAAATCACAATAACATCATTGGCTCAACGGTTGTCGCACTTGTGGCTGATCAAGCAAACTACACCTGCATTTGGGCCGGAGATTCGCGCTGTTATCTGGTGCGGGGCGGCCAGCTCAAGCAAATTTCACGCGATCATACTGAAGTTCAAGAGCTCATCGCATCAGGCGTTTTGAGTGAAGAGGAAGGCCGTAACTGGCCACGCCGCAATGTGATCACCCGCGCAGTGGGCGCGGGGCAGGTTTTGGAGCTGGAACAAGTGGAAGGAAAGATTGAAGCAGGAGATTGCTTCATCCTGTGCAGTGATGGATTGACTGGGCATGTGAATGATTCTGAAATTCTGTCCAGTGTTGACGCCACCCCAGCAACAGCAGCTTGCCATCATTTGCTTGAACTGGCGTTGCAACGTGGCGGCAAAGACAACATTTCGATTATTGTTGTGAATGTGAGCAATGTCGACAAAACTCAAATCTTGCAACGCGCCTCAGGCTAAGATGAAAGCGCCAACGTGAACGACGACAAAACACGGGTTGTCACCAAAGCTTCGGCCGTTGAAATCGGCACCGAGCTCAACCAGACATACAAAATTGATGCCTTGATCGGCATTGGTGGCATGGGCGAGGTGTTCAAAGGCCACAACATTCAAACGGGCGACCCCGTCGCAATCAAGGTTGTGCTTCCAGAATTTGCGCGCGACGAAATGATTTTTGAGCTGTTTCGTAAAGAGGCGCGTGTGCTCAATCATCTCGCCCATGATGCCATCGTTCGCTATTATGTATTCTCGCTCGATAGGGTCATTGGCCGGCATTATTTGGCGATGGAATATGTTGATGGCCCGTCGCTTGCGGCCTCAATTAAAATCAAACCACTGCCACCGGAAAAGTTCTTTGGTTTGTTGCGGCGCTTGGCGGATGGTTTGCACAAGGCGCATGAAGCCGGTGTGATCCACCGCGATATTTCGCCAGACAACGTCATTCTCCCTGACGGCTCGGTAGAGCGCGCCAAGATCATTGATTTTGGCATCGCCAAGGCGGCCGATGTTGGGGGCGGAACTATTTTGGGTGGCAGCTTTGCTGGCAAATATAGTTATGTATCGCCAGAGCAGCTTGGCCTTTTTGGCGCAGATGTAACTCCGAAATCTGATATCTACAGCCTCGGCCTGATGATGGCCGCAGCGGTGCGTGGCCAACCACTTGATATGAGCGGATCGCAATTTGAGGTGATTGAAAAACGCCGCAGTGTGCCCCGCCTCTCAGACGCAGGTATCCCCAAACAATTCCACGCAATTTTGACAGCGATGTTGCAGCCCAATCCCGCTGATAGGCCTGCCAGCATGGCGGCTGTACGCGACATGCTGGATCAGGGCCAATCTGCAAACGCAAGCCAAGCTTCAAATCAGAAGTCAGGCTCAATTCGTAATGCTGCCGTTGGTGTTGCACTCACGGCCATTGCCGCCACTGCCGGGTGGGCGGGATGGAATTATGCCCAAAGCCATAAGACGCAAGTTGTTGAGCAAACAGAGACGCCAGCAGTGAACCTGCCAAAGGCAAGTGCGCCAACGCCGTCGCTGAACAACCAGCCGCCCGTGGCAAGTGCCCAGCCACAAACTCAAACTCCCGATGCGAAGCCCAAGGATTCGGTGCCCGCAATTGCTGAGCCGCCAAAGCGTGAGGAGCCCAAGGTTGCAGTGGTCCCAAATCTGGTCACCCCTCCACTACAACCCGTCACTCCAACTGCCGAATTCAATCTTGCTGCCTTGCGCAATTTTATCCAGACCAATGAAAATGGGTCTTGCCTGCGTGTGAGGATTGATGAGTTTACGGCAAAGTCAGCTCATTTGTCGGCTTTGGGAACACCAGAGGCCGTGTCAAAATTTGAACGTCAGTTTCTGGACAAAGTGGGTTACAGCCCTCAAATCAGTTTGGGGTCGCTCACTGCCCCGCAATGCACCCTCATTGAGGCACTGAACACGGGCGCTCAAAAAAATGGCGCGCCACTCACCATCAAGCTGAACAGCAACGATATCCGCGCCAGCAACGCAGACACAGGCGTGGCTGGAGACTCTCTGGTGATCAATTTGAGTGGAATTGCGGACCGAAACATCTATCTATTCGTTGTTGACCACGAGGGTGGCATACAGAATCTCAACCGCACCTGCCCCTCGTGTATCACAATCAAGGATGGAGGGCTGAATGCCAAGCTCAGCCTGTTCAGCCCTGCCGTCATAGCATCGCAATCCCCGCCCCCATTTTACCCGATGCTGGTTTTTGTGGCGGCAGCCAGCAAGCCACTCAACGATCTCAACGCCCAAGACGCATTTGACGCCAACGATTTCACAGACCCACTGATGAAAGCGGCGGCTTCGGCGGATGATTTCTCGACTCAGGTTGCCTATTTCAAGCTGAAGTCGAAATAACTCCCCAACGACAAAGCTGAACCCTTGGCCAGACCGAAAATTGCAGCCAAAGCGCCGCTCTTGCAGGGCTTGATTTGATGGGTAAAACTGGTGCTGCTTAGGTGACTCGAACACCTGACCCCCGCATTACGAATGCGGTGCTCTACCAACTGAGCTAAAGCAGCTGACCGGAATATGGGCGCGGGATAGACTGTTTTTGAAAAGAGTTCAACTGTCTTGCTCAACACCCGGGTCATCCGGCAAAGGCGGTGCGGCCAGCACCAACGGGGCCTCAGCTTTGGTCGCCGCAGCCAAACTTGGTGGCTGAAGAGCCAACTGGTGTTGGGTGGCCCGGTGTTGCGGGCTGCGCCATTCGCAAGGCACCACTTCTCCTGATACGGGCGAGAGAGGCATCCACTGTGCCACGGGGCGGCCATCAGACATCCACATCGGATCAGCCTGCGCTGAAAGCCCTCGGCTCAACCAGGATTTGGATGTTTCAGCATTGCCTAAAGCGTCGTAAATCTGCGCCAGCAGGGCACAAATGCCAGCCGCAGGCTCGCTCTTCGCATCCGCCAGCAGAATATCACGCGCGGCTTCAAATCGGTTGGCCAACACGGCGGCATGGGCCAAGGCGAAGCGCCCTTCGGCCGTGGCAGGCTCTTTGCCCACAAGATCACGCACCCGCTCAAACTTGTCTTCGGGTGTGTCATCCACGGCTGCGGCCGCAGCAGATGCCAGATCGCGTTGTGGTGCTTTCAGCCAAGTCTCACGCAAGGCTTTCAGTGCGCGCTTTGGCTGGGCCTGGGTGGTGTAAATTCGGGCCATCGTTAATGCGGCAGGCGTAAGCGTTGCGTCCAAAGCATGGGCCTCGCTGGCCAGTTTCAGGGCGGCGGCTTTGTCTTTTTCTTCGCTCGCCATTGCGGCAGCGCAGAGCAGGGCGGCTTGCTTTTGTGCAGCTTCGGCTTTGGCCAAAGCGCCAGACTTGGCCATTTTTTCCACAATCTTGGCCGCACCCTGCCAATCCTGTTTGCGGGTCAGGGAATGCAGCATCGCCAGCTGCGCCCAGCCCAAGCCCTGGTTGCGACTTAAAGCGGCCTCGGCATGTTGATGCGCGGCTTGCCAATCACCTTGGTCGCGCGCTTGGCCGTGTAACCCACGAAGGCCCAACAGCGCCGTGTCATGGTGTTGGCTCATGGCTTCAAACACGCGTGCCACCTCAGCCTTGTCACCGCGCAGTTGGGCAGCTTGCGCGCCCAGCAACTTCACCAAAGGTTCATGCTTCAGGGTTTCGCCAGCAATTGCGGCATGGCGTGCGGCGGCGGCACTGTCGCCAGCGCCCGCTGCGATGATGCCGCGTGACAAGGCTTCATAAGCGCGTTTTTCACGCCGTGCTTTTCGGCTGCCACGCAAAACTGCGGGCGCGCGCCAAATGCGCCGAAACAGCCAGATTACAAAAAATAAAACTGCAAAAAGCGAGACAAGCAGAATAACGCCCACAAAAACTGAAAGCTCAACATCTTGTCCCTGCCAATGAATGGCGATGCTGCCCGGCCGCTCCGCCAGCCAAACCACAGCCAGCGCTGCAAGAACCAAAAGCGATAGCCGCCAAATAAGCTTGAGCATGCTCACTCCTTGGCAAGGCCAGCGCGGGTGAGTGCCGCAGCAAAACTATCCAGTGCTTTTTCGAGGCTCAAACGCCGCTGTGCTTTGTCAGCCCATGTTTTCAGCGGCGCTGGCACTGGTGAATTGGACTTGATGAAAACACCACTGGCTTGATCAAGATCACCAGCCGCCGCAAAGGCCGAAGCTTTGGCCGCAGCGGTTGCCCAATCATCAGCACCTTGGCCGCGCACCTTTACCAGCTTTGAAAAGAAGCCCTTGATGCTGGCCCAGACGCCAGTCTCTTCGGGCTGCACAACGGGCTTTGGCAATGTGGCGCGCAAGGCATCAAGCTCAGCTGTCAAACTGGCGGCATTGGCAAGGCCCGCGCGTTCAGCGCCCAAAATATCAAGCCCTGGTGCTGCAGGCAAAGCCCGCGCCAAGGGGGCGAGGGTGGCAGAATAATTCTGGCCAGCAGCGATTTGTGTTTTGAGGGATTTCAAATTGGCACTTTGATCGGCAACCTCTGCAGGCGCACTGGGTGCCGCACTCATTTGCTTTTCAAGCTGTGCCAAGCGCGTGGCAATCGTTGGATCAACCGCAACAGTTGCCCCACCCGCGCCCGCCGCCAATTTGCTTTGCACCTCAGCAGTGGCCGCGCTGAGCTTTTCCAAATCTTGCTTCAGTGTGGCAACATCCGCCGTGCTGTTTTGCAACTGAGCGGAAGTGTCCGCATTCAACTTGGCGCTCTTGTCTGCCGAAGCCTGTGCCGCAGAAAGCTTGGCTTTGAGCTCTTCAGTCAATGCGACGATGGCGTCAATGCGCTTCTGATTGTCTTTCGTGGTGGATTCCATTGTTGCAACGCGCGTCGTTAAAGCGGTCACTTGGTCAGACGGGAAATAATTGGACAAAAGATCACGGTAAATCCAACTGCCTGCAACAGCGCAAACCAAACCTACGCCTATTGGCGGCAAAATTCGCAACCACAGTTTGCGTGGGGGCTTTTCAGCTTTGCTCTCATTGATGATGTGCGGTTCAACATCGATGATATCATCTTGGGGCTGTGTTTCATTCATGCCGAATTACCTATGCTTATTTGGCGGCAAGATCAATCAGCCCCAATATCGCAGATTCTGTCGGCTCTTGCGCCACACGAATGCGCCATTTTTCTGGCAGTGCATCAGCGACTTGCTTTGAAAGACAAAAATGCGATAGCCGGGGAAACAGACCAAGGCGTTCCATTTCCGCCACCCAGATTTTAGCAGTCCGCTGCGAATAAAGCAGAGCGCCATCACAAGATGCCAGCAAGGCCGCATTCATCGGCAAGGCTTGCGCCACTGCATCATAGGCCACCACCTTGACCACGTTAAAACCATCAGCTTTCAATGTGCCCGCTAGATCACCTGAAGTTTCAGATCCTGAAACATAAAGAATGGGTCCACGCTCTGGCTTCAGGCAAAGCTTGATATGTGCGGCCATGCCTTCAACATTGCCGCCCTTGGCTTCCACATGGCCAAAGCCTGCAGCCATGGCAGCAACGGCTGACTGCGCGCCGGGAGTGAAGGCACTTGCACGGCGCGAAACTGAGGCAGGCAAATGCCGTGCTGCGTTGGCGCTAGTCAGGCACACGGCTTGGTAGGGCAGGTCAGGCACCTCCACATGCGCGCGTGGCGTGATCTTGATCAAAGGTGCGATAATCACGTCATGGCCGCGCCCACGCAACGCCTGGGCCAACACGCCGCAATCTTCTTCGGGTCGCGTGATGATGAGTTTCATGTGTTAATGGTCACAGGCTCAGCAATGTGCCGCCGGATTTGCGCACCTCTTCGCCTGCTTCGCGGCCCATGCGTGCAGCATCAGCAATATCGCCGCTGCGGGCGGCGCGGAACACATGTTTGCCGTCCAACGTGAGCGCCTCACCCCTAAATGAAAGCCCGCCGCTGCTCACCACTGCATGGCCTGCAATGGGTGTGCGGCATGAACCATCAAGTGCTGCCATAAAGGCCCGCTCACAGGTGACAGCGTAGTGGCTGTCAGCATGGTCAATTTTGGCAATCAACTCTGCCACTTTGCCGCCTTGCGCAATTTCCAGGCCCACGGCACCCTGCGCCAAGGCCGGCATCATCTCGTCGATCTCAATGTAAGCCGTGATATGGGCATGCAGGCCGAGGCGCCTTAACCCAGCGGCTGCCAGAAATGTGGCATCGGCAACACCGTCTTTCAGTTTTTGCAATCGGGTTTCAACATTGCCGCGAAACTGCGTGCTCACCAAATCTGGGCGAAGCCGCAAAGCTTGTGCCGTGCGCCGCACGGATGATGACCCAAGCTTGGCCCCTTCGGGCAACCCGCGCAAATCTTTGGCGGCAAAGCTGATGAAGGCATCGCGCACATCTTCACGTGGCAAAACAGCGCCAATTACCAAACCATCCGGCAATTGGGCGGGCATGTCTTTCATCGAATGCACTGCCAGATCAATGGTGCCAGCCAACAGCGCTTCTTCCAATTCCTTGGTGAAAAGCCCCTTGCCGCCAATCTCGCTCAACGGCCTGTCGCGCACCATATCGCCCGTGGTTTTGATCACCACGATTTCAAATTGGTTTTCGGCGCGGCCAAGGGCTGTCATCAAACGCTGGCGGGTTTCACGGGCTTGCGCGAGTGCCAAAGGCGAGCCGCGTGTGCCGATTCTCAAAATATCAGTCATGTTTGCCAATCTAGTGTGCCGCTGCTACAGCCTCAAGTCAGAATGAACGATTTTATCATATTAGGTTTGGAAACGTCCTGTGACGAAACCGCCGCAGCGGTGGTGCGCCGCCAAGCTGATGGTTCAGGCCTGATTCTGTCCAATATCGTGCACTCTCAGCTGGCCGATCATGCGCCCTATGGCGGGGTTGTGCCAGAAATTGCGGCGAGAGCCCATGTGCAGCGCCTCGATGGGTTGATTTCCAGGGCGATGGCTGATGCGGGTGTGGTCTTTGATGCTTTGAACGGCGTGGCGGCAACGGCGGGCCCGGGCCTGCTGGGCGGCTTGCTGGTGGCGATGATGGAGGGCAAAGCCATTGCTTTGGCCCGCGATATACCATTCATCGCCGTCAATCATCTGGAGGGCCATGCGCTGACACCAAGGCTTTTGGGCGAGGTAAAGTTTCCCTATTTGCTACTGTTGATCTCTGGCGGCCATACACAATTTCAATTGGTCGAAGGTGTGGGCCAATACACCCGCCTCGGCACCACCATTGATGACGCGCTGGGTGAGGCTTTTGACAAGGTGGCAAAACTTCTGGGCTTGCCTTACCCCGGCGGCCCTGAAGTGGAAAAGGTCGCGCGCCTAGGCAACGCCAAGCGCTTCGCCTTGCCGCGCCCCTTGAAGGGCAGGGATGATTGCAATTTCTCATTCTCTGGTCTGAAAACCGCCGTGCGCGAAGTGGTGCATGGCTTGGGCACTTTGTCGGCCCAAGATGTGGCCGATGTGGCGGCATCATTTGAAGCCGCCATCGCCGATACCATGGCAGATCGCTTGGGCCGGGCATTCGCCATTTTCCGTGCCAAGCATAATTTGGCAAAACCGATGCTGGTGGTGGCGGGCGGTGTGGCCGCCAACCAAAAACTGCGCGGCGTGTTTGAGCGTGAATGCGCCAAGGCTGGTTTTGCGCTGTCCGTGCCGCCATTTAATCTGTGCACGGACAATGCCGCCATGATCGCCTGGGCTGGCGCTGAACGTCTGGCGCTGGGCCTGACCGATGAATTGGATTTTGCCGCCCGCCCGCGCTGGCCGCTCGATATAGTTTCTGCGCCTGTTTATGGCCATGGTCGTTTGGGGGCCAAGGCATGAAGATCACTATCGCAGGCGCAGGCGCTTGGGGCAAAGCACTTGGCTTTATCGCGCAAAGGGCAGGCCATGAAGTTTCATTCTGGTCGCGGCAAAACCAAATTCTTCCTGCCCACACCGATGCCTATATCCTAGCCGTGCCCGCCCAAGCCGTGCGCGAAACTTGCGCCGCACTCAAACTGAATAAAGCTGTGGTTATCTGTGCCGCCAAGGGCATTGAGCAATCCACCGGCAAGCTGATGGCCGAGGTGGTGCACGATGTGGCCCCCGCCGCTGAATTTTATGTGCTCTCTGGCCCCAGCTTCGCCGCCGATGTCATCGCAGGGCTGCCCACCGCGGTGGCCTTGGCAGGCCCGACTTTGGAAAAGGCCATGGTATTGGCTGAGGCTTTATCCACCCGAACATTCAGAATCTATCCCACGGCAGATGTCACCGGCGTTGAAATCGGCGGAGCCATGAAAAACGTTCTCGCCATTGCTTGCGGCATTGTCGAAGGCGCAGGCCTTGGTGAAAGTGCGCGCGCCGGATTGGTGACACGCGGCTTTGCAGAGCTTTCGCGCTATGCCAGATCGCAAGGGGCCAAGCCTGAAACCCTTATGGGCCTTTCAGGTTTTGGCGACCTGATGTTGACCTGCTCCTCCACCAAATCGCGAAACTATTCATATGGCCTGGCCATCGGCAAAGGTGCCACCCCACAAGAAGCGCAAGCCCATAGCGCGGGTGTGGTGGAGGGCGCTTTCACCGCAAGTGTTGCAGCAGCGCTGGCCGACCAGCATAAAATTGATATGCCTATTGTGCATTCGGTGGCGGATATTATTTCAGGCAAATCCAACCCCCGCGTTGAAATTACCAAACTGATGGCGCGGCCTTTACGCGCTGAACATGAATAGGAGCTTTTATGCTTTACGCTTTACTTTGCACTGACAAACCGAGCAGCACCGAGTTGCGCGCTGAACTACGGCCTTTTCATCTCACGTATCTCGGAAGTTTGGGGGACGCGATGAAATTTGCCGGGCCGTTTTTGAATGACGAAGGCGGCCCGATAGGCAGTCTGGTGATGATCGAAGCTGAAAACCGCGCCGCAGCTGAAGTGATGGCCGCCAATGACCCATATAACAAAGCGGGGCTTTTTGCGTCGGTCGAAATCAAAGCGTGGCGCTGGGCGCTGAAAAACCCAGAGGCGAAATAGCCATGGCCAAATGGCTTTTTAAATCAGAGCCCAATGTCTATTCTTTCGACCAGTTGCTAGCCAAAGGCAAAGCGGGCGATGAGTGGACGGGCATCCGTAATTATGGTGCGCGCAACAACATGCGCGCCATGAAGTTGGGCGACCAAGGCTTCTTTTATTATTCCAATGTCGGCAAAGCCGTGATGGGTATCGTTGAAGTTTGCAAACTCGCACATGTGGATTCCACTGCGGATAATCCAACGTGGGAATGCGTGGATATTCGCGCCGTTGCCGCCTTGCCGCGCCATGTGACGCTGGATGAAATCAAGCTTGATGCCAAGTTGAAAGACATGGTGCTGGTGGTAAATTCGCGCCTGTCCGTGCAACCCGTAACCGATGCTGAATGGGCGCATATTTGCAAGATGGCGGGCTATAAGGCTTGATCGACCACGCCGCTTTCATTCATCAGCATACGGAGCTTTTGCCCGTTCCGCTGGTGCCGGAAATCAAACTTCATCTGGCGCATGAGGCCATTCCCATTTGGCAGAAAACCGAGGATGAGCTGGGGGCCATGGGCCTGCCGCCGCCATTCTGGGCTTTTGCCTGGGCTGGCGGGCAAGCTTTGGCGCGCTATATTTTGGACAATCCACAACTGGTGGCCGGAAAGCATGTGTTGGATCTCGCCTCAGGCTCTGGCCTTGTCGGCATTGCGGCGATGAAGGCAGGCGCTGCTTCCGTTTTGGCGGCTGATATCGACGCGTTTTCTCTTGCGGCCATCGCTATCAACGCCAAAGCCAATGGCTGCGTCATGATGTCAACAGGCGAAGATTTATTGAATAGCGCACCGCAGAATTATGATGTGATTTTGGTGGGCGATGTTTTTTATGAACAAACCACAGCCGCGCGCTGCATGGCATTTTTGCAGCAATCTCGGGCACAAGTCCTGATCGGTGATCCGGGCCGCAGTTATTTGCCGCGCGAAAAATTGATGAGCGTTGCGCAATATCAAGTGCCGGTGTCTCGCGATTTGGAAGATTCCGAAATCAAGAACACCGCAGTCTGGCGACTGCGACCTTAGTTCACGCTGCACTGCAAAAAAAATCTTTCAAATCCCTGCAAGCCTGATTAGTAATAAATCCAAGAGCCACGTCAAAGGCCTCACCATTGTTACAGGGAGCACACCATGTCCGAAAAAACCTATGCCGTTCCAGCGGCCTGGAAGAAGCGCGCTTACGTCACCGCTGAGAGCTATAAGAAATCCTACGCTGAATCGGTGAAAAGCCCAGACAAGTTTTGGGCCAAGGAAGCCAAGCGCCTTGACTGGTTCAAGTTTCCCAAGAAGATCAAGAATGTCTCTTACACTTATCCTGATGTTTCGATTAAGTGGTTTGAAGACGGGCTGCTGAATGTCTCCTACAACTGTATTGATCGCCACCTGAAAAAGCGCGGCAACCAGACGGCCTTGATCTGGGAAGGGGATAACCCTTACGACGACAAGAAGATCACTTATAACCAACTCCACTCAGAGGTCTGCCGCTTCGCCAATGTTCTGAAAAAGATGGGCGTCAAAAAAGGTGACCGCGTTACACTTTACCTGCCAATGATTTTGGAAGCGGCTTACGCAATGCTGGCCTGCACGCGCATCGGTGCGGTGCATTCCATCGTGTTCGGTGGCTTCTCGCCGGATGCCATTGCTGGTCGCATGGATGACGCAGATTCGCGCCTGATTGTGACGGCTGATGAAGGTTTGCGCGGTGGCCGCAAGGTGCCGCTGAAAGCCAACACCGATGCCGCCCTTGCCAAAACCAAATCACCTGCAAAAGTCCTAGTTATCCGCCGCACGGGGGCTGCTGTGCCTTTCGATGCCAAGACTGATACTTGGTATCATGACATCGCGCCAACGGTTGCCGCTGATTGCAAGCCAGAGAAGATGAAAGCGGAAGATCCGCTGTTCATTCTCTACACCTCCGGCTCCACCGGCAAGCCCAAGGGCGTGCTGCACACCACGGGTGGCTATCTCACTTTCGCGGCCTCAACTTTCCACAACGTGTTTGATTACCATGACGGAGATATTCACTGGTGCACGGCAGATGTGGGCTGGGTTACGGGCCACACCTATATTGTCTATGGCCCGCTGGCCATGGGTGCCACGTCACTGATGTTTGAGGGTGTACCAAATTATCCGAATGTTTCGCGCTTCTGGGAAGTGGTGGATAAGCACAAGGTCACCATTTTCTACACCGCGCCAACCGCCCTTCGCGCTTTGATGCAGCAG
>Ga0075023_100000222_pt1 | contig 14084 bp, 11 predicted proteins | sample Str014_FD_71388 | JGI IMG/M metagenome (GOLD analysis project Ga0075023, IMG submission 71388) | Freshwater sediment microbial communities in response to fracking from Pennsylvania, USA - Straight Creek_MetaG_SC_2014 | ecosystem: Environmental > Aquatic > Freshwater > Creek > Sediment | place... | reverse complement strand
ATATCGATAGATTTCACCGATGGGACTGGTCGGGGAGATAGCAGGCTGCAAACCACCCGCGAGCGGAGGCAGTTGCGCTAAGCGATTGATCACCCCCTGCTGCGCCTGATCAAACGACACATCATAGCTAAACTGGATTTTGACGTCGGACAGACCAAAGAGCGAAATCGCGCGAATGGCTGTCAAATGCGGCAACCCCGCCATCTGCACCTCAATCGGGATGGTGACGCTGCGCTCCATTTCCTCCGCTGAGAGGCCATTCGATTGCGTGACAATCTCAACCATCGGCGGAACAGGGTCAGGATAAGCTTCGATGTTGAGTTGTGAGAAAGCGACACCGCCGGCAATCAGCAGGCCCGCGAGTGCGGCAAGGATGAGCATCCGCTGGCGCAGCGCGAATCGAACAAGCGAGTTCACTGCTGCGTTCCCGCCTCATTTACGAAAAGGGCACCGGCCGTAACGATGCGTTCGCCGCGCCGGAGACCGCCAACAATCTTGACGCTTCCACCTGCGCTCTCGCCCACTTTCACGTTACGCGCGCGCAAGGTTGTGTCGCGTTGGACCACCCAAACGCGCGCCACGTCACCCTCATGAATAACAGCACTCGACGGCACGGTGAGAGTGTTAGGATCAACAGCGGCGCGATTTATGATAAAACTCGCAAACATTTGCGGTTTGAGTGCACGATCAGGATTCTCAATCGAGGCCCGCACCGGCAAGCGATGGGTCGTTGGATCGAGCGCGGCCGCAACATTGTCGATCTTGGCATGGAAAACGCGCCCCGTGAGCGCGGTCGTGGTCACATCAACGGCATCACCGAGATGCACAAGAGCCGCATCACCTTCGGTCAATTGCGCGATCAGCCAAACATGCGTCGGGTCTGTAATTGTAAAAGCCGGTGGCGTGCTATTGGCCGTCACGAACTGACCGGGCGACACCGCGCGCGTCGCGACGGTACCACCGACAGGTGCCCGCAACGTGGTTTCGACGTGGATACCTGCGATTTGGTGCGCGCCTTCGAGCGCGGCGATTTCGCCACTCGATTTGCCAAAGATCGCAAGTTTATCGCGTGCTGCACCCAAAGTGGACTGCGCTATCCGTGATGCCGATTGGGCCGCGACCAAATCTGATTGCGCCTGACGATAATCCTTATATGCGCCGCCGGCTGTCTTATAGATTTCTTCCTGTCGGTGCGCGTTTTCTTCGGCGATCCGGAGCGCACCCGCCGCCGTCCTTTGCCCCGCCACCGCCGCGAACAATGTATTCCGGGCGTCGACCACGTCAGGTGTCCGAATTTTCAGAAGTGGCTGCCCCCGCGAGACCGCTGCGCCGGCATCGACATAGACCTGCGTTACCTGCCCACCATAAGGCATGAACACAGGTGTGCCGCGTGTATCGTCGGCCGCGATGGTGCCCGAGGCGATGATTTGATCGTTCGCGCCAGCGCCGCCAACTGTCGCGACGGTCAGCCCCGCCATCTGTTCGGAACTTGGCTTAAAAACACCTTGTGGCATTGCTAGGTCGGGTTTCGCCGTTGGGGTCAGCCACGTCCGGGCGATGACAATTAAGACCGCGATGACAACAAGCGCCACGGCACCGAGCGCCAGATAACGATATTGCGCCTGTTTCGATAAACGTCCCGCGCTTGGGAGCGACGGTATATTGTTAACGTCTATCATGATCAAATACCCCAAAGCCGCTTCGCGGGCATTACGCAGGATTCCAGGTTGCGACAAGGCAAAAACGCCGCGTATTCGGCTTTACACACCTCGAAAATGGCTTACGATTGGCGGTCAGAGGTTCGGCGTTGTGTGTGCACGTCCGACCCAAGTGAGGGACGATGATGCTCAATACCGCGAACCGCAGCGCCTATAACGAAGACCATGAAATGTTCCGCGACAGCGTACGCAAAGTGTTCGAGCGGGAGTTGTTGCCGCATTTGGAAACGTTTGAGCACAATGGCATCGTTTCGCGCGCGTTCTGGCGCGCTTGCGGGGATGCGGGCATGCTCTGCCCCACTGTGAAAGAAGAAAATGGCGGGCTCGGACTCGATTTCGGTTATAACTGTATTGTCGCCGAAGAGCTCGCTTATGCGGGCTCGTCGGCCGGGATTACACTCCAAAGCGACATCGTTGTAGAATATATCGAAGCGTATGGCTCGCATGAGCAGCGCGCGAAATACCTTCCGGGGATGGTGTCGGGCGCGATGATATCGGCGATCGCAATGACCGAGCCCGGCGCCGGATCTGACTTGCAAGGGGTGCGAACAACTGCGCTCAAAGATGGCAACCATTATGTCATCAATGGCTCGAAAACCTACATTACCAATGGGCAGATGGCGGACGTCGTGGTCGTTGTCGCTAAAACCGATCCCAGCCTCGGTGCAAAGGGCGTGTCGCTCATCCTTGTTGACGCCGACACGCCGGGATTCGAGCGCGGTCGAAATCTTGATAAAATCGGCATGCATTCGGCGGACACGTCGGAATTGTTCTTTGAGGATGTCCGGGTGCCGATGACGCAGTGCTTAGGTACGGAGGGACAAGGCTTCATGTATCTCATGAACCAATTGCCGCAGGAGCGGCTCTCGATTGCCGTTTCGGCACAGGCCGCCGCCCAACGCGGGTTTGACGAGGCCTTGACCTTCACCAAAGATCGAAAGGCGTTCGGCAAGACGGTCTTTGAATTTCAGAATACCAAGTTCACGCTCGCCGATCTCGCGACGGAATTGCAAGTTGGCTGGGCTCATCTTGATTGGGCGATCGCGCGTCATCTCAAGGGATCACTCACGACCGCAGAAGCTTCGGCGGCGAAACTGTGGCATACCGACATGCAGGGCCGCGTACTTGATGCTGCCCTCCAACTTCATGGCGGCGCGGGCTATATGAACGAATATATGATTGCGCGATTATGGCGCGATGCCCGCGTTACACGCATCTTTGGCGGCACGAATGAAATCATGAAAGAAGTTATTAGCCGATCCCTATAAATACCTATCAATAAAGGATAAATAATGAACGACATTGTTTCGCTCGACATCGAAAGCGGCATTGGCATTCTGACAATCGACTCCCCGCCAGTGAATGCGCTCGGCATCAACGTCCGCCGCGCACTCGACAACAATTTCAAGGCGCTGGCCGCTGATGAACGCGTGCAAGCGATTGTATTACTGTGTGCCGGACGCACCTTCTTTGCCGGTGCCGACATCACTGAATTTGGCAAGCCAATGGAAAGTCCCCAGCTGCCAGATGTCTTTGAAACGATCGAAGCGGCAGGCAAGCCGGTGATCGCCGCGATTCACGGCACCGCACTGGGTGGCGGTTTAGAAACGGCGCTCGTTTGTCATTTTCGTATCGCCGTGCCGTCCGCCAAACTCGGACTGCCCGAGGTCAATCTTGGCCTCCTTCCGGGCGCAGGCGGAACGCAGCGCCTTCCGCGCATCGTGGGCGTCGAGGTCGCGCTTGAGATGATGACATCAGGTCGTCCGATCAGCGCGAAAGACGCGCTGGCAAACGGAGTGATTGATGCGCTCGCTAACGACGGAAAACTGCGCGAGGATGCCGTCGCATTCGCCCGCAAAATCGTCGACGAGCGGCGGCCTGCTGTGCGTGTGCGCGACCTTGAAACCATGATCGAGACGGCGCGTGGCAGACCAGAAATTTTCGCGGCGTTCCGTCAAAAGAACGCAAGGGCGTTCCGTGGCTTCAAAGCGCCTGATGCAATCATCAAATGCGTGGAAGCCGCGGTCAATCTGCCCTTTGACGAAGGTATCGCCGTCGAACGCGCGCAGTTTATGACACTTATGGCAAGTACCGAAAGTGCCGCACAGCGCTATGTTTTTTTCGCTGAGCGGGAAACCAGTAAAATTCCTGATGTGCCGCCAACAACGCCCACGCTGCCAATTGCCAAAGCCGGCGTGATTGGTGCTGGAACTATGGGCGGCGGGATTACCATGAACTTCCTCAACGCGGGTATCCCGGTGACGTTATGCGAAATGAGTCAGGAGGCACTTGATCGGGGACTTGGTGTCATCCGAAAAAATTATGAAAACTCTGCCGCGAAGGGTAAACTGACGCCCGCGCAGGTTGAGCAACGGTTGGGGCTGATCACACCGGCGCTGGGACTCGACGCGCTGCACGATGTTGATTTGGTCATCGAAGCGGTGTTCGAGGAAATGAGCGTCAAAAAGGACATTTTCGGCAAGCTCGATGCCATCGTTAAACCTGGAGCAATCCTTGCGTCCAACACGTCCTATCTCGACATCGATGAAATTGCGGCAGCAACCAGCCGCCCTGAATGGGTCATGGGTCTTCATTTCTTCTCACCCGCGAATGTGATGCGCCTGCTTGAGGTGGTCCGTGGCAAAGAAACAAAATTAGACCTCATCGCGACGGGCATGAAGCTCGCAAAAAGCATCGGCAAAACGCCCGTTCTCAGCCGTGTTTGCCACGGTTTTATTGCCAACCGGATCATGACAGTGCGCGGCGTTCAGGCGAACGCACTCGTTCTGGAGGGGCCGACGCCTGCTGAAATTGATAAGGTGGTCTATGACTATGGCTTTGCGATGGGACAATTCCAGATGATGGACTTGGTGGGACTGGATGTGATTGGACGCGGTATTAATGAGCGCACAGTCAACGGTGATTTGGTCAAGCGTGATCGGCTCGGTCAAAAAAAGAATGGCGGCTATTATGATTATGATGCCAGTCGGAACCCAACCCCGTCACCCGTCGCTGCCGCGCTAATTGCCGATTTTGCCGCTTATAAGGGGATCGAGAATCACGGTCCGCAATCGGCCGACGAGATTCTTGCGCGCTTGAATTATGTCATCGTGAATGAAGGTGCGAAAATTCTTGAGGAAGGCATCGCTTTGCGGGCGTCGGACATCGATATGGCCTGCATCCTGGGGTACGGTTGGCCCGTTTACACGGGGGGGCCAATGTTCTGGGGGGATACAGTGGGACTGCCCAAGATCGTTGCCAAGCTGAAGGAGTATCAGGCGAAATACGGCGAGACATTCAAACCTGCCGCACTGCTGGAAAAACTGGCGGATGAAGGCAAGAGTTTTACGCGCGGCTAGCACCGTCGGCGCTCGGCGAATGCGACGTCGATAAATTGAGGAGTAATAATGCCAAATCAGGGGATGGATGATGACAGTTTTAAGGCCTTTATTGAGCAGCTGAAGCGCTATGTGCGTGAGCGGCTGGTGCCGGCGGAGCCGCAGGTCGAGGCATTAGACCGCGTGCCTGATGACATTCTCAACGAAATGCGCGCGATGGGACTATTTGGGATCAGCATTCCCGAAACCTATGGTGGGGCCGGAATGAACGTCAGCCAGTGTATGGCGACGGTCAAAGAAGTATGTTGGGCTGCCCCGGCGTATCGGTCGATTATGGGAATCAATACCGGGATGTTTGCGTCGGCGCTGTTGAAAAGTGGCACAGAGGCCCAGCGCCAAACTTGGCTCCCAGCAACCGCAGCGGGCGAGATTGCATGTTTTGGATTAACCGAGCCCGGCAGCGGGTCAGACTCTGCGGGCCTGCAAACGACCGCCGTCCGTGACGGTGACCATTATGTGCTAAATGGCACCAAGCGTTATATTACGAATGCTCCTTTCGCGCACGTTGCGCTCATCATGGCACGCACAAACAAAGAAAACTTGCCAAAGAATAGCCATATCAGCGCTTTCATCATGCCGATGAAGAGTGCCGGCGTCAGCGTCGGCAAACCCGACTCAAAAATGGGACAGGTCGGCGCGCAAATTGCGGACATCGTGATGCAGGATGTTCGTGTTCCGACGGCCAATCTCCTCGGCGGAGATGAGGGACAAGGCTTTGCGACAGCGATGCAAGCGCTCAACAATGGTCGAATGTCGATTGCCGCCGTGAGCACAGGTTATGCCAAACGTATTCTGGACAGTGCGCTACGGTACGCGACGGAGCGCGAAGCGTTCGGAACCCCAATTGCTAATTTCCAGCTCATTCAGGCGATGCTCGCCGACTCCGAAGCTGAAATATACGCAGCAGAATGCATGCTCGTAGATGTCGCGCGCCGTGCCGACGCTGGGGAAAACATCATCACCAAGGCCGCAGCGGCGAAAATGTTTGCGTCTGAAATGTGTGGGCGGGTCGCCGATCGCTGTGTCCAAATTCACGGCGGCGCGGGCTATTTGGCAGAATATAATGCTGAGCGCTTTTTTCGCGACAGTCGAATCTACCGAATATACGAAGGCACGACCCAAATCATGCAGCTGGTCATCGCCAAGCAAATGCTTCGTGATTTCGAGCATTGAGATCGGTCAACCGAGCGCCCCGTCGGCGCGCAGTGCGCAAATGCTCTCCGCATCGTAACCAAGCTCGGCCAAGAGTGTATCGGTGTCCGCTGCAAGCATAGGGGGCCGACGCGGCGCATCCAGCGTCGATAATGAATAACGCGGTGCCGGTGCCGGCTGAATAGCCCCACCCACCTCCACAAACGTCGCGCGCGCGATATTGTGCGGATGGAGTGGCGCTTCACATAGGCTCAACACCGGCGCGAAACAGGCATCGGTTGCCTCTAGCAGCGCGCACCACGCGTCACGCGTCTTGGTCAAGAACACAGCGGTCAGGAGCGCTTTGAGTTCGGGCCACCGCGATTGAATGAACTGTCCATCAAATTGCGCGTCGTCGTCGATCCCTGCAAGAGCACGAAACTGGGCATAAAACTGCGGCTCGATCGCCCCGAGTGCGATATATTTCGCATCGCTACACGCGTAAACATCATAAAACGGCGCACCGCCATCGATCAAATTTTCGCCCGCCGTGCCACTGTGGAGCCCCATCGCCAGATGCGAATAGGTCATAGCGCCAATGAGTGCCGCGCCATCGGTCATTGCGCAATCAATCACCTGCCCCGGCAGGCCACGCTGAACGCCCAGCAACGCGCTCACCATTGCGAACGCGAGCATCATACCCCCGCCCGCAAAGTCGCCAAGATAATTTACGGGAGCGAGCGGCTTCTCGCCTTTACGCGCCACTGTTGAGAGGATACCCGACAAAGCGATGTAATTTATATCGTGACCTGCCGCCTGCGCAAAAGGCCCATATTGCCCCCAACCGGTCATACGCCCATAAACCAGCGCAGGGTTCTCGGCTAAGAGCGCATCGGGCCCAAGTCCCAGTCGCTCCATCACCCCCGGACGATAGCCTTCGATAATTCCGGCCGCACCAGCACAAAGGCGCGTGGCAATCCCCAATGCCTCCGGCTTCTTTATGTCGAGTACAATTGATTTCCGTGAGCGCATTAAGGCGTCGCGCGGGTCCATGCGCCCGGAAAGCCCGTGTCGGTTGAGGACGCTCGGGCGGTCGATAGTGATCACTTCTGCACCATGATCGGCAAGCATCATTGCAGCGAATGGCGCGGGGCCGATGCCGGCAAACTCGATTATTCTCAAACCTTCGAGCGGTCCAGCCAAAATATCTATCCTCTCAAACCGCGCTAAACAAGCAGAACGCGACCCTAAAGCGCCTTTTGATAAAGTGTGTAGCGTTTGTTCACGTGCCCACCAGTGGCCTCCCCGACGCTAAGCATGGGGCCATTGCTCTCCAACACCCACCCAAACTCACCCCGCGTAGCCCCGTAGTTGGTGACCGCGTCGCGACGGGTAAACTCAGTCAGCATAAACGCGAGTTGGCTGGCCAGCCGCGAAGATTGTAGCCTTTTCACGACCCCCATCAACGGCACGCGCATTGTCCGCACCTTTGGCTTTCGCAGCCATAACAGGAGCTTGATGAAGTTAAACGGAAAGAGGTTGCCGCCATAGTCCCGCAGCTTCTCATTCATATCAGGCCAAGTCATCATAAACGCGACAGGCTCGCCATCAACCTCGGCAATACGGACCAAATCTTCGTAAATGATGTCTTTCAATTTTTTACCAATGTAGTTTATTTCGCTCTGCGTAATCGGCACAAAACCCCAATTATCCGACCACGCATCATTGAGAATGCCAATGATAAGATTAGCCTCCTCGTCGAAACGTCGTTTGTCTGCTCGTCGGATGACGATGCGCTTATTCCGCTCACCCATTTCAACGATCCGTTGCGTCAACGGCGGAAACGGCTCCGAGATCGGAACTTCATAGGTCACCAATCCCATCGCCTTGGTATAATTCAACGCTTCAATCCAGGCTTGATAGGCCGGATTGTGGTGCCCCATCATGATTGTCGGCGGATGGTCAGCGCCAAATGTCAAAAGGCCTGGTTCATCCCAAATCGACAGACTCAACGGCGCAAGGACGCGGTGCATTCCCTCGTCGCGCAACCACTGCTCGGCGGTTGCAATGAGCGCGGACAGCGCTTCACTGTCTTCAGCTTCCAACAGGCCCCAATTACCTGTGCCCGGCCCCATGCCCTGCTCAACCGGCTGGTTGAGCGCCAAATGGTCGACATGTGCAGATATCCGCCCGACCACTTTACCGTTGCGCTCGGCGAGAAACAGCTGCAACTCCCCATGCTCGAACCAGGGATTTTTACCCGGCGTAAGCAGTTCGTGCAAATCCATCTTGAGTGGCGGCACCCAATTGGGATCGTTCGCATACAGCCGATAGCTTAAATCGACAAACGCCTTGTGCTCCGATTTATCGATCGGGCGAACCGTAACAGACATCAATTACGCACCATTTTTACGACGACGCGGACCATCACTGGCAATACCATCAGAGAGGTCTGCTACCCAAGGATAGCGTTTTGCGACCTCTTCGGTATAGCCAAGATTGAACACCGTTGCGCTGCGCTTGGGCCGATCTTTACGGTCATACAGCGTCCCGAGCACACGATCCCACGTAAAGTCAGCAATACCAAAATTGCCGTCCTCGTCATGAAAATGATGAGCAAGGTGGCGCGCTTTCATCTTGAGGACAATTGCATTTTTGGGCTTGAATGCGAGATGCTGAATGCAGTGAATGAACTCATTGTAGCACGTGACAAGACACACCATCCCAAAAGCTGCGGCAGCGCCACCGACGCCGCCGATCAAATAGCCGAGCGGCACAGTGACCACCACGAGCGTTGGCAGTGTATGCCGCAGCGCACCGAACAACACCTCCAAATGATTGGGGTCTTGATGATGGTCATAATGAATACGCTTCCAAGTTGCCGCCATTGTTGGGATTTTTAACATCCAATGCCCATGCAACACCCAACGGTGGAGCAAATACCAAACAAAGGGCCACGCAAAAAAAGCGAGCGCAAGCGCCCCGATTGTTTGCAATAAGGTCGCGGGATAAATCACAAACACAACCGCCGATGCCGCAGCACAGAGCAAATAAGCGATAATTGTGTAGTGTTGGAAATAAGCCACCACTAGATCGCGAAATGTCATGCGATCGAGATAGTGCGAACGATTCCAAATGGTTGTTTTCGTCGTTGATGACACTGAGTGAGCTGTTTCCACAGTCCGATCCTTAGCAAAATTCAAATCAATCAACTAGCCCACCAATGCGGCGGATTTACGGCACAATCATATATCACTTATTCCTCGGTGCGCACCAGCACCGCCTCGCCGATCATTAGAAACAGCAGAAAGGGACCCCAAGCAGCGAGCAACGGCGGATAAACACCGATACCCCCCATCGCCAGCGCAGCATTATCAGCAACAAAATACGCAAATCCTAATGCCATGCCGATTACGGCGCGGATGAATAATTTACCCGAGCGCGCAAGGCCAAACGCGGCGACCGACCCAAGCAAGGGCATCAATAAGGCCGATAATGGGCCCGAAATTTTATGCCACCAGCCGGCTTCAAGAGCGTCGGTGGGGCGGCCGGCGGCGCGCAAATCGACAATCGCGCGGCCCAAAACATCGATTGGCATCCGCTCCGCATTTGCATTCGCCAAGGTGAATTGATCGGGAGGCACACCCGCTGCCGCTGTAATCGTTCCCAACATCGACTGAGTGCCGGTCGCGACATCAAAACGTCGGGCATCCGACAATTGCCAACCGTTACCGACCGGATTCGCTCGCGTGGCATGAAGAATGCCCTTCAAGACCCCGCGTTCGCGAAGGTTGACCGTGATCCCGGTCAACACCGTTGCGGAGCCTCGTCCCGCCGCCGAGTCGACGTGGATGATATTATCGCCATCTTTCACCCACACATCGTCCTGACCCGCATGTTGCGCCGGAATCGGTCCAAAGCCGGCGGCCTCCCACCTTGCCATTTCGGCAGTTGCGCGCGTCACCACCCGCTCATTAAAGCCGAACGAGACAATGGCGATGAGCAAACTGGCGAGGACAGTCGGGGCCAAAATCTGATGTGCCGACAGGCCAGCGGCCTTCATCGAAATCACTTCACTGTTTTGGTTCAGTGTAAAAAACGTTGCCAGAGTCCCGAGCAACACCGAAAAGGGCAGAAAACGCGCGACCAATTGCGGGAAACGCAAGAAAATATATTTCCATATTTCAGCGCCACCGTTGCCGGGATACGCAAGCACGTGCCCGGTTTCGCCCAACAGGTCTAGCACCTGCAGTACCAATGTCAAAATGAACAAAAACGCGAGCGTTCGCACAAAAAATGCCTTCGCCATATAAATGGTGAGCTGGCGGGACGGGAACAGCGACGAGAACATCCTAAGCTTCTCGCACCACACGACGGGGCCCAAATAACGTAAAAAGCTTAGCGACGCGCTTCACGAGCTTGCCCGAGACCCGCTCCACCGCCCCGATGGGCTGTCCGCCAGGCTTGTGTGCCAGGATATGATACATCCAAATGATCAGCAGCGCGAAGAGTGCAAACGGAATCCCCAGCGCCAGAATTGGTGGAAATTTACCCAGCATTCCCATGCTTTCGGCATATTCATTCACCTTATGATACGCCACCACCATGATCACCGAGAGAAACACGCCGACAGCCGAACTCGACCGCTTCGGCGGAACGGCAAGCGCAACAGCGAGCAAGGGGATCAGGAACATCATGAACACCTCCGCCATCCGAAAATAGAAATTGGCATTCGCCTCATTGCGCGATTTTTGCGAAACATGAGAGTCGTTCCCGACCCGCAGGAGTTCGGGAAGCGTCATCTCAAGTCGCCCGCCCTCGGTTCCGCGCCCCCGGAACGTGCTGACCTTTGGCAAATCGAAAGGCAAGTCATGACTGACAAAACTCAACACCCGTGGCGCCTTGTAGCCGGCCTCGTCATCAATCAACACGCCATTGTGTAACCGAAAAATGATGACATCAGGATCGTCAGTCGACAAAAATTGCCCACGTTCGGCAGTCACGGAGACGTTTGTGCCTCGCGCCCCCGCAACTTTCACGAAAATGCCCGAGAGATCCCGCCCCTTATTCTTGCTCGACTCAATCCGCAGCGTCATATTGCGTCCAAAATGTGTAAATTCGCCCACCTTGATCGAAGCTCCGAACGCGCCGGTGCGCAGCTCGTAACGCAAATCCTCATAAATATACCGCGAATTGGGTTGCACATAACCGACCAGACCAAGGTTCACGAAAGCGAGCACAACCGCAAAAATATAAGGCACGCGCAACAATCGTCCGTAACTTTGTCCGACGGCGTGAAGCGCATCAAGCTCTGATGAAAGCGCTAACTTGCGAAAAGCGAGCAAAATCCCGAGCATCAACCCGATCGGTATCCCCAGCGAGAGATATTCGGGAATGAGGTTCGCGAGCATTTGCCAAACGACTTTGATCGGCCCACCCTGCTCGGTGATGAACGCAAAGAGGCGCAACATTTTGTCGAGCAGCAACAACACAGCTGCAATCACAAGTGTCGAAAACAACGGCACCGCGATCAATCGCGCCATATAACGATCGGTGGCAGACAACATCCAAGCGCGCTATGCCAAGGGGCGGGCTAACGCAAGCGAGGAGTTAGGAATTTAGCGCGCCTGACATCTGCCCAGCCGATTTGAATGCCGCCAAAATCGTTGTAATCTGCTCGGGCGTGTGTTCCGCGCACAACGAACAACGAAGCAAAAACATGCCATTTGGCGTTGCGGGTGGACGCGCAACACTCACATAAACGCCCAGATCAATGAGCATTTGCCATGTCATCACCGCTTGAGTTTGATCAGTAAGCATGACGGCGATGATCGGCGACTGTGGTGTTTCCGTACCAAGGGTATACCCCATCGCCTTAAGTCCGGCATGAACGGAGCGCGTATTTTCCCACAAGTGCTGGCGCTTGTTATGCGCATGTTTGAGCTTGCGGATCGACGTTGCGGCCATCGCGACGACCGGCGAGGGGAGTGATGCCGTAAAAATATAGGGTCGGGAAACGAGGCGCATCACCTCAAATTTCGGATGATTCGAGACGACATAACCACCAACGGTGCCGACCGATTTGCTAAATGTGCCGACAATAAAGTCAACATCGCCTTCAAGCCCCAATTCCTCATAAACGCCGCGACCATTGGCGCCAAAAAAGCCCATACTGTGCGCCTCGTCGGAAAGGATCATTGCGCCATGCTTTTTCGCAACCGCAACCATTTCGACGAGCGGGGCGACATCGCCGACCATTGAATACACACCCTCAATGATAACGAGTTTCCCGGCGTCCGCCGGAATGCGGCCTAGCCGTTTGTCCAAATCGGCAACATCATTGTGCCGAAAGCGCACCACTTGAGCGTTACCCATCGAGCAACCATCATAAATCGAGGCATGGCTGTCGGCATCAAGAATGATATAATCGTCCTTTCCTGCAATTGCCGAGACAAACCCAAGATTGGCGAGATAGCCGGTAGAGAAGACCATCGCATGCTTCATGTTATAGAAGTCTCTGAGCGCCGCTTCACAGTCCATATGCGGTGCGTGCGTGCCGTTAGCCATACGGCTACCATTGGTGCCCGTGCCGTAGGTATCAAGCGCATCTTTGCCGGCTTGAATGACATCCGGATCAAAGGTCATCCCCATATAATTATAGGTCCCGACCAGAATCGTTGGCTTGCCGTTGATCACCGCCTCGGTCGGCGACAGGATTTGTTCCATCACAATACCGAAGGGGTCCCGAACACCGGTATCCATGAGCGCCGAGCGCTCGGCGATAAGCGCATCAAATTTGGAGAATAAGTCGGTCATGACGCAAGCGACTCCACTGCTTTCACGAGCTGCCCGACGGTCTCGATTTCCGCCTGCATATTCATCGTGATCATAACGTCGAACTCGTCCTCGATCGCGGCGACAAAATCCATCACGGTCAGACTGTCCCATTCTAAGTCATGCTGAAATTTGGTCGCCTCGGTAATAACGACCTTCTTTTTGTTGAATGCCTCGATTTGCTGCGCGATTTTCGAAAAAGTGAGGTCGTGGTCCGTCATGACAAATCCTTACACTATCTGAACTTATAGAGCGTCTTTGCCCGAACAATGCGGCGGGAAGTAGGCAGATTATTTCATCAAGCCCATGGCGCGATAGGCGGCAAGCGTCGCGCTCAAGCCCGCTGGGGTCTCAACCACCGATCGCCAAACACTCTCCGGTGGACGGCGCGCGGGATCGACACGCCAATCCCGATGATAAAAATAGCGCACGCGGTCAACGGTCAGTCGCGCCTGCGGCCCCCGCAAGCGTTGATCAATCATTGCGCCGACGCGCATGAGCAACTGTGGGATGTGCGGCGTGGCAACGTTTTTACCTAGCGCATTCCCGATGGCGCGCGCGAATGCGGCCTGCGTCCAGTCGTCGCGGCCATCGTCAGGCTCAAAAGTGTGACCAGACGCCGCTGGGTTCGACACCAACACGAGCAGCAAACGCGCCAGATCGCTGACCTCAATGACCGAGAGATGCCCATCGTGCGGAATCGGAATAAAACCATGCTGTGCTGCCTTAAACATGTTCAGAAAGTCCTGATCACCTGGGCCGAAAATCGCGGGGGGGCGAACGATTGTCCAATCCAATGGTGCGGTGGCCACCACCCGCTCAGATTCGGCTTTCGACCAGCCATAATCGGACAGAGTGGGCAGCCGAGCCGACAGCGAGGAGACATGAACAAACCGCCGCACGCCGGCAGCTTGCGCCGCATCGGCCACCGCCTGCGTTCCGGCGATATTGCCCGCCGCGAAACCGGCGCGGCTTGGTGACGTCGTGACGCCGGCCAAATGGA
>Ga0075023_100000212_pt1 | contig 14305 bp, 11 predicted proteins | sample Str014_FD_71388 | JGI IMG/M metagenome (GOLD analysis project Ga0075023, IMG submission 71388) | Freshwater sediment microbial communities in response to fracking from Pennsylvania, USA - Straight Creek_MetaG_SC_2014 | ecosystem: Environmental > Aquatic > Freshwater > Creek > Sediment | place... | reverse complement strand
CGCGGCGTTCATCGAGTCCTGCAAGGCAGGCGGCACGACCGAAGCCGAACTCGCGACCCAGGAGAAGCGCGGCATCGCGACCGGCCTGTTCGTCGAACACCCGCTGACGGAGGAGCCCATTCCCGTCTGGATCGGCAACTACGTGCTGATGGGCTACGGCGACGGCGCCGTGATGGGCGTGCCGGCGCACGACGAGCGCGATTTCGCGTTCGCGAAGAAGTACGGCATCGACATCCTGCAGGTGATCCACGTCGACGGCGAACCGCATTTCACCTACGACCACTGGCAGGATTGGTACGCGCTGAAAGATCTTTCAGGCGAGCGCGCCGTGCTGATCAACTCGCGCAGCTTCAGCGGCATGTCGTACCAGGTCGCGATCGACGCGGTCGCGGCGGCGCTCGCGCGCAAGGGCCTGGGGGCCAAGAAGACCACATGGCGCCTGCGCGACTGGGGCATCAGCCGGCAGCGCTACTGGGGCACGCCGATCCCGATCATCCACTGTTCGAAATGCGGCGTGGTACCCGTGCCCGAGAAGGATCTGCCGGTCGTGCTGCCGGAAGACCTGATCCCCGACGGCTCCGGCAACCCGCTCAACAAGAGCGAGTCGTTCCTCAACGTCGCGTGCCCGAGTTGCGGCCAGCCCGCCAAGCGCGAAACCGACACGATGGACACCTTCGTCGATTCGGCCTGGTACTACATGCGCTACGCCTGCCCCGACAGCGCCGATGCGATGGTCGATGCGCGCAGCAGGTACTGGGCACCGATGGACCAGTACATCGGCGGCATCGAACACGCGGTGCTGCACCTGCTGTATGCACGCTTCTGGACCAAGGCGATGCGCGACCTCGGGCTGGTCGAGCACGGCGAGCCGTTCACGAAGCTGTTCACGCAGGGCATGCTGCTGAACGAATCGTTCTACCGCGAGAGCGCAGACGGCAAGACGCGCTGGTTCTACCCGAGCGAAGTCCGGGTCGCGTATGACGACAAGGGCCACCCGGTCGGCGCGACTGCGGTGGAAGACGGGTTGCCGGTCACGCTCGGCGGCATCGAGAAGATGTCGAAGTCGAAGAACAACGTGGTCGAGCCGCGCGACATCATCGCGAAGTTCGGCGCCGACACGGCGCGGCTTTTCACGATGTTCGCCGGGCCACCGGACCAAAGCGCTGCCTGGTCCGACTCGGGCGCCGAGGGCGCCTACCGCTACCTGCGCCGGCTCTGGAATTTCGCCTTCAAGCATGCCGACGTCATCCGCGGTGCAGGCCCCGATTTCGCCGGCGCCGGCGAAAGTGCCAAGGCCTTGCGCCGCGAGGTGCACCTGTTGCTCAAGCAGATCAGTCACGACTACGACCGGCTGCAATACAACACCGTGGTCTCGGGCGCGATGAAGCTGCTGAACGCGCTCGAAGGCGCGAAGCTCGCCGACGCGCCGGCCGATGCGGCCGCACTTCGCGAAGGCGTCGGCATCCTGCTGCGCGCGCTCTACCCGGCCGCGCCGCACATTGCGCATGCGCTGTGGGGCGAACTCGGCTTTCCCGCGGCCCACGGCGACCTGCTCGATGCGCCGTGGCCGCAGGTCGACGAGGCCGCGCTGGTGCAGCGCGAGATCGAGCTGATGCTGCAGGTCAACGGCAAGCTGCGCGGCAGCATCCGCGTGGCCGCGGATGCCGGCAAGCACACCATCGAGCACGCGGCCGTTCACAGCCCGGACTTCATCAAGTTCTCCGAGGGCAAGCGGCCGAAGAAGGTGATCGTGGTGGCGGGGCGGCTCGTGAACATCGTCGTCTGACCGCATGAGCATCACCACGACGCGCCGCCACCTTCTGTTCACGGCGGCGGCACTGCCGCTGGCCGGCTGCGGCTTCGAGTTGCGCCGGGCCCCCGAGCTGAAGTTCCGCACCATCCAGCTCGCCAACTTCAAGCCGCGTTCGCCGCTGGCGCAGGAGCTGCGCATGAACATCAACGCGAGCACGACCGCACGGGTGGTCGATAGCCTGGCGCAGGCGCAGGTCGTGCTGGAGGCGATCGACGATGTGCGCGAGAAGGTCGTCGTCGCCAGCGGCGCGGTGGGCCAGGTGACCGAGTTCCAGCTGCGCGAGCGCTTCCGGTTCCGCGTGCGCAGCGTCGGCGGGCGCGAGCTGATCCCCGAGACCGAGATCCTGCAGAACCGCGACCTCAGCTACACCGAGAGCGCGGCGCTCGCGAAGGAGCAGGAAGAGAACTTCCTCTACCGTGCGATGCAGACCGACATCGTCTCGCAGGTGCTTCGGCGCCTCGCTTCCGTGCAGACCTTCTGACCTCCCCGATGCAAGTCCGCGCTGACCAGATCGCCTCGCACCTGCAGAAGGGCCTGCGACCGATCTACACCGTGTGGGGCGACGAGCCGCTGCTCGCGCAGGAGGCGGGCGACGCGATCCGCGCGGCGGCTCGCACGAGCGGATGCAGCGAGCGGCAGGTGCACACCGTCGCCGGTGCGCACTTCGACTGGAGCGGCCTGCTCGGCGCCTCCATGGCGATGAGCCTGTTCTCGGAGCGGCAGCTGATCGAGATTCGCATCCCGTCGGGCAAGCCGGGCAAGGAGGGCTCCGAAGCGCTGCAGCGCTACTGCGGCTCGTTGAGCGACGATGTCGTCACGCTGGTGCAATTGCCCAGGCTCGACCGCACGCAGCAAGGCAGCGCGTGGTTCACCGCGCTCGAAGGCGCGGGCATCACCGTGCGCGTCGACCCGATCGAGCGCAAGGCACTGCCGCAGTGGATCGCTCAGCGACTGGCGCAGCAGGGCCAGCGCGTCTTCGCCGGCGAAGACGGCCAGCGCACGCTTGCGTTCTTCGCCGACCGCATCGAGGGCAACCTGCTCGCAGCGCACCAGGAAATCCAGAAACTCGGCCTGCTCTACCCGGCCGGCGAACTCGGCTTCGAGCAGATCGAATCGGCGGTGCTGAACGTCGCGCGCTACGACGTGTTCAAGCTCGGCGAGGCGGTGCTCGCCGGTCAGGTCGCGCGCGCGCTGCGCATGCTCGACGGCCTGCAGGCCGAGGGCGAAGCGGCCGTGCTCGTTCACTGGACGCTGAGCGAAGACATCCGCGCGCTCAAGCGCGTCAAGGACGCGGTCGCCGGCGGCAAGCCGCTGCCGATGGCGCTGCGCGAGGGGCGTGTCTGGGGCGCGAAGGAGCGGCTTTTCGAGCGCGTCGTGCCGATGCTGACCGACCACACGGTCGCGCATTTGCTCGAGGCAGCGCAGGTCTGCGACGGTCTCGTCAAAGGGCTGAAGCACCCCGACTGGCCGCAAGACCCGTGGGACGGCCTGAAGCGCCTCGTGCTGATGCTGGTGCAGCACACCTCGGCCGTGCCGGCGACGGGGCGCGGGCGTGTCGTTGTGCAGCGATTCGCGCTGCAGGCCTGACTTCAGAACTTCAATAACCGCGTGTGCGGTCGACGAGGTGCTGCAAGGGCACGCTCTCGCGAAGCGCCGCGATGTTGCGGGCCGCGATCGATGCAGCGCTGCGCGGATCGGTCGGCGCGGCGATGTGGGGCAGCACGGTGACAGCCGGATGCGACCAGAACGGGTGCGCCGCGGGCAGCGGCTCGGTCGCGAACACATCGAGCACCGCGTGCCTGAGGTGGCCGCTCGCGAGCGCGGCAAGCAAGTCCGCTTCGACCACATGCGCGCCGCGCGCGAGGTTCACGAGGCTCGCGCCGCGCGGCATCTGCGCGAAGGTGGCCGCGTTGAGCAGACCGCGCGTATCCGGCGTCAGCGGCAGCAGGTTGACGACGACATCGGACTGCGCCAGCACCGGTGCCAACGGCCCGGCGCGGCGATTCCAGCCGAGCACGCGGTAGCCCTGCTGCGCCAGACGCCGCGCCGTGGCCTGGCCCATCTGGCCGGTGCCCAGGACCGCAACGGTCAGCTCGTCGGCACGCCGCAGCGCGTGCGGTCGCCACACGCCGGCACGCTGCTGCACCGCATAGTCGAAGAAGTCGCGCTGCAGGCTGCCAACGGCCCATGACGCCGTCTGCGCCATGGTCTCGTTCATCGCGGGGTCGACCATGCGCGTGAGCGGCACGTCGACGGGCACGCTGGCGTCGTCGAGCAGGCGGTCGACGCCGGCCCACAGTGACTGGATCAAGCGGAGGTTCGGCAGACCACGCAGGCTGCCGGGCGCCGGGTTCGCGACGAGTGCGATGTCGATCTCGTGCGCGCCGACGGCCGCGCGGTCGCGCAGCAGCCGTTCGTTCGGCAGCGCGGCCCGCAGCAGTGGCCACCACGCCGCCCATTCGTCGTCGTCGAAACCGGCTGCGACGAGGATCGCCATCGTTCAGGCGGCCACGCGTTCGATGAGCCGCTGCAACGCATGCGCCACGGTCTGTTCGCGGATCGCTGCCCGATCGCCGCTCAGCTGCAGCAACTCCGCCAGCGCGCCTTCGCCTTCACGCGCGATCGCGAGCCAGACGGTGCCCACCGGCTTGGCCGGTGATCCACCGCCCGGGCCGGCGATGCCGGTGACGGCCACCGCGAGTTGAGCTTTCGAGTGCGCGAGCGCGCCCTCGGCCATCGCGAGTGCGACCTGTTCGCTGACGGCGCCATGCGCCGCGATGACATGCGAATCGACGCCCAGCGACTCGGCCTTTGCCTCGTTCGAGTAGGTCACGAAACCACGCTCGAACCAGTCGCTGGAACCCGCCACCGCGGTGCAGGCCGCCGCGATCAAGCCGCCGGTGCAGGACTCGGCCGTCACGAGCCTCAGCCCGCGCTCGCGCAGCGACTTCGCGAGCGCCACCACGAGCGGCTCGAAGGGCATCACAAGAACCGCCACAGCGCGATCGCCAGCAGCGCGCACAACGCGGCGACGAAGTCGTCGAAGAGGATGCCGAAGCCCTGCGCCCAGCCGATCGGCATGCCGCGCTTGAGCTTGTAGAGCTTGTCGGCCCACGCGACAGGCCCCGGCTTGGCCGCATCGAAGGCGCGGAACAACGCGAACGCCCACAGCTGGGCCCAGAAGCTCGCCGGCGTGACCAGCCACAGCACCAGCCAGAACGCGAGGATCTCGTCCCACACGACCGGGCTCGGGTCGGCCACCGCGAGGTGGCGCGCCGCCACCGTGCAGGCCCACCAGCCCACCAGCGTGCCGATGCCGATCAGCAGGGCCCAGCGCAGGTCGTTCATGTGCGGCTGAAGGACCGCGAACGCGACCCACGCCCACAGCGTGCCGACGGTGCCGGGCGCAACCGGCGACAGCCCGCTGCCGAAGCCGAGCGCGATCAGGTGCGCCGGGTGCGAGCAGAGAAAGCGCCAGCTCGGCTTGCGCGGCGCGGTCGCGATCGGCGGGTTCAGCGAAGGCGATGCGTTCATGACTTGAAGTGGTCGAAGGCGGCGAAGGTGTCGGCGACCGCGATGCCTTCGCGATCGCGCAGGCGCACGCCCGGTGCAGCGTCGACGCGGCCGATGCGGGTGACGGGCACGCCCGCCGCCTGCGCCGCAGCGTTCACCTGCTCGGCGAGCCGGGGGGGCGCGGTGAACACGAGTTCGTAGTCGTCGCCGCCGGCCAGGGTGCAGGTGCGCTGCAGTTCGGCCGGCATCGCGCGCAGCACCTCGCCGCGCGGCAGCAGGTCGATCTCGATCTCGGCGCCGACGCGCGAACGCCGCAGCACGTGCGCCAGGTCGCCGAGCAGGCCGTCCGACACGTCGATCGCGCTGGTCGCGATGCCGCGCAGCGCGAGGCCGAGCGCGACGCGTGGCTGCGGCCGCTCCATTGCGACGCGCACACGCTCGAACGCGTCGCCCGCGAGCGCGACCGTGCCTCGAAACGCCTCCAGCGCGAGCCGCGCATCGCCGAGCGTGCCGCTGGCGTAGAGATCGTCACCGGCGTGCGCGCCCGAGCGCAGCAGCGCCGCGCCCTGCGGCACTTCGCCGAACACCGTGATGCACAGGTTCAGCGGGCCTTGCGTGGTGTCGCCGCCGATGAGTTCGCATTCGTGTTCGTCGGCGAGCGCGAGCAGGCCGCGCGCGAAGCCTTCGAGAAAGCGCTCGTCGACCCGCGGCATCGCCAGCGCCAGCGTGAACGCGACCGGCTTCGCACCGCAGGCCGCGAGATCGCTCAGGTTCACGGCGAGCGCCTTGTGCCCGAGCCGATCGGGTGCGACCGTGGGCAGGAAATGCCGACCTTCGACCAGCATGTCGCTCGACACGGCGAGCTGCATGCCGGGCGACGTCGTGAACAAGGCGCAGTCGTCGCCCACGCCAAGCGCCGCGCGCGTCACGGTGCGGGTGAAGTATTTCGCGATCAGGTCGAATTCGCCGAGGGACATGGGAGGGTCGTCGCGTGAGAAACCGCAGTGTGAATGCGCCGCGAACCTGTGCGGGTGCGCCTTCGGCATTATCTGCGGCGCACGCCGCCGAGCCGCGGCCGGCGTGCGACTTCTACAATCGTTCAGGCACCGACGCCGCGCGCCCGACAACCATCACCGAGACGAAGCCAAATGTCCACCACCGCCGAACAGAAGGCCGCCGAACTCCGCCGCGACGCGCTCGACTACCACCAGTTCCCGACACCCGGCAAGGTCGCGATCCACGCGACCAAGCAGATGGTGAATCAACGCGATCTGGCGCTGGCCTACTCGCCGGGCGTGGCGTTCGCGTGCGAAGAGATCGTCGACGACCCGGCCAACGCGTTCAAGTACACGGCGCGCGGTAACCTGGTCGCGGTGATCACGAACGGCACCGCGGTGCTGGGCCTGGGCAACATCGGCCCGCTCGCCAGCAAGCCTGTGATGGAAGGCAAGGGCGTGCTGTTCAAGAAGTTCGCCGGCATCGATGTGTTCGACATCGAGATCGCCGAAAACGACCTCGACAAGCTCGTCGACCACATCGCCGCGCTGGAGCCGACCTTCGGCGGCATCAACCTCGAAGACATCAAGGCGCCCGATTGCTTCTACGTCGAGCGCCAGTTGCGCGCCCGCATGAAGATTCCGGTGTTCCACGACGACCAGCACGGCACCGCAATCGTCGTCGGCGCAGGCTTGTTGAACGGGCTCAAGGTGTCGGGCAAGCACATCAAGGAGGTGAAGCTCGTGACCTCCGGCGCCGGCGCCGCCGCGCTCGCCTGCCTGGGCCTGCTGATGAAGCTCGGCCTGCCGCGCGAGAACATCTGGGTCACCGACCTCGCCGGTGTGGTCTACGAGGGCCGCACCGAACTGATGGACGAGGACAAGATCGGCTTCGCGCAGAAGACCGACGCCCGCTCGCTCGCCGACGTGATCAAGGGCGCCGACATCTTCCTCGGCCTCTCGGCCGGCGGCGTGCTGAAGAAGCACATGGTCGCGACCATGGCGCCGAACCCGATGATCTTCGCGCTCGCGAACCCGACGCCCGAGATCCTGCCCGAAGAGGTGCAGGAGGTGCGCAGCGACGCGCTGATCGCCACCGGCCGCAGCGACTACCCGAACCAGGTCAACAACGTTCTGTGCTTCCCGTACATCTTCCGCGGTGCGCTCGATTCGGGCGCGACCACGATCACGATCGAGATGGAGATCGCCGCGGTGCACGCGATCGCCGAGCTCGCGCAGGCGGAACAGAACGAAGTGGTGGCCGCGGCCTATGCCGGCGTGGCGCTCGGCTTCGGGCCCGAGAACCTGATCCCGAAGCCGTTCGATCCACGGTTGATGATGAAGATCGCGCCGGCGGTGGCGAAGGCCGCCGCCGACTCCGGCGTGGCGGCCCGCCCGATCGAGGACATGGACGCGTACCGCGAGAAGCTGCAGACCTTCGTCTACGCCTCGGGCACGACGATGAAGCCGATCTTCACGATGGCCAAGCGCGCCGTGAACAAGCGCGTGGCCTACGCCGAGGGCGAAGAAGAACGCGTGCTGCGGGCGGTGCAGGTCGTGGTCGACGAAGGCCTCGCGCGGCCGACCCTGATCGGCCGCCCGGAGATCATCGCCCGGCGCATCGAGAAGTTCGGCCTGCGCCTGGCCGCCGGCACCGACTACGACCTGGTCAACACCGAAAACGACCACCGCTTCCGCGACTACTGGCAGACCTACCACCGCATGACCGAGCGCAAGGGTGTGACGCAGCAGCTCGCGAAGATCGAGATGCGCCGCCGCCTCACGCTGATCGGCGCGATGCTGCTCAAGACCGGCGAGGTCGACGGCATGCTCTGCGGCACCTGGGGCACGACGGCGCTGCACCTGCACTACATCGACCAGGTGATCGGAAAGCGCGAAGGCTCGAAAACCTATGCCTGCATGAACGGGCTGGTGCTTCCCGGCCGGCAGGTGATGTTGGTCGACACCCACGTCAACTACGACCCCACTGCCGAGCAACTGGCCGAGATCACCGTGATGGCGGCCGAAGAGATGATGCGCTTCGGCCTGCAGCCGAAGGCGGCGCTGCTATCGCACAGCAATTACGGGTCGAGCAACCAGCCCTCGGCCGTGAAGATGCGCGACACGCTCGCGCTGTTGCGACAGCAGGCGCCGTGGCTGGAGGTCGACGGCGAGATGCATGGCGACACGGCGCTCGACGGCGCGTTCCGCAAGACGGTGATGCCCGAGAGCCCGCTGACCGGCGAGGCCAACCTGCTGGTGCTGCCCAACATCGACGCCGCCAACATCAGCTACAACCTGCTGAAGACGGCGGCCGGCGGCGGCATCGCGATCGGGCCGGTGCTGCTGGGGGCAGCGCAGCCGGTGCACATCCTGACGCCTTCGGCCACCGTGCGCCGCATCATCAACATGACCGCGCTGACGGTCGCTGACGCGAACGCGGCCCGTTGAATCCCTCCCCCGGTGCAATGGCCGGGGAAACCCGAAGGGCTTGCCCGCGCTTTAATCTCGGGGCATGAGGGTGTACGACAAGGCTCTGAAGGAACACGGCAGAGCCCGATTCGTCACCGAAATTCGGAGAGTGTGCGCACACAATCTCTGACACCGAATTGCCCCATTTTGAGGCAGAGGCTTGAGCTTTTCGGCCCGATTCGGTAACATCGCGGCTTCTGAATTCAGGGATTTCCCGTGTCTTTCTTCGGTCGGCCACTCTCGTGGCAAGCTCTGCACAAGACAGGGCTCCTGGTCACATTGGCAGGCGCGGTCTTCGTGACCGGTTCGGTTCAAGCCAGAAGTTTCTCGCCCGAGGTGGGTGGAACGGTGTCGATCTCCCAGTTGCCGGCAGAAGCGCAAACCACCTACCGTTCCATCCTTACAGGCGGCCCGTTCGCGAGCCGCAAGGATGGCAGTGTGTTCGGCAACCGCGAACGGGCGCTGCCTCGCCAAGCGCGCGGTTTCTATCACGAGTACACCGTTCCCACGCCGGGCGCCCGCAACCGCGGCGCCCGACGCATCGTCTGCGGCGGCAACCCGCCCACGCGCCCGGAAGCCTGTTTTTACACCGGCGATCACTACTCGACCTTCCAGCGGATCGTGCAGTGAGCGTCGACCTTACCAAGTTCTTGTTTTTGCTCTTTTTTTCTTGACCCGAGGAGGAACGCGACCATGCTGTTGCAGACAGTCCGTCCGAACATTGTTCAATCGATCCGCGCGTTTCGCGTCGAGGACCTGATGCAGGCGGCGCAAGGCGCCGAGCAGCACTTCCTCTATGCGAACCTGACGACGGCCCAGTCCAAGCAGGACGTTCTCGAAGGCATCGCGCAGGCTTTCATGTTCCCCGCGCATTTCGGCAAGAACCTGGATGCGCTCTACGACTGCATGACCGACCTGGTCCACAAATCGGGCGCGCAGCCCGGCTTCGTGGTCGTGCTCGAGCAGTTGCCCGACAACCCGCGCTTCGACCGCGAGGCCCGCGAGCAGTTGCTCGACGTGTTCCGCGACGCGGCCGATTTCTGGGCCGAACGGAAGATCCCGTTCAGGTGCTTCTATTCTTTTCAGTAGCCCGCTCACAAGACCTCGCGTCTTGGGAGCGGGCTACCGATGTGACCCCCGCAGTGGCCGACAAGCCGGCCAAGCCGGCAGCGAAAAGTGCCGCGAACAGCACATTCGGCATGAACATGCCGATGATGAGCAGCGCCTTCGACACCGCGATGTGGCTCAACGCCGCTTGAGCGGCTTTCCAAGCGATTCGTACCCAACGCCCCGCCCGGCCCTGCCGCGCGGGGCGTTGTCACTTACCTACGAGCGCTGAAACCAGCCCGAGGTATTCGATGACAGGCACTTCCTCGGCGCGTCGCTGAAGGTCGAACGCGCCCGTGAACTGGCGCTCCGCCAGCCAGCGCCCCAGCGTGTTGCGAAGCACTTTGCGGCGCTGCGAGAACGCGACCCGCACCAGTTCTTCGAGCAGCGCCGCATCGATCGCCTGCGTGATCGGCAGCGGCTGCATGCGCACCACGGCCGAATCGACCCGCGGCGGAGGATCGAAAGACTCCGGCGGCACATCAAGCACCGATTCGATGTGGTAGCGCCACTGCAGCATCACGCTCAGGCGGCCGTAGTCTTTGCTGCCGGGCGCCGCGGCCATGCGGTCGACGACCTCCTTCTGCAGCATGAAGTGCTGGTCGACGACATGATCTACCGCTCCGAGCAGGTGGAAGAGGATCGGCGTGGAGATGTTGTACGGCAGGTTCCCGACGATGCGCAGCTTGCCGCCGCGTTGCTGCGCGAGGGCCGCGAAATCGACCCGCAGCACGTCGGCTTCGATCACCTCGAGCTCCGGTCGCTTGCGCAGCCGCGCCGCCAGATCGCGGTCGAGTTCGATGACGCTCAGTTTCCCGCAGCGCGCCACCAGCGGGTCGGTCATCGCACCCAGCCCCGGGCCGATCTCGACCAGGGCCTCGCCGGGTTTCGGGTCGATCGAATCGACGATCGCGTCGAGGATCGCGCCGTCCGTCAGGAAGTGCTGCCCGAAGCGTTTCCGGGCAATGTGCTTCATGACGACACCCCGCTCGCCAAGTACGGCGCGCGACCCTCCGCGAGGGTCGGGCCTTGCTTGGGGCGGCCCGGCGCGGCGGCCCGAGGCGCGCGTTCAGCGCTAGCCAATGACCCTCGTCACAGCGGCGCCTCGCGCATCTCGATGTAGGCGCGACCACGCAGGTCGCGCACCCAATCTAGGTAGGCGGCATCGAACTTCTGCTCCCGCAAAACGTTGCGGGCCTGCTCGCGCTGCTGCTTGGCATCGAGCTTGACTTCGCGCCGCTCCATCACCTGGATGATGTGCACACCGAAGCGCGAGACCAGCGGGTCGGAGATGCCGTTCACCGGCAGGTTGTTCATCGCCTCCTCGAACTCGGGCACAAAGGCGCCGGGCGATGTCCAGCCGAGATCACCGCCGGCAGCGGCAGAGCCGTCTTCCGAATTCTCTTTGGCGAGCTGGTCGAACGATTTCGTGCCGGCCAGGATCTGGCGCTTGAACTCGGCCAGCCGCCGACTCGCGGCTTCGGCCGAGAGCTGCGGCGAAACACGCAGAAGGATGTGCCGCGCGTGGGTCTGCGTGACCGAGAACGCGGCGCCTTCCTGGCGCGCCAACAGCTTCAGCACATGGAAGCCGGCACCGCTGCGCAGCAGCGTGGGCGAGACCTCGCCGGGCCGCAGCGTCTTCACCGTGTCGACGAACACGTCGGGCAGGCGATCGGCCGGGCGCAGGCCGATCACGCCGCCTTGGGCCTTGTTGCCGTCTTCGGAGATCTCGCGCGCGACCGTGGCGAAGTCTTCGCCGGCCTTGACCCGCGCCAACGCCGCCTCGGCACGGGCCTGGCGCTGCGCGAGCACTTCGGCGTTCGCGCCATCGGGCACGGTGACGAGGATCTGCGCGATGTTGAGCTGCACGGCGGTGCCGGCGGCGGCGCGGCGCTGCTCGATCAGCGCGTCGATCTCGGCGTCGCTGATGCGAATGCGCTGGTTGACCTCGCGCTCGCGCACCCGCTCGACCAGCAACTGGTCTTTCACGTTGTTGCGGAAGGTGCTGTAGGGCAGGCCCTGCTGCTGCAGCCGCGAGCGCAACTGCGCCATCGTCAACTGGTTCTGCAGCGCCACGTTGTTGACCGCGCGATCGAGCTCGGCCTCGTCGATCTTCGGCCCCACTTCACGCGCGTTGGTGACCTGCACGCGCTCGTCGATCAGCGCTTCCAGCACCTGCTTTCGCAACTCGGCCGGGGGCGGCAGTTGCTGCCGGTTGCGCGCCGCGTCTTCGCGGATGCGCGCGAGCCGGGTCTGCAGCTCGGCGTTGGTGACCAGTTCCTGGTTCACGACCGCGATGATGTAGTCGGCCATGTTGGGCGTGCCCGTCGCGCGTGTCTGCGCGGGCGCGAGCGGCGCCAGCAGTGTCAGCGCCAGCGAACAGGCGATGCAACCGATGGTCCGACGCGAGATGCGGCGGAAGAACGAAAATTCAGTCATAGGCACTCGAGGCTGGAGCCACTGTGCGCCCTTCGCGCAGCAGCTTGTAACCGGGGATATTGTCCTTCAGGACCTGGAGCGGATTGCTTCCGAGCCTGGACAGGCCCACGAGTTCCAGCTGAAACAGCAGTCGGGTCGTCGCTTCGCTCAAGCCGGTGGACTGGCGCGTGGCGACGATGCGGCCGATCCAGCAGCCCGCGTCGTACTCGACGCCGACGATCGCATCGACCAACCGGCGCTCGAGCGTCGAGTAGTTGACGCGGCCGACGCCGTACCAGCTGCCCTTGCAGCCGCCGTTGCCTTCGCTGCTGCCGCTGCGGCGGGCTGCGCTCGACTCGTCCGGCGTGCTGCCGTACAGAGGCCACTGCCAGCCGAGCTCGAGCTGCTCGGACAGCCCGCGCGTCAGCCGGTAGGTCGCGCTGACGGTGCGGTACGGCCCGGGCGAATAGCGCGCGCCGACGATCGAGCGCGAGACCCGGTTCGTGTCGGGGCTGTACTGCACCGAGGAATCGAGCGTCCACGACGGGATCACGGTCGTCGACGCGAGCAGCAGCACGTCGGAGAATCGCCGCGTCAGCGGCTGGCCGTCGGGCGTGACGAGCTGGTCGCGCAGCAGGTAGCGCTGGGCCAGCCCCAAGCGCACGCGCTCGGCACCGCTGTCGGGATCGACGAAGCGCGTGGTGACGCCGGCGGTCACCTGGTGTGCATCGGAGACCCGATCGACGCCCGAGAACGCGTTGTCGGTGAAGATCGAATCGAAATTGAAATCCTTCGCGTAGGCGTCGAAGTTCGGCAGCCCGCTCTGGTCGCGATAGCGCGTATTGACGTAGAGCAGCCGCGGCTCCAGCGTCTGGCGCAGCGCCTTGCCGAAGAAGCTGCTGTCGCGCTCGAAGACCCAGGCGCTGTCCAGGCTGAGCGTGGGGATCACGCGCGAACCGTTCGCTGCCAGACTGGTGCCGCCCGGCGCCTGCTGGATCGAGTAGGAGGCGGCGTTGAACGAGACCTTGGGGGTGAGCGTCCAGCCCGGTGTGACGTAGGGCCAAGCGACGCTGCCCAGCGCGTGCAGGCGGTCGCCGCTGGGCCGTGGCGTCAGCGAGGCATTCGTCGGGTTCGTGAAGCGGTTGAACTCGGTCTCGAAGCCGACCTCGAAGCCCGATCCGACGCGGCCGAAGTAGCGCGCGCCGATCTGCGGTGTGCGTTCGTAGGGCGCCTCGATGCGGCTGGCCGGATCGACGGTCTGCAGCACTTGCCACTTTTGCACCCGCGCGTAGGTCGACCAGTCGCCGAACGGCCGGCTCACCTGGAAGTCGGAGGCCAGCAGGCGCGGCGTGATGCTGGAGGAGACTTCGGCCGGAAAGTCCTTCCAGTAGTCGTCGTCGGAGACGCGCAGCACGCGCAGCTTCAGCAGCAGATCGTTGCCGAAATCGCTGTCGTGCCCGGCGGCGAGCGAATAGCGCTCGTTGCCGGTCACGCGGTCGTTGGGCATCAGGTTCAGCTTGGCCTGGCCGCTGTAGTTCGGCTCGAGGTAGCGAAACTCGGAGTCGATCGAGGGGCCGCGCTTCGTGCTGATCTGCGGTGTGAAGGTCGCATCGCGGTTCGGCGCGATGTTCCAGTAGTACGGCATCGAGAATTCGAAGCCGCTCTTCGAATCAAGCCCCATGCTCGGCGGCAACCAGCCCGACTTGCGCTCGTCGCTGAGCGGGAAGCTCATCCGCGGCGCGGCCACGATCGGCACGCCGTAGAAGCGCAGCACTGCGCCTTCGGCGATGCCGGTGTTGGTGCCGAAGTCGAGGCTGACCTTGTCCGTCGTCAGCAGCCAGGCCGGGTCGCCGGAGCCGTCGGCCGGGCAACTTGTGTAGGTGGCGGCGGTCGCGATCGCACGCTGCTCGTCGAGAAAATCGATGCGCTGCGCGACGCCGCCCGCGCCGGTGCGCGCGAAGTGATAGGTCGGGTTCAGGAAGAAGCC
>Ga0075023_100000211_pt1 | contig 14320 bp, 14 predicted proteins | sample Str014_FD_71388 | JGI IMG/M metagenome (GOLD analysis project Ga0075023, IMG submission 71388) | Freshwater sediment microbial communities in response to fracking from Pennsylvania, USA - Straight Creek_MetaG_SC_2014 | ecosystem: Environmental > Aquatic > Freshwater > Creek > Sediment | place... | reverse complement strand
CTCTTCGCCTAGCCACGAAGAAACCAAACGCGAAGGCATGAAAGCTGCTGCCGCCATGCAACGGTTGCTCACGCGCTATTTCAAGGACATGAATTAGTGCTGCCCCAAGAAGTCATCCGCGCCAAGCGTGATGGCCGGGCGTTGACCGGCGCTGAGGTGAAAGATTTCATCAGTGGACTGACGAATGGCACGGTCTCGGAAGGCCAGGTGGCAGCCTTTGCCATGGCCGTGTTCTTCAAAGGCATGAGTGACGATGAAGCGGTGGGTCTGACTCTGGCCATGCGTGACAGCGGCACGGTTTTGAAATGGGATCTGCCGGGGCCCGTGGTGGACAAGCATTCCACTGGTGGCATTGGCGATAATGTTTCGCTGATGCTGGCGCCCATGTTGGCGGCTTGCGGTTGCTTTGTGCCGATGATTTCGGGGCGTGGGCTTGGCCACACCGGCGGCACTTTGGACAAACTCGACTCCATTCCGGGTTACAACAGCACGCCAGACAATGATCTCTTCCGCAAGGTAACGCGCGAGGTAGGCTGCGCCATCATTGGGCAAACCGCCGATCTCGCCCCTGCCGACAAACGCCTCTATGGCATCCGCGATGTGACGGCCACGGTGGAAAGCGTGCCGCTGATCACGGCATCGATCTTGTCGAAGAAATTGGCGGCGGGCCTACAATGTCTGGTGATGGATGTGAAGTGCGGCAATGGTGCTTTCATGGCCAAGCGCGAGGATGCGGTGGCATTGGCGAAATCGCTGGTGAGCGTGGCCAATGGCGCGGGATTGAAAACCACGGCACTGATCACGGACATGGATGAGCCCTTGGCCTGCTTTGCGGGCAATTCTCTTGAGGTACTTCATGCGGCCGAATTTTTGAAGGGCACCTTGTATGACAGCAGAACTAAAGAGGTGACAATTCGCCTTGGCATGGAGTTGCTGTTAAATACAAAACCTTCACTGACAAAGGAAGAAGCCAGAGCGAAACTGGAGCTGGCACTTACTTCTGGAAAAGCCGCAGAAATCTTTGGGCGGATGATTGCCGCACTTGGTGGCCCAATAGATTTCATGGACGACCCATTCAATCATCTACCTCGTGCACCGATCATCAGACCCGTCTACGCGGAATCGGAGGGGTTAGTTGCTTCTATTGCCACCCGAGATCTGGGATTGGCAGTAATTGAACTTGGCGGTGGCCGCCGCCGCGCCGAAGACAAAATTGATCACACGGTGGGGCTTGCCCAACTCGTTGGGAAAAGCCATTTGGTGAACGTTCACATTCCTCTTGCCATGGTCCATGCCAGAGATGAAGCTTCGTTCGAGAAAGCGGCGGCGATAGTGAAACAAGCCTATCAGATCGGCATACCCTCTAAAGCTAGCCCATTAATCCTTGAGCGACTAGCACCATGAGCCGCGTGTTTCTTTTCATCATGGACGGATTTGGCGTGGGCCATGCGCCGGATGCTGCGGCTTTTGGCGATGAGGGATCGAACACCTTCGGCCATGTGTGGGAACAGGCCAAGCCTTATGTTCCAACTTTGGCGCGACTTGGCCTTGGCCACGCTGCGGCAGTTGCGGGCGGCACAAATCCATTTGCTGCCACGCATGTCATCGGGCGCTATGGTGCGGCCAGCGAAGTTTCCAAGGGCAAGGACTCCGTCACCGGGCATTGGGAAATTGCAGGTGTGCCGCTGACGAAAGATTGGGGCTATTTCCCCACCACCGTTCCGGCCTTTCCACAAGATTTCATGGATGCATTGATCGTACAGGCCAAGTTGCCGGGGCTTTTGTGCATGGGCCATGCTTCGGGCACACAGGTGATCGAGGATTTCGGTGATGAGAGCCTGCGCACAGGGAAGCCAATCATTTACACCAGCGTGGACAGTGTGATCCAAATTGCCGCGCATGAGGTTCATTTCGGCTTGAAGCGACTCTATGAAGTTTGTGCCATCGCACGCGAGCTTTCCTATGCGCTCAATATTGGCCGGGTGATTGCGCGGCCATTTTTGGGTGAGACGGCGAAGACTTTTGAGCGCACCGGCAACCGCAAAGACTATTCAGTGCAGCCGCCGCAGCCCACGTTGCTGAATGTGCTTTCCGAAGCGGGCCACGATGTTTGCGCCATTGGTAAGATCGGTGATCTCTATGCCCATTCTGGCACGGGCCGCGAATGTAAGGTGGCGGGCATCGAGGCCTTGATGGCCACGACTGAAAGCGAAATGCCCAAGCTGAAAGACGGCGGCTTCCTGATGGTGAATTTCGTCAACTTCGATACCGACTTCGGCCATCGGCGGGATGTGATGGGCTATGGCAAATTGCTGGAACAGTTTGATCACTGGCTCAGCAAGGCCATTCACCTGGTGGGGCCAAATGATCATCTTTTCATCACCGCTGATCATGGCAATGACCCGAGCTTCAAGGGCACAGATCACACGCGGGAGCGCGTGCCGGTGCTGTGGTTTAACCCAATGCAGAAGCCGGGTTCGGTTGGGTTGCGCGACACGTTTTCGGATATCGGCCAGACGATTGCAGGTGTGCTGGGCGTGGGGCCGCTGGGAGCTGGGAAGAGGTTCCAATAGAATGCTCCCCGGAGGGGGAGCTGTCGGCGCAGCCGACTGAGGGGCGATTGCACTGCGGCCACCAACCCCTTCGGCGCTTCGCGCCACCTCCCCCGAAGGGGAGGATAAGTTAATTCTCCCGCTTCAACACCGCGCGCAACACATCTCTCACGCCGATGGCACCTGCGAAGGTGCTGTCATCGTTGAACAAAGCCACAGGTGCTGTTTCGGATTTGTGCATGGCCAGCATCACGGTTTTCAAACTGGTGCCCGGCGTCGCCCAGAACACAGGCTTGTCTTTCAAGTCGAAAATTTTCTCGGCCTCCACGCAGGAAATCCATTCCGCCTTTTGGCCGTCCCGCTCCACTGATGTGACACGTTTGTCTTTGCCAAGTTTGAAGCGCGTGGTCTTGCGCCTGTCCAGCCAAATCCAACCGCCCTTGTCTTTCTCCAATTCATGCACTCCGCGCATCACATTCCATGCGGTGAGTACCGAGAGCGGATTCACATTGGCGATGAAGTCACGCACATAAGGATTGGCGGGGCGCAACACGATATCCTCTGGCCTGCCCGATTGCACAATACGGCCACCTTCCATGATTGTGATGGTGTTGCCGATCTTGAGGGCCTCTTCCAAATCATGGCTCACAAAGACGATGGTCTTTTTCAGCGTCTTTTGAAGTTGCAACAATTCATCCTGCAATTTGGTGCGGATCAAAGGATCAAGTGCTGAAAAGGGCTCATCCATCAGCAAGATTGGCGCTTCGGTGGCAAAGGCCCGCGCCAAGCCCACACGTTGCTGCATGCCGCCTGAAAGTTCATGGGCATATTTGCCGGCCCATTGATCAAGGCCCACCAGCTTCAACTGCTTGTCCACCTTGGCCTTGCGCTCGTCATCAGGCACACCTGCAAGCTCTAGCCCGAGGCCGACATTTTCGGCCACAGTGCGCCAAGGCAGCAAACCAAATTGTTGGAACACCATGGCCACATTTTTCTGGCGGATGCGGCGCAGCGTAGCTTCATCGCAGGAGACAACATCCACCATCTTGCTGCCGTCGTTCACTTCGATGGCACCGCGTGTCACATGGTTGAGGCCATTCACACCGCGCAGCAATGTGGATTTGCCGGAACCGGAAAGCCCCATCAGTACGCTGATCTCGCCCTCTTTCACTTCCAGCGAACAAGCCGCACAGCCAAGCACGGTTTGCGTCTTGTCCAAAATCTCGGAACGCGCCGCGCCCTTGTCATACATGGCCAAGGCTTCAGGCACATGAGCGCCAAAGAAAATATCAACGTTTTTGAAAGCGACGGCCGTGCTCATTTTGCAGCTCCTGTGTGAAGGCGGGTGACACGGTCCAGGATAATGGCGAGGATGACGATGCAAGTTCCCGATTCAACGCCCAGTGGAATGTTCATTTGGTTCAATCCGCGCACCACTTGGCTGCCAAGGCCCGCAGCACCAATCAAGCCTGCAATCACCACCATGGACAGCGATAGCATGATGCATTGGGTGACACCCGCCATGATGGTGGGGAGTGCTGCAGGCAATTCCACCTTCCACAAGAGCTGGCTTTTGGTTGCGCCAAAACTTTGCCCGGCTTCAATCAGCGATTTCGGGATCGAAGTAAGGCCCAGATAAGTCATGCGCAAGGGAGCGGGTGCTGCAAAAATGATGGTCACCAACATGCCCGATGGCATACCGAGACCAAAGAGAATGAGCGCTGGAATAAGATAGACGTAAGTGGGCATGGTCTGCATGAGATCGAGGATCGGGTTCAACACGCGCCAGACTTTGGGGCTGTGTGCGGCCCAAATGCCCATGGGCACTCCAATGGACATGGAGACCAGAGTGGATGCGCAAACGAGAACCAGGGTTTGAACGGTGTCTTTCCACAGGCCCTGATTATACATCAACAGGAAGCCCAGCAACGTGCCCAGCGCCAGTTTCCATGATCGTTGCAGCGCATAGGCGATGGCGGCGAAGATCAGCACCAATAGAACGGGCGGAACCGCGAGCAAAGTGTTCACCAGGCCATCCAACACCAGGCCGATCAGCCAGGCCAGGCCACGGAAGAACCAATCGAAATTCAAGGTGAACCAACTGAAAATCACCTTGCCATAAGGCCCCAATGGAATTTTGGGAATGAAAGACAGATTGAAGATCTGATCCATATGCGTTGTTGCCCCTGTAACTGTGTGTCTCCCCTTCAAACGGGGGAGTTGAATAAAAAAGGCGAGCCTTGCGGGCCCGCCTTTCAGATTGTCATTAAAACATCTTAGAGGCCAAGGCCTTTTTTCACGGCATCGAGGGCTGGGCCCTTGCCATCAAAAGTGGTCACACCGTCAAGCCAGCCCTTGAGCGCATCGGGATGGGCTTTCACCCAAGCCACTGCGGCCACCTTGGGGTCGACGCTCTTGTCGAGGATTTCACCCATGACTTGATTTTCCATGCCCACTTCAAACTTCAGCTGCTTTACCAGCTTGCCCACGTTGGGGCATTCGGCGAGATAGCCTTTGCGCACGGTGGAATTGACCACGGCAGCGCCCATGTTGGGGCCAAAGAGGTCATCGCCGCCCGTGAGATATTTCATCTTGAAGTTGGCGTTCATCGGATGCGGGGCCCAGCCCAGCCAGACGATGTCTTCCTTGTTCTGGGTGGATTTGGCGACCTGTGAGAGCATTCCGGCTTCAGAACTTTCGACCAGTTCGAAACCATCCAGCTTCCACTTGGCATCCTTGATCATATCGAGGATGTGGCGGTTGCCATCATTGCCCGGCTCAATGCCGAAGAACTTGGCGTGTAAACTGTCCTTGAACTTGGCAATGTCGGCAAAGTCATGCAGACCCTTGGCATAGGTATATTCCGGCACAGCCAGCGTATAGAATGCGCCGGTGGGCAGGTTGGCGGCCACGGTTTCAACTGTGCCATCGGCGGTATAGGCCTTGATGTCTTCTTCCATGGAAGGCATCCAGTTGCCGAGGAACACGTCAATGTCCTTGTTCTTCATGGAGGCGAAGGTGACAGGCACGGCGAGCTGCTTGATGTCGCCCTTATAGCCCATGGTGTCCAACATCGCGCCGGTGAGGGCGGTGATGGCGGTGACGTCGGTCCAGCCAATGTCCGACATTTTGACGGTTTGGCAAGAAGCGGCGTCGCCGGCTTGTGCAATGGCTGAAAGGCCGAAGAGGCTGGAGGCCAAAGCCAAGGCGCCCAAAGTTTTGCTAATCAATTTTGTCATTTGTTTCTCCCTGATGACATGGGGCGATCAAACGACTTTAGACTCATGTCGTCAAGGCAATGCCGTTGCGAAAGCGTCTTAAAACCGTCAAAGTGCATGTGGTTTGCGACAGGTGTTGGGCCAAGGCGCAACCTAAACAGAAATTAATCGAGGTGCTGCGATGACAAAAGTGAAATGGGGCGTGATCTCAACAGCCAATATCGGCGTGGCCAAAGTGCTGCCCGGCATGTTGAAAAGCCCGGACATTGAGATTGTAGCCATCTCATCGCGCAGCCTCAAATCAGCACAGGAATGGGCGGGTAAGCTGGGCATTCCTAAGGCCTATGGCTCTTATGAGGAAATGCTGGCGGATCCCGAGATTGAGGCGGTTTACAACCCCCTGCCCAATCATCTGCATGTGCCGCTCACTTTGCTGGCGGCCAAGCATGGCAAGCATGTGCTGTGTGAGAAACCCATCGCCATCACCGCCAAGGAAGCGACCAAGCTGAAGAAGGCACCCCGCAAGGTGATGATTGCCGAGGCCTTCATGGTGCGCCATGCGCTGCAATGGATTGACGCCCGCAAACGCGTTCAGGCGGGCGAGATCGGCGAAGTGCGCGCCATGCAGGTCTTGTTCTCCTATTTCAACAATGACCCCAAGAATGTGCGCAACATGGCGGGGATCGGCGGCGGCGGTCTTCTCGATATCGGCTGTTATCCGATCACCGTGGCGCGCTACATCTTTGGGGCCGAGCCCACGCGTGTCACCGGCACCATTGACCGCGACCCCAAGTTCAAGACGGACCGGCTGATGGGTGGATTGGCCGACTTCGGCAAGGGGCGGCATTTGAGCTTTACGATCTCAACGCAATTGGCGCCCTATCAACGCGTTCACATCATGGGTACCAAGGGCCGCATCGAGGTTGAAATCCCCTTCAACGCCCCGCCCGACAAGCCGAACCGGTTGTTCGTGCAGGGCATGGAGATGAACCAGGGCCAGATGTTCACCTATCCGGTGAGCGATCAATATCAATTGCAAGCCGAAGCTTTTGGGCGGGCGATTAGGAGCGGCAAGAAGCTCGCCTGGGGCGTGGATGACGCGATCAAGAACATGAAGATCATTGATGCGTTTTTTAAGAGTGAGAAGACGGGGAAGTGGGAGAAGGTGTGACTGGGTCGTCAATTACTGCGCGGCAACACGAATGAAATTGCTCCTCGTCCAGTTATTGGTGCCAATACTGCTAGCGCTCTTGGTCATTGCTGCCACGGCTTATGTCGTCCGGCATTCGCAAAAAGCATTTCATGTCGCTCTGGCTTTTGCAACTGTGATAGTGGCCTTGCCAATTCTGATGTCGGCGCTGGGGTTAAGATTTTTATATCCCTATGGAAATGTCGCATTTATGATTTGTGGCCTGTGCGGTCTCTATATCTTCGCAGGATGTTTTTGGCGCTTGAAACTAAATCTGATTCCAAGCCTAGTAAGTGCGCTTCTAGTAGTTCTGTCGCCGATTGCCGCATTTATCTTGACTGTAGTTGTTCTGACTGAATTTGAAGAAAATGTGTATGAAGTTACAGGGCGTGACGGCTATAGCTGCGTTGTTACCTATTTCCCGGTGATGCTGAACCCAGGATGGACAGTTGCCACGCTCTATTGGAGGCCGGCCGCATTGCCTATGGTACAATTCAGGCGCGCGTATATGGAACAGTATGATTTAGGTGGCACGTTCCGTTCATTCAGTCCAAATGCTGATGATACATTGAGTGAGCATGACAAGTGTAAAGAACTTTTCGCGCTTTATCCATAAATACGAAGAGGGCGCCAATCAGCCCAATCGCCCGTTCGTCCAGTGCAGAAGCATGAATGTCGGCCAATAGCATGATTATCCGGTGAGCGATCAATATCAACTGCAAGCCGAAACCTTCGGGCGCGCGATTAGGAGCGGCGCGAAACCGACCTGGGGTGTGGTTGACGCGATCAAGAACATGAAGATAATTGATGCGTTCTTTAAGAGCGAGAAGAGCAAGAAGTGGGAGAAGGTTTAGATTCAACTGGAATTGCGATAGCTCGCTACAAAAGATCCGACTAATAATGCTGCATCCGCCAGCTGGTGGATGAATATTGGGCAAGGCGCCCCTAACGATTGCAAATGACGCTGCTGCGCTGGTTTTCTCAAGAACTTGCATTGACACAGCATTCAGCATTTGGGGGGCATGGCCATGGAACATGATTTTTCATCTGGTGCTTTGAGAGCGGCAATGGTCTGGCAACACGCAAAACGCAAAAATCGGACAATGAAATTGCTGCTTGATAGTTTTGACGAGGACACCCTTGATGATCTTGGTTTTTCGCGCAGAATAGGCCTTGACCACACGCAAAGTCTGGCTGATCTAGATTACTACACAGTTTCAGAAAAAGGGACGTGCTGAAGTGGTGTGCCGATTGGAATTGATGCCAGCGGCGGGACGCTGGTCAGCTATCGTTTTTCTGACCTCACATTTGGCGTCAAATCGCGAATGAGGTTGATGAGAGCGCGTTGGCCGGAAACACCAGCTTTTCCATAAACGGCTTCCATTTGCGATTTTATCGTGCTCTCAAGCACAGCACCGGAACGGGCAATCTGTCGCCGTGTCTTGCCTTCAACCAACTGCAGCGCTACGCGCTTTTCATTTGGCGTGAAACCAAAAAGGGCTGCCATCGCATCGATGATAGGCATGGGTCGGCTGCCAGCTTGGCCAATAAAAATGGCAGCTGCGGCGTGATTGTGGAATTGCGACGCCACTGATCGGCGGCTGAGCGGCAGGACGTGGGCAAGTGCCGGCCTCAGCCCTTTGACAATCGGCACCCCAATGCCTGTGGCACCCAGCGCCACTTCGTTGCGCTCTCCCAATGCCACTGCATTGACAATAGCATCTTGTGTCATCACATTTTCAAAGTGCAAGGCATGGTGGCCCGCCCGTACAGCGAGACCGGATTTCAGCAGCGCCTCTCCACCATGGTTGGCGAAAAGCAATTTCATATCCGTTGCAACGACAAAAACCGCGTCATTGAACTGGTTGATGACCTCTTTGAACATGGCGCTTTCACGTTGTCCCGTTTCAAAAAGATCGCCAATCGTTACGGCGCGACGCAGATGGGGGGCGAGAAATGAAAGCTCATCCAGGTCCGATTTTGAAACTGGCCGCCGATCAATGTCCGTCGTGACCACCAATGTGCCAATTCTACTTTCGTGTTTGAGCAAAGCCAAACAGAGCCCATCGCCGACACGATTGGGAACTGCCCAGTTTTGTCCAAAATCACTGGCGTAAAACGCTTCGCGGCCATTGGGACCGAAATAATCGTAGAGTGTGTCAAGGCCGATGGCTTCGTCGATCTCCATGCGCGGTATCACGCAATAGAGTGGCATATTTGCGGCATGGCTTGAAACCAGGGGCTCTGTCATTTTGGCATCGCCATAATAGGCCCCAAATCGCGTGAGGTTTTTTGCTGGTTCATGCACCGCAAGCGTCGTCATGTTTCCTTCGAAATGATCACAAATCGCACCAAGTGAGACTTTCCAGTGCGCGGGGTCCGCAACGCTTTCATAAAAACTCCCAACCAGCTCAGAGAATTTGGAGATGTCCTGCATCAGCGAAACTCCACAAATCAAATATTCGAAAATAAACCGGCACACGAAATGCCTCTTCCCCCAGTTGGGGGATAACCAAGATTGGGGAAGGCTCTAGTCTTGAACCATAGATAGCAGACTTGTCGAATGTCTCAATTGGAGAATCTTCAATGCAAGGACGTAATCGCATGTGGATATTGGCTGCAGGCATGTCTTCGGTGATCGAATATTTAAGATGGCCCGCTTTCCTATTGGTGCTTTTGCTTGTCGTCCCTTCCCTGTTTGGTTTGCACGATATCCAACCTTTGACCAACGGATCGTATCGTATTTTGGCGCGCCAAATCTTCTTGGCTTATTGCCTGTTAGCTTTCCTGTGGGCGCTGTTTTCAAATCTTACAGGGTATTTGGTTGATCTGCGCGATTGGGCGCGTCATGGCTTTAGAAGAACAAATTGGCAGCCACCTTTGGCGTTTGCAAAGCCTTTGGCCGAAGGAAAAGATCGCCCGAGCCCTTACAAAATGATGACACTGCACTATCCGCTGCTCTGTACGGCTTATGGATTGGCCGTAGTAGCGACGATGCTTGGACTGCTCGGATATATTCCGATCGAAATTGGAATTGGGAATTAGAGTCTCAATTGACCGGGACTCCCGATTGAGGACCAATGAACATTAAGCTTATCCCCACAGCCTTGCCGCGCCCCTCACGCCAGAATTCCCGCCGTGTTTGGCGCGCAGCACCTTGGCTTTGGCTTCGCCTGAGAAAGTGTATTTTGCAATGTGGGGTGGGAGCTCTTCCACCAGTTCGGGCAAGCTTGAGAGGCCGCCGCCCATCACGAAGACATCGGGGTCAATCACGTTGAGCAGTTGTGCGCAGATGCGGGCGAAGCGGTTTTGCAGGCGCTTTAACGCGGCCCCCGCCGCTGCTTCTCCAGCGCGGGCGCGAGCGATGATTTCGGGGCCGGTGAGTTCCTGCCCCACCACGCGCTTGTAATCGCCGATCAGGCCTGTGCCGGAGACATACATTTCTGCACAGCCGTGCTTGCCGCAAAAACAATAGATCGGCGGCCAATCTTCTTCCGTCATCCATGGTAAACTGGTGTGGCCGAATTCGGCGGCTTCGGCATTGGCGCCGCGGATGATTTTGCCATCCACCACCAAGCCACCACCCAGGCCTGTGCCCAATGTGAAGAAGGCCACCACGCCATAGCCAGCGCCTGCCCCGTCTTTGGCTTCCGAAAGCGCAAAGCAATTGGCATCATTCTCGATGCGGATGGGTCGGCCAATGGCGGCTTCGAGATCGCGGGCCATGGGCTTGCCATTGGAAGCGACGAAATTGGAATTGCGCCAAATGCCTGTTGCAGGATGGGCAGAGCCTGGTGCGCCAATGCCCACCGTGCCCGCGCCTGCCTCTTTCACCAGATCGGCGATGGCCGCAATCATCGGCTCATAGGCCTTGGGCGTGTCCACGCGCTTTTCGAAAATGATCTTGTCGGCAGAATCGAAAACAATGGCGTCTATTTTCGTGCCGCCAATGTCTATCCCAATGCGGCGCTTAGGCTCTTGCATAGATGTCGTCGTAACGGATGATGTCGTCTTCGCCGAGATAGTCCCCGAACTGCACTTCGATGATGATGACTTCGCCCTTGTGCAGGTTTTCAAGGCGGTGCTTGGCACCCAGTGGAACGTCAATCGCACCACCGCGCGTCATGGCCACGACTTTGTTGTCAACGGTGATTGTGGCTGTGCCTTCCACAACTGTCCAATGTTCCTTGCGGTACTTGTGGCTTTGCAAGCTAAGCCTGCCGCCCTCTTTCACCACAATGCGCTTCACTTTAAAGCCGGGCATTTCGTCCAGAACATAGAAGGCACCCCAAGGGCGGTTTTCATGATAAAGTGGCAAAGGGTGTGCTTTCCTGAACAAGGCCAGAATCGGCGGTTGACGGCGGTGGTTTAGCTTACTATAAGCCCGCCATTCAAAAGCTGTGAAGCGTTTCTTGGAACTGCCTTGAAACCACCCCGGCCCAGATTTCAGATTTAACGCTTAGACACAGGTTTATCAGGATAACACATGGCCAATACATCATCTGCCAAGAAGGCGACCCGCGTTTCGGCCCGCCGCACCATAATCAATAAGAACCGGATTAGCCAAGTGCGTTCCACCGTCCGCAAGGTTGAAGAGGCCATCGCCGGCGGTAAGAAGGCTGATGCTGAGACCGCACTCAAGGTGGCAACGCCTGAATTGATGCGCGGCGCCAACAAGGGTGTCATGCATAAGAACGCTGCGTCGCGCAAAGTTTCGCGCCTGACGCACCGCGTTCGCGCCATGAAGGGCTGATTTATTCAGGGCATCGTTTCAAGCGCTTGTCGCTGAAAACAAATAGCAATTTAGAGTTGAACGCCGCTGATCATTGTCAGCGGCGCTTTTGTTTGGTCCGGGCACTGACCTTTGTTGGCAGGCAATATCTTTTAAAAACAACCGCTTACATTTTTGACCTGAGTTACAGGACGAAAGTCCTTAACAAAAAGTTAAGAATTCCGGCCCGACAAGCCGGAGATATGAGCGCCGCCGTCAAGCACACCCTACAAATCATCTAAAATATACATTTAGAATCAAATTGTTACACGCAGTTCTGAAACCAAATTCGTAAGTTCATGTAAAATGTTATGTTCCGTGTACGGACCTTTGGCTGAATCCTGTTGCCTAAAGGAGGCTGGCTTGGTTAGCGTTTTCTTCAAGTTGACAGGGGGGAGGCCAATCCACCCAAGACCAACGGTTGGGCGTCTGTGCCTTGGTGGCATCGGCAATAACTTAGAGCGGCAATCTGGGCCTTGTTGGGCGCAGTTTGGGGGAGTTGTGATGAGTATAGACACGTCGATTAGTCTGTAGCTTTTGTGAGGGCGTGGTGCCCGTTTCAAGACATTCAAATTTGCGTCGCGTTCACGTGGTGAGCGCCCGTATAGCTATGGACAAAACATAAATGAAAAATGCAGCGGTACGAATTGAAACTCCACTGACGATTGTGGACTTGAAAAACCAGTGGCAGCGGGTTTCCGCGCGTCTGAAGGCTGAATTGGGAGATGATCTCTTTAACAGCTGGTTTGCGCGCATGGATGCCGAAGAGCTGGTGGGCGGACAATTGACGGTTTCGGTGCCCACTCGCTTTCTCAAAAGCTGGATTGAAAACCATTATGTGGCCAAGCTGCGCAAGATCGCCGAGGGTGAATTTGGCGTGCTGCAGTCGGTTCTGGTGCGCGTGCGCCAACAAGGTGAAGCGTTGCGTGCGGCAGCGGTTGAAGTGGTGCGGTCTCAACCCCTGGAGCGCAATGGCGCTACGGCAGCACACATCCAATCCTTGCTGATGCCAGAACGTGGTGCTGCGTCTGATGAAAGCCAGAACTTTGATAATTATGTTGTGGGCATTTCCAACCAGCTGGCCCATGCCGCAGTGATGCGCGTGGCGGGGGCGGCATCAGGCCAAGCGCTGAGTTTTAACCCGCTTTATATCCATTCGGCAGCGGGGCTGGGCAAAACCCATCTTCTCTGTGCGTTAGCCAAGCGGATTCGTGATACGCAATCCAATCGCAAAGTGCTGATGTTGACGGCGGAGCGCTTTATGTATGGCTTTATCCATGCCATTCGGGCGCGTGATACGCTGGCTTTCAAAGACCAGTTTCAGAATGTGGATGTATTGCTGATCGACGATTTTCAATTTCTGCAGGGCAAAGCCATGCAGCAGGAATTCTGCCATGCGTTTAATTCGCTGGTCGATTCCAAGCGTCAAGTGGTGGTAGCTGCCGATGTGCCGCCGGCCCAGCTCGACACGATTGATCAACGGATGCGTTCGCGCCTGATGGGCGGGTTGGTGGTGGATATTGAAGCGCCAGACTTGGTGCAACGCCGCAAAATATTGGATTTCAAACATCTGATGATGTTGAGCACTGATCCTGCCGCCGCGATCAGCCCGGAGATTCTCGATCTGGTGGCAGAGCGGATCACCGGTGGTGGCCGTGAGCTGGAAGGTGCATTGAACAAGATCGTTGCCTATCAACAGTTCAACAAATCACCGATCACGGCAGACTTGGCCTCAATGGTGCTGCGCGATGTGGCGGGCACGGCCGATCTGGGCCGGATCAAGATTGAAGATATTCTCAAAGTGGTCAGCCGACACTTCAATGTGGGGCGCAATGATCTTCTCTCGGCGCGTCGGGCCCGTGAAGTCGTGATACCACGGCAGATCGGCATGTATCTGGCCAAAAAGCTGACAGCGCGGTCGCTGCCCGAAATTGGCCGCCGCTTTGGCGGGCGCGATCATTCGACGGTTCTGCACGCGGTTCGCAAGATCGACGAGCAGATGAAGGGTGATGAAAAGCTGGCGCGTGAATTAGCCCTGTTGATAAGGTTGGTTGAGCAGCAATAGACTTGAAAAACTTGCGCGATTTCGCCATTGTCGCCCGTCCAAGGGGACTGGATGTACAATGCGCGTCACACTCGAAAAATCGGCCTTTCTCAAAGCTCTCAGCCACGTTCAAAGCGTGGTGGAGCGGCGCAATACGATTCCCATTCTCTCTAATGTGATGGTGCAGGCCAAGGGCGGGGAAGTGAAGCTCACCGCCACGGACCTTGACATCGAGATCGTTGAATCTGTGCCCGCCGATGTGGCCCAAGATGGGGCGGCCACGGTGCCTGCCCATATGCTTTATGACATTACGCGCAAGCTGCCCGATGGGGCGCAGCTTGAACTCAATCAGGCAGGTGACAAGGGACGCATTTCCATCATCGCAGGGCGCTCACGCTTTGCCTTGCAGGCCTTGCCGCCGGAAGATTTCCCAGATCTGTCGAGCGGCGAATTTGGCAATACATTTTCGTTGGCCGCAGCAGATTTGCGCTTTCTGATCGAACGCACGCGCTTTGCGATTTCGACCGAAGAGACGCGCTATTATCT